>Ga0126342_10003907_pt1 | contig 25037 bp, 20 predicted proteins | sample Cyp1metagenome_FD_92528 | JGI IMG/M metagenome (GOLD analysis project Ga0126342, IMG submission 92528) | Coral microbial communities from Lord Howe Island, Old Settlement Bay, Australia - Cyphastrea 1 metagenome | ecosystem: Host-associated > Invertebrates > Cnidaria > Coral ...
CATATATATATATATACATACATACGTACATGCATACTATCTTTTCACATACTTTCACACACAGTCTTTCACCACCTCCTTTGTCTTTCCTTCCTTCTCCGACCCCGCTACAACCTTTGAAACCCATTATTGGAAGAAGTTGACTTGTGGGGTTATCCGGTCCTTTAATTGGAGTTATAAGATATTTGTTTAGTGGATATGTGTTTAATATCGTTTAATGTATAATGATTTTATGTGTGTATATATATATTATATACGTACATATTTTATCACTTATCACCCATAGTTTTAGGGATGATTGTATCCCAACTTCTTGAGTTTATCAGTTTTAACCCACAACCATATAGTTATTGTTATTACAGCCCGACTTATAGAGGTTACCAGTTACCTACCACCATGTTTGAACCAAATTTTAGCTTTCCATCGTTCCTCGATGATTAGGACCACTGACTCATTTTTTCAGTTGGTTTGAAACCAGCAAACAGTAAGGGCTGGAAGCTGAAGCAGTGAATTGGGTGATATTGGGTGTTGGTCATGGAAGAGAACTTATCACGTACTTGTACTTTTGATGCCTGTCGAAGTGGAGTGAATTACATCTTGAAGGGACCAGGGAATGTCCATGGTTGGTCTCAACGCTCAGAAAACTGTATGCCCACCCATGTTTTTTTGTTTAAGGCTACTCTCTGGTGATTTAACATAACTATGGAATTTGGCCCATTAAAAGCAGTGATGAAGTTTCCAGAGGGTTCATGTTTTTTTTATGCTGGTTGGTGGTTTCGAACATGAGCAAGGGTGCCCGTATTTCACTGGTTCTGGATTGTTTGACCCATACTGGGGATTCTATGATTGGGACTACAGTTCCTGATTGCAGGCAGATCAGGGTGCTTGGTGCTATCAACCCCCAAATCAAAGGCTGTCGGAGGGTCACAGTGTTCGATGCTGTTCTGGCCAACCCTGGCAAGATCCTGGATGTCCACTTAGATGAGCAGTCCGCTGTCATTGCCCATGGACTTAGCCCTGCTGAAGATGTGTTTCGGTGTGTTGAGTTGTGCTCGGAGATTGCGTGCTCCAGTTCGGGTCTTCTCCATGCCGGTTTCAGACATGTGTGTAGTGTTGAGTGGCGTGCCCCTTTTGTGGACTTACATCGTGTCTCCAAACCTGGGATTCCGGTGGTTCAGGGTGATATCAGTGATCCTTCCTGTCTCAAAGAGGTCGCCTGTAAAGTGGACCCCCCTTTCACGTTGATGACGGGTTTTTCATGCCAGCCATACTCTACTGGTGGTGCTCAAGGCGGATCCAATGATGAAAGGTCTGACACTGTGCCAGCCACGGTCCGTGCTGTCCACCTGTTCCAGAGTCCAGTTCTGATCATTGAGAACGTCACCCAAGCCCGTTCCAACCAGTTTGTCCGAGCATGCCTGAAACAACTTGAAACTGTCCTGGGTTACCAAGTCTCAGAGCTGACATTGAAGTTGGAGGATAACTGGTGTGCCAGGCGTCACAGGTGGTGGTTTGTTGCTGTTCACCCGGCTTTCGGACCTATCTCCATTCCTGATTGGCCAAAGAATCCAAGTTTGACCATCCGAGATGTCATGCCTTTCATCAAGTCGTGGCCAATTGAAGATCTGGAGCGACTCAGATTGTCCCCACATGAAGCAGCTCGGTTTACGATGGATGGCTCCTCGCTGCGGAAGTACATGGTGCAAACAGAGGGCAAGTTGCCGACCAGTCTTCACTCGTGTGGGAGCCAGGCTGGGGAGTGTCCTTGTGGTTGCCGTAGAGCATTCAGTGATCAGTTGCTCCGACAGAGAGGGGTTTATGCCCAGCTGATCCAGTTGCACTCAGCTGACGGTGGGATTGGATACCGCCATTTGCATCCGGTTGAACTGTCATTGCTCAATGCCATGATTCCACCGGAGTCTTGGATGTCCCGTGATCGCCCATGTCTCCGACTCTGTCTGAGTGCCATTGGCCAACTTGCGTCACCGATGCAGTCCGTCTGGGTTGGGTCTTGTCTCATGCAACAATTGTACAATGTGTTGGAATTGGAATCTGTGGCACCTTATGAGCGTCTGTGCACTTTCAAGGGTCAACTGCGTGCCTTTGCCAAAGACCTCTTTCCGGATGTCACTCCAGGTCCCAAGCCTGCAGTTTGGACTACGTTGGTGTACCCTGACAACACTAAGGTCCAGGTTCAGGTTCAGCCAGACACAACAGTCATTGAACTGTTTCAAGCAGAAATGGCGTTGCAAAGTGAAGCTTCCTCGGATCAGTGGATTGATGCTTCGACGGGACAACAGTTGGACTACTTCACTTGTGTTGCTGGACTTGAAATCAGAGTGAAAGGGACTGGACAAGACCCCGCCTCCCCAACTGGACTTACGCCTTGGACTTCATCTGATCAGCCCATCCCTGTGACCTTTGAGGACCCTGAACAAGAAGACTCATTGGTCCCTGTTGCAGGTTCCACCAGTGCGCCGTCTGCCAGTGTGCCCAGTAGCATGTCACTCGGCCCTCCTGAGCATGCAAGTGGGAGTGGAGATGCAATGGATTTGACAACTGAGCATCATGTCGTTCCAGGACATGTGATGGACACCTTGCATGGACTTCGTAACCTGACTGGCCACCAACTTGCTGACCTTGTCCCACCATTGGTCTCTGACAAGTCGTCCTGCCTGATGTTCCGACGAGAAGTGGTTAACATGGAATCCAGACTTGATGTTTTGTCCAATGAAGGCCTTGCAATGGGTGACGACGAATTGAATATTCACCTCCAGGCATGTGTGAAGCTCTGTGGTAGGTCCGATGTCCAATACCTTGATCCTCTTCTGACCTGCAGTTGGCTTCAAGGGGGCTCCATTGATGTTGTGCGAGATTGGTTGGATCAATTCCCTTCCTTGACCACCATTGTCACGGCTGTCCTTGTGAAAAGTCACTGGATCCCGATTGTTTGGACTGCTGGCATCTCCGATGTTCAAGTTGCCTTGTGGGAGCATGTTGACGTTGATGTGGACTTCCTGAACCCCCTGCATGGACTTGTCAGCTCTGCGTGGGGTCGTCCTATGTTCGGCCTTGCCTGCACTCGTCGGTCCTTTGCCCGTGGGCTCTGTGCTGCTGCTGCTGTGGCGTTCGTGTCTCATCGTCTCCTGGGTCATGACTTGCCTAGCTCGTATGATGCGTTGCTCCTGCTGCACCAAGACTTGAAAGCCAGTTTTGCTGCTACCTGTCGCACTGCTCATGTCTTGCCCAAACCTTGGTGCTGGGGCTTTGGTACTGCTGATGTTTTTGGACTTGCCAGTGAACTTTTGCAAGCGCACGGGGTTCCTGCCTCACAAGCCCCTCTGCGAGCCAAATTGATTGTCCAATCACTTGGCAAAGCCGATGTCCAGAAGGCATTGCATGGAACTTCACCTTGGAAGTCCCTTAAAGCCCTTGCAAATTTGCAATCACCGCCACTGCAGATGGTTTTACCTGATGAGCAAGCTCAACACAGTCAAGTCAAGCAGGTCCCAAAGCAGAATAGCAAGACGAAGAAGCCTGCCGCCGTCAAGAAGTTTGCCCCTTCCAGACCAGCGGATTTAGATCCGGCCAAACTGCAGCTTGAGCCTGGTGCCTTTTGCGTTGGACAAGACGAACCAGTCAGTCAGGTGTCGTTTGCTATGTTTGGTCCTTTGGCCACAGGGGTAGCCTTGTCGACTTTCCAAGATGCGCAGCCCTTTTTGCAGGCGGGTCAGCTACTCACCAACCATGGTTTGGCACTGCTGATTTTGAATCCACCGACCGAAGTTCAGACCTCGTTGACAACAGCCACCATACGGTTTGCGGCCAGGTGCAGCATGAATCAAGAGCCTATGATTGTGACAGGTCTGCTTGTCCAACTTGGAAAGACCTGTGTGTATCAGTACACAGCCAAAGACACCCCAGCAGTCATCACCACTGAAGTTGCCTGTGCCAGAATCACGGTCTACAAAGACCAGTGGGAACACGACTGGGAAGAGTTCACAAGTAGGCCTGTCAAGCATGTCCTGTCCGTCCTCCAGTGTCTTCAGACCTGTCGCAATGGTATTGATTGCACCTGTCAAGGCTGGCACCCTGGGCAAGATCAGCCGCCTGATGCCGTTTTGGATGTCTTTCGTAGACAGTACTTCAATGATTCAGGTAGGCCAGTCAAGTGGGATTCTGCTACTCACTTTGCGGTGTTTGTCCGGTATGCCAAATGTCTGGAGTCCCGTGTCCTTGCCGCCAGTGGTCAACATGGTGTCTATGTCGAGCCCAAGTCTGGAGATGCCCTCAAGCCTCACGGCGACTATCAGGTTGTCTGGCTGCCTCAGATGGACTTGCAAACTGTGGCCCATAAAGCCAAATGTGAAGTTGATTGTTTGGGCCTCGCTCGCACAGGTCAACGGTATGGACTTAGGGTTCATGTCAGGCACTTCCAACGCCTTTTCACCAGCGCCAAACCAGAGGCTGTGTACTTGGCTCCAGGCACCAGAATGGTGTACCACAGTGGCCCGTGGCCTTTTGGAAGTGATCGCAAGAGCATAGCCCGGATTGTGAAATCCAGCCAATGGGAATGCCGACCCCTACAGCCTGTTCAGCATGTGTCCGGTGGTCTGATGTGGTCCGTCCAGGCTGTCCATGAGCCTCCGGTACGTGTCATGTCCCTGCAACACGGCCAAGTGGTTATCACGTGTCCAGACACGAAGCCGCCTGTGCTGGAGGTTGAAGATCAAGTTGTTGGTCAAGCTGCCACGGTGAAACTGTGCCGCCCATCTGATGCCTGCCAAGACCCATGGTTGACCAGTGACCCATGGTCCAAAGCCATTAGTGCCGCCCCGATGCTGCCAGCTGGGCCCCCTGCTCAGCCTGTCTTGCAAGAGCTTGAGCAGCGCATAGAACAAAGCATTCTTGCGAAGCTGCCGCCAGCTGACAAGATGAAAGTTGATGACCAGGATCACCGACTTCAACTGTTAGAAGCTCAGGTACAACAGCTGACAACCCGACAGGTGAGCTTGGAAAACACCGTCCAGGAAAACCACCAACAGAACACAGCACAGGTTCAGTCCTTGCAGCAGCAGATGAAGGTTCAAATGGATTTGCAGACGCATCAGATGCAGTCGATGCTGACAGACCAGATGGCGAGAATTGAAACCATCCTTGCCAAAAAGCCACGCACAGAGTGAAATGTTGGGGGCCCTGCGCCTTTGCCCGCTGCCAGGGTGACCCCGGGGCGTCCTCGCTCCTTTTGGGCCTTTTTGAGAGTTGTTTTAGTTTTGATGATGTGCCGCATTGGTGAAGCACGGGTTCCCGGCCCTGACTCTGACACATGGAAGCTTGGGATTGTCAATCCCTCGGGATTGCAGGGGAAACACCATGTGATAGACAGTGTCAAAGCTGAAGTGCTAGCCATCAGCGAAACGCACTTGACTGCCCAGGCCAAACGAGGCTTGGCATGTTCCTTTCGGTCTCACAAGTCTCGGTTCAAACATGTCTTGACAGGTGCACCCATGGCACCTAGATCGCAATCCAGTGATGCCGGCCAATGGGCTGGTGTAGCCTTTGCCTCGGCATATCCTTGCCGCACAATTGCCGCTCCCTGGCCCAGTGATTTGTACGAAACAGGACGGCTTCAGTTCGCTGCCTTCCACACCCCAGCCGATTGGGTTTCAGGGGCTGTGGTTTATGGCTACCCTGAAGGCAAGACACACCCCAATGCACATGCCAAAACAGAAGCCATTTTGGACTTCGCCTGGAATCGGCTGCAAGCACAGCCTGGACCTCGATTCATGGCCGGGGACTGGAATTTTACCCCTGAACAGCTTCAGTTGGTTCCGCACATGCGTGCTGCAGGCTGGGTCGAAGTGCAGGATCTCGCCAGATCTTTGACCGGCCAGGCTATTCAGCCTACCTGCAAACAGACGACCAGGAAAGATTTCCTATGGCTGTCCCCTGAACTTGCCCTTGGATTTGTGGGCCTTCAGATCGATGCTCAGGTGTTTGCAGACCATTCAGTTTTGATTGCCACCTTTTCTGGGGGGAAAGCACACCTTGAACGGTTTGTTTGGCCTTGTCCGCAACCCATTGCTTGGAATTCTGTCCCGGCCTTGCCCGCTCCAGTCAGTTTTGATGGCTCCTTGGATCCGACCACGCAGTATGCTACTTTGTGGCGACAAAAGGAAAACCTTGCCCAAACTGCCCTTGCTCAGGATTGGTCCCCTGCTATGGCCGGACGAGGCCAACAGTTGAAGCCCCGCCGTGTTGTTGGCCGCATTGCTCCTATTAGACAAGGAAGGATGGATGATGTGCAGCCTGGGTTTTTTGGATTTTCTGCCCTCCACACCAAACGGTTCAAGCAGCTCAGACGTTTGCAAAACCTTTGTCGGTGGGCTGACAATCACGTCATGAATGATGTCACGGACTGTCTTCATGGAATTGGACTTTGGAATTCTATCCTGCGTTCTTCTGGATTTGGCTCTTCCTTTTCCAATTGGTGGCCTTCCCGGAGTTATGTCAGCCCACTTGACCCTCTGGTCATTCCTCCTTTCTGTCCTTGCCCTGCAGTCGCCCGACAGATTTATGATGCTGTGCATGCTGATGTCAGGCTTTTGGAGCAAAGATTAACCCAGGCTAGGAAAGCCAGTAAGGTTGCCCAACATGATCGAGATCATCTGCTGGTGTTCCGTGATGTTGCTCGTCCGGCTGCTGCCCCTGTCGAAAGTCTTGTACATCGGGTCGAAGCCAAGGTTGTCGCTGTTGATCCTACCGAGTGTGCCGTGGAGTTAGATCACCCAGTTCAGATGATTCCTGATGAGCCGGTCTGGATTTCGGGGCATGCACATGAGATCATACATGCTGAGTATGACAAGGTTTGGGTACATGATGTGTCCTCGGTGCAAGTGGCCGACACCTGCGTTCAGTCCAAATATGTGGGCGACCTTCAAGCCCTGTTTGATGCCTTTCATGAGCAATGGAAATTGAGGTGGTGTCGTCACGACGGAGTCCCCTTCAGCCGTTGGCAGGAGCTTTTGGACTTTGCCCGACGGATCATCCGTCCCACTGTAGTGCCTCATTTGGCTGTTGACTGTGCCTTGCTCCAAGCGGAGGTGCACCGGAAGAAGAAACGGGCCGCTACTGGGCTGGATGGGGTTAGCAGGCATGACCTTGTCCTTGCGGATCCCTTGACTTTGACCAGCCTCACCAGCATGTACCGGCGGGCTGAAACCGATGGCACATGGCCTGCTCAACTTGTAGCTGGCAAGGTCCATTCCTTGGCCAAGACTGAATCTGCATCCTCCGTAGGAGACTACAGGCCCATAACTATCTTTGGACTGACCTATCGGGCTTGGAGTAGTATTCAGTCGAGATACTTGCTTGCCTTCGCTGATCAGTGGGTTGATGATAGTGTGTTTGGCAACCGTCGGGGTAGACAGGCCTCAGACTTATGGATTCAGTTGCTCTCTCAGATTGAGTTGGCCTACTCTTCCTCCACTGGCCTTGCTGGCATTTCAGCGGACATTGAGAAATGTTTCAACTGCATCCCTCGGTTTCCGGCACTGTGCCTTGCTGTCCTTGTTGGCACTCCCAATGAGGTCACCACTGCCTGGAGTGGCGCTTTGGCCAGCATGTGTCGCCACTTCAAAGTTCGTGAGTCGTTCTCTTCAGGGTTCCTGACTTCCACTGGTTTGGCTGAAGGCTGTGGACTTTCTGTCTTTGGTATGCTGCTGGTTGATCACTTGTTTGCCTGTTGGCTCCGCTTCCAAGCCCCACCTGTGAGTTGCCTCACCTATGTTGATGATTGGCAGACAATCACCAGGGACGTTGACTACACTGTCCGTCAACGTGCCTTGGTTGAAAGGTTTGCTGCCATGTTTGATCTTACCATAGATCGCCGGAAGACCTTTGGATGGGCCACCTGCTCTGACATGCGACGCTGCATGAGAGAGCAGGGCATAAGGGTTTTACACCATGCCCGTGAGCTGGGTGGGCATATGGGTATCTCCAAGCAGTACACCAACCGTACTGTTGCCCAACGCATTGCTGACCTTGGGGAATTTTGGGTTCAACTGCGCTCCAGCCATGCCAAATACAAGGCCAAAGTTTACATGCTGCGGGCCGTTGCCTGGCCTAGAGGCCTTCATGCCATCTCCAGTGCTCCCATTGGGGACCAAACTTGGCTGGCGTTGAGACGTAGTGCGGTTAAAGCTTTGGGTTGGCAGAAGCCAGGGGTCAATCCTGCTGTTCTTCTCAGCCTTGTTGAATCAATGGTTGACCCACAGTTTGTGGCCATCTCCTGGACTTTTCGCACTTTGCGTGCTCAGTGCCCTGTGGATTTTTGGGCCGTTAATGTTGCTCCGTTAGCCAATGGGGACCTGGACTTACCCCCCAATGCTCCTGCTTCCATTGCTCTGCACCGTGCGCAGGCTGTTGGGCTTCAGGTTGAACGGAATGGGTTTGTTGTGGATCAGTTTGGCCCGTTTTGTTTGCAGTCTTGCAACATTGTTGAAGTTGACTTGCGTTTGCAGTGGGCATGGAAACTTGTCATTGCGCAGAAGGTTTCCCACAGAATGGATTTTCATGGGCTCTGGCAAGTCGACTTAGCAGCCACCCGACGTGCCCTTGCTCTGTTGGGGCCCGATGATCAAGCCTTGTATCGTCTTGGACTTGCAGGAGGCTTGTATACTGAAAGTTACAAGTCCAAATGGACTGATCAAGCTGACTGTTGTGACTGGTGCGGCCAACCTGACACGTTGAGGCATCGGTTTTGGGAATGCCCTCAACACAAAGATCTGCGGGAATCCTTAGCCCCGGATATCCCTCCTATCCTTGATCAGCTCCCTCCTGTCATGTCCCTCAGGGGTTGGGCTTTACTTCCCCCTACCTGGCACTCTTGGATTCAGCTTCTGGTGAGTCTTCCGCCATGTCCGTTGGGGACGTCTGTTGGATTTGCCAAGGGGGTCTGGAATCATGTGTTCACGGATGGGTCCTGCCTGTTTCAGTCTTGCCCTCTGTATCGTTGTGCCGCCTGGTCTGCCATTCTTGTGCCTGCCTTCTGCTCAAATTGGACACCGGGTGGTACTCGAGTGGTTGGGGCATCCTACTTGCCGGGTATCTGCCAGACTGCCTTTAGAGCTGAGCTGTTTGCAGTGGCCTTTACGCTTCATCAAGCAGCTGACCAAGGTGCACCGGTGAAGATCTGGACAGACTGTTTGGGGGTGGTTAACAAATACAACCTACTGGTCAGAGGACACAAGAAGTTGAACCTCAACCGCAGCAATGCAGACTTGTGGGCTTGGGTGTTACAATCTGCTGATCGCCTTGGCTGCCAGAACATAGTTTTGTGCAAGGTACCGGCGCACCGACCGGTGACTAGTGCCACGACGAAGCTTGAAGCATGGATGTTCTTCCATAACGATGTAGCTGACAGGTCTGCGAGGATGGCAAATCAAGCCAGGCCGCCCAGCTTTTGGGAGGTGTGGGAAGCTCATGCTCAAGCAACTGGTGTTTCAGCGGAACTTTTTCGACAGGTACAAGCGTTGCATTTGGCTGTGGGGAGGCGACAGGTCCAGAGCCATGTCAGTGATGACACCGGCGATCATGGCTCTGGACCTGTCCGCCAAACCAGGAAGTTTGAGACTGCCTTTGAACGAGGACATTGGGATGGCAGGTTGCCGCCGCGAGTTTCCAGACTGTATGGTTCTACAATCATGCAGAAGGTCATCAAGTGGTTTCTGGCGCGCCTTGCGCCTTCTGCCAATTTGGTCTGGGTTTCTTTTGCACAGTTATACCTGGATTTTCAATTGTCAGTCGGACACCCAGGTCCTTTACGAGTTCAGAACCATTGGGTTGATGCCGATCAGAGACCTTACCTGGCGGTTGAGACCTTCTCTTTCAAGCAGAGGACCAAATGGTTTAGGCAATGTCTCAAACATCTTTGGAAGGAAGCTGGCTTGACCGTTGGCATGGAGCAGTGTCGACCACGATCAGTTGCCATCCATGCCTTTTTGCCCGCTGCCTCTCTGCCCTGGGATAGCCATGCATTGGCGACTGTAGATGAGTGGCTTGGATCTCACCTCAAAGATCCATGCGCAAGGGATGCTGGAATTTTGAACAGCCTGCCGCTTCCCACAAAATGTGGTAGCATGCAGGTTGCTTAGAATGTTTTACCCGAGACAGAGCTGCCTCGCTCCAAACACTGAGCAGGCAACAGCACCGAAAACATGGCCGAAAACATGGTGGTTTCGAACATTTTTTATTTTCCATGTCATATATGGGATGTCATCCTTTCCATTGACGAACTCCTATTTTTCAAGATGGTTGAAAACACCAACCAGTTATCAGATCCAATCCAATCTGATTGCTCAATCTAATGAAGTCCCCAGACTGATCGCTGAGTAAATCACCCACGTTCCCATATGGTGAGGGATTAAGTCACCATCACCATTTGACCACCATTAAGTCATGGCACATGGCCGATGGCCGAGCTTTCGGGCCATCGAAGTGTTGGTCGACTCAAGTTGGTGAACCATGTCCTGTTGAAGGACTGTGACTCAAATTGGTTGACCAAGTTTTCTTTTGTTCATTCAACTAGGTCAATCTTACACGGGTACTTTAATCCTTTAGTCTTTTGGTATTAATGGGAATATCTACTAACCAGCAAAGAATTTATTTTTTTGCAGGGTATCTAAGATTGGCAATATCAACATTTGGGCAGCTTTGTCCAAGATATGCGGCTTGTCGACAGGTTCTAAATCGTTTAAGTTGGGCTCTCAGATTGGTGATTTGGGGACAAGGGTGGAAAGGAGTCCAGAAAATACTGTGACAATCATGTGGTCAACCTAAAAAGTTTAGGTATGAATATACATCATACATATACGTATATATAACACATAATGCATATATATATATACTGTAAAAAAAATGTATATATATAATTATATAAATATAATTATATATATAATTATGTAACATACATATAAGTATATATATATATATATTTAGTGAAAGGAAAACATGGAGTGATATTCACTATTAAATTACTCCGTGTCACAATGATATAGAATCATAGAATTTGTTGCTTCTTGTTTTGCCAAACGCGCATGGACTTACGGTTCTTCCCTGCAAGCATACGCAAAGGGGATCCTGGTCAACACAATCATGTTTGGTGTGTTTATAACAACCTAGGTGGGGGTTTCCATAAATGGCTACCCCCAAACGGATGGTTTATAAATGTAAAATACCATTACCATATTTCAGGAAACCTCTAGACTCTAGACTAGCATGTCCTGAACTTTGAGATTACCTAAATCCATTTGTGATTTCTTTGGAGATCGAAGGACAAATTGAATTGGGTTTGGTATACTCTCCGATTTGACGATGTCCCCAATAAATGGAGGGTCATTTGGAAGCCAAGTCCATTCGTCATCGTCTATACGGAGATATTCATGGATAATCCATTGCCACTGGCAGGTAGCCTCTGGTAAACTAACAGACATAGCCATGGAAAATCATCCTTAATGGCTAAAACAACGATTCCTATGGCCATGTTCAATAGCTATGTAACAAATTACCAGAGGGTATTACATCACCAGTTCCAGGTGTTGTAGATCCTCTCATTTTGCTCCCAGGTCAAGAATTCGACTTCCAGGAGATTCGCGAGGCCAGGATGACAATTTTCCGGGAGGTGGATACTGTAGATACAAAAAGCTACAGAAACTCATTGGGTTTCCGCAGGAAATTTCCTACACATGGTGGATTATCCTTATCTATATGTTAGCTAACTAGAGGCTAGGCAGTTTCAATGATCAAGGTTTTTTTTTGTGTGTTTATAACATATCCCATAGGATCCATGTATGCTATATATGCTAACATGGATCCCATCAATATATCCCCAATGTTAGCATATATACCATACATGGATCCTATGGGTCTATTTTGACCCATGGCATTGTGAATGCTTTCGTTCGTCAATGTTGACCATATACCCTCTGGTAATTTAAACATAGCTATTGAAAATCACAATTTTTAATGGGAAAATCCACTATTAATGGTCATTTTCAATAGCTACGTTAAATTACCAGAGGGTATTTTGACCCATGGCATTGTGAATGCTTTCGTTCGTCAATGTTGACAAAGGTATCTCGGCAGGAGTTGCTGCAAGTTGCCGTGCCCGAATGTTCCCCAACTTTGTTCCCACAATGTGTTCGGCATATCTGCATCTATTTGAAGTAGGGCATGTTCCATGTTTTTATTTGCTATAGATCCTACAGATCTTTGTGGATGCAGCTCGTGTTTTTCGCTTGGATGATGTAAATCTTCCGCTAAGTACCATTTTGGTATTGGCTAAACATCGCCGCTTTGTGTCTTCGATATACATGTCTGTTATGTCCTGGTTACATCCACTTGTTTCTGATCTAATGAAGTCCCCTATGATCGCTGAGTAAATCACGTCAGGGTCAAATCATTACCAAAAATCACCATTAAACCACAATTAATTAGGAAATCACTATTACCCATAGGATCCATGGTGCTGCTATATATGGTAACATGGATCCCATCAATATACCCCCTTTTTGTTAGCATATATATATATATACCAGCCCCATGGATCCGTCATGGGTTAAATCACCATGTTCCCACAGTTATGGCCATTTATCAGTTGTAAGTACTAAGAAAACCCCATTTATAGAATGTATAATCAGATAGTTTTATAACCACTTATAACTGTTTTTTTTGGCCATAACTGCATCATCTTGTCCATCCAAAACCAGGCGCCAAACGGCCCGCCCTTAAACGTCCTGTTAAACGTTTGAGAATTCCGTAGGCGACACAGCAGTTCAGCGCAGCGCATCGCCTGGGAGAGGCGTTGGATGGAATGCCATTGGATTGCTCCATGTGTGGTATATTTACCTACAAAATTGGGTGATTTATGGGGTAAATGTTGGTAAATATATTGAAGCACCATGGATCCAATGGGTTTTCTCATGGTAAACCATTGTTTGTACTTTTTATAGTAATTGATTGGTAATAACTTAGCCATGGTAAGCCATTAAAGTGTTTCCTATTCTCAGAGAAATCCAATATCTTCAAATTATGGTGCAAAACAAATGTTTTTGAAAATGCAACCATGTCCATAAATCACACTGATAAAAAGATCTGAGGGCGATATGACAACGTCTAGAATGATGATACTGGCCGGAGTTGGTGAAACCCCGAAAACATCAGATGTGGTTACTCCTTGGTTTTTTCACATAGCTCTGGAAAATCACCATTGTTACTAGGTAAATCCTTATCATTCATTTATAAATGGGCCATTTTCCATGGCTATGTAAGATAGCAAAGGGGTAGCTTTCACATTTTGTATGACGATGATGAAAAAAGATTATGATGATGGATGATAGGGATGAGGATAATGATAACATAGATGAAACCGTCTAAATGTGTTATGTGTGAATTTTTGGAATGATGACAGATCACAACTCACAGCATGCGATTGCAGTACACGCAAGAAAGACCAGTCTAAAGCAGTGATGTCCTCAGAGTCTTAACAATTTGAGCCATGCATGTATGTTTTTTGTCGGATTCATGACCCATTGTGGATTTGGGTATTTTCCATTCCTATATATATATATATATATATATGTATATCTATATATGTATATACACATACATTGTAAATATATATATATATATACCAGCAACCAATTTTCCACAGAATTTCCACTGTCAAAGTCTCATCCAACTCAGCTCTTGCCCCAGACATCGGTGTGAAACGCGTAGCGCAGGGCACCTATGGGACCGTCTTTCGTGGCACCCTTCGTGATGGCACCGAAGTCGCGATCAAGGCGAGGTCAAGACTGGATGGAAAAAATGGATGGGTAGATTGCTAAAAATGTGATATTAATGGGATGTTGATAGGATTTCTATAGAATGTTAATTTTAGTGGGATATTTGTGGTGATTTACAGGTATAGTCATGGGATATGAATGGGATAAATGGAGGTTTTGTGGGATACTAATGCAATTTACTCTCCGGTAATTAAATCAGATGAAGAAAGATGTTCATTTATTTAAAAGTTTCTGCAGGACATTATTCGGAATTTCATTTCCTTTAGGGTTGCAGACAGATCACCAGCAAATCCAAATGCTGGATCTCAATTGGGGCTTGTGAAACACAACCTCGGTGTCCTCAAGTTATCACCATGCTGGGACAAATTCACCCCCCGAGTAGTGAGTTGGTTAGTTGGTTTCATAAAAACCTTCCAATTGTAGATACATCTAGCAGAAGCTCAAACGTGTTCTAGTCAAAAGCAAACTGAAATGACTGAAACCAATCAACTGGGGGCTTCTACATTGTATTTGATTGCTCCTGGCTTAACCAAAAGACGATGCCCCCAGTTATGTTCCTTAACTGGTCTAGTTTCACCACATGAACTATGTAGTTTGATCTATTGTCTACCCTGAATTCGTTCACTAAATTTCACTAACCTGCTGAACTAAACCTTTTTAGCGTTTCCGAGCTGGGTAAACACCTGTGCCGGTTATCTGCTATCCCCATGTGCCACCCTTTCCATTCGCCAGAGCTTCCCGTGCCGCTGTGCTCAGGCATTGGCATCCCCTAAGGAGGGCGGTTTTAGAGAGGAGGTGGAGGTGGGAGATGGGATGACACGGGGCAGCCTGGCCAGGGAAAGGCCACCACGATTCGAAGAAATCGCGATTCGAGACTCGAGTGGAGAATGTGACCCTGAAATGGGCTTATGGATGTTGATTCCCCACCTGCCAGGCGAGGGTTGTTAGATTTTATCAGGGTTGTTCTTCTCCTCCTCGGCTAGCTGTCCTCCTCCTCCTCCTTCTCCTCCTTCTCCTCCTCCTCCTTCTCCTCTTCCTCCGCCTCCTCCTCTAGTTTCTCCTCGACCATGTCTGCATCAACTCCACTTCCGCCTTGCCAACTCTTCGCCAAGCTCTTTGCCAACTCTCTTCGCCAAGCTCTTTGCCAACTTCCCAGCTCAGTGTGCACCGCTGGACCTCAAACTGGGACCTGCCCAGCTCAGTGGGCACCGCTGGACCTCAACCTGGGACCTTCCCAGCTCAGTGTGCACCGCTGGACCTCAACCTGGGACCTTCCCAGCTCAGTGTGCACTGCTGGACCTCAACCTGCGACCTGCCCAGCTCAGTGTGCACCGCTGGACCTCAACCTGGGACCTGCCCAGCTCAGTGTGCACCGCTGGACCTCAACCAGGTATGCACCGCTGGACCTCAACGGCCAGATAGAATGCCAGATGATATGCCACATAGAATGTCAGATGGAATGCCAGAAGATATGCCAGATAAAATGCCATGAGATATGCCAGATAGAATGCCAGAAGATATGCCAAAAGATATGCCAGAACATGTGCCAGAAGATATGCCAGATAGAATGCCAGATAGAATGCCAGAAGATATGTCAGAATATAGGCCAGATTATATGCCAGAAGATATGCCAGATAGAATGCCAGATAGAATGCCAGAAGATATGTCAGAATATATGTCAGAAGATATGCCAGATAGAATGCCAGATAGAATGCCAGAAGATATGCCAGATAGAATGCCAGAAGATATACCAGATAAAATGCCAGAAGATTTGCCAGATAGAATGCCAGAAGATATGCCAGATAGAATGCCAGATAGAATGCCAGATAGAATGCCAGATAGAATGCCAGAAGATATATCAGATAGAATGCCAGAAGATTTGCCAGTAAGAAAATCTATAAATGTCATGGTGGGGATCGCACGAAGTAAAGTATTTTAGCATAATATAGCTGTTTTCTGATTTGAGAAGTATCATAATTGGCACAAGAGACTAGCCCTTAGTCAAAAGTGAAGTGGACACCGCAATTTGAACTCAAAAACTGATGCTATCAGCTTGCAGGATTTCCCCCAACCCCGGTTGGTTGATGGTGGAGTGATAATTACAGGAATCACTTCCAGCCAACGCATTAGTGTTATTGGAAACAAGTCCGCATCAGGTGTTGGAAACTGCCGGGCTTGGAATTGGATGGTTGGGGTTGAAAACTCACGAAAGACTGAGCACTGGCCTCCATAGCATGTTGATTCGGAAATCCAAGGGGAACAACGTGCAACGGACCAATGTGATCAGTCCATTTGCGAGGGGGGTTCTTCAAGCCAACAGACCTTATATAGGTTTGTAAAGAACATGCCGCCCCGGCAACATATTTATGGATCTTTGTGAGCTTGTCCACCTGCTGTCATGGATAAAGAGTGGCGAAGGCGCGCTCAATAGGTGATGGCATCGCGCAACTCGCTGGATTTGATTTAAGCTTCATAAGGACTCTTCCATCCCAGTGACGAAAAAAACATTAGTTTCCTGTCTATAAAATCTGACCATTTCTGAAATCATGTTCATGTTCATGATTGTTCTTGAACTCCATTGTTTCCCATGGTTTTGTAGATTCTGACTTCATTCACCAGATTTACCCTCTGGTTATCTCAAAATAGCTATTGAAAATGGCTATATTTAGTTGATTTACCTATTAAACATGGTGATTTTCCATAGTTTTTTGTATGTTTACTTATTAAACATGGTGCTTTCCCATAGTTTTTTGTATGTTTACTTATTAAAAATCGTGTTTTTCCATAGTTTTGTGTATGTTTACTTATTAAAAATGGTGCTTTTCCATAGTTTTTTTGTATGTTTACTTATTAAAAATGGTGCTTTTCCATAGTTTTTTGTATGTTTACTTATTAAAAATTGTGATTTTCCATAGTTTTTTGTATGTTGACCAGGCCGGGTATGTCTTGCAGCCAGGTCTTGAGCCGATTTCGCCATCCAAATCTGGTGATCTTAATGGGCTTCGCCAGAAATGGGCGCGCGGGGCGCGCGGTCTTCGGATTTGGATGACGACTGGGGATGGGTCAGAACTTATTCTTATTATTTCTTATGATTAACTATGGGGAAATATTTATTATATCATTAATTAATCACCAAATTATAAATATTGATTCTTATGATTATTTATGATATTTATGATTAATGTGGGGAAATGGATGATATTTTTCATGGGGAAATTGGATGATATTTATGATCATTTCTTATGAACTAACAAGCGATATGAGGAATTATGAACCCCAATATTTTTGTTGGATTATAAATGAGCATTTCTTATCAATTAACCAACGATATGAGGAATTATGAAAGGATTATAAAACCAATAAGTTCTTATAATGAGGAGTAATGAAAACATTTAACCATCTTATTAAGCACAATGTTATTTTTAGATTATGAATGATCATTTCTGACAATTTGAATGGCTTATCTTAACGAGATCTTACTTATAGGGGAGAATAAACATCCATTAACCAGCAATTTTAGGGTACTATAGGTACCAGGGTTGTGCAACCAGTTGTGAGTCACTTTGGTAAATAAATGTGGGTATTATAAAGTTAGTATCCTGCAAATGGTATGATAATCCTCACGGGTCATTAAGTACCAAACTGGGACGCACATTGAAGTAATGCCGCGTGTTCACCATTTCTACAATACACACAAATGCAGGAAAGTCCTCAATGAGAATTATGTTCAATCGACACTTTCCACCGACTCATTGATACAGTATCGCAGGGGGCCTGAGGTAAAATCCATCTGCTGGGATCTTGTAGAAAGGATTCGTATACAGAAAATTTGATCCAAGATGGCCTTTTCAGGCGTGTAAGAAGATGATAGAAGATGGTGAAATATCAAATTCAAATAATTCAGAAAAACAACATCGAATTGAAGAAAACACATCTGAAGACCATCTTAACAGATTTACTTTCTACTTTCCAGGCTTCTTTCTTGCTTATTTTAATCACAATGGCCTGTGTTTTAACCCTCCAACATCGAACTGCCAGGCGTGAGCGTTACCTTGTTTACGAGCTCCTTCCAGGGGGGGACGTTCATTCACGCCTGAACAAGGATTTGAGGCGAGAAGTTCTGGGAGGGTCTTTTCACACATGGAATATTGAGTGAAGGGTAACCGAGTAGACCAACAGGTGAGTTGTTTGGGCTAAGCAAAAATGGTGGTTTAACCAACAGCAATATTAGTCGATTAAGCCTTCAAAAAGATGAGTAAACCGACTGGTGATGGCTATAATTCGAATCTTCTGCGATAAATATGATATTTACTAATAACTAGTCTTTCTTTACATGGTACTGTACCAACTCGACTGACATAATGGTCTGGGAAAACAGCTCCATTGTGGGAGGGGACTGGGGTTCTGCATCTCCTTTGCCAAGCTGATCCAGTACTGGACGTTCCATTTGTATGTGGGAAATGGTGGGAAACCCAATAATGATAAATTTACCATGATAAGGGATGGTTTATAGCACCCAGTTACGGTGATTTTCGGGATGGCTTATTATTGGGCTTACTGCACTACATGTACATAAATAGGTGAATTTCCCCGTCAGATTAGATAACCGGTGGGTAGGAGATGCATTGACTTGACTCTGTACATGGGCAAAAAGGTCGCTGAAAATACAATCAGCAACCATGTGTTGCACAGGAATGTTCATAGTACTTTTGAGGCTCTAGGTGGCCTAGCACAATCCATATACCTTCAATATATTTCAATATACCTTCAGGCAATTGTGCCTAAATATGAGTCTGTTATTTAGTAATGGATGTAGGTACCTTGTCACCAAATGTACAATGTCACCAAACCATGTTTGCCAATTGGTGTTCAAAGTCTTGCTGACTACACAAATCATTCGACAGTACCTAAATGCTACAAATCTGGATGATCTTTAGTTTCCACAACAGGTTTCTCCAGAAATGATCCATATTGGGTAATCCACCCCAATAACCAGGTCTGGGATTATACAAACCATCCAGAGCTCTGCCCTTGACCTCATGACCAGTTCTCATTTGGGCTTGTTCGAGGGGATGTTTGGGTTGAGTAAATGGTCCTGGTCAGTCACCATTTCTGTCGCGCAGTTTCACCTGGGAAAAGCGTCTGAACGTGGTTTTGGACTGCGTCGGGCGACCCGGGTTATCCCGGGTTGGGTCTGGATGGATGCTGGGAAAAAACTTGGTTGGGCAGGTTACATGATTGGGCGGCTAGCTATTCTTCACTTTGAGGAACTTCCGACAGGAAACCCATATAATATGGTTAAAACAATAATAAACAATCCCTAGATTCACCATAATGGGTTGTATAAACCATCAAAAATAAGGTGGTTTATTATTGTGTTACCCACATTACCTATATACTTGCTTCGTGTGTTCAATAAGGATGTTCCTTTCGAACTAAAACTAACATTGAATCAAGCTAATCACTTAAAGTTTTGACATTAATAATCAACTGACTACAGTACTGATTAATAATTGTACACCCAATAATTATAACAATTTAAGAATCAACTGATTAACTACTGATCACGCGTTACCAAATTGCCAAGTTACCCAATTGCTCACAATTTTTGGTTATTGATAGATGATTTATGAGTTAATTATGTTAACTGGCAATTGCTAACCATCGAATACTAATCACTAGTAACCAGTCACTTAAGTTACTAGTCAATAATACCAATTCCCCTAGATTCTCCCAGTACTCAGCTGATTACTGATCACTTGCTCCTAAAGTACTAAATCTCTCAAGCACTCACAAGATGAAACAACTGATAGGCCGCCGTGATTTCGGGATGTCAGGCCCTGGGTCTGAGCCATTTGCACGGATCGCGGCCGCAGGTGCGAGTTGGTGGATGTGCATCGTTAGTAGCCTCCTGTAAATGGTGTAGAATGTAGATCATTTTACGGGAAACCATGAGTTTTCATGAGTTTTCACATCTATGTACACGTTTACCCTGGGGATGCGTGGTTTGTAAGCCAGATATAAGCCATTTGTAATATGGGATATCCCATATAGAATTGCTTTTAGCCCATTCACTGAGTGGCATGCACCCCCAACATAGATGTGGAAAACCATGGTGTCCCGTCCGTTCAGACAACGAGCTACAAATCGCTGTGTTTCCACATCTATGTTACAATGTTGGTCTACAGGAGGATATCATCTATGAATAGTGTAATCTCATCCCACTGATATGTATGGGTGCACATCCCCTATTAAACATCCATGGTTTCTAGGTGGTGTTCACAGTAGGGAGGTGGGAGAAAATAATCTTTCATGATATAAGGGTATATAATTCGAAAGACTATGGATAGTTTATTTGGTGTTTACCAAGTGTGTGAAAATGGGGTAAGCCCAAAGTGCCATTTCAACCATTTCAAACATTTCAGTAAGGAACATGATGATCAAGCATCAGAGTCACGGTACGGTACTTTCAGACGATCCCAGCATCAAGGATCACGTGTCTTCGATGTCCATTTACAACCTGTTTTTCCTCTCCCGTCTGAATTCTATGAAAATCAAGATATTTTTTATCAAGTGGTTTTGAAATTCCCCACATCCAAGTTTCTTATGGTTTCTTATGGTTTCTTATGGTTTCTCCACATCCAAATGGGGGTTTCTTCAACAAATCGGGGATCCCATGGCGTCATGGCTGTGGATCCAGGTCTTTCACCGCGCAGGGTCCTCAGGGTTTTTGAAAAGCAGACGTGGCGACGTAAACATGGGACAGTTATGGTAAAAAAAAACTGTAACATACTTAATCTACTTGGGGCAGTTGAGGTTACAATTGGGTATACTCCATGGTATTTTAAGCGCCATGTTGGAATCTGTTGGTATATCACTTTTTTTTTACACCATGGTTTTTCATCCACAACTTAAGTTGGCCGACTTGCCGACTTGGCGACTCGAAGCCGCAAAGGACGTGAAGACGCAAAACATGTTAATGGACAAGAATGGCACGGGCAAGGTGACGCCCTTTGGGCGGACTGGGCGGACTGGGTGTTGGAGATCAGTTGGAGCAGCAATGCCCCTGAAATCTGATATTGAAATTATGGAAAATAATGGCCTTGCAAGATGCCAACCCATGGCATGGTATTATGTTTGGTTTGGTCCGCGCATGTGTGACAGCCTTCAAGATGGTGCAGGCACCCTTGGTGTATCCTTCCTGCACCATGATCCGGTATGATACCTATGGCCCTATGACAAGCAACTTCGACAAAGTGTTGTGGCTCGGAATTTGACATGATCCAAGAAGTCTTGGTTGTTGTTTACCGTAGCTCTCTCTGCTTCTTGTGGTTACTTATGCCAACAGATCTATGGCTGTGTGACCACCTTGACAAACATGATTTCGGTGTGTCTGAACATGGGGCATATACCCCATGTTATGGCCACGTTCCATATGGAACATGATAATCAACTAGTGGTTTTGAGGGCTTTTAAAAACATCGCAATCCCTATCTTTAGACAAAACCATTTCGCTGTGAAACGTGCTGTAGAGCTTGTCGCACAGGTCGCGGACTTTGGACTTGCTTGCCTTGCACAGCCCAACCAACGCTCTTTGATCGTGGGGGCCCCGTTCCCATGTCATTCCAGGAATTCAAAGCACAGGTCACGCGCGCGCCTGGGTCACAAATATCCAGGCTTTGAGATATGTCAGATATGTGATAGTCACTCTGCCCCAACGTTTGATTTTTTTCAGTTTGCTGGGGACAACGGTCCGATGGTCCGTTGACCTGGTCCGAGTCGATCCGACTGGAACGGCGGCGCAAACCCATCACCCCCAGGTCCGCGAGACTTCGGGGACCTTGGGGTATGCGGATCCGCTCTACATACGCTCAGGCGGAGGGATTGGTATCATTGATGACAGCGGTAACTTGTTGGAGCGCGTCCCCATTGGTGGTAACTGATAACCCATATGCCATATGATACAACTGGGGCATGTCTTTCATATAAGTGGGTTATTTCATGTGGTTATAAATGTGTTACTGTAACTATGTCGTGCGATTATTACGCACTTGCCATGATGTGGATTCACATCCGGGTATATTGATTGTAAGGGTTGGCTAGGGTTAGCTAAAATGATTCTAATCTAATCTAACCTGCTATTTTTGTTGGTGTGCAACGTATTTTGTAGAAGTGGAAAAAACTGAGCATTTGATTCCCCGGCTAATCAATCATGCATACATGATCGATTTTTGGGTGGCATATGGTGGCATAGTATGATGTTATATAGACATGTAAACATGATTAAATATGTGGTCTTACCATACGGTATGACGTAATAAGTTTCTTCACTTTCCACGCGCTGCTTGCGATCATGATCCCAGTCGACATTGTAGCGGCAGAAAGTACTTGCCCCAGTACCGTCCATAACACCAATCAATTCCATTGATACAATGCTCCTAGTTTTTGTTTGTGTTCGGAATCATTTTCCTGAAGGGTGTGTAATATCCAATTATTAATTTGATTATGATATATGATCCTTTTTTTAAAAACTATGTTTCCTTCACCAAAGTCACCTTCAAATTACCACCAAGCTCTGCGTTTCGGCTTTCGAAACTTGTCACAGGAGAGATCACCGAGAAGTCGGAAGTGTACTCCTTGGGGATGGTGTTGTTGGAGGCCTGGGTGCGGCGAAGGTGGGAAAGGTGGGAAAAGGTGGAAAAATGCTGATTTCAGTACAATGTGGGGCCCCCTAGATAGCTAAGTTGGTTTATAACTCCAATAACTATGGTTTAGGGTATTTATAACTATAGTTGCTGGGGCTTATAAACCATAACTGGGGGGGCCCACATTGTAAGGGAAAATGGTGAAAATGGTGATTTTTGATGGGAGATATCAGATTTTTACGAGATCATGGGTATTTAACAAGATTTAACAAGGTATTCTATAGGGTAAATTTACAGACGTGGAAAACATCTATGGTTTCCCATCGGGAAGATTTTCTCTACATTCATGGTGGGTTGTCCACATAAAAATGGCAATGTTGAGAGTTTTTTGGCCCATTTCCAAGCGGGACCGTGAATCCACAAGGATGGACCCTTCCCATTTCTGGGACTTTGAGTGGTTTTGGGTTAGTAAATATACGTATGTACCCTCTGGTTATTTAACATAGCCATGGTATAGATGGCCCATAGAAATAGATGGTTTACCTAGCTATAAAATGGTGGATCTTTCCATGGGTATGTTAAACAACCAGATGGTATTTAAAAGTATTTGGTTTCTCATATCGCGACTTATTTGGATAGCAGTACCATTCACATGTTTTAGAGTTGTAATTTCTAGTTCCAGAAATGTCCGAAGCCATTCTGGAAGAAACACATTCGCTACAAAGCCTTCTGAATGTTGGAAACTTGTCGGACAAATACATTCACGGATTTCACCATAGCAACAGCAACTACCCCCAATTGGTGAAGATGATCCGGTATGGATTCATGTATTCGCCATGAAAGTATATGAAAGTACCAAGCCCATGTTACCAGACCACAAGAGACTTGCTTATGACCGAATAGACTGGACCTATACCATCCATGACATGGGGCCGGTGGGAAAAATGAAGGTCAAAAAAATTGGCACCATTTACGATCTGTGGAAATCAGTCCCTTTTTTCTACCCATTCCTCTTGGTGTCCTTTTAGTTTTCCGAAATAAGCTACTGCACCCATCATCCAATGATTTTCCCATTAAAACTGCCTGATCATTTGGATGCGAACTTGGGATCACCACGGCTTAGGAACAAAAAACAGTGACTGAATCGGAACCCGCCGTCCCTTCACACCAGGTGCTGACCGGAAGGCCGCCTGCACTACAACATCCCAATGGGAAGATTGAGTATCAGTCCGGAAGCCCTATTCAGGGTTTGATGGAAGAATTTCATAAGTGGTCAATAGTCAACAACCGTAGTTAGGTATGATTCTGGAATCATCCACTTAGGAGACTTACTAACTAGGGCAACAAAAGCCAGCTACTAAGTGGCAGGATCCTGCGAGTGGGGAGCTGATGCGGCTGTGGAGTTGGACAGTGTTAGATTTGTGCCCATTGGCATCCCATCTCAGGTCGTCATGCCCATATCTTTGTTGATCTCTGAGTGGGACCATACTGAATTTGTTCTTATATCAAGAAGATAAACGCCGAACCAGCTGGGGCCACTTGAAGAGCAATCATAGATAGTTCCAGATACAAAAGGATATATAATATACAGATACATATATATATATCACGAGAGATCTCGGATTTCTGCTCTGAACTTGTCATCCTTGATGATCTGATTTGCGACTGCACAGTCACTATTCGAAGGTCAAATCTCTACAAGGTAACCCCATTTTTCATCAACCCAGCAGAAAAAAAAATCCAGGGTCGATGTTGCACACCCGCCATTTGCTTAGCTGGCACTGATGAATTGAACAAAATACATCTACATTTGCCATGTGTACTATCCCATCGGTTCTGTTTGACGGGTTTGATTGTGTGATATTGTTGACGATATACAATAGTATTGTGTTACATCCTATACTACTACATCATATTCTTATATGCATCAATAATTAATATATACATATATCCCATGGGTTTAAAAGGAATACCCCAAAATATAGAAACATAGTGTATTTTCTCTATTAGACTTACTTGTCTATCAATTTTAAGGATTGCTATATCCCAATGATATCATGAGTCCCAATCATAAACACTTTATTATATCCTGCAGGATGCGGGTCCCAAGATAGCCATGTTGAGACCAAAGAGGCTGAATTCTATGGTTTATAGTAGATATAAGAAACTAGTATTCATGAGGTTTATAAACCAACTTAAAAACCAACTTATAACTTCTCAGGATTGATATGTTCCGATATTATTCCAATGATATCATGATATCCCAATCATAACTGGTTGCTGGTTTGGAACATTTTTTATTGCTCCATATATATGGGACAATCCTTCCCATTGACTTTCATATTTTTTAAGATGGTTATTGCACCACCAACCAGAACCATTACTAACCATTATTGACCATTACTAACCATTATTAACCATGGAAATCCCTATGCAAAGAGGTTCGACCATCTCAATGGTGACCTCCGAAAGCTCCTGGCCATGGCGACTTGGCAGCGATCTACGTGTCATGCACAAGATGTTGTACATATATATATATATATATATA
>Ga0126342_10003908_pt1 | contig 25032 bp, 23 predicted proteins | sample Cyp1metagenome_FD_92528 | JGI IMG/M metagenome (GOLD analysis project Ga0126342, IMG submission 92528) | Coral microbial communities from Lord Howe Island, Old Settlement Bay, Australia - Cyphastrea 1 metagenome | ecosystem: Host-associated > Invertebrates > Cnidaria > Coral ...
GCCTCCATGTGATACCAAGGTCGGAGGACCTTCGGATGTCGGGCGAGGTACAAAAGTGTGCAGGCCTCTGGTGTTTGGATGATCAAGACGGAAATTGGCCGGAGGCGGCGCTTCATCATATTCGATGGAGGGCTCGAAGAAAGGCAAGAGACCTGCCAAGTAGTTGAGATGCATGATAGCTCTAGCCAAATGATGATGGAACGCTCGTCCTTGAGTATGATCCATGAGCGATCAAACGAAAGTGGAGCAAAAGGAAAGCGAAGCTTGAGCCAGGGAGCTGACGGAGGGAAACAAGAGGCCACAGAAAGACAACAGCAAAGAGAGAGGACAGGAAGAAACAAGGAAGAGGAAAGAGGAAAAAACAAAAGGAAACACACACACACACACGCACACACACCCGACCGGAGCCGGGTCAACCCTGAAAGGCAAGAGGTAGAAAAAGCGGACACAGACGACGGGCAACAGGCCGAAACAGCGCAGGGGGGGGAAGGGAACGAACGGACCTCCAGAACCAACCTACGCGGAGAAACGGACCTGCCACAAACAGAGCACACACCTAAACCCCACGACAACATACGGAGAGGCACGAGGCTCGAGGGAATGATTAGGGACCAAATGGGGTGGTGACGAGCGTGAAAAACAAAAACAATTAACTTAAAAAAGGACCCAGTTCCACCTACAACAGAGGTCGTGCGTTACCCCCCTTCGGGACTGTAGTCAAGTTGTGCCGCAGTGGCATAAACAGCTGTTCAAGTTCCATCGAATTAGATGCACAAAATGTTCAACCTCACCAGACACCATTAAGAGAAAGAAACCACACCTGCAAGCATGGACCTGCCTGGTCTATATTTCATGTTGCTGTTCAGTCAAATGTCACTCCAAAAGCTGAAGAAACAGTTTTTGGCTGTTCAAGACGGCTTCACTGTCGTAGAAGTGCATTTACCAGGGTTCACTGGGACAGCAAGACCAGCGGGACATCGCAAAACGGCTGAAAAACGAAAACCGAAAGGCCAACTGTTCCGCTTTACGTAAACGAATTACCAGGTTAAAAGTGTCAATTCCGTAATCCGATCAGTCGACATTCACCCTGAAAAGGGTTGCCTTCAGTGGCCCTAGGGCACCTTGTCGGAGTCACCATAGGTATTACACTAGACAAAATTGGATCTTTGAAGAGATCCATCAGGAACTGAGTCCTGTAACGTGCAACAAGCCTAGATAATTAGACTTAAAGTAGATCTCATGGCTGTACTTCGCGAGTAAAGTGTAGGTCTTCCGAAAATATCGAACGTAGATAAAACCAAACTCCAAAAAACGATAAATAAATCGTCATCCAACATAGGTTGAGGCAACAGCGCAGTGAAAATGTAAAAATCGACATGGAGGTTCTTGGGTTGAGCCTCTTCCCATCACAGAAAAGGAATGTGCAGGTACGTCGATGAGCGTCCCCATCGATATCACAGGCAACTTATGAGTGTCTTTGTTAGTGCCGGTCTCATCAGTGCCCCCGGCACCCCCTGCTCTATTACAGTAGGAAGGGAGAAGAAAGAAGAAAGGAAAAGGAGTTTTACATCTATTTAGATGTTACACACACACACATATATATATATATACTATACACGCATAATATATATATATATGTAATAATTAATTAATTATATATATAATTATATATATAATTATATATATATATACAAAATCGTCTATATCATCTCTTTGAACCATTTGAACCGCGTGTTTGAAAATCGGCCGCTGTCCTCCTGGCACTTCCACCGCAAACGCTTGGCCCAGCGCCGGTGGCGCAGGCGGTGCCGGTGCTGGTGCTGCTGGCGGCAAAGGTGGTGCTGGAGGACGAGCTTCGCTACGGCCGCGGGTGAAGAAATCCTCAAACTCGGCCTGGGACAGGAAACTCTGGAAGAAAAACAGGTGGTGCACAGGTAGACATTGCACGGGAAATCCGATATCGCCGATGTCCATCGACATCCATGCGCGCATGATCTATATAAAATAGAAAATAAGCTCTTGATGCTAGATCCAAACTTTTTGGGGAGTATCATACACAGGTTTCAAGCAAAAAGAAATGCCTGGCTTGTGATCAAGTCACATGAATCAACAGGAATCTGGGATAATCTGGGTGCTTGAGCTATTCAATCAGGGTCCACCCAGGGATTCAAAATCTCTGCCTGCAGACGATTTGGAATGCCAGTGCTGGAGAAGACTCGAAGCCTGGTGGTGAGCTGATCAGCAAGAGCAAACCTGTTTGGAACATGTTTTATATCTTTTTCCGCATGACATGACACAAAAATGGAAAAGGGATCGTAGTGAAATGAAATCCAACCTGGACCTGGAGGCGCCTGGAATGATTCTAAGGCATTGCCGGCATTGCGAATAACTGCGAAAATTGCACACCTCCAGAGCTCAAACATGCTCAAACTATCTCAAACTGTCCTTCTTGTTGATTGCACCAATGTACCAAGTCTGTGCTTCCCACTTTTTCGGATTTTTTAAGTTTTTCATAGTTTTTCCAAAGCGCTTGCAAGCTCGCATTGGGAATCACTGAAGGTGTTGAGATGTATTGAGGCACTGGACATCTGCTAAAACTGATGGACATGCCATCCAATGGTCGACATTGGTCGACCATGTCAACCCTCCTAGCGCTCGTAGCCTCGACATTCCTTGACGAATGTTTCGAAGAAAGTGCGACCAGGAAGCATGTCCCTTGTCCATGCCTCCAGCCCCAAACGTCGCTGCTCAAGTTCATTTCCGCTACAGCTGAAGAATGTCTTCCCAGGAAACACGCAGCGAATTTCCTGGAAAGACGGAGGCAAAAAGTGACTGTTGCGTACATTTTCACTGCATAGTAGTATAGACCATTGTGGACCTTAATGAATTTCGACAAGGACCTTTTATGCAAATCTTGTTCATATCGTGTACCACTTCGGTCTTGTCATCTGAAAAGTCAGGTAAAAGTATATCAGAGTATAACTTTTCGAAAAGAGGCAGGTGTGAAAGGGGCGCCCACCAATTTGCAAGTGAGTCTCATAATTATTCATCAAGGCTTGGAAACGGCTGAAGTGGCTGTATCTTCGCAATAGCCTCCAAGTAAAGCCATTGGTATCCACCACATCGACAGCAAAGTAGGTGACTCCCTGCTGCTTAGTCATTCCTCAAAAGCGACAAGGAGATGTGCTTCTCAGATTCGATGTGTTTTTCGTTTCTTATTGCCTGTCTACATTTTACCTTCGGTGTAGAGTTTGAGAGTGAAGGTGGCACTCTGGAAGAGGTACTGATTGGATCTTCCAACATGATCCCGCAATATCCCATAAGTACCATTAAAATCCATTAAAATGTGATGCATATAGTCTTTGGAGTTGAAGCTAAGGTCCAGTGACTTTCGTCTGCGATATCAAGATATGCCAGGATATTAGGTTCACTTCTAGCTATCTGAATGTCGACACTGATATGCCACTTGGCTGGCAACATACAGTATGGCACCATCACCATCATCTTCCTGATGCTCAGCTGAGATTCCATCGCGTGGCAAGCTGACGTTCGCTATGGTGTGGCGCCCACGCTGTAGAAGTGGGAACATGGTTGCGTTCGGCTGAGTGGCTGCAACTGCCAAACCAGCCCCTACCATGGCACCCAACGGGCCTGCCACTACCATGCCCAGCACAGAACCTCGGTCGACAGGGTTGTACTGGCCAGGTCAAGTGCTTAAGGGTTCAGGCTGCAATGCAGGATGTGTGGACGCAACCACTGCTTTCTAAAGTGAGTGGTGTTGAAGGAGCCAGTACTATCCCGGGCCTTTTGCTTCGTGCCTTTTGGATCACTCTTGGGACCTTGTTGCTTTGGTCACTGCAAGAGGGACTAGAATCAACCTTGTAATCCTTGCAGCTGGGCGAAGGTCACCTCGCACCTTGCACCCCAATCCATCCATCCAATCCATCCACGCCATCCTTTCATCACCTGTTCATCACTTGTTCATCACCTGTTCAACACTGTTGATCGATGGTTTTCGGCCTACGATCCACCATTTGGTGCGGACGGGAGGCATCCGACAGTCGCTGCGACTGCGCCGGAGGTTGATGGTTCCCGATATCCCTGAGACATCTGAGCCATGGCTGTGACCAGAAGAAGGGTTACTGTTGGCTTGAGCCAAAAATAAGCCAACCATCAGCCAACTTAAGCCATGCTCTCAGGGTTGCAGGCAGCTACCACGCACACTTGAAGCAAAATCAAAAAAGGGTTTGAACTGACGGAAGAAAAACCATTGAAATAACCTAAACATGCAACAAGGCCAAGCTTCCAAAGGGAACATTTGCTTGAAGGTTCCCTGTTGGTTTCATTTTTACCAGTAGGTCCACAACTTTATTATCCAGTATGATCTGGGGCAGTCTGATCAACAAAATGATTCTGGCTGTAATCGCATTTGGCTTCTTTCTTTGTGTTTTTCTTCATGGTTCCCATTGGTTCTCTTTCCATTGCCCACCCCACGCTTTCTCCTCTAGCTGCTACTAGCTTTTGGCCAATTTGGCGTGGTGGACGCACAGCTGTTTCCAAGGAACATTCCTGCACTCTGCGCAGCAAAGTTGTTGCTTCCTGCCACGAACCAGATTCCTGAAAGATGTCCTCAGACTGATTCCCGAAAAAAGTTGTGCTGGATTGGAAAAACTCACAGAGTCAGAAACGTTTCAAAAAACCCAAAGGCAAAAACACCACCTCGCCACATCTTCCACAACCACCACCAGGACTAGGTCTTATAGTACCACCAACAACACAAACAACAAGAACAAGAACATATATAATCACGCCAAACTGGGCCCACTACGTGCCAAGTCTCAATGCAAGGCTTCAAGGCTGTGTTGCTAATCTTCAGATAAAGTCTCTGCATGTCATCTCGTACCTTGTGCACATGAAAATCGATGGTACATGGGATATTTTGCTGGACTCTGGGGAAGTTAGTAGATGGTAGTGCAATGTAGTGTGCAGCAGCGAGCTCCCACCTCCAATCTCAAGGCAAGATTTCAATGCAACATAAGAGGTTCTTGTAATCTCTTGTATATGTATCATTATCATGCGGTTGGGAAACTCGTTTTAGCTCATAGTAGCTCATTGGTTCCAGGATTCCCCATTTGCAAGGGAATAAATATGACATATGGAGCTCCTTCGCTGCTAGTCATGAGATAGCTGCAGGACCTATCATTAAAAGATATTAAAAGACTCGACCAGCCAATGTGCCAGCTGCAGCCCCCAGCTCCACTGAATGGCTTTGGCGCAAACACCTCCAGGGCGATCGTGATTGTGAGTTATGTAGACGTGGGCAATCCCATGAGAAGTGTGAGCCTTTGAGCACAATCAAAGAGATTGTGAAGCACTACAAAATGTCAAGGAACACCCATGCCTTTAGTGAAATTTGGAATTGTCTGTCTACGTTGATGTATCATTGACACATCACTGGCATATCATTGGCAGTAATTAGTCGTAATTATAGTATATTATAATTATATATAATTATATAATATATTAGATAATTAGTTGTATAGGGAGCTTTTCAGCCCGGCACCTAGAGCTGCTGCATACTGATTCTCATGTGCTTCGATCGAATTGCCGAGGCATGCCCGCAGCAGGGCCATAGAGGGGCGCCATTCGTGGTTCGATTGACAGGCCCGCAACGTTCCTTGCAACATAAATGGATTACAGCGGAGATGCTTCATGTGCGCTTCTTCCAAAATGCCTCAGGTAGCTGCTCCGGACATGAAATGACATGAATATACATGAATGATGATGGTCATGAGGAAATATAACGGGGAAACATCTTGCTCTGGAATCAAAAATCATAAGGCACCTCTCCTTCCCACACTATGTTGTCTAGTAGCGAGATTGGCAATGGCCCGCCTCGCTCCTGTGTTTAGACTCTGTTGACGTCAATAATCGTCAATTAGTTGTGCCACATCTGGAAAGGCATAACATGTCATAACATGTCAGAACTTGAGGACATAGAAGGACAACATGTTGAGGATCAATTCTTGCAGGTTCCAACTTCATCAGCTTTCGTCAGCCAAGTTGCGTAAAGCTGTCCTCCATTGGCTCCACGGATGTTCCCAAGTACCTTTGCAGCTGAAGATGGCGGCATCATACCTGGGCTTGGGATCCTGATGGGTCTTTGGATCTGGTGAGCCAGGCATGTTCTGTGAATTTCTCTGATGTTTAAGGATGTTTAAGGTATTTTAAGGTCACATAAGGTATCAATATAGGTATCATAAGGTCACCATTGGTCACCTAGCGGCTTAGCGTGGGCTCTTTCAGCATCTGTTAGCTGAGGATAGCACAAAGATTCACACATTTCCATACATTTCCAGTGCCAGGTGGGATTTGTGCCACAAATCAGTCCGAAAAAGTCATGAATACGTCATGATGATCATGATGTTCCTAATGTTCCTCCGTTTAAAAGCAAAGTGTGGCCTGGCTGCATCCCGATGTGTGGCTTCACCCGTTGATTTCTGCAGCACGCCAAGAGGGACAGAACTGCGAGCCAGTGCCGAGGCATAGAACAAGCTCGGATGGCCAGGATGTAGCTGAGGGATCCTCAGCCGAGGGTTGGCTGCTGAACCAGCGAGCAAAATGAGCAAAGGCACTACAAATCACTACAAGTAGCAATCACTAGCAGTCACTAGCAGTCACTAGCAGTCACTAGCATTCCTAATCTTGACAATGTATCAATATATGTATCATATATTATTCCATTGAAAGCTGACCTGGTGCGAACTCAGAGAAAATCAACATAAACATACATAAACATACATAAACATCGAATTCAGTCTGCATCAAAGCAGCGAGTATCTGGATGCCTCTCAGGTCCCAAGAGATCCAGGAATTTCAGTGATCGTTGCCATTGGGCGCCAGATACGCAAGCCCGCAGAACTTCACAGAGAGTGTAGGCGTCCTGTGTTCCAAGGATATCCTTTCTCATGAACGTGTTGTCACGGACGTGTTGTCACGGACTTGTGAAAGCAACCTCCGCAATTTGCATGACCATCCAATACCATCCATGTATGCACTTTATTTAGGTGTAATCATACACAATGGTGGGAAGGTCCCAGGAGAATATCTTGGGGGAAACATTGGTCCTGAATTCTATGGCATACCAAAGGTGAAACTCTAAGAGAAAACTCTAAGAGATGCCCAAGAATCGTAGAGCTGGAAGCTCCCGAAGTTTGCTTTGAGAGTTTCGAGCCTAGGCTCTCACGAGGTGAATCCTACATCTTCTTCAAGATTGGTCAGAATGTTCAATCTTCTAAGATGTAAAGCGAACTGGTATTCAAAGAATTTCAAAGATCTAAAATGATCAGAATCTAAAGCGAAGAAGGAATGATCCAAGATGATCCGAGATCCAAGATGATCTGAGTAGCAGTCGAAAGGATTCAAGCCAACCAACGTCATCGCGAAAACCATCGCAGCAGCTCCGAATCAAAGCGTCAAAGGACGGTCGAGTTGGCCTTCGAATCCAGTGGCTTTTTACTTCGACCTTGACGAATTCAACCAGGATGGAACACTAGAACCACAGGAGACTTACAGAATCTTACAGACTGAAGAAATTAATGCAAATTGAATCCCGAAGCGCTTCTGTGATGCCTGCGCAATAAGGCAACCTAGAGGTACCTGCCTTTGCATCGAGGTAGTTGACATCGGATTGCACAAGAACCAAAAGAACACCGAAAATAGAACACCGAAAGAACAGAAAAAAATCCTTCTCTGAGCCCTCTCTGGTCAAGAATCTCTTGGGTCCTCTTTCATGACTTCCCAACCATCCCTCACTTCATCAACAGGTAGTTCTGTAGTCAACGTTGAGCTGGACCCCTGTTGGATCTGACTGGTTCCATCTTGTTGCCCCTGCCCCTTCTGACTTCCAAGCCCTTTGAAGAAATCGAAAGAGTCCTGCCACCGCTGCTCCTGACCAAGTCATCATCGGGGAAATGCCATGATTTGAGCGTTGAAACGCACTAATTAGTTTAGATGGCACCTGAATCTGCAATTTATTGTCAAAAATTAGAAAAACATAAATTAACAATAAATATTGACAATAAATTGACCACTATCATTCGAGAACTCGAGATCCAACACCATGAGGAACTTCGTCCAGCCCAATAACGTTCAGTCCTTCACCTGAGCTGTCAGAAGACTATCCAGCAGGATCGAAGATTTTTTCGACAGGCGCTGCCCTCGGGCACCGTCTTGGGCTAACTGTAAGGCAATGGGCCAAGCTCCGCCACAAAGCTTGGCAAAGCTGGAGTAGCCTTACTGACAAACATGTCCAAGAGGAATATGAAATTCAACGAGAATCCAAGTGAATTCGATGAAATTTTATGCATTTGGGCCTTCAAATGACCAAAGGGAATGGAATGGCAATGAAGGTGTGCATCTGTTGCACATCTCCCGCTTTAGACAAGATCAGATAAGATGGATGGCAAGATAAGATAAGATAATAAGATAAAATATTAGATTAGATTAGATTAGATTAGATTAGATAGATAGATGCATTGTTAATCACTATTCTATCTATTATACAATTAAAAACCATGATGTACCACGTATATCGATTGAGAATTGGCTCAGTTTCCCACTGCCTGGGGCCCCAGGTGACCAGGGCACTCCGGACGCCCATGGAGCGTCGCAGCGTCAGGGCCAGCGGCCAGGCAGGACAGGATGCCACGCACTTGGCCGTGGCTCGGTCCAAGTCATGGGGTCCACAGCGAGACCTGCAGCTGGTCATGGGATATGGATGGGATATGCATGGATATGGGGGATGATGATGATGATGATGATGATGAAGATGAAGAAAGCAAGCGGAGAAGAGACTAGAGAAAAATTAGGAACTTTTTTTGCTTTTGGGATTGAAGGTTCGAAAAAAGGATTCGTCGGGCTTGCTCTCGTGTTTAGAGAACAAGTGATGCGTCTGTAAGTTCTCCCACCGATATCTCTCCCAATCGCCACCTCAGGTGACCCAGTCATCAATGGGGAAACACATTAAAACAAAATTATAATAGTATATATGATAGTATATGATGCTGATATTGTTATGATATTGTTGGAATAATGGAAAGAAACAAAACAAGAGCCAGTGTACACACCATCCTTATCATCCTTGATCAACGTATCAAGCTTTCCTCTGTTACGGCCGAAGCCAGCCCGTCATCCCATTCCAACTTAGACGAGATACACATGCAACAATTCCAGGGTGCACACGGCAACCATCCAATCATTGCATTGAAATGAGGCCTCCATTAGCATTGCCAAGGTCCTGGGAGCATTCGCCGATTCTGTTGGATCTTGCGGATCTGCTAGGACTTCTGGAAGCAGGGACCTTTAGCTGTGCCGGCTGTGCTCTGCAGCTTGGTTGCACCAGAGAATCACAATGAATTGACATGAAAACACACTAAAATACATTAACATACCATGTTCAGAGGATCCCCTTACTATTCAAGAAACCACCATGTACACCAATTGACATTCCACCTTTTGGAAACAAACGCTGAGAGACAGCCCTGGTCGCGCCAAGTTCTCTGCGGCCAAAGCCTTTACGATGCCCTGGATGGATGGCAGAAGATCAAGGGATTCTCTGGACGCCTTCGACAAGAAGCCCTTTGTCATGGCTAGAGCTGGTAGCCATTGGCTCACCTGGAAACGAAAATAGGCCTGTCATAGCCTGTCATGACTCAAGCCTTAATCAATCACAGAGTGTCTGACATGAATGTGAAGGTTTCATCATGTTTCATCACCGCCTGGGCACAGGTTCCCACCAGAATTGGAAGGAAACGCACCAATCCAGAAACAAAGTCATAATCTTTGAAGTGGCCATTTGCATCCAATGGGGCTTCACTCAAGGCGCTCAGGATCCTTATTGCTTTGCTCCAACTCTTCTTCCGTGCGAACTCGTACCTTGGAACTGCTGCTCTCTACCTTCGATAACATATACTGTGTAGGACACAAGAATATTGATCCAATGATGCATACACATAATATGTGCACATGTCGCCGATATCTATGATATATCTGTATGCGATGATCTGTGCTACATGTACCCAAATGTATAAATATAGCCACATATTACAATGAACTAAGTAAATGCGAGTCATGTATAGTCATGTAAATATTAAAAAAGTACTTAATAAGTGTGTAAAATCCAAACATGCGATTGTGCAGGTAAGGTTGGCAGCCACTTTTCAATTTTCATCACTTAATTACTTGATTTCGTAATGTTTTTGTACATGCGTAGGACTCAGTTAACTTCACTTACCGCTGGGGCACCACATCTTGCTGCGCAGTCCTGATATCGCAGGATCCACATCGTTTGTTGCATGGAGCTCCAGCTGCCTGTGATGATGGAAGCCATGGAAGACTTTGCTGTGAATCAACTGGCCCTCAACCAAGGTGGAAAACCTGAGCGGAGAAGAGCCATAGCGAAATATCCCAGGGACTGACAAAACCGATACTATTGATATATATATATATATTGATATATATATATATATATATACAGTATATATAATTACGAAGGATACACGGAGTCGATTTCTAAATTCCGTACTTTGTGTAGATCCTTGGTGCAAATCCCAATGTGCCAATTGATGTCCATCGCGCACTCAGGACTCATATCGATCATATCGTATCATGCGAGCTGTTGTTCACCATGTCTTCAAGTTGCTGAGCAATTGATGCATTCTACCAAACAAATGCAGTGTACTCACACCTCATCAGACTGGATGGCAACTGAATGGCATCACGTCTCAGCGGTTTTTGACTTCCTAAAGGGATCTAAAGGGTAAGCAACGCATGCGGTCGGACCATCAACTTGACGCTCCCACTGGTGCTGATGGCTGTGTGGGCCCGGAACATCAGGGCCTGTCAAGGCGGAAAGCTGGTTGTTGGGGAAACGTGTTTCTTTCTTCCGAAGATTCCGACGCAAATCAACTTTGAACATACTTGCAACATCATGACACAAACAACCAGGACCACCAAAGGGATGACAACTTGATGTAAAATCAGTAAGGGGTCATAATGATCTTAGCACAAGCGTCTTCCGTGGCCAAATGTGATCATGTCTGATCCCAGACCGTTGGAAAACAGCTTCCAGGCTCTTTGCTTCACGCAAGCTCTGTCGCACATCTCGCAGCCGGTCGCTGGCGATGCTGGCCCATCCATGGTTGCCCCAAAGTTGATGGAGGATGCATGGTATCAATGCTATCTATGGTTGCAATGTGTGGTTCGCCCACTCTCCAATAGCAATCATTTAGCCCCTGACTGTCCAAAAATTTCAAATCGGTGAGATGAATAAGCACTAACTACACTCTATGACACTCTTCACTTCAGTGGAAGTTGTCAAGGTTGAGCTATGTTGAGCCTCGCGTTGCGACAAGGCAAGTATATGCAAGAGTGCCCTGGCGCACGCCAATCCGAGACTACCCGCTGGCGTTGAATTCCTAGTGAGTGATGTTAGCAAAATGGCATCTCTATAGGCTGTGAATGGCTGTGATGGGAAAAACCAAGGGAGCAGTAGAGATGGCAGCAGCCAGGGAGGAGAAGTGGCTTAATGGAACAGGGTCGGTCTCCTTCTCTCTCTTACCCTCTCTCATTTTGAGAAATTCCCGAAATCACCTGACGCATTTGAAGCATGGAGGAGTGCTAGGAAGATCTAGGAAGCATACTTGGTGTAGCACAAATGGCAATCTTATCATGTTATGGTGCATCCTGAATGCCCCTAGATCCTAGAAACATGCATTGTTGCTACCTCCACATTCTTCTGCAAGATCTGTAGCCTGGCATCAAGTGGCACAGCAGGCTACAAGTTCGCGGGAGAAAAAAAAACACACACACAACAAATCATAGTCATAAAATATCATAAGATGTCATGATCCACGCCAATACTCTGTCCACAGGTCCAACGGCTACCTGTCATCCAATATCATCCAATAGTCAATGCGTCGGACAATGCCCTGTGACTTCCTGGGGAGATATCTGGAGCCTTGGAGCCTGGTCTCTGGTCTTGAGGATTTTGATCTCGTCAGTCAGCACATCAACCTCCACAAGATACATCAAATTACATCAAGATGTTGCCATGATTGCCATGATTGCCATGATTCATATGACCCATGATCATACAATATCAATCAACATCATACATTGATTTACCATGGCACAAATGCACAAACGGTAAGAATTCTGGAAGTTGGACAGCGGTATCGTTGTTCTTGGGCCGTAACTGTTCGTGAAATGCCCTAGAAACCACGCAGTACTACTGTCTGTGGCCAGGTACAAGACTGCACGGAATATGCCTCAAAAACATTCAAAAACCTCAAGAGGTTTTTCTTACTGCCATCTAAAGCAAACCGTCAACATCCGTCAACCATGTAAAATGCGGGGCAGCAGAAAATGCCAGCCCTCAAAGCCGGGCAAACATCGTTAGGGCATATTGAGAACGCTGCATCCATGAATATCCAGGAGACAGGCCGCCTCCTTCTGAGCATCCTCCTGTTCTTTGACCAACTTCTCCACTTCCTCCTTGGTCTGTGTGGCACATTGTGGCACATTGTGGCACATTGTGGCACATTGTGGCACATTGTGGCACATTGTGGCACATTGTGGCATGTTCACATATGTTCACTGCTGGGTTTCAAAATTCGAACCTCAAATTTCCCTGCTGGCAATCTGGCATGATCCCAGGTTGGTCTGTCATCCCTAGGATCTTTTAGGTTTGTCATCCGATGTCATCCGGAAATCCTGGAGAAATCTGGAGAATGTCTCCCGCAACCCATCCTGCGCATGTCGCAGCATCTGCTGATTTTCTTCCAGATCCTCGGACAAGACTTTCAGATATTGCAAAACAACAGCACGACCAGCTTGTGGCTCCGATTCAAACAAAGCCCACTCTTCAACTCCTACGAGTACTGCAAACATGGCGTTACAAAAAAAAAGAAGTTGCATGGCTACAGTACTTTGAAAGCACATGATCAATTTACGATGTTTCTTCATGTGTGCGATGACGGCAATCATGATGATGCACCACAAAGAAACACCTGGTCAACCACAAGGACAGCACCAATCGGAGGCCCTTCCAGGAGCTCGGGCAGATTTCAGTTTCTCATGCTCTTGGTCTGCTGCCAGCTGCCTTCAGTGACAGAGAAAGCTACTAGTTTGGAAAAAGTGGTGTCTCAGGCAACTTAGTTACTTATATTTATGATTATGTAATATTATTTGTGTATACTTATGTTGCTTGCCGTCCGCTTACCTCCTTTGATACTACCAAGAAAGCATATGTCGTGTGCAAGTGCTAACATGTGCTAACCTTGCGGATCTTGTAGCACAACCCGGTGAGAACTTGGGCACCTTTTTTGACAGGCAATAGCATCGGGAAACTTCTGGCAAACCGGACTGTTGAAAGGCACTTTCCAATTGGGAGGCCAAATTCTTTGAGGTGGCCTGGCTGAGGTAGACAGGGATTGATTCCCTTGACGCATGGTTTACTCAGTTTACTCCATGTGATTCTTTTATTTACACTGCCTAATTAGTGCTCAGGACATCTGTAAGCATCAGGACATCTGTCAGGCCGCGGTTAAAAGAACCTGCGTGCAGACGCGTGCAGCGATGCTTTTTGAATTTTGAATCATTTTGAATCATTGTCTGATTTGGCAGGGATATAATCCATGATAATCCATGATAATCCATGGGTGCCAACATCCGGCTATACATGGTACCAATGCAAGTAGTTTGTGGCGAAGTCTCGCCTCCAGGTCATCGATCCTGCCAAGGCATTGGTGCCCCACTGGTGGGAACCAAATGTCACCGCAACGAAGAGCGGTAGTCCATTAAGTCACTACAGGTTGTCTAGCCATAAGGCAGGTTCCCGCCTTGAAACGAAACATGACATAATCGTGACAGGTAAATATGATCAAGTTGCACAGTACATACTGTACGTAAGCAATGCTCAGCGATGGCACGCCTTTTTTCAGCACCTTTTGCTGATCTCTGTGGGATTAGGCAACTCTCCGCACGTCAGATTCACAGCACTAGGGTCACTAGGACAATTTCCATCTGTGGTAGCTGGGAGCTGTGCATGTCTTACTCAAACACCAAGATACACAAAAGTCAAATAAACATAAAATCATAGTTTTCGTTGCATAGACATAGCTCTATGCTCTTTCTGTTGCTTCAGGCAAATAAGGCAAAACTGCATCCAAATCATCATACTGATGTACTTGTCTGCAGATTGGTTGGAAGATGTTGGAAGATCAGATCTTTTGCAAGCTTCTTGTAAGATTCTTGAATCTTGTGATCAATTCCGATTCTGACGTGCACTGGTTGCAGCGCGAAGATGGGGTCCATTCACGCCTGAAGAATTGCCATTGAATCGGCATGGTGGCTGGGGGTCTTCTCCTTGGATGTGTGGGACGCGGCCTGGATCGTCAATCTAAAAGAAATGGACGTGACACGATACAAAATTGATCAACAGTGATCAACATCTGACAAAATGATGGACAAAAAAAAAAGATTCAGAAGCCTGCAGGATTATTCTCATTGCTGTCAGAATTGCAAGATAAACAGCAAGTGTTGCAGCAAACTCAGCAAACCGGGCAGCAAAACTGCGCTGAAATGTGCCAAGGTTCAACCTGCTGCGCTCCGAGCTTGAGATCGCCATGGTGAGACGCCAAAGCTGCGACTTGGGTCGATTAAAGTAGGTGAACCAAGAGATACTAAGAGCAAAGAAACGCATGGCGAAAGATGGCGAAAGTAATCATTTAAAACAATATGCAAACAACTCAGTTGTGTGAAACTGCAGTTTGTTCAAGTCAACCTATCTTTTAATCACCGCCGGTCTAGCACATTTAATAATATTTAATATGTATAGTATAGTAGTTGGTTCCAAATGGCCGTGACGGGCCACAAAACTCTACCACATCGCGCTTGGCAACCTTGGAAAAGAATTGCTACAGCTGCCTCACTGGCCACGCACTGCGATGCAAGAAAAACCGCAGCGTTTCCGGTGGCCAGTATCTCAGTGCGCTCAGTGTGCATTGAGCATGAGCTGCCTCTCTCCAAAATTGATCCTTGGCAGTTCAGGAATTCAACGGGATTTCATGTTTTTTCTATCTTTTTCTCAGGTCGTTTAGTTTTGCCTTGTTTTAATCTTGTATTTTCCAGTTTCTATCAGTTTCTGAATCACACACACACACGCGCGCACGTACATATATGTATGTATATCATAGCGTATGGTATGAGTTTCCCATAGTTTCCCCATCCTTTTGGTGAAAGACTACAAGGAACTCCCGGAGATGAAACTTTTGGCGAGAAATGCGAATCTGCAAACCACTTTCAACAAGCCGGTTGTTTTCGGTTGTGAAGTTTTTCTTGTAAGCGAAGATCAGTAAGTATGCACGGTGTGTGTGTGTATGTGTGCGCATTCTACATCTCAAGATATTCAATTTCAATTTACACATCTGTCTTCACATGTCCATTCCGAGAGTCATCCAGCCCTTGTTCGCCTCGTCATCCTCCATTGGCTTGTTGATCATCTTGCGGATGTCCACGCAGCCGTAGTAGCCTGGACCGCCGGCAGGGGCCCTTGTGGGCCCCAGGGCCCACAGGCCCTGTTCGGCTGGACTCACCAAAAACGACGTAAAGATATTTAAAATATGTAAAGTGATTACCACACTATCCAAGCACCATCATTGATAATCCTGGTGCAAGCTGCCGTGACTGCCACAAGATGCCCGTTCCCTCTGTTCCCTGTGCAGCCCACTGTCCAACCAAGGCGAGATACCAACTTTGTTGTAGCGAAGATCCAGGTAGATCAAATTCTGCCCCTTGTCAGACACGAAATGCTTGCCTGGCAGAACCAAGAACAGAGTGTCACAAACCGTTCATCTCATGTTAGTAGCTTGTGCTGGAGCAGCTCTTCCAATATTTCTTCCAATAAGTTGTTGGGTCAACCTCCAGAAAATGAATGAAAATGATGGAACATGGATGAAGGTGGGACGTGAATGACATGAATGGAGAAACAACAACAACAACAACAACAACAACAACAAAGCAAGCAAGCAAGCAAGCAAGCAAGCAAGCAACCAACCAACCAACCAACCAAACAAAACAACAAAACAACAAAACAACGGAACAACAAACAACAAACAAAAAACAACCAACAAGAACAAGAACAAGAACAACAAACAACACTGCTGAATTCTGCTGAATTTAGAGACAGGATGCTCAAAGCAGTAGCACCCTTTTGCATGATGGAGTTCTGTGCCAAGCCCAGCCTCAAGCCACGGATTGATACCCGCTTTAGGCAAACGCAAACGGTGATGCCATGCTAGGCCAAGCCGGCTATGGATACTATGGCAATAGAAAATGGAGTATCATTCCGATATGGTGAGAATTTGTTGGGAACAACCTCTCTTGTGCATTGTAGAAAACTGTGTTGCATGGATTGTGGGACTGTTGAAATTCAAAAGATATAGCCAGATCGTGTACTGCACTCTGATTGCAAAATCATGCAGGATGCAGAATTGATTTTCAGTCATCAATTCTACAGGCCTGGAAAGGAAAACAACTTTCCAGCAAATGACATTCTTCAACACTTCAACAGAACCTCAGACTGCTACCTTTGTATATAGCAGCTGGGTTGGGAACTTCCGACCCAAACATATTGTCCCGCATGATCCCAGTGCTCCACATTGCAGGATTAAAGTCTCTACAATCTCGATCAATCTAAGATCTAAGGAACCTTGAGCTGGAGAATGAATGGCTGTGAAATATTGTCAACTCATACAGTATTTACAGTATAACGATGTATGTATGACTCATATCGTTCCAACATCAAGGCATATAAAGGTTCAATCATGGCCATCAAGGAACTTCTCGAGGGTCTTGTTGCTTTGCAAACCCTTCACCAGCTCCTCAGCGGCTGCCACACCCAGGCTGTTGCCATTCAGCTCCAAGTATTTCAACTTCGTGTTGGTGGCAAGCCTCAGCCAACAAATCACCAAGCCGTGGGCATGGCATTGGTCACCAACTGTCACCTGGAAAATCCTGGAAGTTGGAACGGGATATGTTGCGATGGTCCCACTATGTCCCACTTATATATCTGACTTATCTCCGCTGTAAGGTGTGAACATGTGCGAGCCACCCTAGAATCAACTTTGGCCAAAGAACATCTTCACCACACTGCTGCAAACCTCGTCCTCCAAGCGGTTGTAGCTGAAGGAAACATGCTCGAGCCTGCAACGAAGATTCAGCTGGTGATACATGGTGTGTCTCTGATGCTTACCTCAAAAAAGAAGCATCCAAGCCGTCGGAAGAGTTACAAAATGAAATTGATTTTAGAAGGACACGAAGAATCTAGGGCAGAATGCACAACAATCTATCCCAGCGGCGCAAATTCAGGGAGTGACAGGTCCGACAGTCAATGACATTGTGAGTGTCTCGCTGTGGCCTCTTTGCAACTTCCCCCGGTTTCAAGCTGAACTTTCACAGCCAAGGAACGAAAAATGGTTTGCCAATGGACCAGCGCAAAGCTGTCCAACTCCTTCGAGCGGCGTCAGTTTTCAGCGACAAGATGTGAAAAGCTTACGCAGCCATCCCATCACCCAAGGGCCCAGTGCTTAGAAGTGTGCCAACAACACTTCCGTCTGAATTGGTTAAAATAAGTAAACGTTCAACAATGTTCAACAATTCTATAATTGTGCAAAGAGTCACGAAGCCTGAACCCTTCCAAGAATTTCCAAGATGCGCGGTGGATGCATAACAGTGCGATGCCTTGGTTTCCGAGACGGCAGGCGGCGAGGCACAAAGACTTCAAGGACTTGTTCTTCTGCAGGCCTGACACAGCGCCAACGCTGAATGCTGACAGAACCACAGCATAGAAAGACGAAACAACAACAATTTTTTCATGGTGTTTTGGGTAGTGATGCATTCTGCGAACATCTGTGCATGCTGCACGTGCATGATTACTTCATGTATCAAAATCATCTGCAATCGAACTGAAATATGTGTAACCTCTACAATATGTTCAAAAACCACGTTTATTCATTGAGCAATTAATATAATATAAATATAATATTATATATATATATATTCACATATATGAATAGCGGACAAAATCACTTGTTTATTTTCATGCCATGCGCAAATTAGGGTCGTCCCCTATCAGTAGTGAGGATTTCTGCGTTGTCAGACTTTGAGGCAACTCATGCATCGGTATAGGGTCGTCCCCCATCGGTAATGAAGGTTTTGCACACCCCTCAACAAGGCCAAGGCGAAGCAAAACTGATTAATACTTAATATTACAATATTGTTTCGTTTACTCACACGCACACACACATGTATATATATATGTGTGTGTGTTATGTATATATATATATATATAAACATGTTTTATCACGTATATATATATATGGGTATTGTGTATGTGCATAATTATAATGAATATGCATATATAAATATACATACATACATAATTATGTATGTATGTATATATGATTATATATGTATGTATTTATTGTATATACAATGTATGTGTAAATATATAATGTGTATATATATAGTATGTACATATATATAATGTATATATATATAATGTGTATATATAATGTATATATACATAATGTATATATATATAATGTATATATTTATATAAAATGTGTATATATATATATAGTATATTTGTATACATATATATATATATGTACACTGTGTATGTATATATATATATACAATAATATATATATATATAATGAATGCATATCATATACATATACATATATATATATTATTATATATTATGTAATGTTGGGTCCTGATTAGTGTGGTGGGTCATGGTGGGTCACTATTGTTGATTTTTTCTGAAATAATTCAGACCCAGGGAAATTGATTGGGTGGGTCGGTATTGTTGGATATTTTTTTAGGTGGATTTTTCAGTTGTTTCTAAATTGTTTTAAATTATGTTTTGATTTGTTGTTTAATTCATTTCAATTGTTTCCGTTGTTCTCTTTTTTTATAATTCATTTTTTCAATTTTTTTGTTTAATATTTCTCAGTTTTTTCATGAGCAATATTGATCCTAAATAATTAATATGTTTGTTGTGGTGGTCCTCTATTGTGTCCAACTGTTGTCTGAAGAATCTTCATTTCAATTGTTTCAGCTTTTTCATGAGCAATATTGATCCTAAATAATATGTTTGTTGTGGTGGTCCTCTATTGTGTCCAATTGTTGTCTGAAGAAATTGTTATTTCATTTTTCCAGTTTTTTCATGACCAATATTGATCCTAAATAATATGTTTGTTGTGGTGGTCCTCTATTGTGTCCACTTGTTTTTTGGAAGTATATGTTTTTTTCCAAAATCATTCTCTCCTTTCCTTTTCCTTTCCTTTGCTATAGCTTTTGTCTCTTACTTAGTTCAATTCTCCTGGCATCCTCTCCTTGGTTTCTATCGCGTTTCTATGGGATTTTGACAAAAATTATAAAAATTCTATGGAAATTCTATGTAATTTCTATGGTGTTTCTGTGGTATTCTATGGTGTTTCTAAAGGTGTGTCCATGGTAGTTCTGTGGGATTCCTATTGGGTTTCAAAAGGATGTCTATGGGATTTCCTTTGGATTCCTATGGTGTTTCTGTGGTATTTCTATGGGATTTCTTTGGGAAGTATATATATATATGAATATGATATTTCTTTTGGATTTCTATGATATTTCTATGAGATTACTATGGAATTAAAAAAATATTTCTATGATATTTCTAGAGTGTTTCTTTAGGAATTCTATGGGGTGTTCATGAAGTTTCTGTGGAAATTCTGTGGTGGTTCTATGATATTTCTATGGGATTTCTATTGGATTTCGTAAGGTTTCCATGGTATTTCTATGATATTTCTATAGCCTATAGCATTACTACGGGATTTCTATGGGGTGCCAATGGTATGTCTATGGGATTCCTATGGGGTTTCAAAAGCATGCCTATGGGATTTCCATTGGATTCTTGTGGGATTTCTTTGGGATTTCTATGACCTATGATATTTCTTTTAGATGTCTATGATATTTATATGGGATTACTATGGGATTTCTAAGGGATTTCCATGGTTGTTCTTTGGAACTTCTCTGGGATTTCAGAGGGGTGCCTATTGGATTTCTATCAGATTTCTATGGGACCTCTATAGTATTTCTATGATTTTTCTATGGGATTTCTCTGTGATTTCTGTGGGATTTCCATGAAATTTCTATTGGATTTCTATGATATTTCTATGGGGTTTCTATTAGGTTACTATGGGATTCCTATAGCATTCCTATGGAACTTCCATGATGCTTCTATGATATTTTAATGGGATTTCTGAATGGATGCTATGGGAATTCTATGGTATTCTTACGGGATTTCCATTGGATTCCTATGGGATTTCTATGGATTTTCTATGATGTTTCTATGGTATATCTTTGGGATTCCTATTGGATTCCTATAGCATTCCTATGGGAGTTCCATGATGCTTCTTTGATATTTCTATGGGATTACTATGGGGTTCCTGAAGGAATTCTATGAGATTATTATGGGATTTCTTTGTGGTTCCTATGCTATTTCCATGTTATTTCTATGATCTTTCTATGGGATGTCTGTGGGATTCCTATATTGGGATTTCCATGATATTTCTATCATATGTCTAATTGACTCCTATGAAATTGCTATGAGATCCCTATGGGATTTAAAAAGGATTTCTATGGTACTTCTATGATATTTCTAGAGTATTTCTTTGGGAATTCTGTGGGGTTTCCATGAGGTTTCTTTGGAATTTCTATAGTGGTTCTATGATATGGGATTTCTATTGGAAATCCAGTGGGGTTCCTATAGTATGTCTATGATATTTCTCTGGGGCTACTATGGGATTTCTATGGGGTGTCAATGGTATTTCTATGGATTCCTATTGGGTTTCAAAAGGATGTCTATGGGATTTCCACTGGATTCCTATGGGATTTCCATGATGTTTCTATGTTTCTAGAGGATGTCTATGGGATTTCTGAAGGGGTGCTATGGGAATTCAATGGTATTCTTATGGGATTTCCATTGGGTTCCTATGAGATGTCTATGGTATTTCTATGATGTTTCTATGGAATTTCTTTGGGATTCCTATGGGATTCCCATGGCATTCCCATGGGAGTTCCATGATGTTTCTATGATATTTCTATGGGACTACTATGGTATTCCTGAAGGACTTCTATGATATTTCTATGGGATTACTATGGGATGTCAATTGAAAGTATATAAGTTGAAATCAATTGAAAATAAATTCAAACTAAATTGAAATCAAATAAAATTCCATTGAAAGTAAGTTGACATCAGTTGAAAATCAATTGAACGTAAATTGAAAATAAAATAAAAACTATTGAAAGTAAGTTGAAATCAATTGAAAGTCAATTGAAAGTAAGTTGAAATCAATTAAAAATCTATTAAATCTATATTGAAAGTAAATTAAAATCAATTAAAAGTAAATTGAAATCAATTGAAAAGTAAATTAAAATCAATTGAAAATCAATTGAATCAATTGAAAATCAATTGAAAATCAATTGAAAATCAATTGACATCAATTCAAAATAAATTGAAAGTAAATTGAAATCAATTGAAAGTAAATTGACATCAATTGAAAATCAATTGAAAGTAAATTGAAATCAATTGAAATCTATCATTTTTTTCACGTCCACACTATTCAAACCCCGGTCCCTGGAAATTTCCACACTAAAGAGACTCCAAGAATTGTTTAGGGGGCCTACACTAATCAGGATCCAACATTATATATATATAATGTGTATATATATATATTTTGCACACATTTATCTCCACCTTCTCCAAATGATGTGCATCCACCCAGCAACCTAGCCATCCTGCCTATCATGAAGCTGCCCTCCACACCCTTCGGATCTGCCATGTTGGAGCTAAGCACCAACATCTCCTGGGATGTTGGTTGGCTCAGGCAGCATCCAGAAGTTACCCCCCTAAAAATTGATGTGTTTTTGATACTTGATCGAATAAAGAGCAGTAAAAAAGGCCTCAACGCCACTGGAATCTGGAAAAATGTCTGAGAAAACAGAGTGCTGGAACTTGCCGAAGATCGAGGGTGGAAGAGTGCTGCAACAACTCGCCCATGCATTGGAAGCCCCGGGTCTTCAAGCCTGTTCGCGGCATCAACAGACCTCGGTCAAAGGCAGGTTAAGAGTTTTGGAAGGAGTTCATCTAAGTGTATCTAAATGCTAACACGCAAACATGCTTAAAAAGTTCCAATGGAGGCATATCATTGTGTCCTGGGGGATGTGTAAACCTTGGGAAAAACTGCGTTTGGAATCGTTTTGAGCCCTTGACACAATTCCGGCCACACACATGCTTGACTCTGCTTGACTTTTCTCAAATTGGACATGTTTGGAGACCCGGCAGTGCCAGGGACCTTCCTTCAACTGGCACTCAAGATACTCAAGTAATTCGTGTTTGATTTTTTTCCGGGAATGTGTCTTGACACGTTCGAACTCTGTGTCTGGAACCATTTCTCGAAGCTATGTGGAATGCAGCCTGAACCACTGAACCTCTGCTTACTCTTCTTCGAGTTTGAACATCAGTCTGTCAAACCTATTACCCTTCCGGTAATCAAGCATGGCAATGGGAAACTCCCCATCAGTGGGCATTTACATGGACAATAATAATGGTAATGAATAATAATTTTAATTAATGGTAATAACAATAATGATAACAAACAAAATGACAATTATGCATGCCAATTAATAATTAGGAAATCACTAATAGTAAGAATAATGATGCTAATAACAGCAATAATAATAGCACTAATATAGTAATAATGACAATAAATGTGAAACTAATAAATCTAATAGTGTAAATGTAGTAACAATGATAAATATGATACAGTAATGCTGAGTTTCTGATTTCTATGCTTCATTACCGGAGGGTAGATGCTGACAACCATAACCCACATCTGCAGACTCAATTCAGCTGGGCCACGTTTCAAAGTGAGGTTGTTCTTGAGGCCATCCTTCAAGCACTCAGCACCTGTGACTTTCGGCGTACGCAGATTGATGGACAAATTTCAGGTCCACAGCTGCGGCTTCGAGATGTGGCTGCGCAAAACACCCAGCCTTCATCTCCAACGTGGTTGTCTGAAAAGTTGAGCTCCTCGAACCTTGAGTGATCTCTCCATGGCAGAAACTGCTTGAGATTGCCATGTGTATTCATACTGCCAATTTATCTACATGTTTTACAAATATAATATATATATATGCGTGTGTGTGTGTCTGCATTCAAACATTTACATGCCAAATTGACCATCCCATAGTGGGATAGTAACCATTAATCATGGAGATAATAACTTACTTGTTAATATGTAATGTAAAATATATACAATTTAACTCTATCTATTTTTTTATATACAATATGAAGATCTTCTCATGAGTCACTACTGTCACCACCCCCAAAAAACAAAAAAAAATCCCTCGACCTTCGCCAGGGCACTCAGGCTCCTTGCGACGTTCCTGCAATTTCTCGAAGATGCTGCGGATCGCCTGCGGCCTTGAGCGCCAAGGTGCTGGGACTCAGAACAAAGATGCAGAAAGTGAATAGTAAAACTTTATATACATAAATATTATATATATATATATATGATATCATATTATGGTATCATGTATATGGTTTCTATATATATAATTATTATATGTATGTATATATCATATCTGTGTCCAACCTGCAAAAACTGCAAATGAAACAAGGTCATGTGAAGGTTTATCAGCTGAGGTGTGCGCCCGTACTTCTGGGAGCACTGGTGAATGGACACCTGACATCTCAACCGTTGGGCATCTTGGCCAAAATCATGCTTTAAATACTACGGCCGAGCACCGTTGCCAAGCTCCGTTACGGCCTTGGGATCATCAAGCTTCTGGAGGTTCAGCAATGGATCTGCCAGGTCCAAGACCTGTGGAGCTGACAGGATCTCACAGGCGCCTTTTTTGTGATGCCTAGTGCAATAGCAAATCAATAGCAAATCAATATACAGCCAATCATTATAGCTGATACTGTGTATAGCAATATGACCAATATATCAATATATACAGCTATATAGCAAATCAATAGTATCAGATAGTATCAGTATACAGCCAATCATTGTATATCAATGTACTACATGATTTGGATTGATTTGGTGGAGTGAAGCCCTTCCCTCTGATTCGTGTTTCAAGCCCAAAGGGCGAAAACAAATGGATGAAAATGGTGCGTGTGGATGTGGGACTTTAAGTTCCCAAGTTCTTCCCCCTTTCGCAGATGTACCTCGCGAGTTCCCGCGCTGGTGGGGAGGCTCACAGGCATTGGCATCACATCCGTAGAGGCCATCCTGAGTAGCTGAATAGCAGTGACCATCAGCACAACGAACCATCAGCAACCAGTCTATCTCTCTCTCTCTCTGTTTTGCGCTGGTATTTGCAAAGCGAATTTGTTTTGTGACGTAGCTCCCCGGCTTTCTCTGCAGCATAGGCCCAGCACCCCCAACAGTAAAGGTGGTAGGAAAGTGTGTGACATTTGCCGACATCAGCCAGTGCGCTATCTGATTAAAGCTGTCTAGTGCTTTGCACACTGGAAGTGGAACCGAACCCGGAACCTGCACCGAAATCTCCACCCCAGAACCATCCCAGCGCACCGGCACCAGAACCTCCAAAACCACCCAGAACGGCACCAGAAACCGCACTGAACCTTTCTATAGCGACGGACATATACTTAGAACATATTTTTTCCAAAATATCGGAACCTCTTCTTAGAACATCAGAAAAACAAATACTTAGAACATCTCCTTTGATTTTTGCATACTTAGAACATTCAAACACACATATACTTAGAACATATCCTGTTACTTTGGTAAATCTGCATATATACACACAAATACCTTGGTGAACACCATACTTAGAACACTTTCTCCCCTCACTGCTGCAGCATTATATACCTTTTCTTCGGGAACAATATCCCAA
>Ga0126342_10003909_pt1 | contig 25028 bp, 22 predicted proteins | sample Cyp1metagenome_FD_92528 | JGI IMG/M metagenome (GOLD analysis project Ga0126342, IMG submission 92528) | Coral microbial communities from Lord Howe Island, Old Settlement Bay, Australia - Cyphastrea 1 metagenome | ecosystem: Host-associated > Invertebrates > Cnidaria > Coral ...
AGCACCACCGCCACCACCACCGCCGCCGCCGCCGCCACCACCACCACCACCACCACCACCCCCACCAGCAACAGCATCAGCATCAGCATCAGCATCATCCTCATCATCATCATCATCATCATGTATTCGCTGTCACTGTTGTCATCGTTGTCATCACTGTCATGACCCATCACCAATATGAATGGCAGTGACAATAAGCATAATAACGAATCAACAACAGCAACAGCAGCAATATCAACAACATCAGCATCACATCGATCACATCAACATCAATCCAAGTGTCTCTTTCGTTGGCCGCATCAGCCATTGTCAATGTCACAGTGATCTTCTCCTTGCCCCTTTGTGGCCGCATCAGTTGCACTCGCGTGTCTTGTTGCATATCCTTGACGAGCTAGGCTCTCCCAACATCAATTGTTTTTTATTGCCCGTGCCACGCATTCCTTCCCGCCTAAAGCCCCTGCTTCCACATTGTTTCCACATGTTTTCACCGCCAACCTCAGTACTGCAGGGGTGACACGCTTGTGCGCAAAGTCAAAGGGACAGTGACTCTCAACCCTCCAGAATCGCTACATACCAAGAAGCATCGAACAAATCGAGGTTGGGTGTCCATCAGTGGCTATGGAACGAAGGTGCTGGATGTTTGGGTCCCAAAAGGACAGGCTTGAATGGGCACGTTTGGCTGCTCTTTGACTTTGTGAGGCTCAGTCATTTGTCGCTTCTTTTGTTTTCTCCTGTTACTTTTGGCATTGCAGTTCCACAGGAGTGAAAGTGTTCCGAAGACCGGCCTTGATGCCTCGAGAGATGAGAAATCGAGGAATCACCAGGTGCGTTTTGCAAGTTGCCAATGCAAGATGAAGCAGCGCATGCCATCCACAATCATTCGCACTGTACTTGCTGCAACACTTGCAGCATCCTGCGGTTTGGATTTGTTTCATATTTGGTTTGTCAATGTTTGTCAGACGCAAAGGTTCCATGTAAATCACCGCGCTCGAAGTCCTAAAGTTTTCCGCAGAAAGAAGGCGATCGTCCAGGCACAACGGGCACAACTGAACGGAGGGACCAGAGTCACAACTGTCGCCAAATCTTGACTGCCTTTGGTCACAAATGGTCAATGCATCGAAACTCATGACATATAAACCATCGTAAAGATATGTAAAGATCACAGAAATTGTAAAGCCCTGAATTTGAAACCTTCATCAAGCGAATGCTGAAGCACAGGAGGGACTGCAACTGACAAAGCTTATTGGTGTGATGTCCTAATGGCACCATATGGCACCATTCTCCAACTGCCTTCCGTGAGAGTCTCATGTCCAGGCTCGCAGAGACAAAGAGCTCCGCGATAAATTGAGAGAAGACCAGGCTGGCGAATCCCACATATTCCACGATGTTCCTATATTTCATATTTCATTTATCTTTGGAATATTTTGTAATCTATCTTTGTAATCTATCTTTGTAATTCTTTGTAATTACTATATTATATACCTTGGAGTCTCCAACACATCTTACGCTTCTTGGTTTTATCATGTTTTGTCCATAGTATTCGTGCACAGGCTGCAGCTGAAGCTTCGCAGGCAAGAGCTTTATGTTATTCAGATAAACGTAGTAGACTCATGTAGACTCTAGAACAATGGTTGTGAGGATTCGTCTTCGGACCGGTGGTGTACACACAGCTTGGCAAAGTACGTAGGTCTCTGTGCACAAAATGCGTGCAAAGAAGTTCTTGCTACATATGTCAGGCTGCTTCGGTGGACATCCCTGATGAAACAGTTTGCCGCTCAAAGAGCCAGTAAAAGGGACCACGCCAAGATATGCCAAGCTTTCATTCAGACCAAAGCCTGAAAGCTTTGGCAAATTGCAGCAAGAGAAAGATGCCGACCTGTGACATACTGTACTTCTGCTCTCCAGAAAGTCACAATGTGATTTTAGCTGTGATCAATCCACTCTTCGGACCTCTTTGGTATTGGTGAATGACGTGCTGTGTAGGCCTTTGTTGATATGGAAACATTGGAGCTTCCACCAGGGTGCCCCAGCAACATTTCATCACTTCAAGCGGTCATCAATGGGATTTGCAATTTTTCTGCAAGCCTTTTGTTACTTTATGTGCTTCGGTGGGGAAGTCATGCAGAGTACGTGCTTCATGTTTTGGTTTTACTTTGCAGGTACTCTGTAGCTGAGACTTCTGAACTCCCTGATTGAGAGCTGCAAAGATGGAAGAAAACATCTCTGCACCAGATTTCGGCATGTCCAATGGAGCCATTCCAATGATTTTGCGACAGAGAAAGTTGTGCCACAGAGTGTGGTGACAGACAATCCAAATTTGTCTCCAGAAGCCCACTGACACTGTGAAAGAAATCGTTGCAGCCTTCTTAACGTCTCAAGAGTGGTGCTATTTTCTGTCGAAGTTGTGAAAGCGGAGCAATTGATATGCCCGTGGCAGTTGAACCTTGGATTGTCATAATCTGTCTCTCACTTGAGCTGCCCTTTGCCTAAGTTACATTTTGTTACATCAATTTACGAAGAGTTTACGAAGAATTTACACCCAGCTCAGGAGATACAATACTGCGGAGGCTGAGGCTATGGCCGACACAGCAAGGCCGCCATTGAGCTAATCAAGGCCAAGTGTCCTGGCAAGGACTGGTTCTGCACGGTTCTGCAAGCCAGTGCCAGATTCCATTTGAGATCCATGCCATTCCAGGCCAAATCCAAGCTGTTTACGGCAGCACAAGGGGCCAATACGTTGTATCAAGATGTATCAAGTTGTATCTGTGTCCAATTGACACTTGTCACATCTTGTCACTTCACCTTGCAACTTTGAGCTTTACACTTCGGTGTTTCATCGTAGCTTCATGGTCGTCGCTGGATGGTCTTGATCCATATGATTTGATATGTATTGACGTATTGATCATTTTTCAGGTTTGTGATCTTACTATAATCTCTGATAGGACATCAGCTTCTCTGAGATCAAGGACCCTGGTGTTACTGGAAACTTCGAGATTAAGGTCAATGGGGCTTTGGTGCATTCCAAGAAGACTGCAGGTGCACTACTCAAGGGGCAACAAGGCATAGCATGCCATATCCATCCACATTCTGGACTTACAAGTGCAAGCTGGATTCGGAATAAGCAGATGATAAGTGCGAGCCTGTTGCTCCGAATGATTTTCATTGCAACGTGGGCCAGTCACTGGTAGCCGGGCAGCCTAGGTCATGGGTTCTTGCACAACTGTGCCGCAGCACAGCAGTCGGCTGTGCTCGTCTTCAGGCTGCAAGTAGAGCTGGACTCGAACACCTTTGTAGCTGAAGCTGTGGAACCTATGGCAAGTGTGAGTAATGTTCCACATTAATCAAGACTGAAACTCGTGAAAATCCAGACATGTGAACCCTTCTTGTGCAACATAGGCGATATTCTAATGGCAAGCCATGAATCATATGAATCCCGCAGACCAAATATGTTCGAATACATCAAGTTCTCGCTTGCACATCCACTGCCACATCCAGTGCTTCCTCCAGCAGCCACTCAATTCTGGCTTGCTTCGACTGCACTGGCTTCGGCTGTATAATCTGTGTGCTTTACTACATTTTACCACGCTATACTCCAAAATATCCCGTATCAAAGTAAGTGAAAAATAATGAAAATTCTGCAGTGGAATGCTTCCGGACGTCCTCTTCCTTTGTGCTGGACTTTGCTATGTGTAGCTTCATGCGCAGGCCTTCTCATGCTCTGTTCAAACAGCACCTGCTGCCTCAATTTTTCTATCTACTACATCGAATGCCAGTCTTGGGAGTTTAATCTCTGTGCCTTTGTGCTTGGTTTTCAGCATTTGCTCCCGTAAGTTTGTAGCGAACCTTCGGCCTTTGGCAATGGTAGTGACTGCGAGTCTAAGGACGCAATCAGCAAGGCCTAAGCCTAAGTCAGTCAGGTCCCCAGTGAAGAGAGAGAGAGAGGGTCTTTTCTTGAGTTTCACTTTCAAAAAGAGAGAGGATGAGAAAAGAGTTTACAGGCGAAAGTTTATGAAATTTTGGGGTGGCACTACAACGTGTGGCATTTGGACACTGTCATTGCTGAACCGTTGAGGACTCTGGCCCATTTTCTGCGCCGGGATAATCCCATTTCGCACAGCCCACCTTTGTACAGGGGCGAAGTGGGGCTCACCATAGAGATGTCTATTTATGATTGTTATATTTACTGCCCACGAATGACAGCTTTGACCAAGAGTGGTCAGCGGCAGGAGAGTGGGCAAATGGCATGGATTGGTTGCCCGTTTCAGTCCGACATGAAACTGAAGCACCCTAGTACAGGCTCCACCTGCTCTAGGAAAGTAGAGTAAAACAACAGAGTGGCTGCAAGATGCTGCGAGCAGTTGGACCTGCAAGGCTTTGCTTTTTGTCAACTGATGAAATTTGCTGGGCAGACATCGCTTTACTGAGTTTGATGTGTATTTATTTGCTACTATCTTCCCCGTTTGCTGTCCTCCTGCCTCTTCTCAAGTAGTAGGAATAGGTGGCACTGCCAAAAGTGCAGACACATTGTTTGGTGATATTGAGTGCCATACATGTTTTCGGCGAGGACCAACGATCACAAAATCCAACACTATTTTTTCAAGCCCGCATGAAATGTCCATGTTAAAACCGCAGCTCACGAGCATGACGACTGCCCCACTTGGTTCAGGAGACTTCCATATTCCATACCATTCTACACCATCAGGAAAGAGTCTCTAGTCTTGCAAGTCTTTAAGTTACACAAGACGCATACAGTGCATACAGTATTCAAAGATTTCAATGTTCAAGGAGACTAAGGAGACTAAGGAGACAATGTTTTGTCCCCTCCCCAAGGTGAAGCCTTCAACATGAAGTGTGAAGAGTTTCACAGGTGAACATAGAGAAATTCCAATCGTTCCAAGCGCAAGAACATGGGCTTCTTGCAAAGGACCGCATGGAGCCAAAGCCGTTTATCAGAAAAGCTATGCATTTCCCTTCTGTCTCACGCATGATATTTAATTTGTGTCTCCTCAATTCATCCATTCAATCATCTTTGCCAAGGCTGAGTATGGCTGAAATTGCCCTTGTCTTGTGGTTACCAGTACGGCTAATTTTCTTGCATTGCTTTCCATTTCATGGCCTGCCAGAACTGCAAGACTTTCTGCGAAAGCAGTGCGAGCAGGGCTCACTCCCAGCCTGGTGTGGAAAGCTGAATTGTCGATTCAATCTCTCCACTCCACAGGCTGCACTGAAAATGCTCTTTTCCAAGCTTTGAAAGTGCTGAAATTGGTGTGAAGTTACAGTTCAGTCGAGACAATTCTCTGTTTGTGTTGAGGTCCTATTTCTTCTGGATAGGATGCATAACAAGTGTGTTTGGAGGGTCTTGACCTCATGGTGTGGTTGTGGAATGGTTTGGGCGGAGAGATGCAGTGTGCAGAGCTATCCTGATGCAGATTTGAGGTGGGCACTGATATCTTACACTCCGATCGAAGAGTATTTGTGCAATATTCCCGGCGAGGCGGCATAAGAGAATTTCAAAGTCTTTGAGATGCCTTTGAAATTGCAGGACTAGCTGACTAGCTAGCACGGCCAAAAGGTAAGACCGAATGTAACATGGTTCGTTTTTTCCAACGAGTGTCCCGACGCTTCTGATGCAGTAGCGGTGGTCCGTGGGCAGGACCCTCGGTTTTTTCCACCCTTGGAGTCTTCCCGTTTTCTCCCTTTATATTTCTTAGACAGGGTTGTAATGATAAATGTCAGCAAGATAGCCGCGTCAACATCCTCTGGTATGCAAAGACAGCAGGTGAACATCACCAATGGCTGGACTGTGGCCTGCCAGCATGGAGGGCAATGGAGAGAATGCGATGATTTTGCAAACATCTTGCAGAAAGCTGCGTGATTACAGTAAATCTCAGTGTAAAAGTAGCTTTCGTGTGAGATTGGCTGTAGTGTTTATGAGAATTATGAGATGTTGTGAGGTTGGATGCGGAAACTGCACCGACACGTTAATGTTATGCCGCAGCCCCAGCTGGTCCACCTGCCGATGAGATTTGTGGATCTGGATGATTTGGTTCCATAGCTACTGGACAGAATTCATGATTTGAAAACAGTTGGTGGAGTCAGTGTGTGATATTTCCAGGTTTCTTGTTCTACAGTGTGTGAAGTGGGGAGGTGACAAGTCCGACTGCTGGAGACATGCCCCAGCCCTCAGTGAGATTACATGGCGCATCATGGCGCAAGAAATCCGAAGAACAGCAGATCAAGTCGAATCAAGCCATCAAGTCCAGGAGAATAGGTCTACGACTAGTGACTAGTGATAGTGCAGTCATGTAGAAAAGGGTGAGGAAACATGAGGAAACATGAGGAAACATGAGGAAACTACAGAATCTGATACAGAAAGTGCAATTCGAGTGTGTTGGCACGCTTCCCAATTCGCCAATTTCTCCCTTGTTTTTTTAATTTCTCAGGCATTCAATCTGACTTGGCAGTTAGATGCATCGGCCCAGACCTCAGCTAGGATTTCGCGAATGAGACCTGGCGTAAGGTTCTTCATGCCCATTCTCACTTCATCGAATGAGAAATCGATTTCGACGAGAACTATAACTGAAAGATACTGAAAGAATATGAAACAGACTGCAACACGTTAAACGGAAGAGAGCAATTCTTCTGATAAACCCTAGCACGTTGACACCCAAGACTGCGAATGGTCAATACTACGATGCTTTCCAGGAGGCCAGCAAAAACAGCAACCAACAGCTGATGGAACTCGTGAGAGCAGATGATGTCTGATGATGCCTGATGTCAAGTGTCGAAGCTGCTGGAGTGACACACTTTCAACATCTTTCAAAGCTCTCCAGCATATGTGATCTTCAGCTGTTTCAGGCAGCCCTGGACTCTACTTGCAACTCTCTTGTGCTGTCTGCAGATTCCCCTGTCTCAGACCAAGCTTTTCTGTTTGAACACATGAGTTGCACGAACGATGGTCAATTGATGTTAATTGTTTACGTGTGCGTGGTTCAAATCTCCAAGGTTTCTATGCTGTCAAACATCCTTGACAGAAGGTGCGCATTGGTAGATACGTATGCAAGATTATGCAAGTATACAATACAACTACGTATATTACAACTGCATTTAGTCCTTATTTTTACAAAGATCCCATGTCAACAAGTCTGTATACGGACCTGCAACCTTGTGTTCTTGTATCACAATCTCGGTTTGTTTGCTGGTATTACTTTTTCTTTGCGATTGATGGCTTCCGAATTCCCTTTAATGTGACTTCATGCATGGAGCATACTTGGCAAGCTTTTTTCTCCGGCAGGAAGGCCTTGTTTCCTTGGAAATGAACACAAGCATGCAATATGTAGACTTCACGTTTTTGTAGTGTACTTGTGCTACTTCATCTCGTGATAGGCCCCTAAAGTGGACGCGAGATTTGTGACAAATTTGCGTCGAGGCTAAACCCCAGCAAACCGCAAGTGAGCGAGTCTTGTGTCCCTTGGCTCTCAATGGCGCTCAGTTTGTTGGACGTCCTTCCCAAATCCTCCCAAGCTATGGCTCCTATTGGCTCCTGCTGAGTCTTTTCTGGAGATTCTGTAGGGCTTGCAACCAGTCCCTTTGAATTTTGAGATGCCTGTGAAAGTAACAACTTTCTTCACCGAAATCTGCAATGAAGGCACCTGACTTCAGCTTACACCTATATGTTGTTTGGCTTCGGCGTGTTTGGCTTTGTCTAAGTGTATTCCACTGATAGTCAAATGTCCTCCTCTTGAAGGAATTGACCATTCTGCAGTTCCTAAGGTCACGTGGAACTGCAGAGTTCTAGTTCGAGTTTGGACCTCAGAGACAGTCAACTCAGTTTGATAAGTATGCCAAAGGCAGCTGAGAGTACAGAATAGAACACATGTTTTGGAACTAGTTGGAAACATGTAAGATTATTTTGGGCCATTCAACACGTTTGCTGACGATGCTAGCACAGTTGGTTGTTCCAGTTGCAAGGCCTTCATGCGAAGTCTTGGTTCTCAATTGACAGGCCTTGACTCACGTGGAATCACATTGAAGATGGTTTAATATGGTTTAATCATGTTTAAAACTGTTTAGTTAACTGTTTAATATGTTAAAATTGTTAAATCTTCTGTTTCATTTCATTGTAGCTCCATTGTACCTCCATGATTCCGCAAGCTCTCCGGAACGGATGCCCAAGACAAAGTCTATTCTCAACCCACTGAAATTACAAATATCATGAATTAAAAAGTATTAAAACTGTATATTATATAGAATAGAATCAAATGCAGCATCTTATAAAGGCTCCTTCTATATCCAACAGAAATCAATCACTTCAATCTACTTCGCTCGCATACAGTGCAGCAACCTGTGTCAGTTGGGTCAAGTTGCCAGGTCCTGGCACTTGCACAAATGAGATCCCAAGTGTGAAGCCTTCTTGGCAGGCCTGCCAAAAAAGTATACAGCAAAGTCAGCTAAGTGTGCACTGGAAGTATTTCAAAACTTGATAGACTCTGAGCATGTTCATATATGGCCACCATATGTTGGTTTCAAGACCCATCCTGCATAGCAAAGCAGAATCGCAGGGAGCTCCTGATTTCCGGTTGCTGCGAGAACACGGGAGGGACTGAAAATGGTTTCAATCAGGCTATTCTCGCATTGCTGGACCTGCTGGTATATCAGTGAGGTCAATGTCAGCCCCCACCTTTCATGAGTGATTGTGACGATTGTGCTGTAATGTCCCGCGGTAGATTAGTTTTCTCGCCGTCAGAACTGCGAGGCAATGTGCAGTATTGATGACAAAATTGCACGAGCATTGTGTGGATATGATATGGTATGAGAATATTGAAGAATTAGGGGGGCCGGGGATGATAAATCGGGTGAGAGGTGAGAGGCTGTACTTAGTCCTTATTGATTGCCGCACTCATTCACTCACATGGCAAGAGCATGCGACGGCCGCGTTTTTCTCAACAGTTGACCTTCTACTCTGCAGGAGGTTTGCGGACGGTGTGCAATTTGGTGGAAGGCATTTTGCTACACATTGAAGATGTAGGGCGAGAATTGAGTATTGGTATTTTTTTAGCATCCATATAAATGTGGATATTGCATGTACAACAGCCACCTTCATGTATGCGTGCGTGCGTGCGTGCGTGCGTGTGTGTGTAGATGTAATTCTATCTAGCTAATGCAACCTAACTTAATCTAGTCTAATCTATGCATCCCGTCGGGTTGATTTCCGCGCTAGGCAGTGTCATGTTTTGCCATAGCACAAGTTTGCAATGAGGGCAAAACCCTTGGTTTTTCTTAGTACATGCATACACACATTTGTGCATTATTACAAAAGCCAGCCGAAGGCTTAGGCTGGAGGGTCTGTATAAGGCGAAGCTGTGGCGAAGCTAATCTGGGGGGTGTGGGGGGGGGTAGTGGTTTTTTAAGGCTGAGGTCGCAGGAGGGTGGGGGAATGGGTTCGTGGGGTTGGTGCGGATGCCTTGTTTTCGAGGATTGTTTTTTTTTCAGCAAAACGACCGGTCGAGGCCAAGGTGGATGTTTCCCGTTTTTTGGGTCTGTGCCAAGCGCTAAAATACTGTAATTTACAGTATTTTTATGTTTTTGGTATGGAAAAAGATGAAAAAGTGTTTCTCCTACAACGGGCTGAACATTGCGTAAATACCAGCGTTTTAGCAAGGCACTGGCCAAAAAATGCTGTAAATACAGTAACTTTTGCTACCAGAGGCACAAAACATCGTAAATAAATGTAAATAATTACCACGGTTCTGTGCTTCCGAGGCACAAAAAACAGTGGTATTTACATGTATTTACGGTGTTTTGTGCGAGATTGAGACAAAAACGGCCGGGATAACATTAGTAGCATACATTAGCACTACAACAACACGAATAAGAAGACGAACAAGAACATGCACAAAACTGGGACAGAGGTAGGTCGTTAGATAGTTAAAACGCAGACCTCCGTGGCCCATCAGATGATAAAATCGACTGCTGTGCCGCTGCAAGCCACAGGGGCTGGCTTTCGTCCCCTCCCTTCTCAGGTACTCGTAACTCATTATATAAGCATTCAGGATCATTCAGGTAAAGTATTTTTTCTTGCATGGTCAGGTCGCTAGTCTTTATCAAACGTGGCCACCCGACAGAAGCTGGCTGGGACTTTCAAACATGTTCACAACTGGGTAAAATGTGCGGTTCAGGCTACAGAGTGCCCTTGTGATGAAGTGGCTATCACCATGGCCCAGGCTTTGATACAAACAAAGACATTTCTTTTGCACATCACATTTTTTTGTGCAGTAATTCCGTGCGTTGAATGTTTTGACAGCAGATCTTTGAAGTCTTGAACTGTAGCGACCGCATCAAGCAAACTTGTCAGGCCTCATCCTTCCGGACACTGTGCGGAGCAATGTCGGCAGGTGCGAAGACTTTCTTGCAGAGGACACAGTCGGACACGGTGCATGTCCCCACACATGTTTTTGACTGATTCTTGACACAGGCTTGCAAACTGGAGTGTATTCTCGGCAATTGGCAGCAAAGGATCCATGCTTTTCAGGCTGGACAAATCTTCAGCAGGCCTTTGTGCCAAGGGCGTATTGAGGTTTGTATACAACTTGCAAGACCTGACAGTCAAGCCTGCTCCCCCTTCAGGCTCTATGGCAGTAGCTTGTCTATGCACTAGGGTGTACTCTTTCGAGGAGACAAGCATGAACCTTGCTTTGCATTGTTAAGGCAGCTGAAACTGCATATCCGATTGAGAGCGGCAGCTTGTCTGGATCAAACGAAGAAAGAGCAGTTTTAGCAGAGTATAGCAAGTGACCATTTAATCATTGTGCAGCTGCCAGTTTGGCACATGTCTCCATCCTGCCTAATACTTCAGTAGAATGACAAGCTGAATGCTTGCGGCTGAGGTCAATTTTCAACTAACATCAACTGCCAGAGTGTGTTTGAAGCCTCCCAGTCAACATTGGGATGGACCGGCCCTTATTCGTTTTTACTCTGTCCTTGGTTGCTTGCAAAGAGAGCATGGCAAGCTTTGCAGCATGTCAGCGTGTTTGTCGGATGTGGACTAACCACATGATCCATGCCTCAAGACAGTCAGACAAGCTTCCAACCTGAGACCCTATGGTCTTTTGTCGCACATTCACGCCATGATCAAGCGCTTGATAGGGTCAGCACCATTCACGTGCTGCAAAATATATTGTCGCAAGGTTTGCAGACAAGAACTACATCTTGGCGAATCTTGCCACTGGCGCAACCTTTGATATTCCGCCTGCATCTCAACACTCAAGAGTGCATCAAACAGCTTGATTTTGCCAAGTGGAAAGAAGTGGAAAGTGGGCAGGAAGACCCTTGTCAAACCTTGTCAAATCTTGTGAAACTGTGAACTCCTGACGGCGACCATCCAACCCAGCTGATGCAGGTCCTACTGCAGAAAGGTTTGTTCCTCAAGCAGTTTCACTGATGCCAATATTGCTATATATTGCAATAATCTATTAAATTATAATATTCTTTGCTCTTCAGTTTGCATCTCTTCCATTCTTTTCCTCCCTGTGGCCATGAGTGAAAGGGTTGCTGGGCAATGGTGTGCACAGGTAATGTGTACGGCGTTCGTTTCTACGCTGCAGCTCCCAGAGCCTTAAATGCATTCTGGGGATTTCTTGGGTAAGGAGCGCCTTTTGGTACCTTGCAGACCAGTAAAATAACGTGAACTAAAACTAAAACAATCATATCCCATCCAAAACTGTCCAACCCTTTTTCCTGAGCCGAACCACATGTGGGTGAAGCATTAACCTGAGGCGCTGGATTCGAGACTAAAAGTGGCAAGTGTGATGAATTCAGTGAAATTCAACTAAGACGCCTTGAATCTTAAATCTAGATTCTCATCACAGTTGCCAAAATGATTGTTGAATGATCAAAAAGCAAAGAACATGTCATGAAGCATTTTGCTTTATCCAACATGACCTGCCTTTTCTACTTCACTTGGTCGAAGCCATTTTGCCTCAGGAATGCAACTTCACAGGCAATGCCCCTCTCACGAGTGGGGTGGTTACAGCAGCCAACCTCGGTGCGATTGCACGTGACTTAGAGCCTGGGAAGGAGGAAGAACAGAGGCGTCTCTGTGTCATGTGTGTGTGTGCTGGTTGTACTGTACACTGTTTTGGCAGAATCTATGTATTCATTCATGATCATTCACGTATTTATAATGTATTTGTATATACTACATTATACTACACTTTATGATTAAATATTCAGAACTACGAAACAGTGTACAAATATACAACAAATATGTTGCCCAAAGGTTCGCAGATATGGCAGACGGTACTGCAGCAATAGCAAAATGATGAGAAAATAAACGCTGCAAGAGGAGGTTTGACAGCAGTTGAGAGTAAACACATACAAGAATGGATGTGCATGCCATAAATCACAGCTAAAATAGCTAGTACTCTGCTATATATGCATACATATGAAATATATGATATAATTAGATATATAACTGTGCATGTGTTTGTGACTCCTGACACATTCTAGCTATTTGACATCCAGAGGGCACCTGCTTCGAAGCCAAGGCAACAGAGTGTGCGCGCCATGGCTGCAAATCTGCAGGTGGAAGGTGCAAAAAGGTCCACTTGTTCTTTTCAACTTTGCAGCTTTTCGTTCCGTCTTGTTTGTGCTATCTTGCGCGTGAACCGTCCAAACTCCCATGAGGAATGAGGGAATGACCCTCACAGATGAATCGATGTGTGCTGAGCAGTCATTCAATGCCGTATCCTCAGCCTTTCTGATATCATGCAGATTTCACATGATAGAGTGATACCTTTTTTGTGGATCTGATCATGCTGGGATGGTCTAAGGAATCAGCATATTGCGTTGCGTTGTTTGGCAGTGGCAGGAGGCTTCCTGACGGATTTTGGTGCTACTTTGTGACTGGATCAGACTGGAGCAGCCTGCTTCAGCATGGCCCCAGGCTCGTGGATCAAGGCTTGTCAACCTTCCACAAGTTCGAATTGGACACAGTAATCCGATCAATTGTTGGAACCTGAGCTGCCTTCATTGTGGGCGCCGCCTGCAAACTCTTGTAAATATGTGTAAATCATATAGCTCTTTGAACTATTCAACAGTCAGAATATGTCAGAATCCTATTTTGAGACTTCCGAGTTGACAGTCGTAATTGACACCCTGCTGAGGCCGTGCCAAGCGAGGAGCAAGTTGCAAACGAGCTTCAAACTAGTGATGAGGCACTGACACCTTAGCGCCTTCAGACCTGCTCAGTGTTTTCCAATAGGAAAAGAACATCAGCGCTGGACTCTTCTAGTTCAAGACTAGTCTTCATCCCAACCAAGGGTCGATTATATGCAGCTTGCAGCCGCCTCTTTTGCGACGTTTTGCAGCCCCCTTGTTTCCAACAGGTCGGTTCACAGAATGCAGAGAAAAGCTTGCCAAGACGGTGGGATTCTCAGTTACATTTGCCGGAGCATGTCCCTTCATGCCTCTGCAATCCATTCTGTGCAGCAGAGCTGCTCAATTTGAGGTTTGGCCATGCAGCTCTCCAAGAAGCGGTGGTTGGGTATGAGGGGGTCGAGGTGCTGTGAGATTGAACAGCAATCTTCAGACAAGAACAGACACTAAGAAGCATCAAAAAGCAAAGTCAGGTAAGGTATATAATGTGGATCAGGTCGTCAACAAAAGTTCATTCCCAGGGAAATTTGATTGACATGGAAAACAATGTTGGACTCAGTCAAACCAATTGATCCTTAACCACAAAGATGACGTTCGCATCCATTCCCAGTCTTGGAGACGTGCTTACAGAAAATCAGCTTAACTCGCCAGAAAGTAGCACGCGCTGTCGCACAGGTGTTGCAAGAAGACATTCAGGATGAGCTCCAGGAGTGTGGAGGTGAGAAGTTGATTCATCCGTTGCCACTATCTTTGCACACAAGATGAAGATAGATGAAGTATGATGAAGTATACTGCACGTCGTTGGAATCTGTGACAGTGTGGAGTTTTTGCACCGTCTTCCAGTGTCTTGCTTGCCCCCCCCCACAAAGAGCAATATCGAACAATTGAGCCCATCGTTCCAACTGTGTCTCTTCTGCGGCATGCTAGGCGCAGGGAATTTCTGCAGCTCTGAAAGGAGGCCAGGTCGAAAGCATTGCAGCAATCAGCAGTGGCAAAGTGTGATGAAATATGAATTCAGCAGGGCATGAATAATTATGATAACATTAGAATACATTAGACTAATATATGATGTATATAAAGTGGCATAGGTTGAAAACACATGAAAACACCACCCCATATTTTCCCATCACATCGATGTGTTTGAATCGAACATATCAAGCCAAGCGCAGTCCATCACAGCATTGCTGACATCCCAAGACAAAGGCAAGGCATTTGCAAGGAAACACAGCGAAACAAAGCATCGCACCTGCATTACGAGCTGACCAGAATTCCGCTGTAAGACAAGGATCAGAATGTCTGGACATGGCTGCAAAGCCCGACGTGGTGATTCTATACCTGGTGTCGTGATCGGTACAGCATCACAGAGAGACCACAGACTTGCACATCGATCACTACCTTAACATGAGTAGCGATTAGAGAGCGAGAGAGAGAGAGAGAGGAGACATAAAGACACAAAAAGACCACGTGAGACCACATTGTTATCAGAACATCACTACAACACCGCAAGACGAATTGACGATAGTTGCAAACTGAAGCACTACAAACTGTTTTGTTTCCTCTTCTTTGAACGATATACCGTGTTGATGCACACACTGCGGACATTGTGGATGTTGAGCTGTGCTTTAGAGTCATACTCATGCTTTATTGCTTCCTTTTCTAGTCGATATTGCCGACTGCTCGCAACAGGCTCCAGACCAACCCAACGGCTGCGCCATCAACAGCTGCTGCCACAAATCTACAGGATAGCAGCGAGTAGCGCCACCTTCAAAGCTTCATGTTGGATTCCGTTGGATCATGTTGGTTACATCGGTGTCCGGCTTCATAAGATTTCATAAGGCAAGACGGAAACCAAGTGAATCAGATACTCAATGTAGCAGGAGTATACAACAACAGCTTGGTCAATGTGCACCTGCTACATGCGTGGATCCGAGAAGGGCTTGGGAGCAAAGCATCCGCAGCCAATGAACGGATGATGGGATTCTCAACACTAAGGCAATGTGTCCCTGGTGTTAGAACCAGGAGCGTTTCTTGCCCAGCTGGAGTCACTTGTCAGGACAGCGGGGTAAGAAAACAAGCAACTCCACATGCAAAGTTGTGCAATATTTGCACCTTCCATTGTGGAGGATGATGTTTGTGATTTTGTGTGGGTTGGGGTCAAGTTGTCGGCAAAAAGTAGTGAAGGAGATCAAAGAGATTCAAAGAAGCATTTTCAAGTCGCCGGCGTGTTTGCTAAGTGCTCTTCTGTCAGTAATTGTCTTGCAGTGTTTCATGAAGAATGTAACCCAAAATCTCCTGCGTCTGCATTCTCGCCAAACAGATCAAAAAGATGCAAACAGTGTATGATCCATGAGTCAATGAGGTTTTAAATGGTTTTAACATGTTGTCCAGGCATTGAGCATCCTTTGTTGATTCCCCATGTCATTCAAGTCGACTCCAACTGCTGAATACCAATTCGCCTGCAAATGATTGGTGATCCTGTGCAATTTGGTGGAGGAGCCCAAGCCGTCTTCTGCGGAATCTTGCACTTGCAAGCACTGCTCAGACTGTGATGTTCTCCTTTTCGTCCGGGCCTTAGTTTTCCAGCGCTTCAGTCATTTCTCGCATTGTAGTCGGGCATGCAAGGACGGCGAGTCTGCTTGTCAATACTTTGTTGAACAGAATGGATGTTTTGGGCTGCACTAGTACTTCCTTGCGAATGCCTGCAACAGCCAGCAGTACCGTGGCACCTTACTACTCCTCTTGCATCCAACCTCCAGGAAGTGTCACGCAATATCCCGCCATGGCGTGATTGATGAATATTGATGAAATGAATTGACATGCTGAGGTGTTGATAACAGCATTCGCATACCTCTTCCAGGGTGTTGTGTCTTTCCTGCTGTGGCTTGGCTTTGTCATCGTGGCCTTTCTGGAAGAGGTGCATGTGCAGCGGCTCCCAGCAGCAGATTCATTGTCATACTTTTGGCCCTTTTGGCTGTTCATCGTTGTGACACATTGTTCATTTCTGGAGGATGACTACACAGAGATGTCCATTGGCCTGAAGTGCAAGTTTCTCAGCGGATCTGTGATGCAGGACCAATTAAGGCACAGCACATGTGGCACAGGAAGGCAGCTTTCACCAATAAAATGACGGTGCTTCATGCAGAGATACTGTCATGGAAAAGGTCATGAATTATTACGAACACAAATATATATATATATATATATATATCATGAAAAAAATGAAATTAATAATTAACTAAACACTGATATATTATTTATATATATATATAAATATATATATACAATACATAAACATTTGTTGTTTATTGTGTGTGTATCATTTGAATACTGTTGTACAGTGCAGTGATTATAGTCTTTGATCGAATCGCTATGCTGACACACTGCCTGGCCAAGATTGGCCAAGTCTTTGTGAGACTGAGGCCTTGGATGCTTTTGCAAGTTCCTGCCGATCATTACCAAGTGACTTGGTGAGATCCAAAATACATCGAAGGTGTTTGAAGGTGAACAAGCTATCCTGTATTATGAAGCTGCAAACAATCTGCAAGCTGTTACATGTTCAGAGTCTAGCTAAGTCCTGGCATGCCACAGGGCTGGCATAGTTTTGGAAAGTTTTGAGCTATTCTACATTATTCTACCATATTTGGTCAGTGGTTGAGCTGCTTCGTCAGGCTTATGACCTATGTCACCATGCTTCTCATCATTCTCCTCTCTGTGACAGCCACCCACTCAGAGATCACGAAAAAATCACGGAGCATGCGCCTCCAGCCAAACAACATGTCCTTTACTTCTACGGATGACGTTTTCTCAAGTTTGCCTTCAAGTTTGCTTCACTTCCGCCTACAGGCTCTGGTTCCAATTGGCGAACCGTTCTCCGATTGCAAGGGCAGTGCAACGTTCACTGTACTTGTGGAGAGCTCGGAGTGTGACAGGACAATATTCGGTCATGAGTCACGATGCCAAGTTGCTTTGTTAGTTTATGTTAGTTGATGTTAGTTGCAGTTCCGCTACACTGGCAATACGCAGAATTACGCAGATGCATCCCCCAGAAGTTTGTCACCCAGAAGCCGCCTTGGCAAGGCCATTGGAGGAGTTTCCATTTGGGCTGCAGCCACAGATATTGCAGGTTTACATCCCATATGGCCCAATATATCCAGAGTTTGAAAGCTTGCGCATCCTTACGCAACTGAAGCAGGAACGCAGAAAAATCTTCTCCCGATGCCCTGTAAATGCAATACTGGCAGAGAATGTTTGCTTGCATGCTGCGACACCAAGGTTGTACAGTTGGTGGTTGGTGTCTACATGCATCGATACAAGCCGAGCTCTCGTACTTCCAAAAATGCGCATCCTTTTCGATTTGTGACAGGTGACTGACATGTGATTTATCCATATTTATCCCAAGATAGGTACACCCCAAAAAGGCCATTTAAGGCCGAAACATAATGATAAGACAAAACATGACAAAACTAACCACAGGATTTTGGGGGTACCATGTCATACAGTCATATCATATCCATTCATATCCTATTTTTCGACACACCCGTTGCCATTGAAGTCAGGGCGAGACACGATTCCAAGGCCGATGCCACCCTGGCTCCATACTGCATCATCTTCTGGTGTCCCTTGGCAGATCTTGGCAGATCTTGGCAGATCTTGGCAGCCTGGAATGTTGGGATGTTGCGTGGCTGGAATGTGTTTTCAGATGTTTTCAGAGTCCATTAAAAGGAGACGCTGCATGACGCTGCTATGTCAAGGCAATGAAGTTCATCTTCAAGCCACTCAACTGCGTTGGACCTTGATGCAAGAAAAAGAAGCTGCAATTTGCCCAGCAGTCTAGCAATGTCTAGCAAGATACAGCCTGGCCATGAGTGTTGTATGCCAAGACTTGCCAGTCCATGTTCTCATGGTTGCATTAAGTTGTTCTCGGTTCCGTAATTGCGTACTGGTTCACACAGAAAACCAGATTGTGGAAGATTATGGAATGTCATGGAGCGATTCCTGGCCAGATTGATCCAGATTGTAAGAGTTCATTGTCTTATTCTTCCTGAAAGTTGCATGAAGTTGCATCATGCTTTGGCTGAGTGACTTTGCCATACTTTGCCTGACATTTTGCTCTCAGCAACCCTGTCAAACTATGGGGGCGGTGAGTAGCGGTTTGAGTGATGGTATTCTGCGTGCAAATTGCTGTGTTCAACGTCGGCCTCCAGTCCGATGTTTCAATCCTCACTTAAACCTGCAGCTGCTGAAGTTGGAACATTCTGGGGCAAGGATCGAAGAAGTTTGGTTGGTAAAGCAAGAGAATGAGAGATCACAGATGTCACAAGGATTTTCGCCCATGGTGGCCGAACCTGCAGAGACGCGATTGGCAATTGTTTACAATATCAGCGAGAGCGCGAGCCAACCCTCTCTCAAACCTTTGAGATTGGACTGGCAGCCAGATGGTCTGGCATTCATGTGGCTGGTTTGCAACAGGCCAGTATGATGTATCATGGGATGTACCATGACAATCCATGACATACGTTGCATGTGAATATTGGAATGATCCAGTCTTCATCCATAATAACTCCTTTTGGACCCTTTTGGTCTTGACCTCGAGAATCTAAGGCAAGGTGGACTGTCCAAGAGTTGTGTCAGCGTCAAAGTGCCGGCCGAGCCTTTGTCTCTGGAAGTGCTAATTCAGCACTTGCACACCCTTGAAAAGAAGCTTGGCCTAAGCTTGGCACAACTGCATAGCGCTGGCATAGCTTGGCTTATTTTGATCTGAATCCCAGGTGATAGGCAGTGGACCGTTTGGTGAACTGATTTGATGCACGTCATCGTCACCAAATTGCTATGGCTGCTATGGATTTGTTGCCTATCGAATCCTATCGATTTGCCATGATTTGCCTGCCATGAGTTGCCTGTAGATTGCTTGTAGCAGCAATTTGTTTGTGATCTGTCTTTTTTCAAACAGATTTCTTTGGGCTGGGGTTTGGCCATGCGCAACCCAAATTTGAGGAGAGAGTACGACCCACAGTCCTTCACCTCCAAAGACTTTTGTGTCCCAGACGCAGAAAGTCACACCGCAACGCCGCAACGCCCTGCCTTGATCTGCCTTGATCTCTTCATCTCTTCATCTCTTCTTGAACAATCCTTGATCTCTATCCAATCAATCTCAAGTCAGACTCTAATCATTTGCTGTTGGCAAGATATGGCAAGATATGGCCAGGTTGTGTTGATGTCCAATGGATTTTTGTGCCAGTGAGCCTATGCCTTATAAAAAAGCCCGCCGCCGAGGTGAGTATTTGTTTAATCTCATAGAGGGCAAAGAAGAAAGAAGCAAAGCACAAAGCTGACCAACGGCCAGAGACCTCACCTGTAGTCCTGATACGTCAATTCATGTCAATTCTATTGTGGTCGAATTTGCCGTCTGAGTACTTCTTCATACTGCTTGGATAGACCCTTGCTTACACATTGATAGTTTCTGTTTGAAAAGGACTTGCGTCCGCAATGGGAACTTTTAAGCCAAGGGGCCGTGTGCAAATATATTCGCTGTGGTCATTGCTTCACCAGATGAAAATGGGCTGCTCTCCACATTGATGCTCATGCCACCTTTGTCTACTAGTCACACTGCGTTGATGTCCTTGCACAAGTGTTAGGTACTGGTACGCATCATTGCGTTCATTCAGAATATTGAGACTGCTCAAGTGTCACGCTGAACGCTTCTTCATTTTTCGAATTCTCTAACTATCTCTAAATAAATCACACATGTTTTCGTTGCAAAGCAGGTAGACTCACGTTTGGAAACACTTCTTTTATGTCTGGACGGACAAGACACGCAGTGTTGCAAAGCGCTGGATCAGGGCAAATGGCAAGCATGCTTAGGTAGTTTGCTTCTAAATATCTCGTGAATTGTGAAGATCATGAATGAGCCAAAGAACTGAAGCGGAGGCATAGTGAGAATCATCAAACACGTGTTGACAGTTTGGGCTATGAATGAGATGTCGGTTGACCGGTCTTGAAGTTCTTGAAGTTCATGTTCCACTTCAATGGCAACTTCGACCCTTGAAGCCCAGAACATGCCTTACTTATCGATTTCAAATGCACTCACACCTTTCAATGCGCAATGGATTCGGCGACACAATCATTTCTCTTTGATTTACCCTTGTGGTGATCGGAGAAACGAATGCCAACAGTGGGAAGGTACAATACCTCCTTTGTCCCACACGTGCCGCATTGAGTACAGGAGCGAAACTGATGAGTCCTGCAATGAGTGCGTTTGCACTGAGTAGTATCATGATGTTTACTTTGTGCAATAGCGAGCCTGTACCCATGGAGCACCTCACTTTGCATGGAGTGGAGACGTTTGTCAACTGGTCGAACGAACAGGACGACCAAGAGGTCATGACGGTCATGTTGTTGTTTCATGGATGCAACAATCAGGGCTACGACTGGTTTCGGAAGCCAGAGGAGATCAGCTTTTTGCGTGAAGCCCTCTCGCATACGATATCTCTAGTGGCATTCACAACGCCTCGGCATCGAGGGAACTTTTGCTGGCCAAGCGAAGGCAGCGAATTTGAAGAAGTCAGAGATTTGATCGGCAAAGCGCTCTTGGAACTACTGCAGCTGAAAGCGAAGAGTGCCTCCATTGCCTCCAGTGCCTCCAGCTCATTGATTTTGGTTGGAGCATCTTCAGGTGGCAACTTTGCGCGAGAGTCTCAAACTACCCAACGTGATCCTATTGAGTCCCATGAAGCAACTCAGCCATGAGGCTTATGAAAACATGAAGACTGAGGTCACGGCTACCAGCCGCGTGGAGCAAGTTGCAGATGATAAAGGCTTCTACAGATTCTACACCTTTGCCGAGCTTTGCTGTCTTGATTTGTCTTGCCATCATGCAACTGATGTTACAATGTTTGTTTATATCATGGGCTCGCAGGTTGCTGCTTTCCTTTCAGTGGTCTCGCCCACCAGCTTTGTGAGGCCTAGAGTGTTGCTGAGATTGCTGAGTTCCCTTCAATTTTGGTATATGTTGGATATTTTGGTCAAGAGATGGGAAGATAATGCCAAACTGCCACAAACTGCCATAAACTGCCATAAACTGCCCCAATGCTTGTATAGAACTTGTAGGAAAGCAGAGCTAGTGGAAGAACCTGGGCCAGACTTTCCTCCAACCGTCGCGCCGACGTGTTGACAAAACACTGTGCACACGAACGTGCGCCTCTGTGCTCTATATGCAGAATGAGTAGAATGTAGTGAAGATAGCTGCAGTTTGCAGTGCTAAGTTGTCCCAACCGTTGCGGTGCCCCGAGTTTTGAAACTTGGCATGTGATTCATCAATGGCCTGTCCCACCTGGTCCCACCTGTCAGGGTTTGGTGTACATGCCCAAGGACAAGACATTTGCCTCAGAGGCCAGTCTTAATCACCGTCGTGGCAGAGATGCCAGGATGCGATGTCCATATTCAAGCATTGGTCACCACGAGATATGAAGGGTGCTCTGGCCCGAATGGCGTAATTTGCGGACATCAGCAGGCATGCAGAAAACCAAGAAGCGTATGACCGATTGTTTTGACATGTCGTTAGTTCCTCATCTCCTCACTCGTTGGTGAATCCTGCATGCGTTTGTGTGTGTGTGCGTGCGCGTGTTGCTGGTGTGAGACCTTTGTTTCCCAATTGAAAGTAAAACTTGGTGGAGTAGCGTAGTTTGTCTTCGGGATACCAAGCGTTCGGATGCAAGCCATGCCAGCCAAGTCTTAATCTAGCAATACTGCGAATTCAAAGCACCAGCATCCATCATGGCACCAAAAGCAGGTCAATGCCAAGACTGCCAAGACCATTCGTGTGCTAGCTGCATGGCAGTTTCATAATATGACCACATGAAGAGCCTATTGCAACAATATTTCTTTGGGTGTCGGTATTGGGATAGGAATCATTTACTGTTACTTGATGTTACTTGCGCTACTTAGTTCAATTGAATTGTTGTTTGGCCTTTACACATCTTCATTTTACATCAAAATCATGAAACATTTGGAGCAGGAAGCTGTAGCGACATTGTTGCAGAGTCTTCATGGAGCTGGAGTTGCTGCAAAGGCGATACAAATCCTTGCCATTTGAAGCAATGATATCCATGATCTAACTGATCTAACTGATCTAACGTCTATGTATCTCTATGCAACAGCTTGTTGCAGAAAAACTGCTCACTGGATGCTCAATACATCTCAATACCATTATTGAGACTATGACTGTAGGCCTGGCCAGTGGCCCCGCGGCCAGTGACTCCTCGTGATCTTTCTGCACGCCTTAAACTCGCTGGCATCTCTGTGAAGGACTGCAGAAAATCCCGATGTTGCGAATTTGATATACAAGAGGTCAGCTTTGAAATGCTTTGAATATCTTTGAGAATATTAGACAAGATATCGTTCAATATGGATATCAATATGATTCAACATGGACATATGCATCAGCGAAGGAGGAGTCTGCCAATGAGTTCATGGAGGCAGCACAGCAGCCAGCACCATAAAATTGTTCTGCACTTGGTGTATCTTGGTGTTCTATCGCAGAGTGAAGGCTTTGGTAGACATGGAGCTGGTGAAGGACGGTGAGGCCGAGAGTGGTGTTCTTTTGGCCATGGAACATGATTTTTGAATGGTCTGAGTCTGAGTATGTCACTTTGTCACATGGTCCGTAGAAAATCTTGCAAGGTCTTGAAAGTTTGGCCAAAAACTCGATTGTATTGCAAGATTTGCAAGATGCACTGCACTCTGAAATCTGTCTGCACTGGCGCGAAGGTAATGGAGGATCCACGCCGAGTTCCGTGGCACAGAGCTGTGGGACTTTTAGACAAGGAGGGGCCAGGAGGGGATTTTGAAGGTCTATGAAGGTCTCTGCGACCCCACTTGTCCATTTCCAGGTGGGTCCGTCCCAACGTTGGTTGATTTATGTCGATTTATGTCGATTATATGAGCTTGGATTCCGTTCTGAATTTCCAACTGCTTTCATAGTTTTTGCCTCATAAATTCAAACCCAATCAAAGAGCTTCCTTGTGTGTTTGCGACTGTAGAAGTTGTGGCCAGGCATGTTTTGTTGGGGTCGAATGAGTCCAATGTTTTGTCAAGTCTTCACAGCATTTTACACACAACATTTGATCATGCTGCACTTTTCTAGACTCAACATTCTGCGATTCATGTTTTTTTTGTTGGCTTTGCCAAAGAAATGGAAAAAGCCACCACCTGGTAAAATCCTGGGCAGCGTTCTTACCACCTTCCAGTTGATTCTGATATATTGCCACGCTAAACTTGTCCAAGAAGTTGACCTCAAAAGAAACATGTAGTCGTATATTTAGCATTTTTTAGCTGTATTCAGTTGCAACTTCAGAAGCAGATCTGCGTTCGAATCCTTTTTTTTGCTGACAGTTGTGTGCGTTGAATAGGTGTAGTCTACATGAGGTTCCTTTCTGCGCACAGGAAGTCAAAGCTGTTGAGGGGCGCTCTTTTCGGATATATTATACGTGTATAATGGTGTATAATGGTGTATACAGGTGTCGGCGTGATTGATGCACGACTTTGGCGGTGGCCGTTTCTCTGGGAGTGAGTGGGTGATGTTCCACAGTGGCGCTCTGTCTCCCAATGGCACAAAAACTATGTTTTTGTATCCTCACAGTGGCTACTTGTATGTCGCATGAGTCTAAACCGGCGCCGACTCCAATGCCATTCAGCACCATTCAGCATCATTCAGCACTTCCCAGGACACTCCGCTGAGAGGAGAGCGCCGGCAGCATCGACTTCGATGTGTGGAGGTGCGTTCCTTTCCACCAAAACATCCAAAACTGCAACAGCTTTGGTTGCGGATCATGCCTCGGCTTCACCTGGAATCATCACAGCAACGAGTTGAGATCATTCAGACATATATTCAGACTATATTATTTGTTTTTTTTGAGTGCCAATGGGTTTGTTATGGTTTGTTCACAGAAGTATGCGGACACTTGGCAATATTTTTGCGTCGCGTTTTCCGAATGTTCTAGATTGTTCTAGTTGCCAGCTCCATTGCGCTGAGTACATACAGTTGTGGATTCGTTTCAAGGGTCATGGGCATCAGCTGCTAGGAAATCCTCAACCGAGCCTGGGCGCAGCATGAATTTGGCAGCGACGCAGAGGCAGTGTCCCACTCCATGGGCCTGCTCAGCCTACGGCGGCCTTTTTGAAGAGGTCATAAGTTATGTATAGAGAATGTAATGTCATTACAATGGATTATGATTCATTGTATAGAGAATATAGAGATCATAATGTCTTCAGGCTAGTCTTCAGGTGTTTTTAGTCCTTGTTCTATCTTGGCTCGGCATCTGTTTTTTTGGTTATGATGGCCACTGCTGCAACTTGGTTGCAGGTCCTACAATGGCTGTTGTCACATGCACATGGGCAGGCTATGTTCACTTTGTGCGCATGTCGAAACCCATTCAGTTGAGTGGAGAATCGTTGCACTTTTGATCACTTTTGTGTTTTGTGGTTTTCTTCAAGCGTAGTGTGTCCTGAAAACTTGTGGGCCAGGTTGGTGTGAGAACCCATCATGAACTTTGAAACGGTGACGGATTTGGATGATGTCCGTGTGACATCATTTGAGCTCAGGCGATCAGCTACGAACATTTGTAAAAAGGGAATGGTTTGGCCACAATTCAACGACCCAAAATCTGGGGGCGCCGTTGTAGGTCAGAAGGGGAGTCTGATCATGGCAAACACTGCCAATGGCTTCGCGGCCGAAGAGGAGGGACAAGATCGTCTACAGGAGCAAAGTTCGATGGCAGGAGTTGAAAAAGAAAATGAACGGAAAGAGTTGGAAAGAGTTGGAAAGAGTTGGAAAGAGTTGGAAAGAGTTGGAAAGAGTTGGAAAGAGTTGGAAAGAG
>Ga0126342_10003910_pt1 | contig 25017 bp, 17 predicted proteins | sample Cyp1metagenome_FD_92528 | JGI IMG/M metagenome (GOLD analysis project Ga0126342, IMG submission 92528) | Coral microbial communities from Lord Howe Island, Old Settlement Bay, Australia - Cyphastrea 1 metagenome | ecosystem: Host-associated > Invertebrates > Cnidaria > Coral ...
ACGTCCGTTCACTCGTTCGCTCACACGTGCACTCGTCCGTTCACTCGTTCGCCTTACGTTCGTCACCACGTCCGTTAGCCACTCGTACCCCCTACGTTCACCGCGTCTCTTGGAGCTTTAAAACCATTGTTTACGAGGCTTTAAAAAAAGCTAATATATATATATATATATATATATCTCATGATATTAATATTATACATATACTATATGCAGGAATCTAATCCACAATCAGGACCACCTAATCCATGGACAAAACCATTGTATGTTTCTGACTCCCCATATGGCCAACTAGGATTCAGGGGTACCCAATTTTCAGACAAACCCATCTGAACTTCAACTTCAATTTGGCTGAATTATAATTCACCAACCTGAAAGTAGCTCCAATAAAGGCCATTTGCTGATGATCATCTTTACAATTCTCATCATTCCAGTGACGTCACAGTGAGGTCACTATAATTCGTCCAATTCATATACAGAAGAATCTAAGACGCAAATCAGGACGGGATAATCCAATTACATATATTTGGGTAACTAACCCCACAAACACACACCAGTTTTCAAAGTTCATGATTAATCTTCCATTTTCCTATAGTTTTTCATAGGTCAATCCCATTCTAAGTCGACCATTGAATCCCATTTTCCCATTTTTTTGGTACAATGTGGGGCCCCGAAACGATAGCTAAGTTGGTTTCTAACTTCAACTATAGGTTTACGATATTTATAAGTATAGTATTCATGGAGTTAAAAAAAAAAACAACTTACAGCTGGGGAGGGGCTGTACATTGGTAAACCCCACGAAATCCATCCGGGGTCACGGCCGGTTCTCCGGGCCTCCTTTCTTGCTATCGCTCAGTTCCTGCAACCAATCCGGAACCTGAGATGCCGCTGGCCCACTGGCCCAAGAACTGGGGGATTGACCCCAATGTCTACGGATGTTCACAAACAAACATATCTTTGTTGAAACAAATTTCCGACCTCAAAAAGTGGGACCACTGAATACCACTTCTAGGTCCTAGTTTTTTTGCTCTTCAAATGTAAAAGCATATGTTATATGACCATGAAATTGCGGTAAAATGAGTTGACCCATTGACCATGGCTGTTTTTACAGAAAGATTCAATGGACCAAGCCTCGGTGAAACATGCTGTCGGTTGGATCCTAAAATTTCAAGGGGAAAAAAGGAAATCCCATATGATCCAATGGTCACTGGAGTTGGGAAACATATACTCTCTGGTTATGACTAACAGTTCGCCATGGAAAATCACCATGCTAATAAGAATGGAAAACCATCTATTTCTGTGGGTCATGGCTCTAGATTTGGTGAAAACCCAAAACGTCTTGAAACCGGTGTTCAGATTCTCCCATGAGCGATCGACACAATCCCTCCGTGACATGGTTTATGATTAAATCCTTATGGTTTTTCCCGTGACATGGACCATGGGATATACAATGGATATACCCTCTGGTAAACATACAAAAAGCTATTGAAAATGGCAGTTTATAGTGGATTTACAGTACCCATTAAAAATGGTGATTTTCCATAGTTATGTTAGTCTACCAGAGGGTACAGCATGAAAACAGACAGAGCCATGCTATGAACAGTGAACGTGACTGGGACCCGGTGGTTTTAAGACCTATCCCCAAAATATGTTGAAACGTCATCTCAACCAATCATCCCTGTTGTTTACAGACATATCTGAAATCACCAGATCTTGTATTGTTAAGAACAAAACAAATATGAAACCACCAGCCAGAGCATCATTGCTGTTATAGCCATATCTCGATGATTATCCCAATTTTAGATACCAATCATCCCCTTAATCATATTATTGGAGACGCAGATGCTGCCGCGACACCCAGGTATTAGGAGCACCCTGCATCACATCGGGCAAGTCCCTCAAAAAATCATCACCTCAGCAAGGGAAAAGCCCACGAACAGTCACTTGGAAAGGGCTGACAAACCCACGAAAATGGGTGATCAAATGTCCAACCACGATATCTAATCATAAACCATAGTAGTTGCTGCGAACCATAGTAGTAACCATGATGCTATGGGAGTGAATTTTGAACCATAGTAGTTGATGAATAAAAAACATTCTAGTAACCAACCAATAGTTGAACTGCATGCTGATATAGTTGTAGTTTACGACCCTGAAAGACCTACCACCCATATACAGTATAGTAATTAATGATAATCCACAATTAACCATCAAAAGGTAACATGAAACATTGGGACGTTTCTAAATAAAACCGATTTAACAACGCATATTGACAAACAAAAAAAATAGGTTCGGTTATAGGTATAATCAACACAACATGAGGAATTAGCCTATAAACAAACAGGTTCCAACGAAAACATGTCCATATAGGGGTCAGTTCATGAGCCCAACTACACATCACTAAACCAGATAGGTCAATACTCCCTTTCCTATACCACTAATCAGCAATCACTTAACTTAACAATGATACGCTTATCTTTTGATGCTGACGACCCCTCTACAAGCAAAGCAAAAAGACGACACATCACTAAATTCGCCCTTCAACAAGATCAACACCGATTTTTTGGTTATTATTGCTCACATGGAAAAAACCGGCAATTTGGCCGCCACATGCTATGACTCGAACCGCCGCTTTTTCTCACCAACCTGTTTTTCGCCATCCCAGGATCTCACGGCCCCCCATAGTGGTGGTGTTGGGTCACTCCCACATGAATAGATCCACAAAGTGGGGCCCCGTTCAACGATAGCGTTCAGTTGGGGGCCACATAACTCCAATTTCACTATGGTTTATGGTAGATATAGCTATAGTATTCATGGGGTTTATAAACCAACTTATAACTGGGGGGGCCCACATTCTAGTTTGCTTGTCCAAAATTGTGGTTATGTGATTTTCTTTTTGAAAGCTATCCCCATGTTTGGGGATCTGAACGGATTCTCGTTTGTTTTCCCAGCATCATGGCCACTCTGTGATACCGTCCGTTTTGTTTTGCTGGCTAATATATCTTGATCTCTATGTATATATATATAATATATAGATAATATATATATATATATATACATAGATATACAATTATATATATATATACAGTATACATAATATATATATATATCTGTTCAATCTGTTTATTGCACAATCAAGTTTTTAACATGAAGCCACATCTCCTGATTCTAGCCCATGAATCCAAGGCTCTATCCATGCACCAAGAGTCCTGCCATCCAGCACTGTCACCATGATTTTGGGTACCCCCATTTTAGGCAACCGCCAATATCCGCCAATTATCATTAGTTTTAAAAGGATTTTATTGTTCTGTCTTTTTGGGGAGATTGCCATATACTAAAGTACTCATCCATGGTTTCTCCAGAAATTTCTACTTGGGCACCTATCCCATCCGGTGAGGAACCTACCTCGCAACTGCTTGGTACGGCTGAAACTTAGCTCCTAATTCTTTGGCTCATCTTTGAACATCTGTATATATGTAAATATCAATAGACAGATAGCACTTAAGACTTAAACATGTTGTTTTTTTAAAAACTGACGTCTATACTGCGGAAACTGTTTCTCTTCGATTGTCAGTGGGATGCACAGTCAAACATCTGTGTTCCCATCTTCAAAACGAGCAGTGGCGGTATAGTCATTGTTTGTTTCCTATTCAGGTGTTTGATTGTGTTTGATTACCCTCTGGTAAACTAACATAGCTATGGAGAATCACCATTTTCAATGGGAAAATCCACTATAAATGGTCATTTTCAATAGCTACGTTAAATTACCAGAGGGTAGTTCCTAGGATGATCCTCCGAGAAATCCACTTCACCAAAATGATAGGATCGCGTAGAAGAAAAACACCAAGCAGCTTTGTCGAAGGATAGGTGATCTCCAATTACAAAGTTGGACAACCAGTCTTGACCATGTGGCATGGGGTGCGCCGGTGCCCAAATTTACTTGCACTCATGGCCAATCTGGTGAATCCAGGCCAGCAAAAGCGACAAATAAGGCCATACGACACCCCGGTGATGTAGGTTATATAGGGCTTGAAAAAAGGGCTTATAGCTTGTAGAACCACTTACAATGTCTGGGTCCTGTAGATCCACCTGTCCACGACCGAGTCCTCATAAGTAATGTAGGTCAGTGCAGTCCCACGATGTCCAATGCGCCCCGTGCGCCCGATTCGGTGCACGTAAAGGGAGATCCTGGGTGGAAGCATTGGCCGATTCGGTACCAATTTCTTGGAGGTACCATAGTTCAGGCCTGGGTGAAGGCTAAGGAAATATCCCCACAAAACATGGCCAAAGATATGGTACAAGGGTCTTGAAATTCCCACAGATTAAATAGCTGGCAACTTAGGTATAAGTATAAGTAAGCTCCTACAGCTGGGGCAAGTCTTTCTGTTCGAACCTGGCCATTTACTTCTTGTATCCAAGACTGATTGGTTGAGGGGGTTCCATGTTGGATTGATGCATTTGTTTACCATCAACCACCAGGTATTCCCTGGGCAGGGGGCAGTGCTCAAGTGGGGCCCTACAATGCCTCCTTGGCAACCCCTGGTTACTCCGAGTATACCAGAAGTAGTTAGCAGTGTTTCACTGGCCATCTCAGGAACCTAAATTGGAGGTACCTACCAATCCTACCATATATAATTAAGGCCTATATAAGGCCTATATAAGGCCTATGTAAGGGAATATCACCACAAAAGATGGCCTTATATGGTACAGTACGTCCATTTTAGGATCCTGAAATTCCCATTGAGAGTGTTGGTAAGATGTTGTGTTTCCAAAAAAAGACATGAACGACGAAACAAGCAAAGGCCAACATATCCTCTGGATGCCGATATTCAAGTTTCCTCCTAAAATTGAACGGCAAGCACAGAAAGGTAGTGATAGTGACTGAATGTGCGTTCTAAGAGGTTGCAAGAGGCTACAATAAAAAAAGCCAAGGCTGCATACCAGTAATGTGATAGTATATTTACCATCCGGAAATCAAACATGGCTAGTTGGGAAATCCCATATTCCTGGAGTTTCCATGGTAAAACAATCTATATATACTGGTTGATGGTTTCAATCATCTTGAAACATATTAGTCAATGGGAAGGATTATCCCATATATTATTGAAAATAAAGTATGTTTGAAACCACCAACCAGTTTTGCAGGTCTTCCTGCAAACCATGTTTGATTACCAGAGGATATCCATCACTGTCCTGTCAAGCCTTCCAATCAAATATGGGTTTGCCTGAAAATTAGTGTACCCCATTCCATACACTGCAAAATCAATCAACATCACCGTATTTTCCTTCTTATCAACTTATCAACATATTCATAACTGCTGGCTATACCCCATTTCTGGTGTTTCACACGTATCAATGACCCAATCGATTTCCAACTGTTCCAACTGTTCCAACCGTTCCCCAGCACAGTGCGGCCAAAAAAAACGACGAGTCACTCTTTGGGCGCATCGTAGTTGACCACATGGGTGACCTTTGGAGAAATTCACCCGCCGCCCGGAGCCATGGTCCGTGACATCTCCTTTCAATGGGACTGGGGGAATGGTCAACATAGTCTAATAGGTTGACATAGATTAATATATGGTTAACATATCCTCTCAGAAACTCTATTTAATCTGGTCGGTGGTGCAATAACCATCTTGAAACATATGAGTTCGTCAATGGGGAGGATGACATCCCATATATGAAATGGAAAATAAAACATGTTCCACACCACCAAGCAGTTCTTGTTACCTCCAGTGACCCATCATCAACAACCATCATCATTGATTCTCACCAATGTGTGATAAATTGGCCCCGGAGCTCCGTTCCCTGATGCCCCGGGGGAGTTTTTGTTCAACTCCCAATCCATCCCATGGCTGCCCCGCAGTCGATGGAAAAACAACATCGAACGAAATCACCAAGCAAAACAAGGCTTGGTAAAGGCCCAAGTCTTCAGCATATCTTCACGTCAACATCCTCATATACATTGCGTCATATTGTGTCTGTCCCCTGTTTGATGACGATGAAACCCCTATGCAAAACCACCGCTTACGTTTCACCATAGTCACCACAGAAAACCTCAGAAGCACATCGCTCATCCTAGCCATCTGGGAGGATTTACACGTATCTGTCACCTGGCAAGCCCTCAAGGTAACCAATTGGCTCTGAATGAAAACCCAAATCCATCCAAATCCCTAAGAAAAACATCAATGTAATGAAAATTGTCATTACGTTCACACAAAGTGGGGCCCCTAAACGATAGCTAAGTTGGTGAACCTAACTCCAATTTCACTATGGTTTATCGTACTTATAACTATAGTTACTGGGGTTATTTCAACCAACTAACATCACTGGGGGGCCCCACATTGCATTTTTGAACTGATTTTTTTGGTGAACCATGGGGTTCACCCCCCTCCTTCACAGCCCGGTAAACCGCCAAAGCACTCGGCTGATGTCCAGCCCCCTGGAAGCCACATCGGTTGCGATCATGATGTCCACCGTGCCGCGCCGGAAACTCTCCAAGTCTGGAGACGATCGAAAAGCTCAATTCTTACAATGTGGGGCTCCCAAACGATAGCTAAGTTGGTTGACATAATTCCAATAACTATTGTTTATGATAGTTACAAATTTATATATTGTTCACCTGTGTGGCACTAAATGGAACTCGCGTGTGAGCTTATGACTATAGTCAATGGGGTTTAAAAACGAACTTATAACTGTTGGGGGCCACATTGTAGGAATTGTTCCACGGCTACGATACACTCCATCAAGCCAGGTACCAGGTTTTTTCTGGGAACCAACAGGAACTTGTCAAAAGGGCTCCCAAGTTGTAACCTTCATTGGGTTTGTTTAGTTGGGAAATTTACTGGAAATCATGGAATTTTAAACACTGAAATACAGGTGGTTTGTACATGTTTCCTTCATCTAAGTCCGGAAAACTTCGAACACACAAAAATACAGTAGAACATATGAGCATTTTTTAATTTTCTATATATACTGACTGTTTGATAATTTTAATAGGTATTCCCATTGTGGGTGATAATCAACAGTAAATCAGGTAGCATATAAAACCCTCTTGTAGCAACTTAGTAACCAATCAACCAGGGTTGTGGTCCTGGTCGCAGCTCATGTAAAAATCATGTACAGTATGTATTATGTATCATATATAGTATAGTGATATATACATAACCTAGACCATAGTTCAAAAGCTTATACAGCAGTAGTTACCGTAGTCTAGGCATTGAATCGAAGGGAGAAACGGGATGATCGAATCAATGTGAAAAAGAGGGGTGACCATATTTGCGTAAATTCAATATTAGAATGTTCTGGTCGGGGAGTTGCCGTTGCCATTGGGGCGAAATTAAGCCATGTCATATGAGGATACTCCTGAGTCTTTGAAGAATAAGGGGAAATCTGGGGAAAAGCCAGGGAAACTGAAATATATGTATATAATATAAATAAACATATATGTATTGAACCCTTGCATATAGAAAAAAAATATGATTATGATCTACTGGGAACACTTTTTTTTTTTACTCGACTGACATCCCACTAAACCAGCCTACTTTGCACTGGCAGCTGGGAATCTATAAATGCGAGATAGTGTGAGTAAACTAAGGAAAGTATAGGAACGTAGGAACCTACAAACCAGATGCGAACTGACCAAGAAAATGTCGCGCAACAAGGGGACCTCCAGCTATGGTTGTGGGATGAGAAAACCTCATCCAACTCCAGAAGATCCTAGATATATCCGCCATGAATCCAATCGTTGGCCTAGTTATAAACCAACTTACCCATAAATACTTTCCCTTCATCTATAAATCCCATTTTTTCTTGCCAAATACCCATTTTCCACCATCTCTAATGGTGAACTGTTGGCCCCTTTGGTGCGTTTTTTTTTTGTATCGGTTTCTGTATCAGAAACCAAGGGGCGTTCTTCGCGCTTGGGTTGGTCCAGATCCCCGTGAAGGGCCGCAGTGGTAGCAGTTCCGGCCTTGGGTTGACCATCCCTTGAGGATTTCATGGGGATTTACCCTCTGGTTATGACTAACATAGCCATGGTTAAGCCATGGCCCATAGAAATAGATGGTTTACCGTTCTTAATAGCATGGTGGATCTTTCCATGGGGATTTATGGGGATTTCATAGGGATTTATGGGGATTTAATGGGTTTCAATGGGAATCAAACACAATTAGCTGGCAAATCCTCTACAAAATTGTGGATGCTCAATTGCCATGTTTGATTGCCAGGTGTTCTATGTACAAAAATAGTCCAGTCATGTGTCATCCTTCTTATTAAACGCCGCCAGAAACCAGAAATCATAGATTCAGGACCATCGAGTGGCGGTGTTTATTCGGAGGATGGGATGATGTTGGTGTATAGCATGGTACTGCATACCATTGTACTTACACATTTTTCAACAAAACCCCTGACTTTTTTCATAGTTTCAGTACACACGGAACATACCAAAGAACCTCTGTCAAAAGCCAGAGTTGACAGTAGTTGACATCAAAAGAAGAAAACCCACGAAGCCCCGAAAAAAGATGTCGCTGGTTCCAGCGAAGGACGGCAGCATCATTTTTTCAAGAGGGGAATTGATCCCCCCACGGGCCACGTTGATGAGAAAATTATGACTCAGTGGATGGAATTGGGATTTTACAGTATGCAATCTCACTAATATCACATGACAATCATCACAATACACATACATGTATATATATATATATATATACAAACAATCATAACCTCATTTGCTAGATGCCAGTAATAACACTGATTATCCCATTCAATGAAACACAGGTTCATAGTCTAGCTATATGAAATTGCCAGAGGCTACCACTACCACACTCTAGAATCATCGTCCTTATTCATATTCTCCCATTCATTGTGATTCCAAATCCCATGAAACGCATCACCGGTGAACTCTGAAACGCATCGGATGCTGACTGGTTCATCCTAGTAGGTTCGTGAAAACCACAGTTTTTTTAGCGGATGATTCTCCTCCTTAGTACTTAGCCCATTTATATCCAGGGTCTTCTAATCTACTCACTCAGTTGGATGGACCACTTCAAGTCTACATATGTAGTATATATATATAATTATATACATACACATTCATTCATATTTTGGAATGCATATTATACCATAACCCATAGGATCCATGTATGGTATATATGCTAACATTAAGGGTATATTGATGATAAATGTTACCATATATATAGCATACATGGATCCTATGGGTAATAGACATGTATGTATATATATATAGTATATATGTATGCGGTTGGTATTCAATATATTAAGGGAATTGGATGATTTTTTGCCCAAAGACATACAGCTTCTCGTCCAAGAATTTGGCCTTGGCGGCTGCTTCTGGTTTCTATCTGCAATGTGGGGCCCAAAAAAACGATGGAAACCAGAGGAAACATGATGATTTAACGAGGAGCAATGGTTGTTTAATTTCGGGATTTATGGCTTTCATCAAAAAGCCAAGCTGCTTGAAATATATGTTGGTTCATAACAAAGTTAGATTTCCCCATATATTTCGGTGACAGGTTTTCCTGATCCTGACAAACTGACATAACCGTACTCGACCAATGGGCTTTACAAAGCAACAAACACAACAGTGGCAGGGCCCTATGGGGAAACCATCGGCTCGAAACTCAGCGAGCCGACTCGGCTCAGGCTGGCAACCATCATATATGGATCAGCTGGTTTTCACAAAAAAAATCGGACATGATTTGGTAAAAATTAGGCAAAACTAGTGTAAGATTTAATGAGGGAAATCTAGTTCACTCTTCACCATGATTTTTGCCAAAACAAAGACATTTGATCCACAAATTCAATGACCTTGACCAAGAAAACCAGGGATTCAACCCAACACTTCGCAATTGGGATATCACCAACAGTTGTGTGGAGATCAGGGTTTGATTCACCCGAAATGGGTGCATACAGTTATAAGTACTTATAACCCCATTTATCCAATGTATAATCCCATGTGTAACTAGTTATAACTAATTAAGGCCATAACTGTAGCAACATTGGAAGAAAGAAACAACTGTGAATGCTGACCTATGATTGAAAAGGACTTGCTAGATACTGGTCCAAGATTGCTTGGGCTTGTAACTGTATTGCGGACACGACCTAGTAGCAATTACAGATTGTGATGGAGAATTCACCATTTATACAATGGGTACTTTTATCATAAATAACCCCATAAGTACTTATAACCTTATTTATCATGCTTTTACCCTCTGGTACTCAAACATGGCAATGGAGAATTCACCATTTAGTTCGATGATTTTCGCCAATTTCGATGCCCAATTAGAGGGGATTTCCCAGCTAGACATGTTTGCTTACCGGATGGTCATTCTGGCTAAAAAGCATAATAAGGATTAAATCTACACTAGATAATGATACATGTACTACATTGGTTTACTTGGTTGCTATGTATGTATGTAATGTAACATAATGTAACGTAACGTAACGTAATGTAACGTAACGTAATGTAATGTAGTAATGTAATGTAATGTTATGTTATGTCATGCTATGTTATGTTAAGAATGTGTATGTATGTATGTATGGATGGATGGATGGATGGATGGATCTATGTATGGATCTATGTATGGATGGATGGATGGATGCTTGCATGTATGTATGCATGCATGCATGCACGTATGCATGTATGCATGCATGTATGTATGCACGTATGTGTGTATACATGTATGTATGTATGTATGTATGCATGCATGTATGCATTTATGTATGCATGTATGCATGTATGTATGGATGCATGTATGTATGCATGTATGCATGTATGCATGCATGCATGTATGCATGCATGTATGGGTGCATTTATACATGCATGCATGTATGCATGTATGTATGTATGTATGCATGTATGCATGTATGCATGTATGCATGTATGCATGCATGTATGGATGCATGTATGGATGCATGTCTGGATGCATGTATGTATGCATGCATGTATGCATGTATGCATGCATATATGCATGTATGTCTGCATGTATGTATGTATGCATGCATGTATGTATGCATGTATGTATGGATGCATGTATGTATGCATGCATGCATGCATGTATGCATGTATGCATGCATGGATGTATGCATGCATGCATGCATGCATGGATGCATGTTTGTATGCATGCATGTATGTGTATATATATATATGAAAATACCCAACTATGTATAGATCTACACAAAGGCGGTCCGGCCGACCCTGTCTCCATTCTCAACGGCATCTTGTGATCCCCCGCGCTGTTTTTGCTGTTGGTGAAGACCAGAATTCGATTGTCCCTGGGAGAGTAGACTGGAGCAGTCCACATATGATGCTTGGGACAAGACTTACTGGATATGTCTACATATATATATATGTTATACAATTATATATCAAATAATATCTATATGTCTTCACTACGTAATACAATGTAGATATAAACTGTATGTATATGTATATATATATATATGTTCATGATGCATACAGGGTCCCGCCAACTTGTTTTGCCTAGTGAAGACAGGAGACATCGCCCAAGATTTGCTTGTCCGGAGCCCCCCAATGCCCCTGAAGAACAGAGGCTGACAGAAAGCTGCTGAAATGTCGGGCCCCAAATGTGATGATTGTTGGTTTAGATTCATTCCAATAATTAACTATAGTTATAAGATATTATAAGTATCATAAACCCATTCCTTGTTGGAGTTCGCCCCGCATTCCTTGCGATTTCAATCAATCCGCAACCAAAATCCACTGAAATTCCCTTGCTTCTTGGTGAAATCCCCACGGAAATCACCATTTTCCCATGGCTCTCCCAGTGGCTTCCTATCATCCAACGGGGGCCGCCCCCGCGGCGCGGCGCCGTTGTTTCGGGCCGTTGGTCGTCCACCAGGCGCCCCGGCGGATCTCTCTTCAAGACCTCGGTGACGAAGTCGGTCAACTTCTGTTCCTTCTCGGCCTGTGACCAGAAATCCCACCAATTACCATCTGGTTATTTAACATAGCTATTGAAAATGGCTCATTTATAGATGATTTTCCCATTAAAACCTCCATTTATTAGGGATTTTCCATGGCTATGTTAAATAACCAGAGGGTAACCACTGGTTGGTGGTGCAATAACCATCTTGAAAAATATGAGTTCGTCAATGGGGTTGGGATTATCCCATATATTATGGGACGGATTTCATTGGACTTACCCTCTGGTAAACAAACGTTTGCTATTGAAAATTGCCATTTATGGTGGATTTACCCATAGTAAATGGTGATGTTCCATAGTTATGTTAGATACTACCAATTAACCACTGGCTGGTGGTTTTAACCCCTGATGGCTCAGTTGGGATCACTTGGTGAACATGGTTTTATAATGTTTTATAGGGAATGTATTTACCTGGTTGGTGGTTGAGCCACCCCTCTGAAAAATATGAAAGTCAGTTGGGATGATTATTCCAAATATGTGGAAAAATGTTGAACTATTGTTACCCTCTGGTAAACAAACAGTTTACTATTGAAAATTGCCATTTCTAGTGGATTTACCCGTTGTAAATTGTTATTTTCCATAGTTACAGTATGTTAGTTTACCAGAGGGTAACCATGAAATGGGATTAAACATGGGATTTAATGGGATTTAATAAGAGGTTAACCATTGATAGTCTTTAATGGGCTTGAATAAAACGAAAGCATCTGTCTTCGGGTAATCCCATTGGGTAATCCCATTGGGTAATCCCATCGAATCCCGTGATCCATCATTATCCCATTAGTCACATATCCCGCTGTTAGTCCATTTGAAACCACCAACCAGTTAAGACATGGGTTAATTTAAAGATGATTTACCTATTAAAAATGTTGATTTTCCGTAGTTTTCTATTAAAATGGACCATAAACTTATTGATCCCGTTATTGGTCTTTATAAATTATCCACCATGATCTATCATATCAGACAGCAACTGCGCTGACTGGCAGAATTCAAGGGGTGACTGATCACCTTGGGGATATATCATAATTATATACCATGGGTAACTACTGGAAATATCATGTCATGATAATGGGGTAATCAGCATCATTTACCATTAATCCAATGGAACGGAGTGTAACCTGCACGAGTTTTCATAGGACGGTTTTATTAAATTCACCACTGATTAACAATATTAAACCATGTTCAACCATCATTTGTCATACCAGACAGCAACTGTGCTGACTGGGAGAATTCATAGGGGATAGACTTCTTCCAGTCACCAGAATTTAATATCCCATATTTCCTCATTCAGGGCAGATCTGAAGAATCAATAGACTCCAAGCAGATGCATGGGGGTAAAACCTGCAGACGTCATACTCTTCGACAAATCAACGTTCTCCCAATGTTCGTCATTTTTTCATCCCGATCATCCCAAAGAGAAGTTGTTCCACAACAAGAGACCCCAAGAAAAAAAACAACTCCATCAGCCAAGTTTCGTTTCAAATTCTATAGTTTAGTCGGACAATAACAATAAAAATACTAATATGTGTATAGATGTTTTCTGTGCTGTTTCTTGCAAAGTCCATTTCCTAGAATCGTTTTAAGGCAACACCTACAGTTAATCCCGATGATCGGGGCTAAAAACCATGGTTTGCAGTCTAGTTTTTTCCTGGAAAATCAATCCAATTGAATATCCCCAAATCCACTGCTGAATCATTGTTGTCCCTGCAATTTTAATAAAATCCAACCCAGAGGCATCACAACGCTTGGCTCCTAGCTCCCCTTCCAAAAGTTTAACTTATTTTTCTTAAGTGAGGTGTAGATATAATATATTGTAAACATTACTGTATGTATCTGTATGTATAAATCACCAACAAATCCCGACAAAGCTTGATCAGTCTCTATCGGAATGTCTGGGAAATGCTCTTCCCAGCGTGCCCAGATCAACAGGCACATGGAGGTTTCCTAAAGTGGAGGGGTACCCAAATCATCATTCAAATCATCCAAGTCATGGACGACCATGACTTAGTATTGAAACAACCATGGTGACGACTGGGACCCCCCCATGACTTAAAAGAATCGCCCCATGCTTAATTAGTTATTTGTTTAAACTATTAGAACATTATATAGTCATTGTTGTTTGTTGGCCAGAAGATTGGACAGTTTAACAGTTAACTATTTTTTTCATACTGTTTTATTCACAATCATGTCTAAACTCTAAACAAATTAAATCATAATAACAATTGGTATTAACATGTATTAACATTGTACCACTGGGTTATTAGTTTCATGGGTTTTATAATGCTAATACCTAGTGTTATTGTAATGTTAAACATTGCTTAATGAAAATATTTGAAACCACTGGGTTTTTAGTTGCTCACCTTGTCCACTTTCTCGACACACTGTGTCACTGTCACCGCTGGGCTTCCTGCACTGCCTCGAGATAATTTCCAACATGGGAGATTTGACGAGGATTTCCCAGTCAGTGTGAAGGATAGAATGCAGATTTCATGGGAATCGTATGGGACCAATATTACAGTTATAAATCAATAATATTTGCTTTTGGATGTGTCAACAACTGGAGAGATCAAACCAACTAAAATGGGGATATCATGCTGATATACTGGTCAGACTGGGATATATGATATATAAAAACTTAATACGCTTTTTGGGCGTGTCCGAAAATGGTGGAATAGTTCTAAGAAACAAAAACTTACAGTAATATGTCTTTTTTTTCCGAAAACATTGTGAATTTGACAGATTTTGACACACCCTTATATCTTGGCCATCAAATCAGATGTCATATTAGTACAATGCTGAGAATCCATTGGCAACTTCTCAGAAGAACCGATGGATCATAGACCGAAAACAATGCACCAAGGAGGGTTAGCACAAAAAACTAGTTGGTTTGCCAGAAAAGTCAAAGCACGCTCACCACAAGCAAATCAGCAAAATTCTTTGATTTGTTTTTCTCATTTATCTCTGCTATCGCTGTTAAGTGTTGACTATACCCCTATGTTTAATGCAGGGTGGGGGGCCCCCTAGATCCCAAACTCGGCGTAAAAAAAATAGCTTAAATTAGTGTGGTTTATGGTCGATATATCGAACTAGTTAATAGGTTTTTTTCAACCAACAAGCATAAACTGGAGGGGGGGCACCACCTTTTAACATGTTTGGGATAGTGAGGTAATCCAAAATAACATTGTTTTGTTGGAACTTTGGAGGAAAGGATGGGGCAAACTGGAAACCTTGGATGATATATGATAACCCAAACGCTCACCATTGTCGGTCCCAAGTGCCAACAACAATCATCAAGAAGTCGTGCAAGTAGTCCTTCGCCATCTCCTGCACCCTCGGTTGATATCATCTTGGGCTTGACTGACAATTGGTTGTTGCAAAATTCAATGGTTTATCCTGGTGTATCATGTTTTCCCCATGAAACCAGTCATTGTGAGGTATCCACCATTTCAGACAAACTCATTTGGTATTTCATTGGAACATTCAGCAATCGTGTGAGATCGATGGTTTCGTGGGCCAGAGCTTCCATAGTCAACTGTTCAATTACCAGAGGATATCATCCCAAGGCCCCTTACAATACTGAAGTATTGTACTGGTTGTTGGTTTTAACAATCTTGAAACATATTAGTCAATGAGAAGGATTATCTCATATATATATATGGAAAACCAAAAATAGTATGGAAAAAAATGGTTCAAACCACCAATCAGTGTAAGACATGGGGGGTTCCTAAGTCATGGGAGTACCTCAATAGATGGATGGTCAAACATGGAAAATCCATGAAAATAACTGGCATATTTTTGTTTTTTAAATGGGTACCCCTATTGTAGGAAACCTCCACATATTAAACCCAGAAAATCTCACTCAGTTTGCCTCTGGTTTGAATGTGGATTATCACTACAAACTGGTTGGTAACATAAAGGCATTTGACTTTCGACGTTATAAGTAATGATAATACCGACAAGTTTCGACTATAGGTTGGTTACTACAAGGCTTTCGTTTCACTTCAGTTATGGCCATGTATCAGTTATAAGTGGTTATAAGTGGGATTATACATTCTATAAATGGGGTTATGTCAGTACTTATAACTGGTAAATGGCCATAACTGTTGATTATCGCTACTATGGTTGGTAAATTGAAGTACTCATCCAAGGTTTCTCCAATTCCAGAGATCGGCCCAGCCTTCGGCCCAATCCCGCGTAAAAAGTTTCTACCGGCCAGTCACTTCAAGTTGCATTTGTTGCTGGTTTAGTCCTGGTTGATGATTGAAATCCCCTACTTCGAAATGATTGTCTCAAACAAAACACATTAACAATCACTAACATAGATGTTGATTTCTCTGATTTCTTGGGTGCTTTCCTTCAGAAAATCACCATTTTCAATAAATATCTATCTAAACCATCTGGAGCAAGGGTCGAATCCGGAAAGGTGGCGGAGAACATCATGGTCTGTCGATGGTCCTTACCTTGGGCATACGAAATGACAAAGGGTATTTCTTAGTTCACGAACTTGGGTGGAGGATGTAACTAGTTAACTGTTCATTTGGGTTTCTGAAGGATAATACCGATATAACATGGTATAACTATATTTAATGGATGTTAAGGTGGGGCTGGTAAACCAAGTAGACAGAACTACCGTACTTTGGCTCACTTTAAAAACTGTGGGAGCACTCAGTATCGAGACATATACTAGACATATCCAACTAGTTGGAAGGGGTTATAAACCAACTTGGGACTGTGGGCCCCTTTTTGTATAGGCGGCATGTATACATTCCTATGCAGTATTTGAACATAGACAATTATATAGAATGATTAACTGATATCAACAAAAAGGATAAATCCAACAAATTGAGCGAAATTGACATCTATTCATGTGAAATATGGATTCACAACTTTCAAGACATAACTTTAATCGAAAGGGGTTCCTTCGAACATATCCAACTTAGCAACATTCTTCTTGGAGTAAGGTTGCGAGCAAACTGTAACATCCGGATCATCCGGGGAAAAATGGGGCGAGCACATATGGTTGGATGCTGCAGGTTTCCTAGTTACTCTACGAGAAAAATCAACATTTAAAATCATTTAAGTATCCAATCAGGGTACCAACTGGGATGATCTGCCACACTGTCCAAAACATGAAGTATGGAATCATCATTGGATCGAATTTGGTGTACCGGATGCAAGTGGATTCTGATATTATATACTGTAAAGCAAATACTTTGTGGCAAACCAACATTAACATGGACATCAACTTTTTTTGTAGGTAAATCATCTACGAATGGGTCATTTTCCATAGCTACGTTACTTGACTGGGCAACAGTTGACTTTTGGCACAAACGCGGCGAAACACAGTGAGAAACACACGGTTTCCTGGTTAAGTTTTCCACACAAAAACCATTGTTCCCCCTTTCGCTTCCTGGCATACCCTCTGCACATTTAGCATAGCTATTATCGGCTATTATCACATTAAAAAAAAATGAAAAACAACATTGTTATTATAGGCTGGCATTATTAGCTATTGAAAAACAACATTGTTCAAGAACGGTATTTTACGGTAAATCATTATGTTGACCATCTACAAATGGGCCCTAAAAAACTGTCAAATTACCAGAAAATCGTAGAAACAGGAAGATCCTCTGAGTAGATAAACTGTTTTCTACATCCCGCCAAGGAAGTGGCTGTGAGTCAAAATGGACAGCTAGAGATGGCCACACTTCGCGGTGGACCTGTTTTTTTATGTCCACCCCATCCCCATCGTTGAATAGCCCTCGTGTTTTTTATTTGCGAATCCCCAATTTTGTATTTGTGTGTGTGTGTGTTTCAAACTTAGCGTTCCTGGATTGTGAAGCCATTCATGTGTTTTTTTTTGGGATAGTTCATAACAATGGTAAACCAGCCATGTATATATATATATATATATATGTATAAATACATTGGGTTCTACTGTGCGCATGCAAACACATGATGTGTTTGTTTCATCGTGTATCATACGATAGTATGTTGTATGAGTAGTGTATTATATTATTTTATGACACTATTGTATTATAGAAGATTTTCATGAAATATTATGTATTTTATTTTAACTATGATGTAAATTCTGTAATTTTTAATCGTATACTGCAAGTTCCCATTATAGTCTCATTGTAGCATAGTTCTATACGTTATATTTCAACATGTGTTTGTTTTGATTTTTTTATACATGCAATCATACGTATATATATATAGTTATATAGTTTATTACTTAACTACTGAATTGGATATATTTATGTCACATATACTCTGTATGAAACGTTCCGTCACTAAATATAAGTACATATGTATATATGTGTATAGGTAAATATGTAATAGAACACATATGCAAAAAATGTGTGATTCAGCCATAGTTTCACGGTGACATAGGTATCGAACAACATCATGTTTAAGAACGGCAAATTATCGAACTAAATGGGCCATAGTTTCCATGGCAAGTATTAAAGTCCAGCTGTATACATGTATATATATATATATATGTAGTTATATATATATATACAGTATGTGTGACATTATATATATATATATCTATTCAACCCAGACAATCGCAATGACAGAGTTTTCCCCGGAGTACTACCTAAGATCACAATCCACCCCCAAAAAAGTGGCAGGTCCAGAAAACCCACTGCAGCTCAAAGGCTTGGCATCTTGTGCGATTCAACCTGAAGGAACATCACGACCAAATTGTGGGGATGACCTATCAAAACTATTAATAGCTTCTAGTCCATGGGGATTTAACCAATAAACGGGCCTGGGTTTATGGACATAGAAAATCGGAATGATTTTTGGATACAAAGGGAATCGTTGCCCCAATACAACTTGGTTGGATTAACATTGGCATATTGCAGCAGCACACAACAAAAAGCAGTCGTGGCCACTGACAGTCGGGATGTCCAACAAAACTATGCCCCTTCAGTCAGCCTGGAAATTAAACCAACATATTGGAATGAAGAAAAGCATCCGGTTTTCAACATCTCCAGCAAGACATATCCAATCGTATGAATCATCGCCTCAGCCTGATCCCTTGAGATGCCGCTGGCTCATCACTGAAGAGTACGAATCTCATGTCAAGCCCGGATTAGTAAAGCATCTTAAAGCCTATTAAAGAAAAACAAACAACGGTTATGGCTATTTGAGAATCCCAAAAAGCCTTAACATAATCAGCCAGGTATGTCCAGGGTTGACAATGACCAACAGCACATGACACAAGCCAAGTGGTATGGGTTGTTCAATAGGCAACCATGTCATGTAAGTTCACAATCCCCACTGAACCAGGTGGTATATAACCCATTTAGACTATTTCATAACCAACCACACGTTGGGTATTCTTAACGTCTCAGTTGAGCAGTGCTCAGGAACCCTCCGTCATTTCATGGAATACTGGTTGGTTCATCAAAAACTTCCAGAATGGATGATAATACCATATAATACCTATCCTACAAATAAGGAATATTCATTCTCTATAGTAACCCATGAACAATCAATTGTCAATCATGTCCCCATATGTCCCCGATGCCTCCCTATAAAAGCCTATCAACTGATTTTAAATATCATTGGCATTCCATTAAATCACATTGGAAAACCCATGAAAGTCTCAGGACATCAACATTACCCTCTGGTAAACTAGCATAACTATGGAAAGTCACCGTTTTTCATGGGTAAATCAACTATAGTTGCGGAATTTTGGGAGGTTCTAAGTGTTTGCTCCGAAATTTTGGAAAATGAGGTTCTAAGTGTATGTCGGTAACTATATAAATGACCATTTTCAATAGCAAACTGTTTGTTTACCAGAGGGTAAATTTCACGACATCGATAGTCCCAGCCCCACCCGCTAGTTCATCCACTTCATCCCAGGAAATCCAAAGAAAAAATCCGCGTCAACAAGCCGTAACCCGTGTTGCGCCAAAAATACCAGGAATTTCCAACACAAATCCAGAATCTCATGATTAAATCCGATAAACTGCTTGGTGGTATACCTACCCCTCTGAAAAACATATGAGTCAGTTGGGATGATGACATTCCCAACTGAATGGAAAGTCATAGAAGTCCATGGTTCCAAACCACCAACCAGATAAACTCATGATTAAAATCCCATTTTAAATGGTATTTATTAATTTATTGAATGGAACACATTTAGCCAACAAATCAAATTTAATGGAATACCACAAGGTGGTGCCCCATAGTTAGATAAGTTGGTTTATAACTCCCATAACTATGGTTTATGGCAGGTATAACTATAGTTAATGGGGTTATTTCAACCAACTTATAACTGGGGGGGCACCATCCTGCATGGATAAAATCCCATTAAATCCACTGCTACATTTCGTGCTCTCGGGTGCTGAGCGGCAATCTCTTTGATCTGCTCCTGTCGAAACGAGGATGGACGACGTTTTTTTCGGCTGGAGATAGGCAGCCAATGTAAATGTCACGGGGATTTAACGGGAAACTTGCAACTTCATGGGGAGTTTTCATGGTGTTTGGAGAATTTAATGGAAATTCATGGGATGTTAACGGGCATGTTTATAGGATGTCATGGAGTTTTAATGGGATGTGATGGGATTTTGATGGTGGTGTTTAAAGGAGCTAATGATTTCTTTCAAGAATTTAACGGAATTAAAATGGGATATAATTGGATTTTAATGGGGTGTTTTTTTGCTAGGCATTGATGGGATTCGATGGTATGTTGATGGTGTTTTTAAAGGATCTAATGGAATTGAATAGGATTTTAATGGCCATTTTTTCTAGGATTGAATGGATTTGAATTGAATTTTAGTATGATTCTTATAGATTGTTATAGGATTTCATGGAGATGCATGGTATTTAAGCAACACATCTTCCGGACTTGAACCAGCACAGCAGGTTTCATTTAATGGGATTTTCACAAACTATTTTTTGTTGGGAGATTTCAAGGGAGATTTCATGGTGATATACATCAACTGGGTGTGTCTGAAAACGGTTGTTTCACCTTGGGGGTTAATGCGATTCAATGGGACTCATATACCCAACACTATGATGTTCGAAAGTGTATGATGTTTTTTCATATGCTCTCCAAACGGCAATTATCAGGGTGAAAAATCGCGAGCAACCAGAGGATTTGCAGGCACATTATCTTCAGACAATCCCGCATGGCCAGGAATGATAGTCAAATACACCTTCATTATGTGACATTAAACAAAAAGAACACGTAGAGCAAACCAAACTTTGAGATAAGGACTGACAATGTTGGCATCACATGCGTCAAGCTACTTGGTCATTCGCTTGTCAAATGCGATGTTATGGGCCCAGATGAAGTGAGAGTCCTGTGTAAAATGTAAATAACCAAAAATAGACACGGGTCTGGGTCAAAACGTACTGCAACCAGGTGCATATTTAAAAAATAGGCGGATAGGCATTCATCTATTTCCGGGGACGTCGGAATGAGGCCGAAACATAATATATCCAAATATAGAAATATGTATATTTGTAAATATTTGTATGTTCACTTACCCTTTCAAGACTGGTTTAAACAGACTGTCACACATCAAGATAAGGAACCTAGCACTAGAGATGGGAATGGACAAGTCCATTTTCCATTCAAACATTATGTACAAAGACTTTCCCGTTAATCGACAGTGATCGCTAGTCGATTGTGCACACATAAGGTTTTTAATCATCCATAAGAGGATTGTAGCTGCCAAGACATCTGTCATAATCGAATGAATTCACAACCAAGAAAAGAGTAATATGTTTGTCCAAGAATATATAAACCCTTTCAGACACTATGTAACTATGACATAGTTGTAGCCTCCACAAACAAGTCAAGAAGGTTATATTTAAATAAAAATGACATAATCAATATACATAGACATTTATATATGTAACATATATATAATTATATAATGTATATATGTATATATATAATGTATATATGTATATATATAATGTATATATGTATATATATATATATATATAAATATGCAAGGCTGATCCATATGCATCAAACAATGGAGACATTGAACTAATGGGGCACCCCGGGCACTTCCCTACTTTCCGCTTTCGATGCCCGCTCCTGGAAACCCATATCCAGCATTCGATCAGCCTCGTCCAGGACAAGGCAATTCACGTCCTCCGTCGAAGACCCGAAGACCCAGGGGTCAATCCGCCGTGGTCCCATGGCTGTTTTGAAAGTCATGCGATTCCTGGTTAGCAACTGGGGATTTGTAGCCCTCTATATCGAAATAATATGAAATAATGATCCATTTACTAACTAGTTAACTAACTCCATGGCACATCTAAACAACAGAACTTGTGATTTCAATTTCAACCACAAATTCTTTTGTAGAATTGATGATTAACAAATGTGTTCATGAACACGGGAGATGCAACCAACAAATAGGGAGAGGGAACCATTAAGAAGTGGCAGTGTAGCCGTGAACAGCAGAGATCAACATTTGACAAGAAAACACGCACGTAGAGTTAACAAACAAGTTCAATACGCAGATTTAACGAGATAAAGGCAGACGACACCAAAAAAAAACTATAGATTTTCTTGGCATCATGAACACAACGTGTTTGAATTTTCTGATGTTTGTCGTTGAATCATGGGATTTAACCAACCACCAGAGGTCAACTTCACCGGTGGTCACCACCGTTCCGGAGCCCCGGAATCTGTCCTCCAAATTGATGATCCCTGCGCGCACAAAGTCGTAGAGACGTCCCACTGTGGCCACAATTAAATCAGCACCTGGCAATGTCTGCGTGAAGGAGATATTTAGCATTTTGTTTTTTGTTTTTTTTGAAGGGATTTTGAATCCCATGATGAATAGAACAAGGATATGACATTCTCAAGTTGAGCATGTTTAGCCGTGTGATTAATCCCCAAAGAGGAAACAAGAGAACCTAAACAAATGTTTGGTATGCCAGTGGTCAATGACAGCTACGGCCCACGGGTTTATGAGGTGAACTTACAGCACTTTGTAGTGTTTCGCTGTGGTTTTGGCACACGCATGCATGTGTTTCACTGGTATTTAAGCAGGATTTTTTGATTTTGACGGGCTCACCCTGAATGTCGCTCAATATTTTTTCATCTGCGTCTCCCAGAAGTTCCCAGAAGAAGTTCAGAATGCGTAGCATGAAAAACGCTACTTGGAAGGTCCAGGAACAAGTTCAGGGCTTTTCGCATCGAGAGCGTGTTAGAATCTACAAAACAAGAGAGTAAACAAAAATAAATACCCTCTGGTTATTTAACATAGCCATGGAAAATGCCCATTTATAGTGGATTTGCCCATTAAAAATGGTGATTTTCCATAGCTAAGTTAGTTTACTAGAGGGTAAACCTATCACAACGCACCAGACAAGAACGTTATTACGCCCCCCCCGGCACCCCCCACCCCCACACCACTCCCCCAAACCCACCCCAACACCAAACATATTAGACATGTTGCAAAATGAAACACCACGCCAAGGGCGTTTATCAACGTGCGTCCGTCTTCATGACTTGGAACGTTCTGAGGGTATCATGACTTTACAACTTGAGTGTCAGGGAACAAAAGTTGTTGTTCCACACATGGTACACCACAGTACATTTGCTGCAATGTTGAGCCAGCAAATGCCAGCAACCACCAATATGCCATGGAAAATCAGGGGAATGCTCAGGACATTGAAGGTCATCTTTACGGATGGCTAAACAGGACAACTCCCTCCACAAGAACCAACAGGCACCTTTGTTTAGGTAAACCGTCCAATCTTTTGTAAGAGTGAAAACCTTTACGTCACTGGTGAGCACACCTATGTTTGCTGTGTAAATTTCCACAGGATTGCTCCAATCCATGGTAAATCATAGCCAAATGTTGGGGCGAAAAGTCATGTTACCACTGAACATCTACCTAGTTTTCCCCCGATGCATCTGCAGTTATGGCACCAGTTTTCAGTCAGTATTTCACCCAATATATGGTTCATAGTTCATGACAATCCCGCTCAAAACTAGACGGCGGTTGGCCCGAGAGCAAAAAAGGTGTTTTTCAAGCAGCTCTGATGATGGTAGTCGCAAAAGATAGTCGGTGAATAGTTGGTGAATTTTATATGAGCTATGGAAGGATATGGTGTGAAAAAGAAAGATTGATCAAGAAGAAAATATTTGGTAAAGGGCATCAGATGACACGCAACCACAGAGAGAAAGAGGGAGGGGAGAGAGAGAGAGAGAGAATGAAAGGGGGGAGTAGAAAGAAAACATGGAGAAATGTAATGTGAGCAACAAAAGTGCACAGGAGGCTCAGTACCATGAATCTGCGAATGACATGTGTTATCTCATTTTATTATGGTAATTCCCACACACATTGCGGAAAAAGGCTCGACACCATCATTCCGTGAACGCGAAGAAACGCGACGCTTTTATACAGAGACGCTTTTACACACAGAAGCTTTTACACATAGACACTTTTACACACACACGCTTTCACACAGAGACGTTTTTCACGCACACACAGACGTTTTTTCACACGCACACTTTTACACACAGACCCTTTTACACACGCATATTGTTTTACACAGAGACGCTTTTACACATAAAGGTTTATACACACAGAATTATACACACAGAAGCCTTTACACGCAGACACTTTTACAGACCGACATTTTTACACACAGACCCTTTTACACACAGACACGTTTACACGCAGAAGCTCTTACATCTAGACGCTTTTCCACACAGACGCTTTGACCGACATTTTTACACACAGACCCTTTTGCACACAGACACGTTTACACGCAGAAGCTTTTACATCTAGACGCTTTTCCACACAGCCGGCGAGCTGCAATTCTGCAATTGTCAAGAGGTTGACCCCGAATTTTTTCTCAAAGCAATTCAAAACCAACCTCAAAAAACGGCCGAATCCAAGGTGGCTCACTCATCAATGTCTTCCCCGAAAGGCCCCTTGAAACCCATGCAGCCCACACCATCCAGATGTGTTGTTGCTACGGCACTCAAATCACAACAAAGAGTGAAAGGGTTTTCCTCTCTGCTAACCATTGGAACTAGCTGCGCGTACCGCGCCCC
>Ga0126342_10003911_pt1 | contig 25015 bp, 27 predicted proteins | sample Cyp1metagenome_FD_92528 | JGI IMG/M metagenome (GOLD analysis project Ga0126342, IMG submission 92528) | Coral microbial communities from Lord Howe Island, Old Settlement Bay, Australia - Cyphastrea 1 metagenome | ecosystem: Host-associated > Invertebrates > Cnidaria > Coral ...
ATGTTCCAAGATGTTCCAAAATGTTCGAAGATGCTCCAAGATGTTCCAAGATGCTCTAAGATGTTCTTAGATGTTCCAAGATGCTCTAAGATGTTCTAAGATGTTCCAAGATGCTCCAAGATGTTCTAAGATGTTCTAAGAGGTTCCAAGATGTTCGAAGATGTTCTAAGATGTTCTAAGATGTTCCAAGATTTGAAGATGTTCTAGATGTTCTAAGATGTTCTAAGAGGTTTTAAGATGTTCTAGATGTTCTAAGTTTTTCTCAGATGTTCTAAGATGTTCTATGTTCCAAGATGTTCCAAGATGTTCTATAGGATGTTCTAACATGTTCTACATTTTTTCCCGTGTTTCATCTCATACCGGGAAATTGGTAGGACTTGACAAGACATGAGAAGAGACATGACGTGTCAGGAACAAGGCCGCCTCAAAGCTTTGATGCCTGTCCTCAAGGAGGAGATCGACGCGGGCCTGGAGTATGCGAAGGACAGGGGGCACTTTGCACCAGTTTTACCAGTTGAAAGAAAACCACCCTCGGAAAAAAAACATGGATTAAGTATTTGCTTATGAAATATCCGCGGCTATACTTTTGAAATCTGGCAGTCACCCCTGAACTTTCTCGTTGTATGGTTGTGTGAGCTCCCACTGGCGCAGAATCTAACCTTATAACTTTGGTGCTGCCACGGATCAACGAGTTTTGATGGTCCATAGGTCAATGAGTTTGCCACGGGTGAACCGAGAAGCATGCTCTGAGAGTAGGTCGTTTGTCTCGTTGGATCGTTTCAGTTGGTTTGAATTCAATGCAGGGATGACGGATGAGGTGAGATTTTCAGCATGCAAAACCATGCGTCAATTGTGTCCAGCTTAGCCCTGGCAGTTCTCAATCTCAGATATTCCAAATTCAAACCAACTATAGATGTCTCTTCTACAAATCCATTGACCCGCCAAACCATATTGCTGAGATGACATGTCTGCCAGAGCTTATGGATTGCGTAGAGGTAGAGCATGCTAGAACTTCAGGGCAGGTTCATCTCTAGAACTTGCAGGATTGACATACAAAGAATTAGGTATACACGTTCGATGAAGAAATGTGACCAAAGAGATCCCGAGATGTAACGGACCCATAAATGTCTAGAAGTGACTGCTGGGGACGTTCCTGTATCCACCCGAATGTTTCTATGTTCTGAAGAACTTGGCTTGGCTATGGATAATTGTGGAAAAGACTACCTGAAAGACATCGCTGAGCTCAGGCTAGTTCGGCATGCTGGAGGCATGCATATATAGTTTTTGAAGTACGAAGATTACGAAGGATCAGGAGGATGTTAAAGGAGCACTTCCACCCCGCCTGAAGGAGAACGACTTCGCAGCGTGAGGCATGTGCAAGCATTCCCCACGCGTGTAGCCGAAGCAGGATATGACGCGATTGAGACGTCGTCTTGTTTCGGCCGATACATTGTGCCCTCAGCTTCCGACAGATCTTATAGGCACCATTCATAAATGTGATCGTCATCAGTTTGAATCGTTTTCCATTGAGGTCTGGAGACATTTGTAGTGCTGCTGTAGACTTTAGTTTGGCATGGGGCCTCTGTCTATACAATGTTGGAAGATGAGGTGCTGCTTTTGTTGGCTCGTCCAACCAAACGTTGCTGCAAGACAAAAGCGCACTATTTATGTCACGGTCAGCGGATGAATATTATAGTATGCATACAGTATATTACTGTATATTTTACTTATACAGATACAAATCTTAAATATAGAGCTAGTATACATCAAATCTATATACACACATATATATATTGTATCGTGTATGTATATGGCATCCTTTGACATTCTGTATAACTTTATGCCACGTTGATCCTCAACATCTTCGTACAGCAAGGAATGTCAAGATCTGGGCTGAGGTGATGTCAGCTGGATCTCAAGCGGCGGTGTGGACACCCAGAAGCCAACCATGTCCCCAGATTCGCAGCACAACAGTTGACTAAATTTGACTAAGCCACATCCAAAAGGATCAAGAGGTGAGTGTACACTTTTGCACATTTTGCACTAAATCTTTTTTTTAAACTAGACAAGCTGTGACGTCTGCGTGCATCGCAGGGCCCAATGCAGCTGATCACGATATCACGATATCTGCGTGGGAAAAAAGTTCTTGACGTCGATGATTTGACCGTTGCAATTAATGCGATGGCTTGTTTCTCGAATTTTCTCGGTCTGTCTGTGCTTTGTTGGTGCAGGCAAGCAAAAGGAGAGGACTCTCGCCCTTCATACAGTCTCAACCTTGGAGTGTTTGATTTTGAAGGATGCAGTCTTGCAGAAAAGCAACTTGATTGACGAACTCCTTGAATTTCTGCGCAGACTAGAGAGGCTCAATCTCCAGATCTCCTCCTTTACATTTGCGTAATGGCCAGAGCAAATTCTCTTGATATCTCTTCACATTCCTTTCAAGCTGGATGCTGTAACTCGCTGTTGAAGAAGTAAAGCTGCCTCACAGCCATGAGCTACGCTCCTAAATTGGAAGCCAACATTGCGGCTAGTGCGGTGCAAGTTGCGCCGAGGCGATTACATGGCAATAAGCGGGAAGTTAGGATGACTATGGATGACTATGGATGACTACGGGCCATAGGATCCTTGAACCAAAGAATGTCTTTCAGCCTCTAAGCCAAAGAATTTCTTTGCTTGAAAAGCCGTCTGGTTTCCATGACAATCAGACTGCATGGTCCTGATATTGGTAAGAAGAGACTCATAGATCTGATAAACTGCTTGGTGGTTTGAATATCTTCAAAATTCTTCAAACCCTTTTGTGATCCTTCCAGAAACATCATGGAATTCAGATTTGGGCTGCCTCACCCACGAGTTGGACGGATACCGACGGATACCACCAGGCGCGCTGAAGACCTGGAGAAGTGTTTGCAACAATACCTGGATGCCCGTGCGAGGGGAGAAAGATACCCCCAACAGGCGCGACATGTCCTGATTTATTTGGTGTTTTTTTGTTCTAAGTCAAGCAAAATTGTTTGTGGTGCCATGTGTGCTGTAATCAAAAATTGGACTATGTACGCACATATATTGAATCATATTGAGGGATGGGCGTCAATCCATAACTAGGGAATAGTAGGGATATAATATAGTATACCCATGTATACCCATTGCAAGGATTCCTTTTCTAGAATAGATGACCATAGCTCACATACCATGTTTTGAGCATGGCACATAAAGTACCTCTAGGATTGAGGCTTTGACATTTTCCGGAGTGGTTTGATGTACTGATTTGGTTCGCTTCTCGGTGAGGATGTTGCTTGGATGGGCGGCGAGCTTCGATACCTGGAGCGGCTATTGGCAGCTCGACCAGGCCAACTTCGGCAAAAGGCCAGGTTTGTTCACCTTCAAGGATCGCCTTCAGAAACCAAGAACAACACACCAGAGAGAAGCTTACCTACCTACTTAACCATACTTAACCATTCTTGACCTACTTGTCAGAGTGAAATTTAAACAGTGGAAATTGACATCAATGCTGGTTGTTGCTGAGAATTTTCTTCGCCAGCTTGATTTCGCAGCCTGGGGTTCAGGTTGCTGATCTGAGACAGAGATATGATGCTATTGGCTCTGGCCATGACATTCAAAGTCCCAGGGGCGGTACAGCATCCGCGGATGGATCACAGCTTCGCGACGAGACGCCGTCTCAGTCCTTGCAGCATCTCGCCACCTTTCTCTATCCCAAGAAAGACCGCTGCAAAGCTGAAGACGAAGTTCGAGTCCTTTCTGCAGAGGCACTTAGCTGTTTCAAGACCACAAGCAGCTACTTGTACTGGCCTTGTAGATGTTTCACCCAAGTGATTTGGACGAAGCAAAATGGATGTACGAGAAGCTCAGAGAACCCACCATGCCTTTTCCCATTCCAAACCGGTATGCATTCAGTTTTGCTATTTGCGACAAGCGCACCGTGATGGACTGTGACATGCAGCTTGATTGATGGTTCTTTCCCTCCTCAGCATACGTTTTCATTCCGAAGGATTTGGATAGATTATGTAGATCTATGGCTGTTGTAAATGGGTGAAGGCAAAAACATGACTATAATACATTATAATATTCTATACACAGTCGAGTTGGAACAGTGACTGTGTTGGTCACTGCCTGGGGCAGGGGGGGCTGTCTGCGGAGCTTTCCAAGCACCCAGTGCTGACCTGCATGGAATCCGACGGACCTCGGACCATCGTCATGGGCTTTGGGCGGCTGGTTTCCTGGTCGGAGGAGGACAGCAGGATTCAACATGTGTGTTTGAAATTTGGGCATGCCGCAACAAACAGCCATTAAAAATGAGAATATAGTGATTCATCAGCATTAATCAATATTTAGGTTTACCGGGCACCAATTTTCAGACCCCTCGATGTCGAAGCAGGGCATCATCAATGTTTTTTTTAAACATATTTCCCAAACAGTGTGGCCACACTGAGGGGTTCTTATGGTAATAGTCAAGGGCCGGTGTTCAATCGAGGTGGTATCGGCATTTTTCCTGTAAATTTCCCCACAAAATGCCTCTTGTGACATGTCCATGTGCATTTCGACTGCGCAGGCTCGCACAAAACGAATGTGTCGCGGGCTTGGCGTAAGGCACTTTTCTTGTAAATTCCCACACAAAATGGCTCTTGTGAAACGTCCATGTGCATTTCGGCTGCGCAGGCTCGCACAAAACAAATCCAGACAAAATGGCGCTTGTGAAATGTCCGTACGCATTTCGACTGCGCAGGCTCGCACAAAACGGGTGTCGCGGGATTGGCATACGGCACTTTTCTTGCAGATTTCCACACAAAATAGCTCTTGTGAAACGTCCATGTGCATTTTGACCGCGCCGGCTTTTGCAAAACGAGACATCTCATACAGACATCTGGCCAAAAGACGTCTTAGAGGGAGCTTAAACAGAGATCTTGCTAAGAGACCTCTCATGGAGGTCTTGTTCAGAGATCTTACCAAGAGACACTTTGCAGAGATCTTGCCAACAGAGCTCGTGTAGAGATCTTGTACACAGATCTTGCCAGGAGACCTCTTATGGAGGTCCTGTGCAGAGACCTGGTGGCGAGAGCATCGGTGTTCCTCGGAGAGACTTTCTAGATCCTTGAACAGAGAGATCTTTCTTTGAGATCCTTTACAAAGAGCTTCTGTGGAGATCTCCTATAGGCATCTTGTGCAGATAGCCTTATACAGGGATCTTGGACAGCAGCTTCTACAGAGAACCTCTTCTACCGAGATCTTGACAAAGGGAGCTTGCAGAATCTGACCTGGTATCTTTTTTCCCCAAACAGTGTGGCCACACTGAGGGGTTCTTACGGTAATAGTCAAGGGCCGGTGTTCAATCGAGGTGGTATCGGATTCGTTTGGCATTTTGACTGTAAATTTCCCCACAAAATGCCTCTTGTGACATGTCCATGTACATGTCGACTGCGCAGGCTCACGCAAAACGTTGGCCGCGGGAGAGACGTCCGGCATTTTCCCTGTAAATTTCTGCACAAAATGGCTCTTGTGAAATGCCCATGTGCATTTCGACTGCGCAGGCTCGCACAAAACGGGTCGCGGGCTTTGCGTACGGCATTTTCCCTGTAAATTTGAATACAAAATGGCTCTTGTGAAAAAATGGCTCTTGTGAAATGTCCATGCGCGTTTCGACTGCGCAGGCTCGCACGCACAAGTACGGCGCTTTCCCTGTAAATTTCCAATCAAAATCGCTCTTGTCATGTCAATGCGCATTTTGGCTGCGCAGGCTCGCGCCAAGTGTGCTTCCCGGTCTTGGGATCGGTCTTCCTCCTCAACATCATCCTCCTCAACTGCATCCTCTTCCTCCTCCTCAATATCCACATTATCATCTCCTCTCATCATCATCATCATCATCATCATCAGCATTACCATCACCATCATCATCATCGTCATCAACATCACCATCATCATCAACATCATCATCAGCACTACCATCACCATCAACATTAAAATGCACGATCTTTTTACTACCCCCACTCTGTTTGGGGTTTCTTGCAGGGATAATATTTTTTTGAGTATTACTTTATTACCCTTTTGCTGGATGTTGACTTCGCAGTGCCTTGAGGATGACGCAGCTGAAGTGGCTCGAGAGCGAGTGGCATTGCTGGAGCTTTCACAAGCTGGGGTGAACTTGATGGAGTTTACTCGCATCATGGCTGAGCAGCTGCCGCAGGATCAGGAAGGTTTGGACCTAGTGGAAGAATCAGTGGCACAGGCAAAGGAGACGACAAGACAGGCTGCTCCTAGTCTAAATTTGCAAAAAATCAGTACAGAACTAGGAGCAAAGGGGTGTGTCTGAAAATGGGGCAGCATACCCCTAGAATTGGATTTAGAGGAACGGTATTTTCAGTATGGCCAAGGTTGAAACGCTGAGTGGAGCAGCTGCGACCGAGTACGACCACAGGACGGGAGGTACTGACCCAGTCACGCCCATGGGGTCATCCACAGTTTTTATTCTATTTCGGATTGCACCTCCATTATATCCATTCAGAATCACCATTCATACTATCCCATTTTTGGTTAACGGTTAACCGTTGAGAATGGATCAATAAAATGCTACCACCATCCATGATTTCGTGGAGAACATGTGCAGGGAAAAACTTGTGTGGCCTGGTGCTGGTTTGGTGATGCTGGGCGGCCTACTATTCTGCACCTGTCCCTCGGGGGCGCCAGCTCTACTTTGCGCTGCCGGAAGAGGTTCCAAGATGGGGAAATGATATGGATTTGTTTGCCTGTATCTTAATCAATTATATAGTTTATTTATCGATTTATATACTGATTTATTATGATTTATTTGTTTATTTATTTATTTAATTACTGCATAAAATTGGCCATTGGAGGCTCTAGGACATTTCAGACACGCCCTTGTGAAATGATCGCAAGACTGAAATGATGGTAGAAAAAAATTGCAAAAAATGATTAAACAAAACCTCGCTGTGAACTTCAGTTTTGGAGCTTCCATGTTCAGCGTAAGGTGCTCTCTTCGTTGGCGCCACTCTGGGTTCTATGAGCACTCTAAGCAAGCTACAAATGCGCACACTTGAGCAGATTCAGGACAGGGCTGAACAGTCCCGAAGCATAAACCACACATGGATACATATGCAGGATTTCTCATTTTTTTGAAAAAGAGTCAAGTTATCATCTAGGTTGTTGGTCATTTTCATGATCGAAGCATTCGAAACGAATGGTTCTGGCATACCAAAATTTTGAGAAACACCAACATGGCCACATGGTGCGCCGCAGGAACGGCTTCCTGCCCGTAGCATCTTGGAAAAGCTGCCACTTGAGCAGGCTGTCCAAGCTGAGCAAGCTGTATGTGGTCTCAAGATTGAGATATACAGTCGATAGATCAGTCGATCATCATTGACTTTGACACATTATAATTATAATGGCATCTATAGGAAGATAGATAAGTATATCAGTATATCGTAATCCATATTCATTGATCAGGCCAAGCAGATCCGAGAGGCTTGTGACGAAGCAAACAAGAGGCCAGGGACTTGACCTTGTTGTATTCGTTCCCGTGTAGTGCTTTTGGTCGCCCAGGTTGCATGCCAGATTGGACGACCAGGATGCTTGGGAAGAGGACACTGGATGCCTAAAAAAATCAGAGCGCAAAACTACATGGCCGCGATGATTTTGCTGCAGAGAAACGACCAGAGAGCCCGGCTTTCTGGTTTTAACATGTTTTAACATGATTTAACTTCAACGTGATTCTCGTTATTGGCTCCAGTCCTTTAGGAGCCCTTTCTGTCACGAGCATTTGCTGCTGTGCCTTGGTCCAAAAATGCGACAAAAATGTTGAAATCTGAGAGATCCTGATGACTTTACCGCTGAGGATTTCCACGTTTGGGACAGAGAGGCCTGGAATGAGCCTTTCAAAAATGATAGCTAGATATAGCATGATATAGCTAGTGATATCCTCTCGAATTCGATATTGCGATTCGGCGCTGTCATACGTGCATCCAGCAGGTTGGCAACGATTTGGCGGTCAAAAGAGGTCCATCTGACGCCCGGAGAGGAGGTTACTCGTACGTGTTTACCTTCAATGCACCTGCCTCAGAAGGTCTCGGAATTTCACGAGACCATAACGATTCTGTAGTCACAAAGTGATAAAGGTCTGACTGTGACCTAGGTTGACATTCCAGTGAGCCGCGCCTTCAAAGTGGTACAGCAGATGAGTCTTATTGGATCGCTTGATCCTGGCTGTAAGGCATGGGGATACAGGGGATATGTGGAAAGCATTGGAAAGCATCAAATGCGACCAGTGATGACATGCCTCAACGACTGTTCTCTTCACACTGTCGGGTGTAGGTTATGTGGTCGCGACCAGTAGATGCAGCGTCTGACAATACCCACTACATTCGTGGCTTGGCATTTCATTCCTGCGGCGGTGCAGAAATTCTGGATTTGCAGAATGGTTATGCGAAGGTTATGTGGCGTTTGCAGAATGGTTTTACAGCCGCCAGCAGCTCAAACTTTGCACGAGAACTTCAATGAATGTCACTACTCGCATCATCTCACAATATCTCACAATATCTTACATGCACTCACTAAGTTGTTTGCAGCAGTGCTTTGTCATGTTCACTACCCAGCACTGTCGTTTGGGCACCGTAAAGTTGCGAGGTGACTTTTGCACGGCTTGCCACTGTGGCCCTGCAAACCATCCCAATGAGCATAAAGAATGCTCCACGACAGCAGATAGCATCGGAACCATTAATTTTGTTTGTGCGGTATTACTGTAGTTAAGTTAAGTTGTTTCTTCAATTAATTTTCATGGCTTAGCCTTTATGGTCACTTGTTTGCAGAGCTTGCTGGGCATTGCTGGGAATGATTGTGTGTCATTGGACTCACATGTGAGGATGTTTTTACCGCTTTGGTATTGGTGTTGGCAATAGAAGCCTCTCTTTCTATGAGCACCTCAGGCTACACGCTGGCCACAAGCTCCTTGAGTTAGGCTACCCAGATCCCAAACCAGGCAATGATAGGCATGGGATGGCATAGGTGAGCTTGACCATGCTTGACCTGAAAAATTGGCGACTCAGGCGACGAACTGCGGGAAGTGGAAGGTGTGCCAAAGCTCCGTGGTGCCACTGTCCTTATTTGGGGATGGATCCAAATCAAACCTATGAATTGCCATATTTCGGGGAATTTAAGCATCAACGATGGCGGTTTAACAGGAGTTGAATGATGTTGAATATGTGTTTAATGATGGTTGTGCCAAATTTATCCATATTTTGGGGGTATGAACATCCATAAATGTGAGCTATTTTGGTGTGAACTGGGGTACGGGATTTTGATACAAAGCCATTTCCAGCCCTTCGTGTGCCAGGTGAGCAGAGTGGCCACATTGACGTCGCTGGCCCAACAGAATGACACCATATGACACCATATGACATCATATGACACCATTGTTTGCCATAGGTCAACAAGGCCCATAGGAGGCCATAGGTATTGACTACCAGTTCCTCTCAAGTTCGATCTGACGAGGTTGTCGGAGTTCGGCTCACAGAGAACGAATCCGGAACAAGAGTCGAAGTCATGGCTGAAGCATGGCCTGCACACAGTCTGACTTGCATCCTATTCCTGAGATTGTAATTTGTCGTGCAGGAAGAATACGACAGCCGAGATTTTGATTGATGTACCCGCTAGATGCGCTCTGCTCGAGATTCGTGATCTTGGATGTGTGTCTAAGCAAAATGCCGCAGTCGCAATTGCAAGGATGTAGATCCAGCAGCCCCAGTGACGTACTTCACGCGCGTAGTGAACAAGAGGATCAGGCACAATGGCACAGACGGCTCATGGCTTTCCAGCTTAGTTTGGACTGGCAGGAAGCGGATGAAGCATATTATGTGACAGACATATATATATATAGACTGTTGTAGCAATCCCCAAAAAGATAGAACAGTGTTTCCAGGATAGACTTATAGATGATACATGAATATACATGATATTTGATACATTTCAATACATATTTTTAGGTTTCCCACTTTTCCATCTACTTTGGGGTTGCCATAAACATGGCAATTTGACATTTCGCGCAGGAATCACACCAGGGATGCAGCGTGGCTGATTCAGTGCGCTTTGAAGCAAGCGAAGGACTCAGGACCAAAACTTCCGCTTCCAAAGCATAAAACCATGAAGAAATTGAGATGATTTTAGATTGCCCACAAGGAATCTTGCCGCACTTGTCTGATGATCCCTTGCTCGTGGGCACAACTCCCATGCGTTCAATGTGCATGTTTCCGAGTCGAGGAGCTACTGTGAGTCTGCAGGAGTGAAACTGGATTTCTTGACCTTAATTAGACAACTTTTAGTCGTCCTCTAGCTCTACTATCGTCCTTCTCTTAGTTCGCATGTGGCGTTTGCATACAAAGTATGCACGACTGGACAGAAGGCTCATGTACAGTTTAAGACGAGCTGCTCCTTTCGCGCCGATCTAAAGGAAAACAGAAGTTTGGCACCAACCGCATGTTTAAATTGTTTCTTCCTTTCCCAAGAAAAGACTAGTTGTTCAGGTCTTCAATTCCTCAGGATCCAAAGCATTAAGGAACCATGTACCCAGACCTCCCAAGCATCTTGAAATTTGTAAAACGTTTTGGCCAGACATCGTGGTGCCAAGGAAGTAACACCCGCGGGAAAGGAAGTCAAGGAGCTCGATGGAAGTCAGGTGGAGTGAGAGATTCTGAAACTGGAAAGGACGATAAACAGACCATTTTTTTTACACAAAACGTTGGGAGGGAGGGTGGATGACCACCCGGTTCACCCTTGGTTGGAAGGTGGTCACTTGCTGACCCTGCTTGGATTTGATATGTGTCGATGGTGTCACATATCCAGCCTTGGCTTACCAGGGACACTGAAGTCTTTCTGCCAGGCAGATATCCAAAAGAGGAAAGCAGAAAAAAACAGGAGCAGCCTGAGCCCAAGAGCACAAGCAGGGTGTGTCACAACAGTCATCACAGGCTACCTGAGCTGCAGGTACTTTAGTATAGAAGATGTATCGGGGGAAGGGTCCCAATTCACAGAATTTTGAGAAGTTAAGGCATTTCTTGCAAATCCATTTCCAAGGCACCACCCCTGGGCCGGACTTGTGCTCCAAGGCAACAGCAGGGCTCCTCCGAAGATGACAGATCCAGGAGTAGGCACACCTTCCCTTTGCCTTTGCACTTTGGATCCAAGGAATGGCCTTGTTCCTAATAGCAGCTTTCATATTTGATGATTTTGATGCAGACGCAATGGATTCAATGGATGTACAGATGCAGATTTGTACAGGTCGTGGCGCAGCAGATCGGCGGACTGGGCTTTGAAGTGCATGCTGTTTATGCTTTGTTGTCGCTATCTGTCGCTCACTGCAAAGGTATTGCAGATAGTCATGTAAGCAGTGTTCCCGGCTAGGACAGCTACTCTCAACGGTCGCAGCAAATGCAGGCCACCACCAGTCTAATTGCAAGGTTTTGATGTACCTTGCTGGAAGATGTTTTTGTTTTTTCCTCTCTACTGCAAGACTGCAAGTAGATTGGACGGACTTTGCTCTATTCCTCGGCTTGCCAGCTAAAAGTGTGTGGGCTCGATTGGCTGCGTACAGGAGCAAATTGGGACCTAACGAACACTGACTTTCGGACTTTGATACCTGTTCATATCTATTGTATATGTAGTGATATGTAGTGTATGTCTAAGAATATCCATCGGATTTCCTTGTAATTAATTCTCAGTATTAGAGCCATCAGCAACATGTGGCAGGATGGTGATGGAGATCGCGCTGCGCCCGAGGGCGACATTGTAGGCACGGCCAAGCGCGGACCATCTGAAGAGTCTTTTCAACTCTTTTTTTGAGCCAGGAAATAGGTTGAAATATGGGTTTAGTTTGTCATGGTTTGTCTAAAATAGGGTACCCCCAAAATCCCCCAAATCTTGTGGTTGAATGATGTTGAATACCAGGTTCCTATACAAATTGTAATATTTTGAGGGCATCCTCCATTTTTTCACTCACATACTCTAGTGCTTCACGAGTAGCTCCATGCTGATACTCTTTTGGCTCAGGTGCAGATCCACAGGGCCATGAGAGAGGCCGCAGGCACAGCACCAAATCTGACTGACTCGACCGAGCTGCTTTATTGATTCTCCCATCATGATGTCTAGCATCAGCAACAAAGTGGTGAAAGATTGGCAGGGCACGCCGTTCTGACTCTGGATCTAGATCCCGCTCAGACTCCCGATCGGCTGAGTGCCAGCCTGAGGTGTATGAATCCTTGGAGGTTGACGCATGTTAAAGCCTGTTGAAGCTTATTTGTTTGTCTCTGTCCTCAACAGATCTTACATGATTAAAACTTAAAACCTACAGTTTCCGCGAGCTGAGGAAAGGCCACGAAGGCCGAGCACATCCACGCAGAGTTGTGGTGGCTCAGGCTCGGCTTTGTCAGCATATAGGACTGCGCATGGCATTTCTAGTTCTGCATTGATTGTAGACTGTTGTGACACGTTGTGAGCCAGGGTGAAGACAAGGAGGATGGCAATGTCTCGTGGGAAGCTTTGAACTCCTGAGCTTCAGCTCATGGCAGTGTTTCCTTGGCTTGAGACATTGACAGAATTGAGACAGAACTGAGATGACACAGAACTCAGCGCTTCCTGAGGTCGTTGCTGGAGGTGAGCAATCTTCCAGATCTCAGCAGTAAGGGCTTCAGCCTTAGAGTCTTAGATTTCGATTTCACCTGGCTGGTGCTCGCTCGATCCAACTGAATCCGAGGCAAGAATGCCACCAAGTACCTCTGCGACCTCTTCAACCCAACACTCAAGACTCTGCCGGACTGCTGTTGATATCTGTTGATCATGAACATACTTTGTTGAAGAATGTTGAAGAATTATACCAGAAATTGATACGGCAACCCAGACTGCTTCAGGCCACTCAAGGCCATTCCATTTTTTCTCCCGGCAAGGACTTTAACAAGGAACAGGGCGGTGACCCGGTGCAGAAGGCTTTCGACGTACCTGGAAAGGCGATTTCCTCCCGGGAGAGCCATGCATTGATCTGCTGTGATCTGCAATCCTGCTGAAGGCTGGTATCATTTTCATGCAGCTGCAGAACGCGGCAGCACGGCAGAAGTCGGGAAAACGAAGCGATATGTGGGCATTCCAACAGAGGACCCCCCCAGAATGAGGGATTCCTGACGAAAATCGATCAGATTTAAATAGTTTTTGTATACTTTGGTTGATTTCTTGACTGCAACTTTGGACATATGGTCCAGATGTGTCCACATGATCAATGCAAACGTTACTGATCCCGCAGCAGTACAAAGGCACTGGCAGAAAGTGCGGGTCGGACCCTGCACGGCCTTGAATTTGGTGGCAGCACCATGAAGGCCCTTGGGGCCCAGCGTGGCAGCATGATTTGAGTGCTGGAGATGTTGGGCAGCTGTTCTCATTGATAGATTTGCTAGTGCAAACTCTAGACTAACTGCAAAGTGTCAACATCGTCAATGTGTTTCCACAGATGTTGAAACCCAATAGCAATCTTTTGGCGTAGGTTCAAGGAGTGCCAAAGGCCGAGGCCGACTGTTCTAGCTTTCTTGCTTTGCACAAACAGGACTGTGCACACACACACACACGCACATGGACAGTGAGATGCCGATGAGTTTTTTTTGGCCGTAGATGTCGGCAAGATTCGGCAAGATGATTTTGCGTTCATATCGAAGGCAGATGGATTGCTCGCTGCGCAATGAGTCCGCTCAGTCTTGGTGCTATGATGATATTAAGCTCATGGCAGTAGGTATTTCGAGGTTATCGCGGAAGCTCAGCGCTTCAATCTAAGCAGATGCCAGCAATTGCCAGCAAGGATTTTGACAGAGCTGCCCCGGTTTGAGATTGCTCGGATCTTGGTTGTGGCAACGTGGATAGAAATCAGAAAGGGTTCAGTTCATGAACGCCTCATGTGCGGCAATGCGGTGTTCTCGGATCCGTTTGTAGATAGATGTGTGCCATCAATCCTGTGTTCCACCCATGATGGCTGAGCCATGGCAGTGGACCAACGCGCATATACCGCAGCAGCGAAAGGAAGCACGCCATTGCTCTGTTATGTTCTGATTCTGATGTGATGTTGCTAAAAGTGTTGGGTTGTGTGTAGTGATTGGACATGGTGAACCCATATCTTCCAAGCGAAACTTCTTGTGCTTACCTGATGGCTTGTCTTCCTGTCCATCAATCAGTCAATGAACCGCCCCGTTTTGAAGCTCAAGATGGTAGGTAGGAGACCTTTGCAGCTGATAGTTTGAAGGCACAGGTCAGACACGTCACCACGACAGATGATGCGGACAGAATCCTGGCTTCCAGGTCCATGGCTGACGCTGAAACTGAAGCCGCGCCGGCGCCAGATGCAGCAGCACCTGCAAAGACCTGAGTGCCCAGATACGCTGCTGAGGCTGCTGAGGTGGTGTGTTCAATTGTGGCATTTCTGGCGATACCTATACTTATATAATTAATTCTTGTACATATATATATATATATATATAAATAGAAGACATGCATGCATGCATTACATTACAGTACATTACATTACATTACCTTACATCACATCACATCACATTACATAAACACATACACACATACACACATACACACATACATACATCCATCCATCCATACGTACGTACGTACGTACATACATACACACATACATGCATAAATACATACATACATACATACATACATAGATAGATAGTTAAATAGACAGATACACACACACACCCAAACACATACATATATAAATATAAACATATACACATACAAATATGAAAGATATATGTCTTATCCATATACATATACACATACTACATTCCATTCCTTCCATTATATTATAATAGATTATACTATATTAAAATATATTATATAATGATATTTATGATATATTATATTATACTATACTATATTATATTATATTATATCATATTTATATAATATTATATTATATCATATCATATTTATATTATATTATATTATATTATATTATACTACATTATATTATATTTTTTTTATTTATTTTATGTTATATTATGTTATGTAATATTATATTCCATTATATTATTTTGTGCTATATTATATTATGTTTTGTTATTTTATATTATGTTATATTTTATTATATTATTTTATGTTATGTTATATTATGTTATGTTATATTATATTTTGTTATATTTTATTATATTATATTATTTTGTGTTATAGTATATTATGTTATATTATATTCTATTATATGATACTATATAAAAATGATGTTGTATGGTGTTTGGATGATGGAGTGAAACTGTCTTGTAAGGTGCCAAATCCGGCTCCAGAAAGACCGAGCTTGAGAGGGTGCCCCGGTTGCTCAAGCGTTTCCGCGAAGACAAACCATCTGTTGATGTTTTTTGATTGAAACCAGGCAGCCATGCTTTGGTGTTGTAAGTGTTGCACCAGATTTCACAGAATGTGATTTCCCACTTGCGCAGGGTTTTTTCGGACATTCTGGATCCAAGTGAACCCGCTTGATGTTCTAACTTGCTTGCGGTGCATTTGAGCGAGCTGCGATGCCCGTTTCAATCTCAGGGCCGTTCGACATGGCTTTGAGGTGGGGAATGAGATTCCGCAGTTCGCCAATTCGTTGAAACGTGTGGAAAGATCTGAAACGTAGTTCTCCCTGGCAAGCTGCCAGAAGCTGTCTCGGGAGAAGCTGCTGCGGAGCTACTCGTGGTCTGAGACCGAGAGAAGAAAAATGTAGTTAGTAAGATGTAGTACAGGAAAGGCCCGGCAGGTCAAAGGTTGCCATTGGATCTTGTTGGATCCCTTCATTTTTGTTCGAAGTTACAAAATGCAAGTCTCAGCTTTGGACAACTAAGGAACATCTTCCGATACATTGGCGACTACTTGCATTTGCTAGGTCTACTTGCCATGCGCACTGTGTTTCCCAATTCATTCACTTGTGGTGTAACCAGTAAGACGCAAAAGCTTTGCGCTGCGTTGCATGACACTTGCATTCTTCCGGTGCCATATTGGCTTTTCAGCGCTGTTGCGCAGTCCAGCAATTCCACATATTCAAGGGGCTGTTTACATTTCACGGGGCCAAAATTATTTCCGGGGGGCCTTGATGAGCCTTGAACATCCGAATGCACAGTGCTTTAGAGGAATTTGACAAGCACCATGTACAAGTTGTGGGCGGCTAAACAGGCAGAATAAAAAACAGTGTGGCTGCAGAAATGGCTTCCATAAACGAAGAGAAAGACTGGAAGGAGATGTGATGACCCTAGTTTTTACGGGAGGAATCCAAATTCCTTGCAGTAAGATTTTGGATATATCAGAGATGTCATTATAGTCATCATGAAACATCCATACCCAACCCTGAGGCAGCTATTGCTTCAGGGGGAGCTCCAAAGGATGTCAGACAAGCTCAGTAAGGCCCAGCTCAACTCAGTCAGCTGCTCACACCAGCGATGTATATAAGTTGTTAATACAGAGGCTGCCCAGTTATTTAGCGGCAAAGTTGTGTACATCAATCATAAATCACACATATGTATACATACAGTATGTATACATTTGTACACATTTGTGCACAGAGATACACATGCGTGGATCATATATGATCATACAATGTACATCAATGTACATAGAACACATGGATTTCTTTGTCTCCTGTTGCAACGGTTGGACACCTTGCACAACTTTTCTTGGACCAGGACTTGCGGCACGTCCGAGCCTGAAAGTGAAGTCACAAGACATCCACATGACCATTGGATTACCATTGGCATCATTGGCGAGAGCTACGGCAGCTATGCATTATTTTTTCCGCAAGATGCGATTCATGGAATACTCCGCCATCACTAGCTGTGGCTGGCAGTCATCCTTGAATACAGTTCTCCCCCCTTGCTTACTTATTCTGAGAAAGTGGCGGTACTTTTTTTTTGCTTATAAATAGATTTTGCACGCCTCAACTCGATTCGAATTTGCTACGATGAGAAGGGTGGTGGGAGGTGGATTCAGCAAACAAAGCAAGAATAGGCACCAACATTGCAACCAACGTATGTAAGAGGGAAGAAGGAAGAAGAAAAGCTCATGGACAGTGGCTAAATACATCCTGCTCCCTTGCCAGTTGGAAGCATGTGGAAAGAATAAGCAACCTGGACAATCAGCACGTGCACCGACATAGAAAACAACGCGCAGATCACAATGCCTCAAAGTGTAGACAAACAGACCGCTTAGTTGGCACAGCTTTAGTTGGCACTACTGGTAGTTGCAGTTGTAACATATGGCAAATGCGCATTTCATCGTTTCAAACATGCCAAGCAATTTGGTCACATTTCTTTAACCACTTCACCAGTGTGATCAGCTGTGCAAGTTATACGATGTTACACGTATGATTTCGCTTTCTTGAATTGCCTCATGTAAACCAACTTCTCGCCGCACCCTGCAGCAAGTGGCTCGGGATAGGTGCACACTGGCCCCTGTTGTTTCACATGCCTGGGCCAAAAATCTGAAATTCCAAATTCATTCAGCCCACTTTCCACACAGCTCTCTCGCCAAGCTGGGTAGCCACCCCGAAGCAGGACTAAGCATAGCATAGTTTTTGGCAGGTTTTCACGCCCACTTGTGGCTGTTTTGTAAGCCACTCTTGACCTTAGAGCATCACACTTAAGCCCTCAACCACCCAAACGCCATAGCCTCAAGCCCTTTCCAGGGTCCAGGCACGAATTTTTAGCCAGGCTGCTTCCAAAGGAAGCTGGCCTCGCTTTGGAGCCATGCGATTTTATATCAGCGGAAAATGGGGATTCAGCCTAATTTGGGGCTGCTTGGCAAAACAGAAAACACGGAAACACGATGAAACAAGATGAACCAAGACGAACCAATCCTTTTTTAAAGTTTGGCATCAGTGACAGGGACAGCATCAGACTGACAGGTTGACCTTTGCTTGCGTGACAATGACAGCCGTGGTACGCTAACTGAAGGCTACTATGGATCCGTGCTACCGTTGGCAGTTGTCATGGCAATCCCAAATGCTGCATGGTGCTCGGTTCTCTTTGAGATCGGCAAGGTTTTCGAAGATGTATCACTTCGACATGATGCTTGCATCGATTCCTACTTGCCTGCAACGAATTCAGAGCGCTCCTTTTGCTCTACGGATTTTCTTCTGAAACCGTCAACGCTTTGACACCGAGGTAGCCACCTTTGCGCTTTGCACACTCAATGAGGCGGAGGTGTATACTCAGGAGTATTGCACCTGCTTTGCCGTGGCATAAATGATTTCCTCCAGCCCAACATTGGGAGCACTACAAATTTCCCCAGTCCGGTGACGGTGTGCCGATTGTTGCCACAGGACGCAGATACGACCAATACTGCTTGGGGCATTCTAGGTGTCTTTAGCTCTGTGACTGCACTTCAGAGTAGTCCAGCAATGCCTGTCCTTGACTCTCTGACATGGGCACAGCATACCAACAGGCTGCAGATGGCTGAGTGACAAAATGTGCTTTTGAACATCTTTTGAATAGGTAAGATCAAGCAGGCCCGGACAACTGGCCAAACTTGTCCTACTCAGGCAGTTGCATGTTCTTCGTCTTGATGCTTGCTCGCATTTTCATACATTTTCAGTGATTTTGTATTCTAAGCAGGGATGCCTGCTCGGGGAGGTTATTCTAATCTTTTTGAGGCTATCTTTCTCCTCCCAATCCTTTGCCTGACTGCTGGAAGAAGTATGTGGAAGTTCCTCGTGAAACTGAAAGTCCGAGACTTTCAAGTGCCGTTGCAATTTCTAAGGAACTTCAGGAGCAGGATTGCATACAACAGATGGTGGGAGGGTGGAACCCTGCTGCAGCAGACCCGCGGTGAGTGGTTCAATGGCTTCAGCAGCCTTATAGTGCTGGCCCCAGTTCAGATTCCCAAGATTGAGTGACAAATTGAGTGATGCTATTTACTGGTAGGTTTTGGTCATTTGAAGCACAGAAATCACACTGATTGACTAGCTTTGTTTGGCAATGGAAGAAGATGCATGGCAGGGCTAGTAGCAGCCAGGTGGCTAAGCGGCCATTGTTCCTTTCGCTGCGGTGCCAGGCTTTCTGCAATCCAGCTCCAGACATGTCGAAGAAAGTTGAGGAATTTCAACATCTTCTAGCGCCTTGGTCAGGTTTGGATGTTTGACTTGTACTGACCATTTCGATCGTGTGGACCATGTGGAAATGATGATGACATGTGATGACATGTGATGACATGTGATGACCATTGCACTGAAGTCTCGTTCATGTGCAGTGGAAATGTAAGGTCCGGCTGATGAGTATGCTATACTGCTGTGCACTACAGCAAGTCTCTCCTGATAGGGACAGGCGTGTGCTGGTCACGGGGGCTGATTGCACTGCCATGTTCACTGGGTTGCTTGATGTACCCTCTGGTAAAGTAACATAACTATGGAAAATCATCATTTTTAATGGGAAAATCCACTATAAATGGCCATTTTCAATAGCTATGTTAGTTTACCAGAGGGTACCTGATGTGATGTGTGGATTTTGACGAGTTGCTCTGCCAGGCCGTTTGAGATCTTGTCGCCAGACGGAGTCGATCCAGACAGTCTGAGAATGCTAGCCATAACGACCGACAAGGCACGGTGGGAGACTGGAATCGAAGCACAACATATGGCAGTGTGTCAAAACCTTGTACCCCTGGTGAACATCAAAATAGCTGGTAAATGGATGTTCATTCCCCTAAAAATGGTATTAATAGGTATTGATCCATACCCATATTACAACATGTCCGTAACATCAGCGACTGTGTCGAGAATATCACATGGATATCTCATGGCCTGGTATTCTTGCTGTTGAGCATGATGTGCCCAGTCAACATATTATGTTTGTTTAACACGGACACGGACTACGTCACAGACCTGCATGCTGTTGCCAGGTTGAGGTCATCCTGCAATGGATCCAGAGATTGATAACGCAGCTCGTGCGCATATTATTTAAATTTATTATTATTTAAATTTTTATTTGATAAAACACACATATACTGTATATATATATACACATAGTAATAACAACCTATAATAATAACAACAATAATCATAACAATAATAATGATAACGATAATGATCATAATTAATTACAATGATATTATAATATTATTGATTTTCTTTCACTATTTTCACTGCCTTTCACCAGGTCGAGATCTTGACCTGTAAGATCCTGTGCAGCCAGATTCAGGTTGAGTATGCAGAATGGCGTCATCGTCGTGGCGCCACCTGTGGTTACCCGAGCGTATCAAGAGCTGTCCAGAGGGATAGTGAACTTGCAAAACGCTAGCACCTTGCCGCACAAAAAAAAACGAAAAGCAGCAACAGGTGCAACAAGCCTTGAGCATTTAGACTTTGTTCATCTTTGTTCCCATTGTTGCCAGTAAGCACTCTGGGACTTGACTCTCAGGAAAGATTGCAGACTTTCCATTCCCGTTTCCATTTGCGCAAGCAAGTGGCTTGACTGCGACTGCTGCCAGAGATCAGTTGACTTCACCAGTTTGACCAGTGGGACCAATCAGATTCTGGTGTTTTGCGAGGCATGTTAACTGTTAATCATCAAGCCACCCTTTTCAAACACCAACCTACTAGAAATTGACCTCAAATTCTCGAAAGCTCAATATGCTCAATGCTGTGGTACATGAATCCACCATATTCTTGCTATGCCAGCGCATCTCTGGTATTCCGTCCCAGCTTCTTATATCTTCGAAAAAGGTATCGTTTCACACATTAAGAAGATTCAACACGTGCTTCAGAAGGAATGGGCCACCTAGGCATCGTGATGCTGTGCCTACATTGGGGTGTAGTTCCGGCAACTTGGTTTCCAGATGTTTCCAGTGCCTAGATGGAGTGCTTTTGCCTTGCCCGAATGCGACCTGGATCTACCTGGGACCTGAGGTTCTTTGTAGCATGTTGCTCAGCAGACTGCTTGCAACAATGGTGGCCTTCGTGGTAATCTGTTTTTTGCACCTTAGCAGCAAAACCCGTTTTTTTTGTATGGCATTGTGTCATTGTGATGTGTTAGGCAGGAGCGAATGCACTGTGGTTAACATTCATTAACATTCCTAGAATAATACAAAAAGTTGATTCCTCTTGATTCCCCTCAGGTGGTGTCAGAATTTCATAGCGCTCCAGTTGGAATCGCCATTTGGCTCTGCGCCAAATGACCTGCCAATGCAGCAGATGCAGATGGACTGGAATCTCGGCCGCAGTGAATCGCAATGCCTTGGGAAAAGCGGAACGGTTTTGACCTTGGCTAACAATGGCTAACACAGAAACACGGAAACAAGCCAGATCAGCCAAGGAATAATAGCTTGCGTGCGCTGTGGGGACCTTACGATGCAGACTCAAACGCATTTTGAGACATTTTGAGAAATTTTGAGAGGTCAAGCTTTGCATATCATATCTTTGCATACGCGACTGTAGAAGGCGATGGGGCAAAGAAATAGACATCGAAAACACAGAAGCCCAGCTCAGGATGAATCCACATGCGCAGCGGCCTCCGCGGTATCTTGATAAGTCTTGCCATGTCTTGCCAGGGTGAAGTTGCATCAAATTGGAAGTGGGTGGTTTGTTTATTAGCAGTCTGAGGATATGGCTTCACGGTTGAGATTATTTAAGCATGCACACTGGACATCTGTATACTTTTGCACACTTTTTGCAATGGACCTAAACAGAACAGGGAGATGGCAAGCCCGTTGCCCATGATGAAGTGCGGTAGTGTTGTTGGGCGGTTGATGGCCTGAAGCCCATTGTGTCAAGTTTGTCAACATTTGCAGATGACCGCCTGGCGTCGCAGGACCATGGACTATTGGTAGGATGATCCATTTCTATCCATTTCTGTGCATCCAAGGTTCAGCTTCGATCGGGAGCGGCATCGGCAGCTAACTGTCATGATGTCGGATGGCACATTATCGGATGGCACGCAGCCCATGGAACCTATGAGACGATCGCAACTTGGACCCTTCAGAAATCACGGAGTCTAGAAACGAGAAACGAATTGCAGTGGGAGGAAGTTAGGGTTCCAAGCAAGATCTGGCTGGGAGACGTTACCTTTCTTTGCCTCCAGTGACAGATTCTGTAGTTTTTGTGCCACCCTTAACTCCAAGTCAAAACACAATGCTTATCCTCAAAAGTGCTTGTGGTCAGATCTGGCGTACAGAATAGTCTACAGATGACTTGCGCAAACAAAAAATGCGGGCCCAGGGCGGTCTATGTGAATGGCCAGGGCACGTGATCAATGACCTTGGCTGAGCTTTGATGCCGCTAGGCCGCTAGGCAGTGCGTTAAACATTGCGGCAGAGACCAGGTCTCTGAGAGCAAATTGCTGAAGCCAGAAAGGTATCACACATCATCATCATTTAATCATCCATCACCACACTTTCTATCACTTTCTCATCCTAAACCCATTTGTTGAAAAATTCCAAACACCATCCGAACAGAACATGACATTTCTGATGTATCATCTGTGCATAGCATAGATCTTCCAAGCTGTTCTCGAGACCTTGGTGCTTGAATATCACCGGGGCCGTCGCCCCGCCAACAAATCGTGCTTACAAAAGAGTGTTAAACCATGTTAAACCGTTAAACCATCTTAAACCATCTTAAGCATCAATATTAATCATACATTTTTCGGAACATTTGTCCCATCTTTCAGGAACACTCTGAACACGGGTGATTTTGATTATGTGTTTGTGGCCATGATTGACAGTGGTGGAATCTCGCCCCACGTTCAATGGCCCAAGTCTGCATATCCAGTCTGCAGTAGGACGAAGTAGCCACAGGTGATCACACTCATCCCGGACTCATCCCTTCTTCTCCTAATGTGGTGTGAAGCCTCCAAAAGATGACCTTCACAGATAAGGATTTGTGACTTCAGGGACTTGTAAGATGCCAAGTAAAGACCGAAGAATTTGGCAGCTTAGAAGAAGGGGGGATACATGAGTGAGCGGGAGCTTCTCATGATACGGCAAGCAAAGCCATTGGACTGTCCAAGCCAGACCATGGCAGCTAGGTTCAGGTCAACCCCGTCTGCGTGAGGAAAGAATGTAAGCGTGTGTCCGATCATGTCAGAAGTCGCATGAAACTACTATTGAAATCTGTTGAATGCAGAGAGCGAATCAAGCAGATTCCAGCAGATTACTGGAGCCAGTGCGTCTTAACGGCGCCAGTTTCAAACTCACTAAGGAAGTATCAATGGTCCTGTCTCAGTGGCTGAGCAGCAGTCCTCCAGAGAGAAAGAGGCTTCCGAAGAAACCTACGGAGGAGCGCTTTTTCATGGTCACTTCTTATTACTTCCCTATATAAAGTTATTTCTTGAGAGATCTTTGGACTGCATGTTTGAACTCAAACCGCTTTCATTCCTTGCTTTGACTTTGCCTGTAGAGCAGGTGCCTTGTGTTTCAGGAAGACATCACTCCAGTCAGTCCTACTCAGAGTCAAAGCGTAACGTTTCAGAGAAGTGAGGCCAGGGACTGAAGTGCTCCCAGGATATGAGCCAATCTTAGTGAGTTCAAAGTTGTAAAACAATCCGCCCTGAGGCATTGCTGCAGGCCTCACCAACTCTATCCACGGCTCCGCGCTAAACTTAGACCACGCCTTGTTGGAAAGAGACCCACATACTGGTGGACTACTGGTGGGGGGCCAGAGAGTTGTGGCACATTCAAGACAGCGCTGAGAGTGGTCAAAACACATCCCGGCGACACTCCTTTCCGCTTTGCACAGTACATAGTTATACATACGTATACAGTGATACAGTTATACCGATGTTCACCATCACTTCATTGATATCATTTGCTGCATCATAGATTCATGACATCTGCAGCCACTGCTTCAAGCTGCCAAGGTTGACTGAAGAGTTTGTGCCTGAGTTTCAGACGAGACTTTTCAATACTGAACCATATGCTTTGTTTTACCTCGCCACACCAAGCGTTGCGTTTTCAGGTATGACTTTGCTCGGATGCGAATGAAAGCTCGTGCCCAGAAAATATGACAGATTCCGCTGGTTGTCATGAAAGTAAAACGCAGCCCCAACTTTGATTTGATTGTGGACCTGTAGACTAAAAACTTGCCTTCGAAGAATTGGTCTTCGTCCATCCCGCTTCCATTCCAAAGATTTTACGAAACTTGAGGGAAGGCACGTTTCAGCCATTTTGCCCTTTTTTTGTTTTGAGGCCAATGAAAAATCAAATCTGTTGAAACATCTGAAAAAAACACGAAAACATGGGTCTGGTGCATCATGAATCATGGAAGTAAGCCACTCAAAACCGGACCAGAGTGGAACCCTGGAACCCTGGAACCTGCTTCTGGGTCGTAAAGCTACACTCTGTAGGATATACACAGAATTACACAGATGACTTGTTGATGACTTGTTGATGACTTGTTGATGATTTGTTGATCCAACGGTCCAACGTGTTGCAGAGGTACTTACGTGGGCACTGATGGCCTTGGCCTCAGTGAAGCTTCCAAGGTCTTCCAAGTCTCAGCCATAGCTTTCGCATAGCTTTCGCAGCCAGGAATTGCTGCTCCTCTTCCTTCTGGAAGCATGACGATGATTGGCACACCAAAGAGCCAGCCCACTTCTGAGGGTTTCGCTAGTTCGCAGGCAGTTGATGGGGGTGAAAGTCATGAGCATCAGAATCAGAAATCTCGCATCTCGATTCTCCCTTGAGTCAGGTGGAGGACGCGTAATTTCTAGTGCGCAAATGCTGGCACATTTTCATACATTTTCATCATTGTTGGTGTCTCTGATACGTTGTCCTGGGACTAAGGTCGGGCAAACCAGGCATCGTTTGAGCAGTTCAAATGCATATTAAACAGTCAAACGGTTCATCAAAGAGCTTCTCAGACCTCGCTTCTTACAGGTGTGAGTTTGACCTGTCTAATGTATATTTTGTATAGCCAAGTGATCACATGCCCCGTTGACATTTGGCTTTAGGGCCCTTGAGTCATACCGCGCTGCCGTGGTAAAAGTTGGGCATTTGA
>Ga0126342_10003912_pt1 | contig 25015 bp, 29 predicted proteins | sample Cyp1metagenome_FD_92528 | JGI IMG/M metagenome (GOLD analysis project Ga0126342, IMG submission 92528) | Coral microbial communities from Lord Howe Island, Old Settlement Bay, Australia - Cyphastrea 1 metagenome | ecosystem: Host-associated > Invertebrates > Cnidaria > Coral ...
ACTATATATATATACTATATATATACTATATATACTATATATGTATACTATATATACTACATATACTATATATACTATATATACTATATATACTATATATACTATATATATACTATATATATATACTATATATATACTATATCTATATATATATATATATACTATATATATACTATATCTATATATATATGTGTATATTCCCGTAGATGTTCCTTAAACCATGGTTTTAGGAAAGATGTTCCCGATATTTTCGCCTAGACTTACCATATGAAGAGAATCAAAACCATGGTTTCCGGGTAAGACTTTCCCAGTAGAACCCATCCATTGCACGGTACCGGAAGTCCAAGCATCCTCCTCACGGTGTCCTGCTCCGCTTCGCTCAACAGATCTTTGTCCACGTCCCTGTGAGAGCAGGGGATGGTCAACATGGAAGAATTGGGGGGAATTTGTGTGGAAAAAAAAACATGGGACTTAAAACAAAAAATCATTTTTCGGGTCTACTAACGAGTTTAACTATTTTAACTAGTTAACGAGTTTCCAAACTAGGTGGTGCCCCAGTTATAGGTTGGTTATGTTCACTTTCCATCGAAGACTTTGGAGTAGCCCCGTCGGTGAATTGTGAACACGCCAAGCAAAAAAGCCGTAGCCCTGATATAAAGATCTACCCTCTGGTATAAAGATCTAACAAATTATGGAACTTGCCATATATATATATACATATATTTACCATATATATATATACACCATATATATATATATACCATATATATATATATATATTTGGGTGATAGCTTTTGAGACACGCACAAATATGACATAATAAATACCCTCTGCTAATTTGTTACATAACTATTGAAAATGGTGATTTATGGTGATTTTTCCCATGAAAAAGTGTGATTTTCCATAGTTTTTGTATGTTTACCAGAGGGTAATTCGATGACTTTTGTGATGAAAATGAGGATTGTCCAGGTCGCAAAGTGTTACATATTGCTACTCTCTGGTCGGAAAAATCACTAGTTCTATTGTGATTTTCCATAGTTATGTTAAATTACCAGAGGGTAAATTACCAAAGGTTTTCTTATTGCAAAATGTTCATTGATTTCTTGTTGCTTTCTGACCTTCACCTGACCCAACAGGATCCCGAAAGAGCAAAAAAAGACCAAATCTTTGTGTGGATAGTTGTGAATCCACCACTTATATCAACTCCACTGAACCATATTCAACCGTTTACCCTCTGGTAAACTAAGATACTGATAGATACTGAAGATCACCATGATAGATACATCATCTATAACTGCTCAATTTTCCATTGCCATCTTAGTTTAACAGAAAACATCAGCCGTTGATCACCCGAAACCATCAAGCATTTGTGGGTGGGGTTTCGGTTGTGGCTTCGGTTGTGGTATCCCCTCGACAGGATCAAACCCCTGGTTCTCATTCACGTAGTGGAATTCTTGGAATGCCCAAAATACAGGCTAGTAATGGCTAGTATGAATATCCCCAACCAAAATCATCAACCAACACTCACTGGTTGGTGGTTGACCTACCCCTTCTGAAAAATATGAGTTAGTCAGTTGGGATTACTATTCCCAATATATGGGTGTGTCTGAAAATGGGGTATACCGTAAAATAGTCTTTTTAAATAGGAAAATGATAATAAACCATAATAAACTATTGGATTTTGAGGTACCGTATTTTCAGACAGACCCATATGGAAAAATAAAACATGTTCCAAACCACCAGCCAGATCATTTCTGGAAACACCACCATGTTAATCGTGGATGAATCCGGCGCGTTCCCCAAGGCTGCTGAAAATGCTTAACCTCCAGTGGAATTGGTATCTCTCCGTCAAATCAGTGAGGTAGAAATACTCCTGCAACGGGGGTCACGTTCGCTGGAATTCACGAGCTGAGAAAAAAATTCACACTCCAATTTCACGAGCTGGGAATACTATGGCAATTTGTTTACCCTCTGGTAAACTAACATAGCTATGGAAAATCACTATTTTATAGCTGGGTAAATCCACTATTTCTATGGCCATTTTCAATAGCTTTTTGTATGTTTACCAGAGGGTAAAGACTTCAAGCCACTAAACTCTAAAACCAGATGAAACGAGGTGAGGATCGCTGGATCCCACCAGACTTGGAGGCCCCAAAGAGGTCGGTCTCCATGGCAAATCCCCCAGAAAAATCATCCAAGTCAGGACCATAACGACTCGTATGAAAACCACTTTGGGGGATCCAGTATTTTAAGAAACCCTCCATTTCATGATGTCGATGGTTGAGGTTCAAAAAGCATGAACCCCCAAAAAAAGCCAAGTATGGACCCAGACATGGGGTGACACAGGGGTTTTGTTGGGAGTTGTGAAGCAGCAAAAAAACGGACTTGACCCCATTTTACCCATGAACAATTGGATTCAAGCACCCAAGAAACATTGAACCATATTGAAGCAACAAAGGTGCAGATAAATCCAACAAAATGAAGACGAAAACAAGAAAAAGTTTGATTTGACCAACAAGAATGGAGATGAAACCGAACACAACTGGCATTCGTCAACAGAGATTCGGGGCTATGACTGATTTTTTACATCCCACTTAGTAGCGGATAGGGATGAGCCACCATGACTAATGGGATAACCCAGTTACCCTCTGGTAATGACTGTTACATAGCTATTGAAAATGGTGGATCTTTCCATAGTTATGTAAACGTTTACCAGAGGGTATAAAATGGGATAACTACTGAATGGGGACTTACCATCACTAGGGTTACAACAACCAGTGACTAAGTTGGATGATCCTGCAGAGTGAAGCGAAGGTCGTGTTGTGCAGAATCCAGGTCTTTATCATCACCCTGAAAAAGGCCGTAATCCCAAAATATCCCAAAAATGGCATAGCAAAATCCCATAGTTGATTGTTCATCATAGTTTTTCCCTTTGAAATGATACGGTCTAGGTTGCGCCACGGTATTTCGGCATCTTCAACTGCTACGATGATGTACCCTGGCACATAGCATGGCATTGGTCATCCTACCATGCTTGGGGTGGCATTGGGCAGCCATGACCTGCTGCGGGGGACATGTACCGGAACATGGTGACAAAACATTAAACATGGGAAAGCTCTGTAATTGGCAGTGTGTCAAAACCAATAGTACCCCTGGTGAACATCAAAATAGCTGGGATTTATGGATGTTCATCCCACTAAAATTGATAGTCATAGGTTTTGACCCAACCCCAATTGAGTAATTGAAGGAAAATTAACTCCAAATGGATACCTATCTATTCCTATCCGGAGTTCTCTTTGGCGAGGTTTGATCATCAAAAGTATACCGAAGTCAACTTGTGGAACGCTATGAAACCATATGAAACCATGAAGCCATGCCCCTCATGTAAGTAGCGAATCATTGAGCCATGAAATAATACACACTTGATGGATAAACCCCAAGAAGATGACCAATTGTTCAAAACGTTGCAGATTAAGTGGTTTTTTTTGTCATGTTCCTCCAAGTTACGCATGTTTGGAGTGTATATATACCCCATCCAACTGTGCAACACATCAGTTTCGTATGATATTAGTGTACATTTAGTTAATCCCATATCATATTTATCATATTCTTGGTGACAAAAATCCCGCTATGCATACTTGAATCCATGTTGAAAAATGGCATCAGATCCAATTTTGCCGGTGATATCTCCAGGGCCGGTCTCGTCCTTCCCTTTCAGGGCATCATCTGCCGCTATGGTGTAGCCTGCGATGGTGGCGAAAGGACGCTCGTATGGGAAGCTGATGGATCTCATGGGAATAGGCTTGTCTGACAAGGACGGAGAGATAAGATGTTGCTAGATATTCAAAAAACATGGAGTATTGCGATGAGGTGATCATCATTGTGGTTGTTGAGCGTTTCTGAAGCGAAAGGAACCTAAAGGTTGCTGTGCAGTTGTTTCTGAGCCGCGGTTGCAGCGTAACCGGCTTTGGTTGTTGAGTTGTAATTGCTGAAGCCGGGGACTGATCATTGATCCCCCACAATATCCAATCAATTGTAGATGTCTCTACTTGTAAGCGTTCATTGAATATCCAGATCCTGATAGACAAAGTGATCCCCCCACAGTTGTAAGTTGGTTTAGAAGCTCATCTAACTATATATATATATACATGTATATGGAGGTTTCCTAAAATAGGGGGTACCCCCGTACCCCCAGTCATCATCCATTTATAGATCGGATTTTCCCATGGAAATAAACCCAAATCCAGCGAGTTTGGGGATACCCAAACTAACCATGGAAACCCCATGAGGCTATCGATGATCCCAACCATTGGAAGGGCCCAGACGAGTTACACCAGTTACCTCATGCTGCTTGTATGACGAATCAAAAAAGGGGATGTATCACCTGACCAGAAAAAGGAGATACCATCTGGTTATGACTAACAGTTTGCCATGGAAAATCACCATTTTTTAAAGGGTAAGCCTCTATAAATGGGCCATTTCCCATGGCTATGTTAAATAACCAGAGGGTATATCTTATAGAAAAACCCGGACTATAGATATATCATGATAGAGATAGATCCCCTCAGAGTTGAATTATCCAACCGACAAAAAGATCTCTGTTTTCGATCTGGTCTGGAAGATGTCCTCAACTGGTCAAAAAAAATAGGCTACCCCTACATCAACTTGTTTTTATCATCGTTTTCCATCTTAAAAAATTTATCACAATGGCCATTTCTTGGGTATGTTATAGTCCTATAGTATACTGGGTATGCCCCAGCGGGCCTCGAAAGCTGCTGAAAGCTGGGATTATCAGCCCACGAAGCAACTATCGGGAATGGTCATCACCAATACCCGTACCAGTTTTGCCCTCTTCCCGTGTGAAAAATACGCGACGGCTTACTAAACTGGTTGGTGGTTTCAATCCCTCTGAAAAATATGAAAGTCAGTTGGGATGATTATCCCCAATATATGGAAAGTCATAAAATTCATGTTCCAAACCACCAACCAGTAAAGTTATGTCATAATCCCCGGGAAATTGGTAGAATCCGAATCTAAAATCATAGCGATATAGAAATTATTGAATAAATGCCTTGTCGGCATCTTCTTTGAGGCTTATTTATCTGTTATATCCACCATATGGAGGTTTCCTAAAATGGGCATATCCCCAAATCATCCACAATTTTGCATCATTTTAGTATTGAAACCTATTGTGACTTGAGGATTCCCAATGACTTAAGAAACCATCATGGTCGGTATGTTTTTTTTCATGACGATTGGGATATTTTTCACCTTCGGGATCATCACTAAAAAATATGCTGGGTAATTCATGGCCAATCTTGGATACCCCGCCAAAAATAACAAATTCTTAGCTGGTGAACGTAGATAATCCCATACCAAACGACTACTTAGGATTAGTTTCTACCCATCTAGTCGATTGACCTAGATAATTATATGTAATTATCTGTCATGATCTCCACCATTTTTGGTGAGTTCTAATGCCAATGTTATCGCATTTTTGGCGGATCTTCAGCCCGTTGGAGGCTCATCCCAGGAATCGGAAGTGGTGAGACTAACCCTGGTGATCGTACGTCATTCGGTGGCTTGTCCTATCTATTGTACAGTAACTGGGTTATATAAGCTATAACCCCATCTACTAAGCAGTTACGATTTGTTTCGATGAATCTCACAGTATCTCCATTAGGGAAAATCATTATCATATACCCCAACAATCCATATACATATATATACATATATATATATTCAATTATCCTTTAAATGCGGTTTTCCAGCATTTATGACTTCTGTTTACCCCGTTATTATCGTGTCTTTTCCACGGCGAAGCCTTCCGGGCAGTGCAGCCAATGACCCGACAACGTGGGACAAATCACGCAAGCCACCTGAGAGCCACAGGCGTAGGATGGTCCCATTGAAGATATATATACATATATACATTTATATATATATAAGTGGCTAGTAATCATAGTTAGTTATAACTAGTTATAACCCATTTATAGACAGATAGGATAAGCCACATATACTATGTATGTATGTATGTATGTATGTATGTATGTATGTATATATGTATGTATGTATGTATGTATGTATGTATGTACGTACGTACGTACGTACGTACGTATGTATGTATGTATGTAATGTAATGTTATGTAATGTAATGTAATGTAATGTTATGTAATGTAATGTAATGTAATGTAATGTAATGTTATGTTATGTAATGTAATGTAATGTAATGTAATGTAATGTAAGGTAATGTAATGTATGTATGTATGTATATATATACATACAGAGAGGGAGAGAGAGAGAGAGACAGATATATATATATATATATAAGTGGCTAGTAACCATAGTTAATTATAACGCATTTATAGACAGATACTGGGACTTCAGCCGACACCAGGGCTACTGTCCCCAGTGACTACGTGGGATGATCTTGGATATCTATGGGATGCTTGGAGGATCTTGGACTTATCCCATGAAACTAAATGGAGTTCCCAGAGATTGGTTAGTAACTATGGTAACTACACTTAGTTAGCTCGCTAGCTAGCTAGCTAGTTAGTTATTAGTTAGTTAGTTAGTTAGTTAGTCAGTTAGTTAGTTAGTTAGTTAGTTAGTTAGCTAACTAGCTAGCTAGCTGGTTAGTTAGTTAGCTAGTTAGTTAGTTAGTTAGGTAGCTAGTTAGTTAGTTTGTTGGGTAGATGTCCAATCAAAATATCCTAGCTATGCCCATTACTCCAAAATTGTATAATTTCTGACAGGAATGTTCCGTTCACATGCAAAATATCTAAAATTTCTATGGCAGTGACCCGGCTGGCCAGCCACGTCTAAAATTTCTACCTCTTTCCATGGCTTATTTTAGATACCCTAAAATAGACTAGTTTCCGGCTAATTACAAAATTGGTTCCAACACTAATCTAGTCTAAGTTTGGATGAGTTGGGGGTAAGTATTCCTCGTGTCCACGGATTCATAAACTCCGGGTTTATATTCTTTGAGGACACGCCCATATTCATACAGGATGGTGCCCCCCAGTGATGTGAATGTTGGTTTGTAAACCCTATGGTTAAACCATTTATAAGTTTTACCCTCTGGTTATTTAACATAGCCATGGAAAATGGCCCATTTATAGATGGTTTACCTGGGTTTACCTATTAAAAATGGTGATTTTCCATGGCTATGTTAAATAACCAGATGGTAAGTTTTAAGCAAAACACTGTGCCATTGACTCCAGGCCCATCTGAGGCGCTAGCCGGGTCCACAGCACACCTTGCCAGCGAGACTTTTTGCGAGGACTTCTCCATGGTTTTCCTACATGTTCCCATATTGAAGTTCCCTAAGTCATCGGGGTACCCCCAGTTATCATCCATCTTTAGATAGGATTTTCCATTATATAAAAACCATCCATTTCTGGGTACCCCCGGCCATCATCCATTTATCTGGGCAAATCATAATAATTCACCAACGTGAAATAAGAGCATATCTGGTTGGTGGTTTTAACCCTCTTGAAAAATATTAGTCAATGGGAAGGATTATCCCATATATTATGGAAAATAAAAAATGGTCCAAACCACCAACCAGATATTTTTGGGACAATTCCCCTTCTTAACCATTAGTCCAGTGAGGTCGCAGTGTCGCAGTGAGGTCGTTATCCAGCTATTGGGCTATCAGGTTCGATGCGAACGAAATCCAGCGAACCAAAGCGGCGTGGCGGCCACGATTTCCCAAACCATGTTTGATGACACCGAAGGGTAGGGAGGATCGCCCTACTGAATATACAAGTGGTTAATAACCAGAGTTATAACCACTTGTAACCCTCTGGTAATGACTGTTACATAGCTATTGAAAATATGGTCCATAAAAAAAAAGTTGAGTTACCTATTAAAAAAAATGGTGGTGTTTCGTAGCTATGTTCTCTATGTTAGTTTACCAGAGGGTATCTACAGATGGAATAACCCACTGAATGGGGACTTACGATCACTCCTGGACTTCGACGCTTTGGAGCAGTGTTCCAATCTCCCGGAGATCTTCACCCTGGATTAATGTGAAGCCCTGCTTTAGTGACCTGGGCTACCAATTTTCGAAAAAATAGACCTATCTGGACTATCTCATCTGATCTCATCCTATCTCTGTGTTTGTTGGGGACCCCTAGGGGTCGTTCCGACCCTTCATCAAATGTTTGGGGATGTCCAGCCACTGGGGAGAGCCGACCAGGAGCTGATGAGCCGCTGAAAAATTGGCTGTGCATATCAGACTTTTGCGCGTGGATGATAAGACATCTGTATACATATATATATACATAGACACATAGTTATTTCTATATATACATATACAATAATCAATAAACATAGACATAGTATAGTTTAACTGGGCAAAAGTGGACATATCCTATACACAATTGCGACACCCTACATGGTTTTGAACCACTAAGTGCGGATGCACATTTTAACGGGCTACCTGGGGCTCCAAGTCCGCCGTTTGCCGAGTAGCCAATCTCCTGAAAATTCCTCAGCGAGTACGTGGAGCAAAATGTTCATTTCTACGGGTAATCTGATACTTTATTATGGTATCCCCCCAATTAAACAACCTAGGGGTTTATTAATCCAGGGTTGACATTATACTATTATATATACATACATATGGATGTTTCTTAAAATGGTGGACCCCCAAGTCACCATGGATTTCAACACTAAAATGTGGCTTAATTTTGGATGATTTGGGGGTGTCCCCGTCATAAGGGAACCTACATACAGTTTTTCTGGCGAAACATCCCAAATTGTCTTCTCTCAGCTAGATCATTGATTTATGCGTCTTGATGAAATACCAAGTTTTACAAAGCTTCAATCCTTGAAATTGTCCTCCCGCAGTTAGCCATGAGGGCCACCCAGCTTGGCCATGCACATGCACGTGCGCATTTATGATCTTGGCCTGTTGCTGCCCTTTATGGATCCGTCATCATTCACCTGAGTACTACGGCCCCAATACTGCTGGACCAGTGGCCACAATCAACAAGCTATGGGCCTATGAGGAACCATGAGTCCCGAGCTCCAAGGAGGCTGTCAGTGCCATTTTAGCCTATCGCGCCCAAGTCTCATTCAATTGCAAGGTGCGGCGGACAAGTGTACGATGAATCTCCGGGGTCGACTCAAAGTCCTCATCTGCCAAGAAGAAGGCAGACATCTTGGGGTTCGTTTCGCCAGAAACATCCAAAAGGCTCCACCCAAACTCGCCCACGGTCGGAGAGTGGGAGATGTTTTGCCCAAGCAGCGGCCTCCCATGAGCACGAAAGATGCCATTGGGCGACCCATCGCGAGGCGTGGCCAATTGAGTACCGCTGTTGCCCACCACAAGCTGCGCAGGCCGCGTCTCCTGAAATTCCACCAGCTGCCAGCCGTGGAAATGTCCACTGACAACAGCTGCAACGTTGGGCAAGGAGATAGCGGACTTGGCCAAGGTATCAGACAGCTGACACTGAAAGGAATAGAGCTGACCACCAGAACCGTGATCCTGGACGGGAGGGCCTACTGAACTCCAAATACTCCAAGCTCCGCTCAAGGTTTAAATTACCAATGGCAATTGTTGCACCATGTTTCTGAGTAAATTAATACATTTCACTAACCTAAAATAAGGCTTTATTGAGAGAATTCCCCTTACCAGTCACCATCATTCCAAGGTTCGTAGACGACGTGAGGTCACTTTTGTTTCACCCAGACGTTTCACCAATGGCTGCTTCACCCCCGTCCTGAAAGGTCAATCCAAACAAAGGCCGGTGAGAGGCAAGCCACTGGCGACTAGCAGAGTTGCTAAGCTGAGTGAGTTGCTGGAACTTCGCGATATGATCGTCACCTGGGACAGGTGAAGTGCATAGGTGTCTCATGCCCATGTCAACTGGGGTTGCGATATGGTGGTTTCCGAAAATGGAGGTTACCCCTCAATCATCCATTGAAAGAGGCATTTTCCATTATAAACCATCTATTTTGGGGTACCCTCATTTTTGGAACCCCCCATGTTTCCCTACATCTATAAGTCTTTCTGGGGGCAAATGCTAGTAAATATACCATAGATGGGCATTATGGGATGGGTTCTCGGCCATGTTTTGTTGTCGCTCCTTCTTTGCCATGGGAGTTTCGGATCAAAATTTGGCGGCAAAATGGTTACAGCAAAACTGGGTGGCCCCCTATCTGGGGGTTTGGCATACCCCATGTCCACACCTCTGCTGAGGTGTTAATTCCTGAATTTCGTCCGTTGCTCATGTGGTTTTGCTCTCTCTCTCTCTCTCTCTCGCTCTCTTTCTCTTTCTCTGTCTCTGTCTCTGTCTCTTTCTCTTTCTCTTTCTCTTTCTCTTTCTCTTTCTCTTTGTCTGTCTCTGTCTCTGTCTCTGTCTCTTTCTCTTTCTCTTTCTCTGTCTCTGTCTCTGTCTCTTTCTCTGTCTCTGTCTCTGTCTCTTTCTCTTTCTCTTTCTCTTTCTCTCTCTACTAGGGACTATCGTGAAACATACCAATTAACTGCAGGGAAAATTGGCCATGTCTTTGCCACAGCCATGTCGAGGGAACAAGATGCTTGCCACTGGATCAAGTCGAAGTGAAGACTCAACCAAAAAAGTGTGAATCCAATGAAGGCATGCCAACTCAAGCAATATAAATACTGCATGCACTGAAGATACGGCTGAAAATGCGAATTGAGCAAAAGCAGCATGAAGAAACGCCTTAGCGCCATGTTATGGATCCCTGTTGTGGATTCTGGTTGCTGAAGTGTCCCAAGATGCATGAACTGATATATATATAGAGAGAGAGAGAGGCTATAGGGGGCAGTTCAGAATGATTCTCCAAGTCGCCACTGGCAGGTTTTGTGTCACAATTGTCCAAAGAAAGAACTGGCGCTGTTCCAGCCGCCTCCGCGTCCATCTTGGTGTACTCTTCCATTGTGTAGTGATCAATACTGATCTCCTCACCTGCCACTGAACTGGTATCAACCACTAACCAGTTGTCATGGTCAAATTCCACATTGTAAGAGTTGGAACCGGTGACGCAGTAAGGAGCATTGATGTCACCACCCCCCACAAAGGACTCACTTGGTCTGGGCTCTAGGTAGCGGAACCATCCATGACCACTTCGCGCGCACTCCTCGTGATTTCCCCGTAGTACAATCCATGGCAACCGACGAAGCAGGTCACGTGCTGGACCAAAGAACTCACGAATCCAACCAGCGCTTGTGTCACCCCAGTCATCACCCACTCCAGTGCAGTCACCGAAGACGCGTTCTTCTCCGGCAGGAGGTTGATCTGGAAAGGGAAAAGGACATTCGTTGTGAGAGTACCTGGATCATGGATTCGACTTAAGCTGAAACTCAGATCCCTCCGTCGACGCGAAAACATGGTTCTGAACAAATTGAAAGGGAGTTGAAGCACAAAGCAGTTCAAAACGTTGAGCACATATGAGGGTTTCTTAAAATAGGGGATCCCCAAGTCACCATGGGTTTCAATATATACTAAGTCATCATCATCCATGACTTGGATGACTTGGGGGTACCACCATATGACTTAGGAAAGCTCCATACTTGGATGCGCATCCCACTTAGGATCCGTGGTTTATAATCCATATATAACCCATATTTCATACCATATAAGTGGGGATATTCCATATATATATACATACATACATACATACATACATATAATATATATATAACTGGGGTTTTGGACCCTCTCTCACATCGCGCAAGAAATCCGAGTGCAGGAAAAGTAGCCGACCAGCTTGTGTGAGCTACTAATCCACTATCTGTACAGAGGTGTACCAAAAGGACGGAAACCTCAGTGACGACACCGAACACGACCTACGAAAAAGAGAGGACAAGTCCTCAACCACCGTGGGGTGCAGGGGAACCCGACCCACCACCTCCAGCCCGGTGAACCCCAGGGTCACACCGGGGCTGCCCTCCGCACCGTCCCCGCCCAACAGGGGAATCCCAACAACCGAACCAAGCGCACGCGTCCAAGAGCGATAGAGCCGCGGCATACCGGGAAGCACAAACGAGTTCAAGACAGAGTCATCAAGCGTGCACCACTTACCCTCATACAAGAAAGGGGGCAACGCACCAGTGTCGCAAATGAACTGCCACAATAATTCGAGCACAGTGATACCAGTCCAGCCGGCAGCATAAAAGGGGTACCACCGCAACTCCCTCAACCACCCGGCCAACGCACTAGAAAACGCATCATGCACCTGAGGACCAGCTTCGAGGCCATCGAGCCTAGCTCCCCCTGTATACCGACCACCTGAAAGCCAGCTGGGTCCGGGCAAATCCTCTTGGGCCGATCCACCTCAACAAAGGCCTGAGCGATGGCAATGTGCATGTCCAACCTGACCGCAAGCTCCTTATCGGCATGGCAAGACATGAACAACTCCTGATACAGCGCATGACGCGCACGCGCAACCACCACTTTTCGCGCCTCGGCATCAGCATAGCTGTTGAAGGTAGCCAAGATCCTTGCCTCGCCAGTAAGAGTGGCAACGTCCTGATGCTTGCACCCACCTGACAGTTAATTCAATACAATTGCCCCACTCTCTCTCTCTCTCTCTCTCTCTCTCGCGCGCGTGCGGTGGCAAAAGTACCTCCAAAGATCCTGGTGCTCAACAGGCAGGTGATTGCATCGTTCGCACACTGGCAAACAAAGGAGCTTCGTGGCAAACGTGATCACCTGAAAGTTATCACAGAAAACAGTGACACAGGAAAAGGAAGCCAAGGCGACCGTGATCGCAAGGAGTTCCGCCCGATAGCTTGACTGATCCAACCCAGGCACAAGCCCCGACCAAACCACCTCATATTGACTTGTACTTCGTGTCAAGATCACGGAGCCACCCGCAATAATACTGAGCATGGGGGTACGGGGCGACAAACAGCTCCCATCAGTGAAGACGAACAGCCTGCCGACAACGGACGACTCAAGCTCCAAAGGCCAATCCAGAGCACATGTGTCAGCCTGCCATTCACGCAACACGGACGGTTCGTCCCACAGCCCATAGGCCCATGTGCTCCGGCAGGACTCTATCCCCGAGTAACGCCAGAAAAGGATTCCTCAGCTCCGACACCGCCTCGCAGAACTTCGCCCGATGAAGCCTGGAGTCGTCCAGACCACAAAGGGGACAAGCCTTCGAGACATCCAAGCCGACCGCATGCGACAGGCAATCGCGCGTGTAGGTCACCCCGGTACACTGCAAAAGACTCTGCTCGGCCAGAGGATACTTCATCCAAGTGCGCGACAAGCCCAAGTCAATCTGGCAAGCCTCGGCGCAGGACTTGCGGGACATATTCTTGGCCACCTGGTCCATCATGACGACTCCAAAACCTCCGCACCGCATTCAACGGCATCTCCACCAAATGGAAGGACCGACCGACATCGTCCTGAACTTCCAACCCTAGCGGCAGCCACTCCAAGGAGCGCAACTGCTTTGCCAACAGACAAGACACACCTCCGTTACCGCACCTCAACGAGACCAGACCTCTTTGCATGCGTCTATGCGCTTGCGGGAAGTCCCTCCACATGAGCCGGAAGAGACGGATCCTCTGCAAAAGCAAACAGAAAGCCGGATCAACCGTCTGACCGAACAGGCCAACCAAGGGCTGACACCGGGCTTCGCAAGGGACGCAACCCGACCTGCCTGCGTACGCAATCTTTTCAAAACGGAAAAAGGGACCTGGCAAGTCTCGGCCCCATGCAAACATTGAGCCCAAACCCCGGACAAAATCAACCTGCTATTTTGCGCCACCTGGAGCATGGAATGCCTCTGGCTCTAAGCAACCGCTTGTGTCCTGCGGACACCGCTGATTCCTCTTAGCTGCCGCCCTCTTCCTACAGTAAGGCAGGTCGGCACCAAGGTCAACGGCCTGCAACTTGACTGGTATATGCGGGCATCGTTCAGCTTTGCCGCCCTCGTCCTTCGTCGCCCCTCCGCCGTTGCACTCCACATCCAGCACTTGCTCGGAGAGATGGGCAAAGCGCAGCACTCCAGAAACTGAGCAACAAAAGGCAAGGGCTCCAAAACGCGCCTGACCTCATGCACTTGCCAAAACCTGCCAGTTGTCGGCATGCGTCAATGGCATGACGTCGGCCTTGGTTTGTACCCAGAGGGCGAAGAACCGGCACATACAATACATTGCGACCACCGACAACGGGTCACCTTCCGGCACACCTGCAGAGCTTGTGCGATAGGCCGAATCAGCACGATAGATGTTGCCAGCGACAAGCAAATGACGCTCCATACCGTCAAGCCCTCGTAGCCATGCCCATGCAGCTACCAAGTTGCAGCCGACCCCACAGTGACACATGACATCTCGAACCAGAGGACGACGGAGAACATTAAAGGCCTTGATGGTGTCCAACACCAAACCAGCATGCGCCTCCTCCGCCACGAAATCAGCAACATATCCCCACAACGAACGCGTGGACAAACGCGGGCCGACCGTGGGCAAAGCAAAGGACTGACACAACGCAAGCAGCTGCCGCGTGCGGATCCGCGACCAGATCCTGTAAACCACAGGGGCCACAGAAATCGGCCTCACTGAATTCCACTCGGGGCTCCCTTCCTCCTTACGCAGCAAAACCACCAGCCATTGTTGAAGTTGCTTGGGCCAATCACCTCCTTTCTCGATCGCATTGAAAATCCGCAACTGGAAGAACCGCCACTTCAGGCAGCCTACGCAATTCGTTCACCAACCAACCACATGTACCTCGCATAGAGGCAGTCTTCGCCTTACCAAGAGCGGCCTTCCAGTCCACAAAGGTGATCTCACCAAGGACCTGCTCCGGAACCTGCGGAAGGCAGTCAAGCATAGGTCTCCAAGGGGTCCCTTAATCCAGTTCACCTTCCCGTTGCCAAAAAGCACCCCACTCCCAAAAGAAAGCACCCGCCCAAACATTGGGATCAAGCGACACCTCAACCTTTTCGAGCCCAGCGGCTTCACGTCTTGAAAGCCGGGCATCCACTTTGATTGCGTCCTCTTGAACCTCCGTAACCTTGCAATCAACACTACCACTCAAGGCATCTCCCACCCGCAAGTCCGAACTGTCATAGACACGCAACCACTGTTTACCATCTGGCATCTACCTCTGCGGTTTCAATCATAGCTGAGTTCTCAGCCTCATTTCCATAACCGGGGGCTGCTGTTGCTCACGGAGCAAACGGAAGGGGAACCTACCTCCATGTCCATTCCAAGAATCTTCGACTTGCTCTTTGAAAGCCTCGCGCTTCGACGCCCAACGCTTTCTGGACACACCCTGAGCATGGTCTGTGGCGGCCTGATACAGTGTCTCCAGGATAACGACGCCTGGTAACACCTGCGGGGCAAAGCCAACCACATCGTACGACCACGGAGGGAACCGCGGACGTATAGGTGCACCAACAATTGCAAGCCAAATGAACTGAATCTCGGCCTCGAAACTGTGTGGGTCACCCGAACGACACCCAGCCTTGAGTTTCCGCAACAAGGCCTCAATCTGCCGGACCAACTTTTGCCACCGTCCAGCTTCGAGCGCAACAGATGGCATCTCCAACCGGAAGTCACCAGGACGTCCCGAATGAAAACGAGGGGGGGCCAAGTTCTCAACACCGGTTCAACCAGCTGCCCATGCCCGGCCCAAGCGGGTCCACTCACATCGACCTCCCCATCAACGGAAGACAGCAGAATCGTTTCAGCCAATTGAGACCAATTCGCAAAAGCCTCACCGGGCAAACCTTTCTCCAAGGCCGATCAACTGCATTTCGCCAACGTGCCTCTCCGACCTCTTCAGCCATACGTTCAAGTTTGGCGACATCGAAGGCCACCTGGTCCAACTGTCTCGGAGCAATCCACTTATACACGCGAGGGTTCGAGGCAGGGAGCTCAAACTCCGTGACCAAGACTGCATGCGTGGGAAGGTCTTCGTGAAAGCCCACAACACAGGAACTGAGAGCCGGGACCAGCAAGGGGCTCACAACACAAAAGGTATGCCTGGTAGCCCGCTTACAACTGGGCTCAGGCTTCGTCCCACGCCGTTCGGCATCAAACAGAGCCGCATCAACCCAACCGTCGGCCAAAAGGGCCTTCATATCATCGAAGGCAGTCAACGAGGCATTGAAATCCCCGGTCAAAATCACCGGCCCCGAAACGGACCTAACCAACTGCACACCTGCACAAATTATCTCACAGTTCTCCAAGTATCTGCGAGAGGCCAAAGGTGCATTGGCCACAAATAAAGCGTGACCATACAGATAGCAAGCTCCCCCAAAAAAAAACCGGTTAGACTCCCAAAAGCGACCGTCGATAACCGGAGACTCAAAGCTGTACAGAGGAAAACGAGAGACCATCCCACAGCCACGGGACAGGCGAAAGGACCCCAAAACATCACCCACTTCAAACTTGGGCCGACACAGCCCCTCAGCAGAGATAGCTCTTACTGCACGACGAGTGTCAACCTTCCTGACTCTGGGCGACTGCTCGATGGCCATCTTGATCTCCTTCAAGGTGGCCTGTTGTTGATCCTCCAACTGCTGTACCCTCTGTGAAACCGGACCCACGTCATCCAAGACCTCCCCACCAACTGACCGATCTGCCAGGCCTTCCGAACCTTCTTAAAGAGGACCAGGATGACTTGTTTCAGCCGGCAGCATGACACGACTTTGAAAGGAACCGACCTGAAAACCGGGAGAGGAGACCCCGCATTCATTCAGCTCAACCGTAGACCGCACCGTCAAGGCTAACCCACCAACCGACCGTTCCACCTGGCCTTCTGTCGAAACGTCTTGAAGAGGAACAGGATGATATGTCTCGGCCTGCAGAGTGACATGATTCCCAGAAGAACCGACCTGAAAACCGGAAGGGGGGGGGGCCAAACATGCATGAGAACCGACCAATGACCGCGCCATGGAATCTCGGTCGTCACGAGTGTCCCGTCCTTGTGAGACATCACTACGTGCTGGGTTAAACCGCCTAAACTCGCTGCCACTCATTCGCTCAGATCCTCTTGTCCTGGTGGAAGACGAAGGCCGCGAAGCCCCACAGATCGGACACTTGTCCTTCTTTGCGAACACCATCTTCACATGATTCATGCATTCCGGGCTAAAACATTGCCAGTCAGGGGGAAACATCATCACCCGTGACTCATCTCTCTCAGCAGGAATGACACGATTCCTTGCAATGGCAGCCCTTTGGTGCGGCAAAGGCGACCTCGATGGCGATGTAGGTCGCCCTTCAGTTTCCCTAGGCCTGGGAGAGGCCGAACGCCCACGCGAGCCCCGGCTACCACTGGCCAAGGAAGAAGCCGGCATGGCCTTTGATGACTTGGCAAACAGGTAGACAGGTAGATACAACCGTTGTGCTGTCCCCGACTAACCTGAGTCTCACTTCCATGCGAGCGGCCAACATCGCCACCACTTTCTTCTCCTTGAGCAGGGCCCCCGACATGTTCCGGACGACTTGCGAACGGCCCACCTTCACTCCTGGACTTCTTGGCTGCATCTTCAGCCTGATGTTGCACCTGATGTCGCCTCTTCCGAGTCCTCTTGGACACACTCATCTCACCATGCTTGACCACCAATTGCCCGAAGTAGTCCCCATTGGCGACTTTCAGGTCGTGATCAAACTGCCTGAAGAGGACCTCATCCTTGACCATTCCCACAAAGAAGCGCCATGGCGTGTCGGCACAAAGCACGGATGGAAACGCCAGACCTACCTCTGACGTCTGGTACTTGCCCAAGACCCCACAGAACTCACGGACACCAGTTACAACCACCGTGTTTGCCACCATCGACGGAGGTACGACCATTGAGTGAAAAAAGCTCGGCATGATCGTCTCTTCTCCATTCTTCTCAAAGATGCAAGCACCAGACGGAACAAACCTAACCACACATTCCCTCAGGAGTTCATGTTGTGCAGTGAAGGGGACAACCCAGGGCGTTCTCCACGCAGGCAAATCCTGCACCTGTCCATGAAAGACGGCAAGCGGAGCAGCCTTATCTTCTGCCGCTACCTCGAATTGCCAGACAAGGGGCAAGGGTGGCAGCAGATCAGAAACCCACTCCGGACAAACTAAACCTCGCTCATTCCAACCCGTCCCGTGACGAATGGAGAAAAGAGGAATGACCCTTTTCATAGAATCACCGCTAACAAGGGTGGCTGCCGTCTGAAGACCTACCGGTGGACGCCGCCTGACCGAGGCAAAAGGCATAGTAACCGCAGCAGGCAGTTCCAGGGCCTCAGACCACACCTCAGTAATCCAGCGAGACCTCATCGGCACCCTCGATGCGCTCACGCAATGCCAACACCAAAGGATCAGCAGCAAGTGTCGCAACAAGGTCAGCGTTGACGCCGGCACGAACACGATCCATCAGCCACGCCATAGAAGGCCCAGAAGAAAGGCCGGACAACAACCTAAGGCACCTGGCATAGGCACTCAGGATGCCATTACCTTCCGTCCTGAAACCAAGCACCGCGTCCGGCCAAGAGGCCATCAGACCGACCGATGCAGCGCCCGCACACAAACCGACCTGCACGTACCAGCGTCAGAGAACCAGCTCACCAACTACTCTCAAGTGCTCAGCGGAAAAGCCCCTCCACTGCTGTTAGGAGGCTTGAGCCAGGGCTGGGGGTTTTGGACCCATTTACTAAGTGGGGCCCGCACCCCCAAGTATACTTAAACCATCCCAGTTACAAGTAGTCGCCCACGTGCACCATCACATCGCCTCGCCGACTGGACTTCCACACGCGCTCGCACACCTCCTCAAAGGGCCAGCCATTGAGGGCTGGGTCAGCTCTGTTGCTGTTACTTTGAAATAAACCTTGGTGCGATCCAGAGGGTCCCAAGAAAGTAAAACATATCATGGTTTCTTAAAATGAGACCCCCCCCCAGTCACCATGGGTTTCAATACTCAAACGGCCTAATTTTGGATGATTTTGGGGTACCCCTATGACTTAGGACACCGACCGTATTCCCTCAATCCATTCCCCGGCTGTGGGCTCAGCAATGGGAAAAAATGAGGAAAAAAACATCGACTCAGCCAATCTGAAGAAACCATCCACCAGACTGGCATTGTAGTTGCTGAGCAGCGACTCCAATGGACAGGTCTTTCCACCGTAAAGGTTTTTGGGATTTCGTAGTTTCTCTGAGCACCATCCATCATTTTTAGCCTGCATGGTGAATCCTAGATACCTCTCAAAAAATCTCATGTTTAGCTGGTGAGGACTAATTATACCATTGATAGCAAAAAGATTCAAGTACTAAAATATCTGCCCTACCTTCCTTGCCCCCCCTCCCCCTCCAAAATTATTTTCAGGGGGTTGATGGTGTCTTCGGTAGTTATACGATGAAACCTTCGTGAGGGTAAAATAATTACCCACGTTGCCCCCCCTCCTGAGGCAGCAATCCCCATGGAGTATTTAGGGCCCCTGAGCTAGGAACACTTGTGGTCAACGGTCGGAGCGCAGCACCTTTCTATGCAGCTATGCTAGCAGCAAGTCTTGAGCCACGGAGTGGCGCAGTGGATGATATGAATTAAAGTGAACATGTCACATAGTATGCAAACTGTATATGCATTGTGTAGACACGTCCCCACAAGTAGGTTACAAAACAGACACAAATTTTCTTCGTGTCGTAACATGCAGTAAAAAATTTCGCTCTTGCATAAGAAACGCTCAGCTTATGCTCTGCTGTGAAACATGCCCGGAGACACAAAATAAAGATACAAATCATTCTGTCTTCTCTGCCATGACAATTGATTGAAATAAATTGAGTCTTCTGGAAATTGCGGCACCATGTCGATCCATGTGCCGTCTGCATTTCTGTGCCAATGCTCATAAGGCAACTGATAGCCAGATACGTACTCTACGGAAGAGCTTTGCTGGTTGTACCTGTAATATGGTTGTTGATAGTAACCCTGACTGGGATGTCGGTGCTGGTAGGGTTCGCGAGGAGGCTGCTGGCCGTACTGTTGTTGATATCCTTGAATCAGCCAGGCGGCTCCTGTGCCCTGAGTTGGTTGGCGATACTGTTGTTGCTGGCGTTGTTGATGGCCAGTGTTTGTCCAATAAGCTCCTCTGGCGTGACCGTCGCCGGTGCAGCTTCTGGTTCTTCTTCCTTGTGGTGTTGCTGATCGCTGTCGGCCACGGTCTTCTCTCCACGGTGGTGTTGAACCACTTGCGGATGCGGATGCACGTGCTGGTGTTGATGCACGAGTTCCACGAGGAGTAGAGTGATCACGGCCGCGTTGTCGGCTCCCAGATCTTTCTCGGTCTTGTTGAGATCTCTCCGTCTGTCAGAAGTTGTCTCTGCGCAATGGTGGAACAGTGTCCTGTCTTTCTTGGCGAATCTCCCCACGCTCTTGGCGAGCTTGCATGTCTTCAACATTTCTCTCTTGCCATCGACTTCGTCGCCGTGTTTCGGCTGCTTGTGAGCGAATTCGATAATTCTTAATCGCTCTCATATTTGCGATGGCCACCAAGGGAGAATGGAAAGCCTGGTCTGCATCGCCTAGGCCTAAGTCGTAAACCATGAGATGCTTCGGCTGTTCTACATCGCTAAGCATGATCTCATTGTCAAATGATGATCCTGCGTAGCCATCCGCACTAGCGGATTGTTGTTTGCTACGGTCCTCGGTCACGATGGTGTGTTTTCCATAACAGAGACTGATGCATAACATCGGGTCGCAATCTGCAGGCGGGTCGTTCTCTTGAGCTTTAATATACTCAGCTGCTTGGCTAGAAAAAATTACATTGTATGAGATGCGGTTCATCGCTGACCGGTGCAAATTGACTTGGCCTAGGAATTTCTCTAAGAAGTCAATCAAGACGCAGCTCCGGAAATCGGAATGTGCATCTTTCTTAAAATTGCGCTGTGCGAATAGGTTGCCATCTCCCTGTATAAAGTCAACTTGATGGGAGATGCAGGATGCAATGAACTCAACCCATCTTTCACATAATTCTGCACATGCATGGCTCCAGGCGTAAGATGAAATGTGAAAAACAGCACTGCGCACTTCGGCCAGGCCGAGTCGGCGGACATCATGGTTATCTGCACCGGATGTCGGTTTAAGCAGGTCGCATGATTCAATGTCCTTCCTACCTTGAATTTCTGAGATGTGCCAGTCTTCATCGTCTCGTGGCGTGACTCGGTGGAGCCGGATGCGGCGTGACTCGCTTCACAAGATTTGGATCATTGTCGGAAGTGCTCACGCAAGTATAGGTACTCGCCGTCTATCAGGCAGTTCATAAACAAATTCTGCAAAAGGATATTCTTCAACTCCATATGTTTCAAAAGGGACTGAAGATAACTGTTTCCTACCTTTGTCCCTTCATGACACTTGTCGATAAGGTCATCAAAGGCCGATCTCCGGCAATCGGATTGTTCAGCCCTACGGGAGCCAAAGTAGGCTTCCTGACCAAGTGTGTCAAAGACAAGATCCGCAACACTGAATGTTGAGTCTTTGGCCGCGTTTGTGCTCTCCGATTTCGGATGAATAGTTGCAGATGTGGTGATCACATGCCTCGCCGTGAGGTCGGCAGTCAAGGCAGTATGCATATCCACAGCGGTGGCACCAGTACATGGCGTGCTCACATTGGCAATTAGCAATGTTGCAGCATTCCAATTTTCCTTCTGGTCTTGGGAACCATTGGATGTTTGTAAATCTTGAACTAGCATTTGCATCATCAAGCATGTCCTTAGCTCGCTGTGAGGTTTCCTTCTTTTTGGGTGGCTCTCGGACTTCTTGCTTGTTAGGGTCCTTTCCTCGCCGTGGTATCGGCAGGTTTAGAAGGTGCGGATGATGATGCTGGTGCAGAGTGATTCGGGATATCGAATTTCTTCTGCCAGGATGCCTTTTTGGGCACTGCCTTTGCCTTTATCTTATCCGGAAAATGTATTGATACTGATGTATCGCTGTCTGTGGTCTCTTCTGCTGGTTCCTTGCTCTCCTTCTTGGCAGCTGATGTGGCTTTTTCAGATGCCTTTGGCTTGCCGTCAACTTCTCTCTTCATACCTTCCCTTAAAGCGTTCTGAGATCTGTTTCCGGATTTCGGATATTCTTCGATCTTCTTCAGTGACTGGAAGCTTTAGTGGTCGGTCATTCGGCGTAGGTCCTTCTCTGGCTGGTTTGGCCGACGCGGCTCGTTGCGTTTGAAAGCTGGTGATAAAGTTGTTTACATATGAAGGATCTGTAAGCCTTTCAGTCACATAATCGATATATTGCCGACGGGTCCAAAATCCTCGGTCGCTTTCATTCTGGTTCGTCTTTTGCCAGTAATATTGGTGGTTTGCTATAACATCCCTGTCCGAGGTATAGCCAGTTAATCATTAAAGCAAGATCGGAGCCTTTCGGACGTTGTATCCACCAACGACCACACGCCGAGAAATCGGCTGAAGGGTACTGGCTGTTTAGTTAGGACGTACTGACTCTCCGTAAATTCGGGGTCTGAGTCAGCTACAGTCGGACTCTGGGCGGAGACTGTCTTGCATGGTAGTTAATGAACAATCAAAAGCGAAATGGACATCTTGTCGCCCGCCACGAGTTCCTCCCCGAAGTAAGCCGCGGCAGCGTATCGACGGGAGATTTCTTTCATTTGTTCCGTGGACCAGATATCGGAAATCGTTGGGATCAAATTTGGCATGTTGAACCGTAGATCGGTTTGAATGCCCGGACTCTAAACGGATGAAAACGGATGCCACATCAAGTTGTTCCAGCTGATCTGCTTGCGCCATGCGCTCACCATCACGTTCAAACATAGATGGCTTAAACCCCGAAAGTGGATTTGCTAACTTGCCAGGTTCATACTCGTTTCGGGTTAAATATCCAATTTGCACCGGCTTTTGTTGGAATTACAGCAGATTTGTGCGAGTGGCATCATGAATACGATGGCCGTATTTCGGCTCCTCATATTCCTGCCGATCTGGGTCTCATCTATCTCCTTCAACTTGCGGTGACCCTGTCGGTTCATCTGTCGGATCTTGCGGGTCGCGCCTCCATGGCTGAGCAACTCATTGAGGCTGAGAGATCCGTCTTCGTGGGTCAGTCGGCTGTGACGAAATACATATGACAAATGTCTGGATCCCAGCGTGAAAACATCATCGTTCATAATTTCAGCATAATCTGCATCTGTCTGAACACCTCCGTGTTTTCAGAGTACTTGGATCAGACCTTCTACAAAGGCTGCAGAGTTTCCACGAACGATATCTAAAGGTTGCATAAAGGCAGAGTCAATGAGTTTATCTCTGACTTCTTTTCCTTGGGAATCTCTAAGGACGGAATCGTCGTATGCTTGGCGTCTGCCCGTAGATTCGGGCCGTCCGCCTCTAGGAATGTGTCCGGGACGATCACCTCGTGGTGTTCTTTCTCCTCTTGGAGTGAAGCCCGTACTATCGGGTCTTGGCGCTGAGGATTGAACAGGCGGCATAGTTCTGAGCAATGATTATACGTGCAAAGAGTGTGGAGCGAGTATACAGGCCGGTGCTCCAAAAGGCGAATTGAAAGTGTAGCAGCTGTCAAGGGTATGCCCTCTTCCCTGTTGAGCCGAGAGGTGCAGACACAAATTTTCTTGAAAAGAAAATTCACTCTTCAAAGTATATACATCAATGCAAACACAAAATCAGTAATATCTTCACAGAGAAACGGGATAACGTTGTGTGGTTCATGAAGATTTTCTATAACCCATGTAGTGAGAAATGCCTTATGTTTGAGCAGCGACCTGAACGGTGGGTGGACATCAACCTGATCCAACCTTCCAGTGGTGATCGATAAAACAAGCTGATCAGGTTTCGCGGTATGCTTAGTTAGCAGATCGGCTAAGCAGTACTCGTTCGCGATATGACTGAGATCATCAAGATGTCCTGTGTTGCCCTCGTGTCCAAGCACCTGAATCAGATGATGTGTTTCCTTCTGCCCTGGAAGGTGCGTTGTTTGCGCGGTTGTCACCAGGTTGTTCGCGTCAGTATGTATGTGAATGGGGACAATTTCGCCGCTTACGTCACGTCGGCCAATAAGGCTCTTAGGAACAAGCACGTTCCGAAACACTTCATTAAGGCATTTAATTCGGCAACAGTGGTTGACTGAGTGGTTGTTGTTATCGTATGACTTTCATAATCAATAATCGAACCACGTGCTGCGGAATCAGAACCGTTAGATCGGTGTGTTTGTTCATCATAACCGTAACTACGGCGTGCGTTTGGTGCTGGCAATTTGCGGTCTTCAGCCAAGAAAATGACATGTGCGCGCTGACTAGATTTGTCGCTGTTGCTGCGATAAGATGCATCGGGCATGCCAAGAATACGTTGTTGACCCTTAAGAGGCCAGAATCTTCCATCTACATATTGACTCTTGAGGGTTCGAACAGCCTTATTGATTTCTCTGACATCTCCGATTGTCGGATTAGCAGCGGCAGAGGCACAACGCGAAAACTTGTAACAGAGATGGACTTGAGTTCTACTCTGCAACCAGTTATGCTGCCCGAGAACGGAACGATAGGCAGTATGAAGTTGTGGGTTACATTGAACATTGTCCTTTAGAGACTTGTCAATCTTCACCTCTTCAACTGCATCTACAGCGAGTTTCTGGTCAACAGAAATGTAGTGTCCATACTTCTCATGAATCTTCCACTTGATGCGTTGTCCTACAAACATGTCATGTTTATTCCCAAGAGCGTCTGAGCGAAGGGTTCTTCTAATAGTTGGGGTCTGTCAAACATCTTCACATCTTCACATCCTCACATCCTCACATCTTCACATCTTCACATCCTCATCACATCCTCATCACATCCTCACATCTTCACATCCTCACATCTTCACATCTTCTCATCTTCACATCTTCACATCTTCTCATCTTCACATCTTCACATCTTCTCATCTTCTCATCTTCATCTTCAAGCACATCTTCACATCTTCTCATCTTCACATCACATCTTCACATCTTCTCATCTTCACATCTTCACATTCTCTCTTGCCCTCTTGCTCTCTTGCCCTCTTGCTCTCTTGCCCTCTTGCTCTCTTGCCCTCTTGCTCTCTCCTTC
>Ga0126342_10003913_pt1 | contig 25014 bp, 19 predicted proteins | sample Cyp1metagenome_FD_92528 | JGI IMG/M metagenome (GOLD analysis project Ga0126342, IMG submission 92528) | Coral microbial communities from Lord Howe Island, Old Settlement Bay, Australia - Cyphastrea 1 metagenome | ecosystem: Host-associated > Invertebrates > Cnidaria > Coral ...
TCAATAAATATATATATATATATATATATATATTCAATTTATTTTAAATAAATATAAACTTTAATATATTTCTTTATATATGTAAGGTGGTCCAAAAGCCCAACAGGTCATGTTAAAACATAGCGAAGAGGTGCTCTACTTTTGTGCCCTTGAGCACAAGAATCAACTACAATAGAGTGGAAGTCCCACAAGAATTGCCAGTAGCCAGTAGGACTAGTGTACTTTAAAAAAAATGAGCTGCTGTAATCCCCCTTGTACATTTTTGTGGACATGCCTCCTCCCTGTGAGGTTTCGCATTTGCGGCTTGGCGCTGCGAATCCGTTTGTTTCGTTACAATCATCAACTTCATCAACCACTGGTTGGCTGGTGGTTGTTGGTTGGAAATCTCAGGTTACCTCCAAGAAGATAACACCCTTTGGTCATTTAACATAGCCATGGACAAGCATCATTTTCTAAAGGTAAATCATCATTAAATCATCTATTTTCATGGGTCATTTTCCATAGCCATGTTTTTAAAATAACCAAGCAGATAATAGCCATGTTATTTAAATAACCAAGCAGATAGGTAAATCTATAGATCATCTTTTTCTATGGGCAATTTTTCGTCGCTATGTTAAACGACCAAAAAAATCAAGTAAATCATTATAGGTAATCTATCTCCATGGGCCATTTTCCATGGCCATGTTAAATAACCAGAAAATAAGCAAGGTAAGGTCGCCCGCAAAGACGCGTTTGTTTTGTTTGTCTCAGTGGTTCCGGTTCTCTTTGAGAACAATTAGATGTATGTTTAATGTACGTGATATGTATATTGAAATTAAATGTAAATTAATTAACAAATATACATGCATTATATGTACATGATATGTACCTTAAATGTATGTTATATGTATTTGTATAAAATATGTATATTATATTTCCATCATATGTAGCGTAGCGTCAAGTCAATAAAGCGGACGAAGCACCGATGGTACGGGCCGAGTCCAGCTGACTTATGTTTTTGTTTTAACGTATTCTATGTATATCATATAGTAATCCGTTTATTTAAATACAATATACCATCAAAATACCATGTTTTGCACACGTATATATATAATATATGTATATATATATATTTATATTTATATGGCAAATGCCTGGGCTTTGCCCCGAACCGCAACGACGACGCGCAACGCACCATCGTCATCATCATCATCATCATCATCATCAGACTGTAGATTTTAATATGTCCCTAATACCTTTTTGTTGATCTTCCCAAATGAATGTAAAGCTTAACGGGTGTGGGATTTTAATATTCCTTAATACCTTTGTCGATCTTCCCAATTGAATGTAAAATTTAACGTGGATGGGATTTTAATGTTCCCAAGTACCTTTGTTGATCTTCCCAGTTGAATGTGGAGTTTAACGGGGGCCGGATTTTAATATTCCGTAATATGTTTGTTGATCTTCCCAATTGAATGTAAAGTTTAACGGGGGTGAAATTTTAATATTCCCTAATACTTTTGTTGATCTTCCCAATTGAATGTAAAGTTGCAACAACATCTGATTGGGAATGGGAACCCCGGTACGCTGCAACGCTGGGGCGAAGCCCAGGCGTTGCGCATATATATATATATACATATCAGAGAGAGAGAGAGGGAAAGAGATAGTTTTGATAATTGTTTTATGATCTCCGTTATTGTTCCTGAAAACCGTGTTTTGGAGCTCAAGTGATTGCGAGGTTACCTCTACTACATCATGCTTGAGGTCGCGTGCGACGCGGCCATGCGTTTGTTCAGAGAACCCATTGTGCAGGTGATGAAGGAAGTGGTTGAGTGGTTGCTCTTGACGGTGGTGCTGTGGGTTTGGCGGCCGGGCTATATGGAAGAGTACAAGGCGGTAAGGGCTGGCGTCAAGTCCAGATGGATTCCCACTATTTTGTTAGTGCTGTGGTTGGGGATAGACCCCAGCTGACATGGATTTCAAGGGGTTCACTTGGGATCTGAAGGGGAGCCCTGGCATGTTGTGGCCATGCCTCAGTGTGTAAACGCGACTTTAAACATGTGCCTATGCCGTAGGTGAGACCACTGTGCAGTTGCCCTCTGGTAATGATTAACACTTTGCGACATAGAAAATGGCGATAAAAATAGTTGATTTACCCATTAAACATGCCGATTTAGGAAATTAATGGTGTTTATCCCAGTTGTTGGCTCTGTCAGCTTCACATCCCAAAACGAGCAAGTCCATATGTTCAATTTCTGCTGGTTGTGTCAGCGCACTGATTGCCTCCCCAAAATCGCTCTCGAATTTTCTTGAAACAAATTTGACACGTATAATCATACGGACATCAAAGATACAACCATCACAAGTACCTATATATATATATGTAACATAGAGAGAGAGAAATATAGGGAGAGATGCAGTATATTACTTACTGTACATATGTGTATTCACATGTTCATAGCGTTTCATAGCAATGGCGTCCCCGCAGGTCTTTGATTTGGCCTGTGCATCGGATGTGCCCAGCAGCGACTCTGAAGAGCCTTTGGGGGCGCCCGAGGACTAGTGACAAGGTGACCCCTTTCCGGTGGAAGGTGCAAGGGAAAATATGGGAAAACACTGGGAAAATTACGTGTAAAGCTAAAAAAAACGGATCCACCATAAACATCCATAAACCCAATTCTATACCATTTGTTCCAGAAATGGGTGGGATGATGTGGAATGTCAAGCCTCAAAATGATGGTTTATTAACTTTGGCTATATTGTTTTAGCAACATGAACTGGGAGCTATGATAGAGATGTCAAGGATGATCCACGGAGCTGGGCAAGTGAATCTTGATAATGTCGACCCAGGAATAACAACTATCAATGTTGAGTAGGGCAAATATATATATATATATAGATTTCAGTGGAATTGAGCAGAAATTTTCATAGTGGGCCCTAGGGTTGACATTAAACCCTGGAAAGGTTGAAGGGAAACCACAGCGGAACGGTTTGAAACCACGATTTAGCCATTCAACATGATTGCTACGTTTTGGTGTGCTGTACTGTCGGACATTTCAGCTCTCCAACTCCTATGAAGACTCACACAGAAAAGTATGAATATATATATAATATATATATGCATCATTTTGGATGAGTTGAAACCACCAATCACCTTAGAGGGGATCACTGGATCACCTTGGGGCACCGTCGCTCACAAAGATTGAGCGCAGTGATGGGACCTAGGGACCATCGGAGTCACCAGCTGAGAATTCTGCAGCCAAAAAAGGCAGATTGTGCAGAGCGGCGCTTGGATCCTCTTGGTCCCTGATGTTGAAACAGCAGGCACTTTTGAAAGGATTATGATGACTCATCATCGGGATACATGTCCGCCAGTTGGCCCACAATTTGTTGGGTTTTGGTGCTGGCAAGGAAACCGTGGTTTCTGGGCACTGTCGTTGTCCTCTCTGCCACTGGACCGCGAGGGCAGCAGCGAAACCACACTGGAAGTGGACCAATGGAGTCTTTTTGAATGCTGTTTATCAAGTACCTACTTGTTCCACCGCAAACTGAGGGTCAAGTGTTGGCTGTAATACGACCCGCTATAATCAATCATGGCTAGCTGGAACATCAACCATTGATTAAAGGATTTCGCATTAAATCCTGGATTTCTCATTAAGACCACCATTTGTAGAGGATTTCACGACCAAAAAGCCACCAGTCACAGATAATTTTCCCCAAGATAACCACCATTTGTAGATGATTTTCCCACTGAATTGCCGCAATGCCCATGAACAAAAATGGACGTCCCAGCCATGGAGATGATGACATATACACGACATATGATGACACCCCCAAAAAAATCGTGAACTCCTAAGGTCTTTGAGCGACGTTGCGGGGCTACGGCTTTGGTTGTGGCAGATGGTCACAAGATGGCAAAAACATGGTGCTATGGTGATGTTTATATTTTAGGTTTAGCAGTTTAGCCAGATATGTTCAATACAAGGTGGGGCCTCTAGCCTGTTATGATGATGTGTTTATTTATGTTATGAACCCACTACAGTAACTGTAGTTATTCACAGTTCTTAAATCACTATGGAGCTTAGAGCTTGCCTAGTAAATAAACCAACTTTGCCAAGGACCTTGGCACAAGCTTGTACTTGTGGGCAATGATCATGCACATCACTGAAAACATCATACTGTAGAGCAGGATACGTATGCTTGAATTTCTAAAAAGTAATCGCAACCCTCTCCAGGAAAAAATGCGCTTTACAGTGTGCATTTTGGCGTGGCGTGTATCCAAAGTGGGTTCTGACAATTTTGATTTGCGGAGTCGGGAATTAAAACTTGGAGAATCATCCCACTTAGCAAGTGGAAAATAACAATAAAAATAACTTCAATCCATTTACAGATGGATAACCCACTTAACGGACTTACTAACCAGGAATATTGAATTATATTGCAACCGGGGTGTGTTGACCAGATCTTGACGACTTGATCCTTGATGGGTGATTTGGAGAGTATTTCAAGATGTTCAATCATCGTCCAAAGTACTAAAGACACATATAAGATCCAATATTAATATCTTTATATATCACTAATGTTGGCTATCGATTAGTGTCATGAAACACCACTGTGTTTTTTCAAAATATTTCAATATCCTGTGGATGGTGGGGGGTGCGCCTCTATTGTGGAAAGTTTTTTCTCAGATCCAATTTTGTTCAGGGGAAAAAATGGTCATAGAAAAAACATAATTGATTAATTAATTTCCTTTTTTTATTTGCACACCTGTTCCTTGCTCAGGCACTTGCCAAGTTTCAAAAAAAGCTGAGCTTTGCTCAGCACAACTGTACAACGCTAAAAGGCACTCACTTTGGCTGAGCTGAGTTGATTATCCTAAAAATTGTTGAGGGAGGGTCGTCTAAAATGGTCGATTATTCAATAGGCATAAATTGTCGACGGGGGGGGCATCACACTAATCAATAGCCAACATTATTATATAATATTATATATATATGCCTTAACGTTTTTGGCACAAATATGTGTATATATATATATATATATGTACATACACATGTCGATATTGGATGATCTTGGGACTTTCCCGGTCTAAGACATATGTCCACCAAGAAAGATTTGGTACCTGCGCTGTTTGCTTTGCCGGAGCTGAAATTTTGTAGAGATGCTGTTCTTCGGGCAAAACCCGAGATGGACCTGTGAACGGTTGCTACTCGTGGTCATTCTGCATGAAGGTTTCAATATGCAATTTATTCAAAGCACTTCGAAATATCAGCCTACAGCCTTATCGTTATAGAGCTATATACATAAATAAAGGCACATTGTGTAGTGTTTTGTGCTTGTGATAGAGTGGTTCGCCATACTTCATGGCACTGGTCAGCTGACATGTTGACGCGTCCACGACGCGGGCCTGGACACGCAACGAGTCGCAGTGGAACTGGCGATCCGAAAAATGGCTATGGGTTTCTGTGGAGTATCAGCCCATTTAGTAAGTTTAATTCACTAGAATCGAGGTTTTGGTGGGGAAATCAGGGTTTTAAGCCATGGATTTGCTGAAAATGATGATAAGTGGTTAGTAACTGGGCTTAGTTTAGCCATTTATAGGCTTTGTTCCACTGGGGAGGTAAGATCACCAGGGTTTACTATGTTTCTGTATTAATCCCTTCCCCGGAATATTGATCAAATTGTCAATTTATGGATCATGGGGTGAAAAGTGTTCATTGACGGGTTGAAACGGGGCTTGATTTATTGGGTTTTGATGGGTTAACATTGGTTTACCTGGGTTGATACATGTTGATACGATGGATGCTTTTTGTGGCGCTATGGGACATGATGGGACATGTCGGACATGTAGTATATAATTCAATTCAATGGATCAGGCATATTTTCCGACAAACTGAAACATGATGAGTTCAAGTAATCCATTCCTCCAGATCGTAAATATCCGCGCTACTCCTGGTTTAGGTTTGGATAATCATCACTAGGGCTCCCATCATTGAGTATTTGGGGGTTCTGATTACACACAAAGTGTCATTTTACGCCCATGTGGATCATTGTGTTCCATGATTCACCTGTGATGTCGTGATTTCCAGTTTCGCAGGTGGTTAAACTTGGATGGTTTGGAGGATTTGGGGTCAGTAACTTTGACCATAGCCCCTTACTCGGGGTCCCGCCAAGGTGCAATGCCGGGTTTTCAAGGGCGACTCGGAGGATTTGCTGTGAATCACCCCGTGGAGGGTTGGGAAACTACACTTGCTACAGTAGCAATTTGCTGGCTCCCATGTGTGAAACGTCATGGAAGTGTAAGGGGTGAACTTTTGGAGGGGCTTGTCACCACATGGTTAACAAGAGCGCAGTTGATAGTACCAATCGCCGGTGTAGCCTCTATATCCATCTATCCAGGGTCTAGTAATTATGGTTCATTCTTTTCTTTTACTCTTGGGTTGTCCTATTTCATACTTTGAAAGGCTTCATTTGGAGCTGGGCGGTGGTGGAGTCCTTTTCGCTCAAAAGGGTTGTCTCTCAAATTTGGGGCACCCAAATCTGCTGTACCATCTGCTGTTTCCCGATGAAGTCACTACACACAAAGGTAAACACTGTTGGAGTCTTGGCAGATGGCGATGCGATAGATAGAGAGAGAATGTCGGAGAATCTTGGGCATTCTTGGGCCCCCTTTTACGAAACCTCCAGATTGGTTGAAAGGCGACCAAGAATGGCTTCGGAAAGGCAATGATGACCCCCAAGGACCAAGTGACTCACTCAGTACGACCAGTTTGCGGATGCTGAGGACATCGTTACTGGTGCACTTGCGGAGATCTGTAGCGGACACCTTTGGCCGCTGGGATCTCCCCTTAAGAAATCCTGGTTGATTGGTTATATAAGGGTTAATTAAGGATGGTTGATAGGGAGCCCCCAAGTTGCAGCCAGGCGGTTGCTTTGATCTGGGTTTGACATTTGACATGTAATCCAGCTTCAATAAGGTCGCAGCGATGTGGAAAAGTCTCCTGACGCAAATGGAGAAGCAGCGAAAAACACAAACAAGGAAAAGGATCTAGCGCCTTTAGTAACGAATCCATATGATCAACCAAAAAAATGGGACAATGTTGCCCAGCCAACCTGCGGACCAATCATCTATACACACCCCTTAATCTAAGCTGAAACCCTTAAACACTTTTGGTTTGTAAAAAAATAAAGTCATGTTTCTTTTGGATTTTTTGGACATGAGCATTTGTTAAGGTTTCAGGATTCGGCAGTTTATACCTCAAATCTCAGACATCACACGGCTTAGACACTATTTGGCAGTTCAGGTGCCAAGTGAAGCGGAAACATCCAGAAAACCTTGAGACTCTGCATCCGAGGCACGAACTTTGAGGAGGTTGGACTGGTCTTCGGCTCCAACTTATTAGCTCCGGACCTGGACTTTCAATCCCTCAGCCGGGGGCCCCGGCATGCGGCCCCATGGGAACATCGAGGCCCGGTGGTCCAGTTAAAACGTTGGGATGTATGTCTTATTTTGCCGTAGAAGAATGCATACCCTATGGAGATCCCTATAAGGCTCCAAACACCCTCTGACACAGTATTTTGGGGTGTTTTTTGGGGCTCAAACACCTCAGAGGGTATTTGGATAACTGAAAGAACAAACGTGGCTGATTGGGATGCGGTTTTTTCCCGACAATGCTCAGGTGTATATGGGGAACATGACATGAAATGAAGCCACAGAATTGGATGGCTAGGGATCATGCCATGTTTTCATGCAACCATGATATAACATGATATAACATGAGATAACATATGATTTAACATGATATAACATCATTAACTGTAGATTCAAAAAATGTGATATGTGAACATATATTTCCGTAGCATAAAGCCTGAGCCGAGTTGGGGAGTTGTAAATCAATTTTGCCAACTGGGGCACCAGCTTGTCGGAATTATTGGATTCTCGGGCTCCAGCAAAGGCACGCCTACCATGGGCGTACGCCTTTTGGATTCCTAGCCATTGCTAGCCATTTCTTCCATAAATAGTCCATAAGAACCTTAAAAGAAACTTTAAATGATGTTGAACATGTTGACAGCTGTTGAAGCCTGTTGAAAGCTGGAGGCGGGGCTTCAATCTACTGTAGTAAAAGTATATGTACATGTAGTATTGTTTCGACATGTTTCGACACTAGATGTGTTCAGGTTCCCATTTTTTGGCTGGCACATTCTGAAATCGGGACGGTAAATACGCCTTTGTACCACGCAGTGTGCCTTTCTTTAATCTCCGATAAGGCGTATTTCATTATTTTCACCTTTACCAATACCACGAGATAGATATAATGAATCATGAACCCACGGATTGTTGTTTCCATCCCAGAATTGGATGAAGGCAAGTTTTCTCCTGTGCATTTTCCAACCTACCCAGTGATTTCGGAAGATCCCAAGCCGATTTCGAGGCGAGTTGGGCATAAGCGACGGCTGTACTGTGGCCTTTGTGTTGTCGCAGGCGCCCGGTGGTGCCCAGTAAGGTGCGGTGGTGCCATGTCAGGATCCACCGGGATCCACCGCTGTCAGGTTGAGCCAACCCCCCGGAAAGAGCGGATGGCGGGGCACTCCGAGGGTGATGCCTTTGCATTCTTCCGCCGCAACCGCAACGTGACGTGGACAAGAGAAGGATGGGGAAGGCAGCTGCCACAGTGAATGGAAAAAATATATAAAAATGTTGGGGATAGATCCCTTTGAGCTGGAACTTTGCGAACTTTCCGCGTGGGGAGGTGGGATATCTAGATGTTTTCAGTCCTATACATCCACCTGAAACTTGACAGAATTAAAGGGTACAACTGGTACAACCACACTGAAAATCGCTATGCTACACATGCTAAAGAGCTTGGTAGTATGGGCGACTGTAGGCACACACTGATCATGCTTCATTCCCAAGGCTCAAAGTCAAATACAATTACCCTCTGGTTATTTAACATAGCCATGGAACATGGCCCATAGAAATAGATGATTTTCCCAGCTAGAAACCCCCATTTATATGCGATTTTCCATGGCTATGTTAGTCATAACCAGATGGTATTTCCTCCCCAGGTCCACTTTTGATTTGATTCGTTTTACTGCCAATTGACTGCTGGGCAACCAGCAATGGGCACTATTCATGCATTTGCGATTAAATATGCCAATGTGACACTGTGTATTTATGTTCTTGTGTAATGAATATGTGTGACATCCTTGTGTCTACGTGTATACCTTATAAAGTTGCACGCCCATGAATCATCTCTGGGATATACTTTCCAATATACCAACCGATGAGGGAGGCGTCTAAACTTTAGCCATGTCCCCAGGTGTACAAAGCTTTGGACTGCAAGCACTTGAGCCAGTCTCCTGGCAGCAACGGTGCTATCGCATTTTGAAAACCCCTAGAAGATGACCTTCCACTTAAGTGTCGCTTGGAAGAGAACCACGTGTGTTGGTTGTGAGTCATGAATTCCCGATCAATAAATTTGTATGCTATACTGTATAATTATTGCTCTATATTATGCTTTAATATACTGTAGATATTTTTCACGCCCACCATGAATGTGGATCATTTTCTGAGCGGTGGTTTACCAAGAGATAATGATGGATAATGGATTTCCATATCTACACACTCATTTCACAGAGGTGAGTCCATGAGTCCATGTTCTTTCTTGCTGACCTACGTTCCCAAGCTGGTTTTATGCATGCGCAAGGCTGCCTGTTATCAGGTTTGTATCCGATCCATCTGTTGATGATGACTGTTTTTCAGCATTTTTTCTAGACTTGGACACCCAACCAGCGTTGGCTTGTAAAACCCATAGTTTTCCGAAGATATTTACAGGCTTTATTTGCAGCGATCCTGTATGATCCTGTGAATTCTGATTCTAACTGGTGATGGTTTCATAACGGAGCGGAGCTTCGCAGGCTGCGATTTGTGCAGGGCACTGTGGTGAATTTCGGCAGAGACACCTGACTGATGGGAGCGCCATGGGTGAGAAAAGTGGCCAACCGTGGATGGGTCATGTGGCAAACCCAATCGTGAACCACTCCTTGTGTTGCCATAAATGTGTGGTAAAACCCATCCCGAAATGGTAGGTTTATTATTAGGTTAAAATTACTTTTTTTAGCAGTTTGCTAATTCGATGAATCACTATAATGATAGGTTATTTTTTTAAATCCTATAATCACTATAATAAATTATATAAACATTAGGCAAATCATTATCAGTTTGCAGGTTGCTCCGGTGAAACCACTCTATCACCGGCTCAGTGCCCCGGAATTTGCACGTCGTTGTCCCGGACTTTCCCCAGTGTTTGCGTGGCAAATTCGAGACATCTACACCTCTGTTTCTGGGGGTTCCATAAATTGGAGGATCCCTTGAAAAATGGTTGCTTTATAATGGAGATCATGGAAAATCCTATGAACATGGATGATTTAGGGGTGCCCCCATGACTTCGGAAACCTCCATAGCCAAGGAACACACCAAGGGCTGGAATTGTGACGGCTGTGAGCGGCACTTCGCCCCAGGCAGGATATTAATTGCATAGATGAACCCCCTATATAATAAAACAACAGCAACAACAACAACAGCAGCAACAACAACAACAACAAGGTACACAAAAGGAGCCCAGGAAGCTTTGACCTAAATAAAAAGAACCATAACTCTACACCAAAGTTCTTTTTCAAAACGGTGGAAAATTCCATGGACGCCCTTCAGGAACACCAAGAAAATTCCAAAATAAGCTCGGGTAGCTTGTTCTGAGGGCGCCAGTCTTTGTTTGTACCACCACCAACAACAACAGCAACAACAACAACAACAACAGCAACAGCAACAGCAACAGCAACAACAACAACAACAACATGGCATGCACTATGCACTATGTGGAAACATCACAAAGCTGCTGATGTTGTTTCTTTCCCAGTAGGGAAATGAAGTACGTGATGAACAGGTCAAAATAGTGATTGCTGCTGCCCCTAGCTTTGTCAATGATTAGTGTTTGTTTTGTTGCAATAAGATGCAGCTCCTTGCTGGGTGCTTGCTCTTCCTTAAGTTCTTGAATCATCCAGTAGCTGATTGGCTGGGATTGTGTTTAACGACTGGGAACCGCTACCGGAAGTTGCCAGGAACCTACCTCTATCGTTGCGACTTCTGCCGGATTGATTTCTGTCGAGAATGCGCTGTCGAATAGGATAGGTCTGTGCCCAAATGGCATGTTCATGCTGCGGGCATCACTCAGGTGATATCTCAATGCTTGGCAATTGTTTTGTGACCATTGGGAACATAGGTATACCTTAAGACGTCTAACCATGATATGTGTCTCTATACGTAAATAAATAACCATGCTGATTTTGATTTGATTGACTTTTTTTTAATCTACTGACAAATCTTTCGGCAAGTTTTCCGACACATATTCATATTCTGACATATTTGGGCAGAGTGTTTGCCGTCAGCTCTGAGATATATGGCCATCAAATAGTAGGGGAACCGATGATTCAAATTGACTAGTGGATTTAGGAGTGCCCAAAGTTCAAGTCCGTCCCTCAGTTGTTCACTCTTCAGAACCTCCAACTACCGGATCCGCGGGAGGACGATCCCATAGTATTTTTACCCCAAAGTTGCAAAAATTGGCTTCCGGAGGACCATTCAGTGTATAATTCAACTTTTGGTCTGGGACCAAATTTGATCAAACTTACCCTGAGATCGGGATGATCACCGAGTTGGTCGTGTCACACCAGTTCCAATGTGGCGGGAACCATGCTTCATGTACAGAGGAGCGTCGGCCGTTGCCGTCACCAGGAGACTGAGAAATGTGGGCTGTGGGGGGGGGTCGCGATGGTGCGAGAATGGTGGCAAGGTCCACAGGCTCAGATATGCTCGGGGATATGCTCAGATGATTTGTCGCACACCAGGGTCAGAAGGGCTTTTCGCCTCACTGTTCTAAGGTGTTTTTCAAAGGGTCAGCTAAGCCCTTTGATAAACACAAACCCAAACCAATATAATATAATTGTCATTAATTATCAGTTTCATACCCAACCTGGAGCAGGGTGCCAAACTGGATCATTTTCAGGCAAATCATCCAGAAATTGGAGATGGAGGAACTTCATGGAAATTATGTTTGGCCCAGATTATGTGTAAAATATATATAGTTATATATTTAATTATATATACCTCCCGTGGCAAGCAAACATGGCAAGCAAACAAATAGATCGTGAGATTATGAAAACGGACATGTCAGACATGTCCAGTTGCCAGATGAAATCGAAGTTCCATTCTTGCAAGCAGGCCTGATTTCAACATCATTGTGTGTGTGGTTATTTCAAACAGCAATCTTATTAAGTACCCTGTGGTTGATACAATCGAACGTGGCATCCATTTACTGGTTGGTGGTTTCAAACATGTTTTTTCATCATATTGGGAATGTCATCATCCCAACTGACGAACTCATATTTTTCAGAGGGGTAGGTCAACCACCAACCAGAAATTGATATTCCCAGCTAGAAACCTCTGTAGCTTCGGGGATTTTCCAGGCCAGGCCGAAAGGGTTGTTCCCTGAGTCAGGCTGAAGCGGTGTCCAACTATGGCTACATGCGACGCCAGAAGGGAGAGGACTTGAGTCGTTCCATTCGAAGCTTCCAGGTTAGTGAACGTAAAAATTAACCATTGCGGTTTGAACTAATTCTAAGTTTGTTTGCTTGATGATTTCAAACGCTGTCATTTCTTTTCGCCAAGCCTGTTGGGAAGATAATCCCAAGCGACTTGTATTTGTCTGGGTGGGTGAAACCACCAGCCATCCAGTGGTTGATCATCGTTATTCTCCATTCATTGCCTTTTTTGGGGGAGGCTAGGTACCATATAATATTGTCAGGTACTTGTACAAAATCTTAGTTTCATATTGTTGATTTATGTTATTTTTATACATATCCCATTATGCATGATATCTCCATAAAATACTTTGTTGTCTATTTGATGGGGGCAACAAACATGTTTCATGATTCATCAGCCATAGTTTATATAGGGATCATATCCCAACTTACGGGGGTTGCCATGCCAAGCTTCGCCAGGAGGAACGCGTCGATTCAGAGAATTGGTTGTGACCTTGGAGCTTTGACAAAGCGACGTTCAGCTGATTCAATTGGGTTTAGGCACAGAGAATTGAACAAGTTGGTAGGTTATGGATGTTTTCCGGTTTTCAAACCTGAGATTCCAACAGACTGTGCACATTCAGATTCCATTCTCAATGTTTCCCCATTTTTATCACAGGTGACCTCTGTTTTTATTTGTCAGGAAATCAACGGTTTTGCTGATGATGATGATCAACAAAATTGTTGGTAAAACCATGTAAGACCACTATATTGTTTGTTGGTGAAATCATTCATTTTCCCACATGTTTGTTCGGTAAATCACGGCTAATCCCTTTTTTTGGGTGGAGATTCACACAGCTCAAAGAGCTCCGCTCAAAACGTGGCCCTCCGAGGCCTTCGTTGATTCAGCAAGCCTCGGCTGCAGCGATGTTTGCGCAACAGGTTGAAGCCGCAGGTCCGTGCAGTCAAGGGCTGGATGAGATTTGCCACCCTTGTTGATTGATGATTGGTTGATATTTGTTGTGGGATGGGGATGGAGATTTAACTACCATTGTTTATAGGGATTTAATTTTGGATTAACTATAGTCAAACAAATGGACATATCATATAATGATATAATCGATAGATGGTGGTTGATTCATGTTCCTGTGGGGTTATACTATCCAATAGATTGGAGATTCTCAGGCTCCCTGAGCAAATCCGAACAGAATGAAAGAAACCAGCCAGTTTGAACACAGCTCATTTGCGAGTTGATTTGGGGCACTTGAAAATGGGGTATCACATATAATGTATCATATATTTGTTGGAGGAAAAATGATGATTGACCATCAAATTCTGGAGTACTTTTGCAGCCAATCCCATTTGCTTGATATACATAAGATTCTGGGGTTGCAATGCGAAGGTGTGGTTTTTAGCTTGACATATTGTATATTGTATAGCTTGAACCAAGTCTCTACGACAGAAACAAAATAGGCGAGAAAACTCACGGACATATTACTAGACTTCGGAAGTTTCGTCAGGAAAGCAACTTGAATGCCTGATGGACATTGTTGAGCTCCTTGGGACAACAATCCCCTAGTTTCTATGATCATTCGATCAGACTCGGTGCTACATTTGGCTACACCATTTTGTGGTGTAGCCAAAACGCGGCCATGGACGCCTAAGAAATGAATTCCTGTTTCAAAATGCAGTGATTTGCAGTTTTCAATACGCTACATCCTCATCATCCTAATCCAATAAATTCTGGAATCATCGAAAGAAGTTTAGAAGTCAAATTTCCGACACTATGGACAGATGGAAAAGCAGAGGTGGGAAGAGTCAGAGAGGAGAAAAGCCGAAGAGAGAAGATCAGAGAAGAGAAAGAGTGAGAAGAGAAAGAGCGAGAAGAAAGAAGATGCAGGTGCGCGAAAAGCCAATGATTTGTGGCTCCGGAGGGTCGAAAAGTAGGCTCGCTAAAGTGGCGGGTGCGGAGCCATGTGGTCAGATGAGAGATGAAAAGTTGCACGCCGTTGTGGCGCGAAGCACATTTCCAAGTCAAAATGCACAAAGCACACCAACATCGGACCACTTTTGGAAGTTGTGATGTCGAAAAAGTGTACGCCGTTGTGACGCAAAGCACATTTGGAAGTCAAAAGTGTAAAAAAAACTGACGGTTTCGGAGCACTTTTGGACGTTGAGATGTCGAAAAAGTGCACGCCATTGTTGCGCGACGCACATTTCGAGCGTACGCCGTTGTGGCGCGAAGCACATTTCCAAGTCAACATGTTAAAAGCACCACATGCTCGGACCAATTTTGAAGGTTCAGATGTGGTTTTGCCAGGGGTTCTGCACCTTGCCAAAAGTGAGCAAAACGTGAGGGTTTTGTGGCATGTCCAAAAAAGATGGCAGGAGGTGGGCATTTGCAGAGGATCTGCAAAGATGCGTTTCGCGTGGCAGGCGCAGTACAAGAGACATGTTCACAAGAGATGTTAGGAGGTCAGGGTGCTGATTTCCTGAGAGCGGTTGCATTTTGGAGCATCCGATCTTCAGTTTGGGGAAGGTGATTTTGCGTGACAGGTGCAGCACTTCGTATGACCTGGCATCACTTTTTCGTGGCAGGGGCAATACTTTAGACAGATGGAATGGAAAAATCGCAAAACACAATGGTACGGAGCCGTCAGGCTTTCCATTTCCGAAGGAAGTCTCGCACAGTTGCTTCTTTTTTGATGTTGTCAACTTGAAAATTTGAGGAAGTCTCGCAGAATAGCTTCTTTTTTGACGTTGTCAAGTTCAAAAATTGAGGACGTCTCGCAGAATTGCTGCGTTTTTGAATTGTCAAGTTTAAAAACTGAGGAAGTCTCGCAGAATAGCTTCGTTTTCAAACTTGCAGATTGCAGCTAGACACATTAAAAAAAAACACAACTACAACAGCAACTACAAGTACACTACACACTACTACAACTACACATGCAAATAAACTATGCAATGTTACACTACACTAATTACACAACACTACACTAATTAATTACATCTCACTACACTACACTACACTTTATAATTACACTACAGCTACAGCTACACTACCCTACACTATACTACACTATATAGACTACACTACGCTATACCAAACTATACCAAACTACAATACACAACACTAAAGTACACTACAATACGCTACACTTATTGCACCACCCCACAACTACAATTTCAACTGTCATTGCGACTATGTTACGCGACGCAAAATTACAACTACAATTCCACAAAATTACAACTACACAAAATTACAACTACACAAAATTACAACTACACAAAATTACACTACACTACACTACACTACACTACACCACACTACACTACACTACACTCCACTCATTACACTAACAAGTACAAGTACAACTACACTACACTCATTACACTAACTACACAAAATTACAACTACAACTCCACTACACTACACTACACTACAGCTACGACTACAACTACAACTGCACCACACCACACTATATCCAGCAGTTGTGGTGAGGTGACCACTGCAAACATTGCAACCACTCCAAAAAACACAACTCCGACTCCAACCACCTTTCGGTCCATCAGTGGATTCGCTCTGCCGTCCGTGATTCACAATAACCAACATCTCCTATAGGGCTCCTATTTTTGAAACTTCCGCCACCGCTTTGTGCGGTACTACTGGTATCTATACAAGTAAAACAACAAATAAATCAATAGTATGTTTTCTTGAAACTACCAATACACGTCTTGCCCGTTTTTCCAATGCACCTAGTGACGACCAAAAAAACTCCGGGTGACCTTGGAGGACAGTGTTGGGATGATCGTTCCAACGTCAGTGCATCTTTGGTACCCCGAAAACGCCCCAAAATCGATTGGCAAATGTGAAAATAGATCACATTAGCAGAAATACATGGGAAATCCATAGCAATAGCATGGAATAACTACGAAGGAATAATCATTATATAACCGTGATTATATACCCGGTATTATTACCTATTATTGACCCATTCCCCTTTAAGATTCCATCATTCCTCAGGTCCTCCAGATGTCCGTCGCAGCAACTCAAAAAGCTCCTTCACGGAGGATTTTTTCGGGTCTTTTTGGGCGGAAAAAAGGGTGGGAAAAACCCTGGTTTTCTCTGGGAAAACCATGGAAAACCGGTGATTTCCCTGGGAAAACCCGCGATTTCAATGATTTTGTTGGCCTATTTTGGATGATGATTGTGATGATTATAGGATGATTTGATGATTTGCGTGGACAGCTTGTCGGAAAACTGTTCACCCTTGATTGTCAAGATGATTGCACAGGATGATTATTGAAGCGATTGCGGTGATTGTTTGAATGATTATGTGGCAAAGTTTGAACGGAAACCCGTTCAGAACATGATCTACATGGACATGGGCATGTTTGTTGACCTTTCCACATTTATGTTAATTAATTTATGTACAGGAAAGTAATTGATGGTAATTGGATGTAATTGGTAAGAATGGCGCGCACCAGAAAACGATGCGATTTTGGGGGGGGGTTAGGGGGTGGACAAACTCTCAACGCAGAGCTAAGACGAAACTAGGGGTGCACGAGTCAGTGCTATAGCAATTTTTAGGCGATCATATGTGCAGCCTCCATATACTACAATATCTTCCAGATGGGTCCTGTTTGCAGGTCACAGGCGTCACAGGTCGCACATGCAAGTTGTTGTTTGTAACCTTTGCTCCACCCAGATTACGTTTATAGGTTTTCTGTTTTCCTTGGTGACATCTCCAGGTATGTTTTCTTCAAACATAAAGTCTAGTGTTTCCCTAAATTTGATATTTTTTCGGCATTTCCATTGTTGCATGAAAATATCGTGGCACCCATTTTTTGGGAACACTGCTGATAGTATATCTAATTTTACCACCACAATTGGTAATGATATGGTCATTCATTTTTGGGGATATTTAACCATCAAACGGCATTGAATAACAATAGGTCTACATGCTCTAAGCATTCCCATGCGGATGGCTAACCCAATTTGATTGATTATTTTCTTGGAGATGACTAACCCAAAGTAATCCCCCGAGATGCTTCGTTATCTGGTTATCCCAGAAGATCCCGAGAATTCCAGTCATAGCCATGGGATATTGAAAAAAAACTAAATTGACAATTTTTTTAATGGCATTTCCATGCATTTCCCCCCGTTCATGCATTTTTTGATGAAATGGTGAATCCCATTAATCCATATTAATCCATATTAATCCATATTAATCCATATTAATCCATTGTCTTATAACAATGTTTAATGTGGACCTTTCCTACTTTGCTACATTAACTTGGGGTTGATCTTATTACCCTCCAGCAATCAAACATGGCTGAAAAAATCACCATCACAAAATTTTGCCAGCTACAAATCTCCCCTGAGTGCAGAGGTTTTCCAGCCATGTTTGATGAACTCGTCAGGAGGCCTGCTTGTCTCCTTTTCAGAGCGTGGTGCGTGACCCCAAAAAATTCGCAAGTCCGGGTGGTACGACAGCAGAGATGAAGGATGAAGCAATGCCCAAAAAAAGATGCACACAACTTAAACCCAATTTGATTGCTTAGCGGTTGATTGAAGGTTGATTGAACTTGTTCTGCATTTAGTGGAAGTTGTTGTATTGCAAGACATGCTGCATGTTCTTGTTCCCCCACGCAGGAAGTCTTTCACGTATTTCTTTAGCATGTTTCGTGAATAAGATAGAACATGTTGTAGGCCCACCCTTGAATGCAATGCCATTGGCCGTTTTTCTTCAGCATATGTCCGTCAGTATATGTTAGTTGTATGAGTATCTTTTCATCGGGGTTGAAATGAGAACCAACCATTACATCATATGTATGCATGTTTGTCTAACATGTATGAAGATGTTTGATATATGACTATATTCTTTAAACTATTACTAATCTGTGCTAATCTTATGATCTCTTGTGTAAATACTTGGGTTTTGATGGTTTTTTGCAGTTCCACAGTTCCACTTCTAAGGCGCCAAAGGTGAGAGGCCTCCATGTCTCGTGCCCAGGTCCTGGAACGTCGCCGCGCGCGCGAGGCCAAGGCGGAGGCCGCCATGGCCGCGGCGGCGGCGGCGCCGAGCCAAGCGCAGGACGAGTCGTAACTGGTTAGCAACCATAACTTTGGTAAACTAATACCCATAGGATCCATGTATGGTATATATACTAACATTGGGGGTATATTGATGGTAAATGATACCATATATAGCATACATGGATCCTATGGGATATAGAAATCCATCTTATATATATACATACATATTTGGAACATGGTAAATCATGGTATATCACCTGTTATGGAAAATCACTATATTGGAAATCACTATCTTTAAGTTCCGTAAATCAACTATTTCTAGCCATTTTCAATACAGCTATGTTACCAGAGGGTAAGCCATGGGATAATCCACTGGGTACTTATATGATCACTATATGATCACTATAGGGCGGGTTACTAACCACAATTACGATTCGTGGGATGATCCTCCAAGTAACTGGGGAAGTCGATGTTGTTTGATTGCCAGAGGTTCGATGTTCAACGTTGTTTTTCCGTGTGTTTCATTGGAAAGTCATCAAACTAAAGGATATATCATGTACATAGCTATGGAAGCTATGGCCCATTTAGTTCCATGATTTACCCATATGTTCATGGTGGTTTTCGACAGAAGCAAAGTGTAAAAAAATATCAGAGAGTAACTCCAAAAGCATGCAGAAAGCGTCAAAGTGATCGCTATTTATGAAACAATATGAAACACATGGAAAATGTATTCCAACCAGCCATATTTGTTTGCAGGCTATCTAGTGCTGACCATGCGTACTTGATTGTTACCCCTCCATGGGTATGAGAAATGGAGTTCCCTGGGTCATTTTGTTCTATTTATAAAGAATCGTGAAGAGAATTGATTGATATGTCGGAATGACCAAATTTCATGTTGTTGGTCATTGTGGGTCAAATGTGAAAGTTTGATTGGAATTCCTATTTTTGAACCAAAGTGACATCAGTGATGGTTTCTGACCATGGGATTGCGATAATATATGTCTATTTTGACAAGTCTAATATCTTGACCATACACCAACACTGGGGTGGACACCAGAAAACAACATGTGCCAAAGGAAAGGACCTGCCCAAGAATCAGTTCTACCGAATTTGTTACCGCAACTTGAAAAGTGCATTATTAATTATCGGTATTTGCCTTTGCCAAATTACCGTTGTTTTGGCCAAACAACCGTCCAATTCAATATACAGTTACATGTGTATACTTATATCGAAGGGGAAGCACAAATAACTCACATATAGATCATATAGACATGTCATGATATGTTTAATATGTTTAAGGAAATGAACGCATCTTATTTAATATATACAATGTATAATATGCAGTTTTATGTGTAACTGCATACATTTACAGTAATTTATAGGTGTATCTATTTTGTGTCTGTCGATATGGCGTCCAAATGTCACATTTGGCACAAGCAAATCTGGATTCGTTCCCCCCATGGGATTCCTGAGATCCAGGACCCCCATGCAGTGACAGATCGGAGAGATGTGAAAGATGCCAGGCAGGACCAGTCGGAGCAGTTGTTTCGAGGGATTCAAGACATGTCGTTGGCCCGTTATAAATCCGAGACTGGTCATTCCAAAGAATGTTGTTTATCATTGTTTATCAGTTTATCACAAATTGTTGGATTGCAATCCGGTGACTGAAAGGGAAAGCATGGGGGTAAGAGCAACAAAGGGTCAATGGACCTCGCCACATGGTGCGTTGTCGCGAGCGGAACTACAGTGAGCTCAGCAGCGCTCAAATGGCAAAGGAACTCGGTGGCAGTCCTCCAAACCGCGAGATGACCTGGAGTTTGACTTGAAGTGAACACCCAGATCTTCAGCTCGGTGATTTTGAAACTGTTTGTGAGGTCAGTAGCCTTACATTCAGAGTGCTTCCATAATGTATTGCTTTGCTGTTGGCCCCCAAGTTTTCGATGAGCTAAGTTGGTGATGTGGCCGTACCCCTCCTGGCTGGTTGATCCAAAGATGAGAGACTGGGCACTGCGTATTGGGCTCCATGTTTTTGGTGTTTGGAAGATGTATAGCGCCAGACTGCACATGAATGTTGATACAGAAATAGTAAACCATCCCCAATTTTACGACAATCGGGTGCTATAGACATCTAAAGTGCTTTTATTATATGAAATTAGAAGCTGTCAGAATACCATAATTTACAGAGAATAAAGCAGCTTTGCTATAATGACTATATTATAGACTATATTGGTACAATATCATCAAGATATGGGTGGTTTATTCTTCGCCATCCGTCAGGCCCCCGACGCCTTCGTATCCTTCGCCCTTCAAAGAGTGACCTAGCCGCAAACACAAAAGAGTGGGCTCCAATGAGCCCAACATCACAGATTTCCACAATAAGTTATTATGACATATGTTTGATATAATTATTTCATATATAATATGATATATATATATACATCACTATATATATATACTTTATATATGTATATATATATATAAAGTATGTCATCCATTGTCCAACTTCCAACTTCCATCCATGCCAGACAAGCCGAGGCAGCCGGCCCCACCTCCGATGCCCCCGGAGTGGAACGAACGGCTCTGGGAGCAGCGGAAACGGGAGCTGGCAGAGGAGCGGAGGCGCAGACAGGCCAGGGCCACTGGGGGCCACTGGGGGCCACTGGCGGCCACTGGGTAACTCCAAGCATTCTGTGAGATCATGGGATATATTGTAATATATGTAGGTCAGAAGCCTAGATTTTCACCCAGAACCCGGTCAATATGGGTTCCATATGAATTTTAATGCTACTTATGATTCCTGCGATGCACATCCAAGTATAGTTGGCATTGTTGGCACAGAAAAAGAGTGAATTTAGGATTCAAGAAGGTCATTAGTAGCAGGTGGTAGTCTTGAATGTTGGATTCACCATCGTTTGTCTATTCCACCAGCGTGTTGGTAACCTCATATGTAAGCAGTGTCTCAGCCATATGCTATAAGAGTCGTTGAACAAATGTTTGGCCCATTGGCACTTCACCAATCCAGTTTTTACCGAAAATAAGAACAAGAAAAGTAATAAAAGTTGCGGGCATTTGCGGGTTATATCTAATATAATAAAGTTGTTTGACTTTGGATATGGATAGAGATAAGACTATGATAAACTTATATAGTTTTTTTTTTTGATTTTATATGTGCTTATCAATGGTCATAGTTATACATAATATAATCACATTATTGTTATATCAAAAATATGTATATGTATATATTATATATTTGTATATATATATATATTTGTATATATATATTATATTTTTATTATTATTATTTATATATATTATATTATTTTATATATATATATTTCTTTCAGTTCATTTCAATTTCTCATAGCTTCACCGCCAGGCCGAGCGGTGCTCCGACCCCTTCGGCGTTGACGCGCCCCCAAAACCACCGCGCGTGCCGCGCGGGGTGCCGCCGCATGGCACGCACAATGCGCACGTGCCCCCGGAGGTGCGGAAGTCTCCCCATGTTTTGGGGGTTGTCCCGTTGTCCCCCTGAAAAAAATATCGGAACACATCTATAGAATCTATTGTGAAACACTATGTTTCACCAAGGATATTGGTGGGACTTACATCTATATAGAATGATTTTGGACTTTACTGCTCTATCTTTGAAGTGGTTGGTGGTTGGGCCCCCTTGGATGAGCGGCATATGTGAAGTTCGTTTTGTTTGATTCTATGGGCTAACCATGTGGCACCACCTTGAAAGGAGCTACCGTTGTATCCAATATTCCCTGTTTGCCAAGGGGCGCCAAGTAGCTATACGGATTGACTTTCCAACCCCATGATAGCAGAGATAATGCAGCTTAAAGTTGGGAGAAATTGCGTCAACTGGATATTACAACTATAGCTGGGTTTATCTGGGTTATTGCCCACTCTGTTTAATGGATGATTAATGGATAATAATCATCCATTAATCATCCATTAATCATCCATTATTTCACATTATTTTCGAAGCCGGTTTCTGGGTTACTGGGTTATTGCCCACTCTTTTAGTGGACAGGATTCCTTGAGATGGTTACTGTGTTCCCCCAAAATGACTTGCCAAAACAAAAGTGCTATTAAGTCATTCCATCTATGCCCAACATGGTTGCATTGCACAAAGAAGACCGGAAACAAAGTCATTATTATGTGTTTCTGTGGTCTAAATTTATTTTTTAAATACATAAGCACACACAATACGGAGACATCAAAACACCTAGCCGCCCAATCGGATACATTTTCTCATCATTTGTGAGCACCGGCATCATCATCATCAAAATGTGGCAAACAACTAGTTGCCAACCTGCAAAATGTGGCAAACCAAACCAAAGAACAAATCATCCCATGATTTACTTTGAAATTGGCTGTATACAGCACAAACAATTACCCTCAAAATGGGAAGTTTATGATTGGGTTTGCCGCATTATAATCCCAGTTTGTTGGTTGAATGCCTATTTTGAATAGGTAAAGCCAAAGCATCGCAAGTTGGTTATATCCAAATGCATGCTCGTTGAATATGGTTAAAACGTGTTGAATCAATTCCCGACATTTGATGGTGAACAAAATGTTTTTTTTCCATATATGAAATAGTGGATTGAACCATATTCAACGAAAAAAAACAGGAGTTGTCCATCATATATGTCATATGAATTCATATGATAAGTATTTTACATGTAAAACAAACATCTGTTGATGGATAAATCATCTGCAAAAAACACATGGACATGTTTTTACATGTTAAAAAACAAACATGTTTTCCCTCCTCGCCCCTCCCCCCAAAAAAAAAACCGCACAGGACTTGTCCGGAGCTGGCAGTGCCTGGCGGCCTTGGCGCTGCCCCATCTTCCCCAACTGGAGCGCGAAGCCGGAGGCCCATCTTCCCCAGGTCGTCCGCTAAGTCGGTGGATTTATAACATCGAATAACTAGGTCAACTATCTTTGGTATAAGATGGTACAAAACGATATAAGTATAAGATGATACAAGATGACATATAGTATAGCTGTTACGGTTTACTATCAGATATAAGATGATATAAGTAGATAATAGTGAGAGACACTTTGTAAACACTCTTGTAACGAAGAATTGTAGATATATGATATATCTATAATCAATATGGTTTATAAACCAACTTATGACTATACGGAAGCACCACTCTGTATGATTAATAAGGATTAAGGATCACAAAAAGATTATAATGGAATATGAATGGGGGTGTAGTGGGGAATTCATCTACACACGATTATAATTTTATGTGAATAAATTGGAACAACCGCACTGCGACCTCATCCCCAAAATAGCCTTGGTTCATTATACAATTGAGCCAGATTACTTACTTGGATGATTTTGGAAGGACAGGCTTACTCCAACTCACTATCGGTGAATGACGGACATATTCGAGGGACATGTTGCCTCTAAAAATCTACCAAAATTCTCCCCAACAAATATTTGGGTGTTGGGAGCAACCCTGTAGGAGTGAGGTTAGTACTTGGGCAGTCACATGGAATGACCCACGCCAAATGCTTGCGAATTACTGCGTAATAGTAATTAATAGTATCCTCAGCCATCCATGTGCATAAGAAATTGATCCTTACCTGCAGTGAACTAACATACATATTGAATATAGTGACGGACAATTACTTAGAATATCATTAGCAAGCGGCATGTTGGAAGCGATCCTCGCGCTTAGAACATGACCAGCCTTCACACTTAGAGCATCTGAGTTGATACTGAATCACACCGTGCCCTGCAAAGGCCTCACACTTGGAACATCCTCCGTTTCATTCTCTTATCACTTCAAAATATATCCACAAAAAGGAGGAGTCTCAGGAACCCAAAGGGCCATATGGAGAGGCAGATGTTCTAAGTGTGGAGCTTACTGCACCTATCAGTGAAGCTGGCTAAACCTGTCTCTCTACAAAACCTGAATGCTTAAAACTCATACATGAGCTTTGCTTTCCAGTCCAAACCCCTTAATCCTGAAGAACAAGTGGTTTGTGAGGACCACCGGATGCGAGAGACGTTCTAAGTGGGAGCCTCCGCCACCTGTTGCTACATGTGTATATCTACCCAATTGCCAGGTGTCTTTCATTTCAACCCCTTCTGATTCTAAATCATTTTAAAACATATTCTAGACATGAACATTGGTCAGGAACCCATTGGGGGCAGAGATGCTCAAAGTGTGGGGTTTACCCCACCTATTGGAGAACCGTGGTGAACCCGTCCACTTTATGAAACCTTAGACTTAGATCTCATAGGAACTTTACTATTTTAAAGTTCCAACCCCTTCATCCTGAAGAAACAAGTGGTTTTTGACAACCCCAAGGTAAGAGAGATGTTCCAAGTGTGAGCTTGTGATGCTACATTTGTATACTTACCCGATCCTTGCACTTGTCCTTTAGTTTAA
>Ga0126342_10003914_pt1 | contig 25004 bp, 21 predicted proteins | sample Cyp1metagenome_FD_92528 | JGI IMG/M metagenome (GOLD analysis project Ga0126342, IMG submission 92528) | Coral microbial communities from Lord Howe Island, Old Settlement Bay, Australia - Cyphastrea 1 metagenome | ecosystem: Host-associated > Invertebrates > Cnidaria > Coral ...
GGTTGATGTTTGTAATTTAAAATCAATAAGGCCTAATTTAAAATCAATAGGGGCTGAAAAATCAGATTCTGAAAATTATTTGTAGCTATTGCACGCGCTTTACTATTGTCCATCCAACATTATATGATATAGTATATTGAACCAATCATAATATGATGATCATATGGGATATATGGGATATCTATAGAATGTAGAATTCTGAAACTGGCTCATTTGATGGGGATATGCAGTACTGGGATTGTGAAATCTTGGAATTTCACTGTCAAAAAAATGTTTTTTTTTTTTATGGAGTTTTAAGATCAACCAATCCAATAGGCGGAAATCGATAGGGATTTAAAAAACTCAAATAGGAGATGCTTACCAACCACAAGGAAGGAGAGTTGTTGCTTGGGCTGGAATTTTCAGGAAGCCTTGTGTTGGAAACGCGGCAACAATTTTCAGATGGGGTGAGCCTTAGCCCAGTCAGGGATAGATGCTCTCCCCCTGACCCCTATGAAATCGTTTCTTAGATTTGAGGACCCCTTGGCGCTTGACCTATAGGCTTCCTGAAAACACGCCCGTATGTCATGGTTCATGGTATCAGTGATTCGCAGTATGGATCAGAAGCCTCCAACAGTGGGTTTTCCAGCTTCCAAGCAGTGACGAAAAAATCTGAAGTTTCATAAATCCCGTGAAGGATGACATACATAAACTGTTCATAAACTTGTTGTTTTCTCTTCACTTGGTTTCAGCATGTTTTACACATATAACCGCCTCCGGGCTATAAACACCCCGCAGAAACAGTCTCAGGTAGGGGCGTTTATTGTATGGCGGGGTGATCATTATCCAGTAATATTTGAGAAGTTTGTTTGAGGTACCTTGAGGTAAAATCCTAAACCATCACTGGTTGGTGGTTTCAAACATTTTTTATTTTCCATAATATATGGGATAATCCTTCCCATTGACTTTCATATTTCTAAAGATGGTTAAAACCACCAACCAGATCATAAACCATAAACATACATTGTATATAGCGTATTGCAAGGGATTGCACCCCAATAAATATAATATAATGTTTAATGTTAGTAAAGCAATAAACCACTGGTTTGATGGTTTCAATCCCGCCCAAAAAGCTTACATACATGTGGGGATGGTGGATCGCTTGACTACCATTAACTGCAGGTGATTTTCCAATAGGTATCACAATTCGGTGCAGGCACAGCAAAGCCAATTGGCCCAGAAACAGCGGCAGATCGCGGAGCTCCAAAGGGCAGTGACATGGCCCAGACGATCTGACAGTGGGATCAATGAAGTTGCAGAAAATGATGATATCATGGGGATATAATGGGATTTTATAGTGGGGAAAATGGTGATATTATAGGATTTCATTGGGATATGTGGTAAAGCCTTTACCACAATGCCGTCACCATAACCAAGTTTGAGGTTTATGAAAGTTGGATAGAACTAGCTACAACGACCCCAGTCATGGTTTCCGGTGCTGGTTTATGGCATTGCCTTTAGCGCAGGAAATGGGTCGACCAGGTTAATCACCTTGGATGTGTAGTACATTTGCCTACACATGTGACATGGGGATATATTAAGCTACTCAACGAGCTAAAAGATGTTTTTTTTTTTTATTTTTTGTTGTAGGTCTCTAAGATTGCTCATTGGAAACGGCAACTGGGTTGTATTTTCTAGAATGGTCAGCTACTGTAATTCTTGGTAATTGCCTATGGTTGTAATACATTGTAATATGGCAATGTGAAACGAGGATCAATAAGGGGGTTTCCCAAAATAGTGATACAGTCTTGCAATTATACCCTCTGGTCAACTAACATAACTATGGAAAATCACCATTTTTAATGGGAAAATCCACTATAAATGGTCATGTTCAATAGCTATGTTAAATTACCAGAGGGTAAATGGAAGAAGGTGGGTTCTTTTCATCCTGTGCTGACAAAAGAATTGCGCCGAATTATGGAGGTGTCCGGATTAATAGTTGGTCTTGTGTATCCGTGCCATTCCACACGTATATATATATATATCATACATGCATAGATTTCATTAGAGATATATGATATGATTTATATTTGATTTATAATAATAGGGTTTTTGATGCAGATGTATACAGATATATGTCCGCTTCCAAGAACGACCTACCCACCATCTCCCTGTGCTAAAAAAACACGTACGCAGGTCAGCACTTTGCAGGCACAGGCCAAGGAAGAAGTGGCTGCAGATCATGGCCTGGAGCTCAAGTACCAGCAGCAAGCAGAGGAGTACCAAAAGGATGTGGAACAGCTGGCCCTTTGGCCGTAGATTGCCGTAGTGGGCCACGAATGTCGCGGCTGATTGTCCAAAAGAATGTCCAAAAGAATGACTGTTCATTTATAATGACTGGATACTATAGATGATAATAGAACATTTAAAACCACCGTTTCATGAAACACGTTTCTTTAAATCTATTAGGACGGTCCGACCTTTGATGAGTGTTGGCGGCCAAAAGGGGGCCATGCTCCAGGTATTTTTCACCCGAAAGAAGTGCTCAGGTGAGTTTTTTGCGGGTTGCCAGCTCCATGGCCAGTTCAAAAAAAGCGATTCGTATTGAAAAAGTGAAGCGACTCTTTTGGGGAAATGATTTCCCATATGAAAACCATGACAGATCACTCGTATGTTTCAGCTAGCTTTGAAAAGCTCTTTCTCCCCAGATCAAAGTTGGTGGATGGTTCAGAGGTGTACACGGTGGAGTTGTCAACTCGACATTCATTTCCCCATAGTCACCTCTCTTTAAGAGGAAGGATCTGATGATATTAGCGATAGTTGCCAAGGAGCATCTGGAGCAGATTGACCACATGGATGGATCTTGTGATTTTGACTGTTGTCAACATATTCATTGTTCTTCATGATTGCCCTCTGGTAAACGTACCAAAAACTATGGAACATCATCATTTTGAATGGGTAAATCAACTATATATAAATGTCCATTTTCAATAGCTATGTTAGTTTACCAGAAGGTATCACAATTATCACTATTCTTTACTTACTTTGGTTCCTTGTTATTTCCACGGTGCTATCTCACCCGCTTGATTCAAACGAATATTTCGAAAAGAAACCATGTTTCCACCGATGTATGGTGACCCCCTGATGAACCCTGCAGAAGGCCGCCACCAAGTCATGCTGTACCTATCCAATTGCAGATACATCACTTTATATACATACGTATATATATATATGTGATTATATATATATATATGTGTGATTATTATTATTATTAAATATATATATATATATATATTATATATATTATACATGTATCCATTAAATAACCCTAGTGAACCCAGCTAAAACCAAGTATCCCATGTGTTTACCCAGAATTTTGTTGTGTATATCATTGATTTCCCCCCATGATATCCCCATGTTTCTCCATTTTTTCTATGGGTCATCCCCAGTTTCGCGTCAGCTCCACCTATCTCCCCGTCCTCCAAGTGCACGAGGAAACCGCGCTGCGCGGTGCCAAGGAGCAGCTGGCGGATCTGCGACAGATGCAGCACAGGGACCAGGAGGCGAGGAAAACCACCCCCCAGTCATCACCATTTTTATAGGTGGTACCATTTGGTTATTTAACATAGCCATGGAAAATCACCATTTTTAATAGGTAAACCATCTATAAATGGACCATTTTCCATGGCTATGTTAAATAGCCAGAGGGTATATTTTTACCCCCAGTCATGGGTAAAAATGGCATTGTTTTAGCCACAGCCTTTGGTAATCAAAGGTGGCAAGGGCGAAAATTATAGGCAAAAAATACGCACAGAACCGTACGGTTGCCCGGAGTTTTCTCGCACGAAACGGCCCTTCTTTCCACGGACCCCCACGAAGTCTGCGAAGGGTTGTTGCCGCAAATTGTTGTGAAATGAGCCATGAAGCAAATTTTGTGTCGTACGCATGGCGAGGGGCCACACCTAGTGTACCGTTCATCCCTGCAAGGTGGTTAGAACCGTGGATGAAACATGTGTCAAAACCGTGGGAAGAATGAGATATATATTGTCATCATGGGCGAACGTTAGGTTCTGCGGGCAAAAATAGAGGTCTTACTGGGAAAATCATCTATAAATGGATCATTTGCCATTGCCATGTTTGATTACCGGAGGGTGGCAGTCTTGACTGATGGCGATGGAGAGAGAGAAATGTGGGCAACCAAAGCTATAAACCTACTGGGGATGGTTTATGATACATGGGGTTGGCCAGTTTACCACATTACCCTCCAGTAAATTAACAGTTTGACCCTGACAATAGGCAATTTTTAGTGAACTAATCTTACACCCTCCCTTGCTTGCCAGGGTCTACGTCAATTGGGGGATGGTATGCCCCAAGCCAAAATGACATGGGAAACATGATGATAAACCAGAGGGTTTTTGGGGTACCAAGTGGTCGGATTTTTAGCCATTTAGATGGGGATACTACGCCATCCCCCAAAATTAACAGTGCGACCCCCGAAAATGGGTCGCATCTTCTGGAAATTGCAATTGTTGGGCTCCATGTTTGTGTCTGTAATAGGTGTGACAGAATAAATCCTTGGCCATAGACCACTATTACTATATGTATGTATATATATATTCATATTTTTAACGCATTGATCGGGTTTTAAACACCTTAATGGTTTAGCTCGTTCACCTTTGGGCCAACAAAAAAACTGAAAATATGGTGACATGGACAAGCATTAGCTGTCCGCTACAGGGATGTTAGGCTGGGGATGTTGTTTTAGGATGTTTTAGGCACAGGGAGGTAGCATGAGCCCCATGCGCCGCTTTGCATTGAAATAGGAGAACCAACAAAAATCAAAAACAAGAATTCAGTATTCTTTTGAGTTTGACCATCTTGGGTCTTGAGCTACCGTAGGCTTTTTGGCAGAGAAGTTTTGGAGTGTTTGCAACCTTTGCATCCGACCAAAGGTTGGTCAAAAGATGTGGGCAGGAACTGACTGAAGGAAAGCAGCGGTTGCAAAAAAATGAGAACCATGTGCAGCTGCAGCAGCAAGAGCGTCACTAAGTTGCAGAATGGCAAGAGCAATGGACGGGTTGCAGTCAAAATGTGTGGGAAACCATGGTGTTTACCTGTGTTTACCATTCAGATGCGGCATCCCTCAAAACCGCAGCAATTGAAACACACTTTTGACGGCTGGTACCGTCTTGTTAGGTATGTTAAGAGGATGTATCCTCTCCATGTGCCAGAATTTCCACTGACATTGACGCGTATCACATGTTCTTACAATCATTCCAGTCGACGATTGTCACATTGCAGACTAGGTGTAGTAACCCCCCCAAAAAGAGAGAGAAACAATAATTTAATATCTACATTTATTTACATTATATATATATACACCACTATTTTCAGGATCGGATTCTGTTGTTGTGTGCATTTCTTTTGGGAGTTGCAAAATACCGTTGGCACTTTCTGGAACCCGCGAGCTTTATCCGAGGACGAGACGAGGAGTACCACGCAGATGCCATGCAGCGACAGGCGCCGCGCAAAGTCAATGGTGAGAAACAGTGTGACACTGATATTATGGGTGGTTAGTAATGGTTAATAACTGGTTAATAACTGGTTAATAACTGGTAAATGGTGGTTAATAATGGTTAATAACTGGTTGAGTCAAGTTTTCTCATATTATGAAAAGATGGGTTTATATATAGACTGCAGTTTAATTCATGTTGACAGCTGGCCGATCGTTGGCACCTCTTCCGATGAAGGCATGTTTTGGATCAAGACTTCAAAAGACCCATTTGGATCATTTGGAGAGTTATGGGTCAAAAATCAACACCATGGAAATTGGGTAAATATGGCCATCAGATGAAAAAGTCGGCTCAGAGTCTATTCTCCACCAGGGTACCAAAGTTTTTGACCCATAGTCATCTCTATTTTCCTCAGGGCTATGCAGGCCGAGGCCGCATTTTCGGTCAGTGCATGCCTGCTCGAAGATGCCTGCCTAGGCTGGAAGATCCAGTCCCAGATCCCCCTGCAGTCTGCGACCTGCAGTCCTCCTTCACATCTTGCCCGCAAACAGCCTTCACAGAACTGCCCTCAGCCTCACCCCGACCCTGAGAAGCAGTCGCGACAGACGCTTTGAGGTAGAAGAGCTGGGCAAGGGCTTTGGCTGAGGAAGTCTGCTTTGTGATAAGAGTGCAGGCATTGCAGCATCGCATGTCCGACCCCAACCAGCATCAGACGGTAAAGCAGAGGCCGTTGTCATGGCTGTCAGGGCAGCTGATTCCACATCATCGCCTCCACGCCCATCCTGCATCTGCTTGCTGTGCAACGCCATCAGGCAGCGCTCCTTCCAAAAACTCATAGTGTCTGTTGCAATACCACAAAGGGATGGCCGACCCAGCTTGTCCCTGAGCATTGTAGATCTCAGGAACTCCAGTAGGCTGAAAAACAACAATTGGCCTATCATAGTGCACTCCACCCGCACCAAGCTCAGTGCTGCCTCCCCATGCTCCAACCTTGGCCAGTTTGGTCAAATAAATATCCCAAGATTCACATGGCCCCTCCTCACTCGTAGGCTCCTTTTGTTCCCGCCATGGTTGATAACGTGCGGCATGCCGTTTCAAATTGTTGATGGTAGAAGCCCTGACGCTTCTTGCTGGCTTTGGCTGATCAGGGCCCAATCCCTGACCCAAAGCTTCAAACACGCAGTTGCCAGCACCCAGGTTGGTGCGGGCTTTGAGTCCATGCGGAGGCTTAGACATCACCGCCGGCCGTTTTGTAGGCCTGTCTTTGGCAGGCGTCTCACCTTGTCTTTTCTCGCTATTGTTGCGAGCTTCCCCCCCCATAGATTCACCTTTTGGAGTGCCAGGAGTGGAGTCAATCAACGTTGCCTGCACTTCTTTCTGTTTGAGAGGCGTGCCAATGTAAAAAGACCTTCCAGCCGTTTTGACAACTCCGGGCTTTTCTTCCTCTATCTTTCGTGGATCTGAAAACAAGACCCTCTCACCGCTCGCAAGCTTCTTCACCGTTTGCCGTTTCAGCTTGGAAACTGGGGTTGCAATAACAACTACAAAACGAGAAGCAGTAGAAATCTCAAAGAAATCATGGTCTTTCGCAGTAGCTTCAACCCACCATTCAACTTGCTTCCCCCATGACTTACGTGACAGCACCTTCACGTTTTGCGGACCGGCATGTGTGAGCTCCTCACTCAAAACTGTGGCATTCCATTCGCATGGTGATCCTGTGGCCCGCCATGTTCTTTTCAAGGAAGCTCCCTGGTTGGAGGACCTCGGCTTGCGAACTCCAAGACTGCTGAAACCACGGGCAATTCCAAGGTCACCTGCAAGGCCTTGCACTCGCTTGAAATAAGTAGGCCGTCCTCCTCTTTCAAGTTTCTGACCATTTCTGACCCATTCAACATCACAAGATGCAACAACAGAGTCATCGCACCGCATTGGTTCAACAAACCGGTGACCTTTGCCTGAGCTGCCATCAAAGCTCCTCCTTGGTGCTCTCTTCCTGAAAGCCCCACATATCAAACCCTGCATGTGCCAAAGTGCTTGGCAAACTTTTTGGCAGCCAGTTCTGCACGGCCATCCTAGGCTTGTGACGAATATGGTTCCACTCAGCTTCCGCTCGGCCAGTCGTAGCCTTTCCGACCGCAGTCGTGCGCGCTGGAGTCGGAGCTGCTTGGGTGGGTCGATGACTGCCCGATCAATCCACTTGTGATTGAGCGGCTGAAGAGCGTCAGCGTGTCACTGAAAAAATGGCTTCAGGCCAACATTGCAAGTGGAAATCCATGGAAAGGCCCCGTAAAGTAACGGATCCTGTATGTTATTATTTTATACGGTTCTAATGGGAAATGGATTTATGCGTGGCAATTTTCCATGGCCATTTTCAGTACAATTGGGTCGTCGGCGCTTTGGCCATTGTGGGCCATGGTGGGCCATGGTGGGCCATGGTGGGCAAGGATCTTCTCCTGGGCAGTCCATCCCAAGATTATCTTCAAGTACCCATGGAAATTGGCAAAAACTACCCATGAGCCCATAGGTATGGACATTCACATAAATGAAACATGTCTAAAAACGGTAAAATCAGCGAAAAACATGGGCCATTTTTACCGTATCTATGCAACAGGTGAGCAGGGGGTAATATAAGATAATATAAGATAATATGGTTAGTGTATGTTAATGTTAACCAGTTTTTTCGGTTGTTTATGGATGTTTGGTCCCATTTTGTTATTGGCCACCCGAGCCGCTCATGTTTTCAGGTGCTCCAACTGAAGGATGACATCGACACCTCACTGGTCCAGGCAGGTGCAGCCACTGTGGCCTCGTCCGGCCACGAGGTTAGGCTGACGGAGGTGGTGCGGGTGGCCGTGCGGAAACGACAGGAGATCCAAGAGTTGCAGGCCAACGTCAGTGGCTTTCTCCTGTGCTCGGCAAAGGTTTTTTTTTTTGGATTTTTGGTGGGACTTCGTTTTGGGATCTTTGCAAGGACAAATATTGAAATTTTAAGGGTGTAAGAAACTAAGTTGACTCGACTGGGAAATAGATGGAAATAGCACATTGGTCATTTTGTATTGATGGTGACTCGTGACTGTGAAGTATTACTGTAACTGAATGTCCATGCCAAGAATAGATGATGATATAACTGGAGTGTATGATGATCCCAACATTTTCAGGGGGTCGTTGAAACCAGACATGTTTTTGCATCGTGGAGGCTAGTAGTAGTTGCTGTTTAGTTACTCTACGGCATCCTCGTAGGCCAAAAACGATGGTATTGCCAATGGATTCCCTGATGCTATAACTTAAGTGACAAGACTGTTCAATATCCCAGGAGGTTTCCATTCTGAATCTAAACCTCAAAACCTCAAAGGAAGTGGTTCTATTGTAGTTGGATTTGAGATTTCCACGGCCCAATCTTTAATTTACAGTAGCATTTTTCCCCATGTGGGCCCCATTTGCTAGCCGAGTTCTAAGGTGGTTTGGAGGCGCAGGTGCAGCAAGAGAGCATGCAATTGGATCAGTTGAGGTCCAAGGAAACCTTTGAAGCGTGGACTCAGAAGGGGATGGGGCCCGTGTCAGCTCCATGGTTGGTAAAAATCCCCAGTTCAATGATTTTACCCAGTTTTTGTTCGGGGATTTCTCAGCCATGTTTGAGTATACTGAAGGATGGTTTGAGGGAACATGCATTAATATTTTTTGATTCCAGGACCTTCCCCGGCTGTATGCCAGTTTTGGATGCGTCAAAACCAGTAAATTGATGATGTGAAATGGTGGTGAAATGCTGGCGATCGATTCGATGCAGCCACAATGACTTGCAACGAAGCCGTGGCTTCAAACATGCATCGCACTGTACCAGACACATGGAATAAGAATTAATAAGACGTAAATCATTGTGTTATATTGATACGGTTGCGCATGTATTGTTTTCTGATTGTTTAAGGATGTTTTTTTTTTTTGCTTCTGTCGGTGAACAAGATCTAAACTGACTTTTGGTTCGACACCGGTTGGTTGCATCTTTACCTGCAAGCAATGTGGATCTAATCCACAAAACATGATAAAGAATATTGGGATTTTACCCGCAATGAATGGAAGACGTAAAAATCGAACATTTTGAGCCAGGCAAATGGAAAAAACAAGTGTTCACCCACACAAACAAATTACAATATTTATATAACACACGACAGTGGAAGATTCCAAGGCACCCCTTGGGGTTTTCTCCGGTTTTTCGTCACCGAGGACACTCAGAAGGTGAAGGAAGAAATCCAACAGGTTCGGCAGAAGAAGCTCTACAGGCTGCGCGCGGCGCAAGATATGTGGCATGGCAATGGTTACAGTACCAGGGTCACCGGTTACGGATAGCTAAGGTGGACTCCTGTTGATGATGGCTAAGTTGGAGCAACTAGCTAGATTGACCAGGGTTCGTGGCAATTAGTTACATAGAACTATGATGAACTAATGTACTTAATGGGAGTTTTAAACTAACACACTTCTGTTCACCTCAAAAAAGCTCGGATTTATGGATGTTCATCCCTCAAAAAATTGGGACTAGAGGTTTTGACTCACTGCCGTATCCTTAAGAGCACTTGGGAGGAAAAAACATGCAACTGGTTTAGTTTTGGCGATTTTTCACAGATAGCCTTTTTGGCAGGCTCCCTTTCTGGTTCCCAGAATTTCCCATATATTTTTGGAGTTGCGACAAAGCATTATTATGCCGGCGTGTTGAAAAAGTGAATAGCTGCCATCAAACTTGAATCCCATAAGTTAAACTGCTTGGTGCCATCAAGGGAGTGACAGTCATGCGGCCAAACTCGATGAACAAAGACAAGTATTTGGAACACCTTATAAAGATGATGAACAGGCTCCATACTACAGCAGGGTTTCTGGGGGGATGTCCCAGAGACAGAGAATGACAAAGATGAGCCCGGAGCCCAAACTAATCTGATCCCCTAGTAGCAATCTGGTAGTAAACCCAACAGTATGGGACTCCAAAGAAACATATAGAATACAATCTATCCAGGTCTTACATATACAGATAGGTAGGGAGATAGAGATAGACATATAGGGCCTATAGGGATAGAGATAAGGATAGAGATAGACAGACCAACAGATATATTAGATAGGTTAAAGAAAAGTTATAGTAATATAATGAATAAATAGATAGGTAGGTAGATAGATAGATAGCATATACAGACAAGTAAGATCAATAAACAACTAGTTAGACACCTCTACAGATTCATACATATATTTTAAAACATAATAAATACATGAGAGAGACATACATGGATAAGCCGAAGCTACTTTACTGTTGCTACCTCTCAGGTACCACAAGCTGCCGGAGCTCTTCCAGCAGCGTGCGAAGGTGGACGAGGAGCGCCGCAAGAACGAGGCCTTTGAGGCGTCACAAAGTCGCACGCAGCAGCAGAAGCTCAGGGAAGAGAAGCTGAAAGAAAGTGAAAAACAGGAGGATGAGGACTGGAAAAACAGCTGGGTCAAACATGGGTTGATGTGGCTTATGGATGTCATATATATATATAATATATATATACATTACATACGTGTGCGTGGCACTGCGTGTGTGTGGTCGAAAAAGTGCACTCTTTTTGGCTGCAACAGTTACATGAGAGATCCATGGGTCCTGGAAGGGATGGTCCCTCAAGTCCTCACTTTGGCGTTAAATCCTCATTTCAGTAGGAGAATCTTCCAGTACAAGGTCTGGAAGCTGGCTACAGGAAGAGTCCTATCCCTGTTTTGGTCTAATGATTCTATGAAATGTGCTTGTGTTTTGCATAGAGGCCTACATGGGTGTCGAGTCTAAACGTACTGTTCTTCAAACTGGGAAGGCAAACGTCACAAGTCCTTGTCCCAAAATTAGTTTAAAGAACAATTTTCAGGACCCCCAACATTGGTTCAAAGGTGTTTAAAGGACCATTTTCAGGACACCGTTACCCTCTGGTAAACTAACGTAACTATTGAACATCACAATTTTTAATGGGAAAATCCACTAATATAAATCACCATTTTCAATAGCTATGTTAAATTACCAGAGGGTAACTTTCAAAGTCTTCCGCACTAAACGGGGCGCTGGCAGCAGGAGCTGCGCACGGAGTTGCACTCCTCGAAGCAGCGCCTGCAGAGTATCAATCCGCGGGCGGATGGGAAGAAATCTGTAGCGAAGACGCTGGGATGGGCTTGAGGGCATAAGAGTACCCGGAACATCAGGAAACGTGATTTTGATATATTTTGATGATAGATAAATATAATAGAAAAACATATAGTATATATAATATTTATATATAATATAATATAATACGCACACACACACACATATATATATAAATAATAATAGTAATAATCTATATATATGTGTGTGTGATCATGTCTAATCTATGAGAACCATGGTAAGTAAGTTTGAGGACTAGTGATGATTAGTCCGTTCTCAAAAAGATCACCTTTTGATAAGGAAGGGGTGAAGAAAAGAACTGTGAAGTGAAATTTTGAAACGGCAGTGTTCATAGCTGATGTATATAGTTATTATGAACCATAAACATGTATTAAGATGTATTAAGATGTATTAAAATGTATTAAAATGTATTAAGTTGTATTAAGTGTTAATTTTCAAAGACCCTTGAAACTGCGGTGCACTTCAAATTGCAGGGCCAAGAATTCATGGGATCATGGGATCGAGCTGGGCCGCCCAGGAAGCGGGTGCAGCAGCTGCGGGCCAAAGTGGCCGACACCAAGCGAGATGAGGCCAAAGAGACTTGGAGACGACCTGGTTAGGCAACGGAGTTTGCTGGAAAACCATGGAAAACCTGCTAGTAGACGACTATATAGATCGAGAAAAAAGGGGGAGAAACACTGAGATTGGATTTTTCAGGCTTTCTCCATGTCTCCCCTGGAGTTGAAATTGATTGCACGGCTCACCTTTTTTCAGCCGAGGAACAGAAGAAATTCATGGAGCGGTCCACAGCCTTGCAACAGGTGGGGCTTCACCATGGGATGCCATGGGATGCCATAAAATTGCGTGCGAAAGTCACTTGATTTTACCGAAAAAAAAGTCGTCAGATTGAAACATTGACCCTTTGATAATCTCTATTTAAACTCCGTGGTTTTTTCCAGGAGATCCGCCAAGAGGAAAGCACGGGACGCAGGAAGAGCAGTGAAAAGGCTAGAGCAGTGGAGAAGATGCAGGGCGAATTGCTGGCCTTGGAGGTTCCTGGCAATGGTGCTTTCCAGCCGTTCCTGGTGCTGGAAAAGTTGCTGGAATATTTATCAACATTCACCCAGTTCGTATGTAAATATGCCAAAGATGGAGCATATGGGAATGGTGCTAGGATTTGGCTTCTGAAAAGTTGAGATTTTTGAGCATCAAACATGGGGAGATGTGAGGTAAGTGGATTTAAAAGTATCAAGAAATCAATGTATGCTCAATGGTGATGGATGGTGATGGTATATATAACTACCATTACCTACATTTACCTACCAAACTGGGTCGTTTTGAGCGTATATAAATGTTGTTAGATATTCAACACATGGATATACACTGAGCATGTGCCTTCAGAGTTGGCACTGCCCCTAGAGATGAGGGACTAACATGGATTTCAAAACATTACAAAAGCATTCGCCATTGGGACTATGATTATGACCACGAAGAAAGAACCATATTTCGGCCTTGTTTGATGTTCTTCGCATTAGAACTGCCATAAATCGGAGCAAAATGGCCTATGTTCAATCAAATCCATGTGGAGGATGCCATCCCAATTTTGGTGCATCCAGGACAAGATCGACAGCTTGGGACGGCAGCAGAACCAGTTGGCGGCGGAAGCCGCACAGCTGCAGAGTAGCTTCTCGTTGAAGCAAATGCAGGAGATCTGAGGGCGAAAATCATCCAACATCTTTCAGATGGGAAATATATGGAAACATGGGAATGATATGGAACGATATGGGGTTCTCAGTTACCCAAGATAGCTCTGCTTAATCCAGGATGTTTTTACTTTGTTTCATCGGGGAATCGTGATATTCGCATTGAAAAATGGGGTATGAACATTAAATGTTGGTGATATGGAGATGCATGGGTAGTAGATGTGGCAGCACTATATGGCTGATACTGACCAAGTGACCAAGCATGCGAAAAACGTTGATTTCAACCAATCCCCAAACATGATGCAATACTGAAATTTCATACATTGGCACGTGATGTTTCTTTTTGACAGAGATGTAAGCAACCCCAATGGAAATCACACCAACACCAACACCAAAGGGATACAAGGGATCTTGTCACCAGTGACGAGGGCCTTACTGTAACATATCTGCAGGTAGCCTCTGGTAATCAAACTTGGGCAGCTGATCTTTTACCACTAAAAAATATAATGCTCTTTAATGGGAACAACTTTGATAAAGAAATCATAAGAAATCTCTCACTTTCGTTGGCAATCATCCCTTGTGAGGTCAGAATACAGAGGGTCAGTGGGTGATAACCTCCTTTACCTGGGATATTTCATATGAAAATCACCGTGCCTTGTCTCCTTTCCAGATCTTTCCAGTGACTCTCCATTGAAGGACTTGTGTGACTGGGAAGTGCAACCCCTCTAGTTGCACGCAATTCCATCGCTTCGGGCATCGAAGCAGTGATGGGTGACATCATTGGTAGTGATTGGGGCATTTCTACCCCCATTTAGAGCTGCTAGGAGCCCACGACTGTACCAAGATGTAGCATGGGATCAGAGCCACTCAAGAAATCGCCCATAAACTCCAGTTTTTCCCATGATGTTCCATGCTTTTCCATGGCGAGGCTGGATGGAGGATAATTTAGATATCTCCAGGTAGCACCAGGAGCCCCCCGCCCCGCGGCAGGACCAACAGGAGCTTCACCATGCGAAGACAGAGGCGGAGCGCGTGACGAATCAGCAGTCGGAAGTGGAGAAAGAGCTCCACAGCTGAAAAAAGTAATTGGATTTTGGGTAATAAATGGTGAATGCAGCATGGTTAAATCATGCTTAAATAATGGTGATTATATTATATAATGCATTTTAATGCTAATTCTATAAATGGTTCATGATAATGGTTCATGGTTTTGATAGGCTGGTTAATACATGGCCGACAAATGGCTAGTATAAATGGTTACTTTAAACGGTTAATAAGGATAATAAGGGTTAATGAACGGTTGGAAATTAAACAAGTAGTAGTATATTTGCGGCCCGTGATAGATCGAAAAGTTACAAACAAAACAACTAGGAATTGCGGAAAAAATATTGTGTTTTTTCGTGCTTGATGATCTTCTTCCATCTTATCTGTAAAACGTATGGATTTTGGATGATTTCGGATTTCTAGGCTTGATCAGGAGGTAGTGGCTGGGGCTATAGACGCCCTACTTGGAGGAAAAACTGGCCAATAGCCCACCAACCTAATTGGGATTTATGCCACATCAGACTAGGCTCGAATGGGTTATAAATGGTTATAATATGTTATAATTTGCTTCATTAGACTTGCTTAGTGCTGTACATCACACCGTCACACTTTGAAAGGGTGTGTGCTCGTTTCAAACAGATCGACACAGCTATAACGACAATTCATACCAATTCTTGATACTTGAGGCTGCATTTTTGAATGGCAATGTGGGAAATCAACAAAGCATCGCCTCTAATTGGTTTACAAACTCCTACGTTCGTAGACTAGGCTACGGTGGTTTATGGCTTTGGCTCTACCACATGGAGGTAGAAGTCAGTTGTTGTCAACTATATAGTAAATATATATATATATACTTCCAATAATAATCATCGATATACTCGTTGAATTGATTCAAAGTATACAACATTTTGTGGCAAAATACCCGTTTCTGTGGATCATTGAATTGTTATTGGGTTTACCTCATTCCTTCGCGCATTTTTGCGCCCGTCATTTGAGAATGCTGGTCTGTTGTATGTCTACATGAATCAATATACAATCAGATCAAACAGCAAGTACTTGCAGCACTACAGAAAGCATCATCCCAGTTGGTAAACAGATTGTTCAGCAGATCTTAATGTTGTTTTCATTCTCCAAAGTGGGATAATCATCCCATTTGGAAGGGGATGGAAGGGGGTTCTAACCATACCAAATGCCAAATGGGATGATCCTCACTAAACCCAGTCATAAACTTCCACAGGAAGGGTCCCACAAGTTATAGCTTTATAAACTCATCCATTTTCTAGATTCCATCATCAATTCCAGTTCAGCTGAAAAAGCCACCTTATGTTTCCATATCAAAAAAAAAAACCCAAGATCTGAGCCATATCATATCCACATACCAATACATACCCTCTGGTAAACTAACATAGCTATTGGAAATCACCATTTTCAATGGGAAAATCCACTATAAATGGCCATTTTCAATAGCTACGTTAAATTACCAGAGGGTACCATTTTCCCGCATGGCTACAGGGGTCCTCCAGGATCCCCTGTCCGAGGCAACGGCGCCAGGCCCACGAGGCCTCGCTGCAGTGGAAGAGCCGGCTGCAGCAGGAGCAGCTCACGCAGCAGACACAGCTGGCGTCGCTGAAGCATCGCATGGAGAAGGCACTGGGATCACCACGAGGGCTTGGGATCCATTGGGATCACCAGATATCGATACAAAAAGGTCAAATAGGCCATAGGATAGCTACATAAGATTACATAAGTCATATGTATGTCTATGATACGTATACCTAGTTTTATTGAATTTGATCTATGCATATTCATAGTACAACTGATTTTTTGATATTTGTCGCCAAATATAGCTGGGATGTTTCACGTGATATCATAGGGCACGCTGTTTTTCGCCTATGTTCACGTTCACCCAGCTTTTCACAACCTCCGAGACCCTTTGGGATTCTTATTCCCCAAGATCATGACTTAGAATCAGAATCATCTCAAACGAAATCCATGGCAAATGAGAATCACATCATCATCCCGCAAACTAATTATATATCCTCAACGAAAATACTATGAGTCTGCCACATCACAACACAACCAGAGAAATCTTCTTCTTGCAATTAATGAAGGGGTTGACTTTGACTGCCCTTTACCACCAACAGGTAGGCCATGATACATTGTATACCAGGCTGCCCAAACCTTTTCCCAATAGGACATACATGACAGTCACTACCGGGTTCAGTATTAATAATCCCAAAAGGTATGGTTAGCAAACATAGCTCCATCAATATTCCCACGTACTATCTAAAAAACATGAAAAAAACTCATTATCACCATTTTACTTCATTTATCCTCATTTAACATCCTGAACCCCCATGAATATACCCAATTCACATCCAAACTTCCTTAATTTCAATGTGAGAAAATCAGGGTATTTTAATATATTTTAATACTTTGCCCCTCTTTTCTAGGCTTTCCACCCCACCAACCACACCAACCACCCCCGGCGCTAGGTGGAGGCGTTACGCCTTCGCGACGCCACAGAGCTGCAAGGTCTCCAGGCGCTCAGCGGCACGGTGACAGCGAAGCACCGCAGCGCTGCGAAGCTCACGCGGTGGCCTGGGCATCGGCTGGGGATGGGATCGTGGCCATGAGCAGATATTATATATATATATATCCCAATAGATACCATTTATCCATATTTATCTCATTCTGATCTAATCTAATGGGCATATGGTGATTGAATTTTGTTATTTTATGAGATATGATATCAGGTGATGATCTAATGATCATCTAATGGTAGTTTAATGGTATTTTATGTCATGTCTTGCGGTTGAGAGAAACACAGATGCCGAAAGTAGATGTGTGTCTGCACGACATTGAGCTGCGGCCAAGCTATGAGGGAATTTGTATCATGCCATGATCGGATGTATAGCAAAACTGCAGGAAGAAATAAGAAGAACAAACCGCAAAGTGCGACATGAACCATTGGATGAGTCAAAAGCATTCAACAACTATACAATAACTACCATATTTTGGTGGATGAACATCCATTTGCCAGTTAATTTGATGTTCACCAAGGATGCTTTTGACACATCCCCTGCTAGCTGAGGTTCCTGGAGAGAGAGCCCCGATTGGCAAGTGCCGTGAAGCATACATTGAAGATGGATGCAGAACTGGCATAAGCAGATTCACTGCGAGATGACAAAAAAAAAACACGGTTATTGGTGGGGGGTGTTGCTGATTTTTGGGACGCTGGATGGGATTCCCTCCAAGAAAGTTTCTCATCAACTTGAAGGGTGCAGCTTAGTTGGGGCTTGGTTTCGGCGACTGCCTAGTGCCCTGGTGGGTTTCTCCAATTGGTCTAGGATAACTACCCAAAACCGCATGATCCATCGTCATTTTTGCTACCAAAACATGAGGTATCACACCTCATTTTGGATAAACCGATGCATGATTCAATGGTTTTCATTCTCTATCCATTGGCTGCCAACAGGCTACCATGGTCAGTCTAGCGATCATTAACTTCATCAACAGTGGCCCAACATATCAGTTTTGAGATTCAGTAAAAACTATCTAAGATATCTAAGAATCTAGACTCTAGACCATTCGAGACGCACAATGGAGCATGAGATGATGGAAGATGGGTGCGTTTTTAGCTCCCCGATCCATTTCGGATAATGCAGGCCGTACAACGACCTACAAAGGATGAGTATGAGGATGTATGAGGGAAGCACACCAAAACAATCCGGGGCACCTTCTGGGAAATGATAAATGCAACAAACGCCATGATAAGCCATGGCCAGCTTCGATTGCCGGGTATTTGAAGGTTCACGAAATCTCATGATTTGGTCTTGGTGGCCGCAGGTTGCCCGTATTTCCGTATTTCCCATATATTTTCCATATATTTCCCATATATATTTACATGATTTTACATTATCTACATTCCCAGTTTAACCTCCTTCTCACCATTTATTCCCATGTATTCATATCATCCCCATTTCAACATCTGCTTTCCCCAGCTCGGATCTTCCTAGCCGCAGGCTGGCCGCAGGCCTGCGCTGACGGCACCGATCTGGCACAGATCGGTGCCCTTCGTGATCCGGAAACTGCAGCGCCGTGGTGATCGAAAGATGGTGTGAATGGATGCTATATGATAGTTTGATATAGTTTGAGAATATGATAGATCAATATATATATATAGACATATAGATTAATTATACATGGATCATCCCATCAATCAAAGAAACTTGATCTGGTTGGTGGTTTGGAACATGAATTTTATTTTTCCATATACTGGGAATTTCATCATCCCAACTGACCAATATTTTTCAGAGGGGTAGGTATACCACCAACCAGTATATGATAGTTTGATAATATGATAGATCAATATATATATATATATAGATTAATTATATTAAGATATGATAAGATGATAGTCTGCTATATGAAAGATGGTGATACATATATAATGTGTGATCGACTATGGATAGTATGATAACCAGCCAACAAGAAATACAGGTATACCTTCTCTTTTGCAAGGGATTTAAGATCGGCCATGTCGTTTTGTCGTATGGAAAGATGGGAATTTCTGTTCTGTTCTGTTCGGTTCTTGCGGCCTGTGCGCTCGCTGTGACACAGTTTCAAATTTCGACATCATCGACTATCATCGCTGCTTGATCACCAATAATGTCCTTCCTTTTGGGGAATGATAAGTTCCCGCCAATTTGTATAATCTTCAGCTGTGCCTGGATTGCTGCATGGTGATTTTTGATTGCTGGACTGGCTAATTCCCTAAGCCTGGGAACATGGCTGATTCGACATTTCCATGTCAGGGTTTCAATGCTAAAAGTGTCTAATGAGTCTAATGACTGGATGATTTGGGGTACAGGTTGAACACCTCCATGTAAAGAATGAAGAATCCTTGGACCAATCAGAATCCCTAACGGTAGTGAGCAGTGTATGATAAGTCTCGGATTGGGATTTGAGCCACCCTTGAGTAATGTGAAGCATTTCCATACGGCAAAGAACCAGAAGGTCAGCCGAGCCAACATGATCAATCATGGTCAACCATCAGACTACTTTGAGGTTGGAAAACCCCCCATGGAACTATACTGTAGTTATAATATGTTTGTCAGTTGTAACTCAACTTTCCATGAACTATCGTTATATATATTAGTTATATATAGTTATAGTTATATATAATTATCAGTTATAACTATATATACTATAAACCAATTATATAACCTATATCTACTATAAGTATAGTTAGTTAACTGAATATCGTCAATTTTCCACCCAGTTAAAATATGCCGTTCTGACCCAACCGAACGCTCGGCTTCCGAGGCTGGCGGCGTTGGCGTTTCGCGCTTTTCCGAAGAAATAAAACGTGTGAAGTAGAGGACCTTGAAATGAGTGATGGCTATATATGGAGGTTTCCTAAAAATGGAGGTACCCCCAAATCATCCATTTTAATAGGATTTTCCATTATAAACCATCCATTTGGGGTACCCCCATTTCCGGAAACATACATATAGGGTTGGGTGAATCATTTCAAACATGCTTGGTATACCCTTTGATAAATGAACATAGACCCAGGAAATAACAATTTTTTTGTGGAAACTAATCTTCCAACGCGTATTTCGCAAGGTCTACATGTTAATTTACTGGAGGATAATATGTCAATGAATGCTAACATGTATATATATATATAAAGTTATTTTATTTGTCAACTCTGAACTAGAGTAATTTGCCCAGTTGATGGGAGGTTTTTTGGTGGCATTCAACCAGACACAACTGCAGTCAAATTGGGGAGATCACCAACAATATATACTTAGAATGCAATTCTTGGGAAGGTTACAAACCATCAATTGATGGTCAAATTGGAGAGTGCTTGAGATTCCAAGATCGTTTGATTAAGGCATTGCTTGCAGCAGAGAGCAGGCCGAACTGTATCCCGAGGTCTGCTACTGTTATGTGCATCTTGCCCTTCAGAGGCAGTCCTGGGGACACGGATGGCATGACACGTGTCAATTCTATTATGTCTATTCCCGTTGTAAGTTCCTGACTGATAGTTGCTGTATGTTGTTTACATCATATCATGAATGTAGCATATACATATATATATATATATATATGTATCTACGTTATATATATATAGAATAACAATATATAATAGTATATAGGACAAATGTTGGTGCGTGCAATGTGTGTATATACACGTTGGCTGTTTGGACTCACAGATGAATGATGCCACATTGCGGTCCCTGCTTGGATCCTGGTGATCTCACCTGGGTTTTTTGCATCATACCCTCTGGTAAACATACAAAAAACTATGGAAAATCACCATGTTCAATTGGTAAATCCACTATTTCTATGGCCATTTTCAATAGCTATGTTAAATTACCAGAGGGTAATTGGCATTCTGGAAATCATGGGATGAACGGGTGATCAACTTCCAGCTGTCAGCGCCATGGCACGACGGCGTCTGGGTGCCGTGCTGTGGCTGTCCCTGCTGTCGTTGCCCGGCCTGGGCTTCTTCGATTTTTTCGCCAAGCCGGAGGAAGAAGATGCCCCGAAGGGAAAGGTGGCGACAGCGACTCGAAGGATTCGCGAAGTTGATGAAAGTTGATGTACCATCTTCCCACCCCCTAAGAATTGGGGATCCCTAAAGTAGTCTTCCCCCTATTCAGATCTATTTGGCAGAATCTATGTTAGTTGGAGGCAGAGGAGATCTAATAAGAAACCACACCTACATCTACCTTACTAGTTCTTTTTTCTCCTGTCTTATCAAAGTCTACCACATCAGCTGAGGCGGTTGGGGATACTCCCACAGTATCCTCAAGTAGTTTGGAGACTCCAAGTTTTCCTGCTGAGGCCAGCTACAGCCAGCTGAAGATACTGAATGCTTTGAGGAAATGGAACAAAGCTGACGGGCGATGGAAAGAGTTGCTTGGATGCGTTTTTGGGCCATGGCCGTGGGTGGTTGTGTTAGTTGGATGTTTGTGACTTCTCATGAGGCCCAAAGATGGATATAATAAGAGCACGTAGAAGTTTGTACCCTCTGGTAATTTAACATAGCTATTGAAAATCACCATTTTTAATGGGAAAACTCACTATAAATGGCCATTTTCAATAGCTATGTTAAATTACCAGAGGGTACTGCTCAATGCCAAGTATTCTGAAAATGGATGAAACAGCTAGTGGGCTATGTTCATGCAGCCATTAGCGACATTTGCCATGGTGACCGATGTATAAACGGTTTGGATATGTCCCAGTTCATCGAAGAGCTATCAAAGTTATCAGTGTTGATGCCCCGGCACTCAACCGAGGATTGGCTTAGAACTACTTATATAATACTAATTTGCATGGGTTTGTCTTGAATGAACATTTCACAGGCAGGTGATTCAAACAGACCTGGCTATTTTTGACCTTCCCCGCTGACAGCTGGAATGGCTTGACTCGCCGAAAGTTCGTCTTGGGAGGCTCCACTGGTAATTTGTTACATAGCGAACTGGAAAGATCCACCATGCTATTAGCTGGGAAAATCCACTATTTCGACTGGGCCATTTTCAATAGCTTTTTGTATGGTTTACCAGGCCGGGTAGTCTTCCCAAGTGATCTACCTTGGACCTTGGACATGTGGGGGATACTGGGCCTCGTTCCACTGGAACTGTGGAACAGTCAATGTTCCACTGGAACTCTCCAGCTCTCTATCGTTTGAGCTGGCCGTTTGTTGGGTTTTGTATGGTTTTGTATGGTTTATTTTATTTCTATTTTTCAATTTCTTTCAATTTCTTTTTTTTTTCTCTCTCTCTCTCTCTCGGGCTCTCTTTTTGCCTACTTTATCCCATGGAAAGATTCTTATTCTTTGTTGGCTTGGGAAGCTCCCATATTCGGGGGCAATTTTGCCAATTTCCTGTGGATAGATTTTCCTCCAAACCAAACCATTGATCCATTGAATATTATGTTTTTCTGTTGGTTCCCCGATTTTGATGGTGAATGATCAAGTTTGCTGGTTAATTTCCCAGGTTTGATATATCATCGTGCCCTACGATAGACAAGATAAACCGCCATTCAAAAAACATACCCATAAAATAACGAGTTGATCAAGTTGTACAACCATGACCTTCCCAACACCATCTGCTGGATTGGTTGCTGGAACCACCACTGTGTTTGTAGTTTTAGCCTATCAATAGGGGTCAACCCAGCCCTGCTCTCGCAGGTATTGCAAGGATACAGGCTTCACCGACACGTCAATGCCGGCGGACCAGGTAGGGAGCTAACAATTGTTCTCAGCGACACAACAGTATTGAGGAGTCAGTCAAGTATTGTTGACTCCTCACTAGTGCGATAGGACATGGGCATCGCCCGCATCATCCCACTGAAAGATAGGCAAATGTCCGGGGCTGTTGACTCCCGTGTCACGTTGTAACAAGATCTGCTTCAGCAAGATGAGGTGCAAGGCTTCATCTTGATGCCGGAGAACTACAAGACCGATTTTTTGAAGAGCTGCTTGGAAGCAGGTTCAGCAACTGCAATCTGTGGGTCTTGGCGTGTCTTCCAGTTTCAGGCTTCACCTCACATGCGAAGCTTCCATCACTGCGGGTGGACGCGGATGAGGACACTGAAATGCTGAGTGAAGTGGAAACTAACATTGAAGACGTCCAACCCTAAAATCGCTGACAAAGACTACAGCAGCAATTAATCACCGTCCTGAGTAAAACGGGAAAAGTCTGCTCATGGATGCTACCAATCTGTGAATGACCTCTGGTGCAAAGCCGTGCAGTCAATCACCTGAGATGACACGGAAAACGGAGTCTGTGGAAGAATGCCATTCCAAACTTCGCTGAATTTCACATCTCCCGGGTGGGCTATCTACTATAGAGCATCATGGAGCAAACCAAAGTATCCACAGATCCCAGAGGATGAGATGGAGTTCGGAGGCTTCATGGATTCAAATCGCTTTGGCATCGCTCCTTGGCATATCGAAGACTGGGGCACCCTCGGGTGGGTGGCAGTCAGTGGCAGAGGGGAAGATGAGTTCTGCATGTTTGTCCATATTGGCATGGTTGAAGATTGAAGGAGCGGATCAAAGCAATCATAGCAGATGACACCTTGTTGGTATGGTTGACTCCTCTCATAATTTAAAAAAAAGGACGTGGATTTCAGCTGTTCCATTTATCTCGCCCCTTGATCCCTTTTGGCTAAGGTCAAGAGTGAAAAGCAGCTGGAGGCTGAACAGTCCAAGTTGGCCACTCAAGTGAGTCACTGAGCGGATCCGTGACGGGCGACCGCGTCCCTGACAGTCTATAGAATACTTGGATATACTTGGGATACTTGGGGATTTGTGGGTTGTTGTCAGGAATGTGATGAGTGAGGAATGGTACTTTAAGTCGTTTCTGCATCATCTACTGTCTGGATTTGTTTGGCAAGTTCAAGCATGTTGCTTTCACAAATCATGCAAGTGAAAACACGAAAGCCTGGAGGCCAGGAGTGTGGACCAAATATCAGAAAGAGAACGCGTGGAATGAGGATAAATGATGTATGGCCAGATGGTCTTATGAATCTTATGATAGTGGCCACACATTCTAGGCGTTTCCGAGTTCCTTTTCCATCAGTGACTAGCCAGCGAGGCGACTTCATTGCTGGCAAGCCTGAGAATGCAGAGGTTTGGGAGAAGTTTGTATTGGTCCCCTGGCCATTGTGGGAAGGCTTGAAGATTTCCCTGGGAAGCGTTGAAACCAGTCAGCTGCCTTCTTAACCAGAAGCATCAGCATCAAATCTTGGACAATAATGATCTTCTTTGTCGAACTTGCAGCACCGTTTATATCCGTTTATGGGCTGTAGTTGATTCCACGGAAATTTACATCCCACCCCCTCCCCCAGCTCCAATAACTTCCACAGGCCTGTGCAAGGAAAAACATGTGCTGAGAAACGACTGAGGGAACCTATTGTTGATGGAGTAGTTTTGTCAATTTGTTGGTGCGCCCAGCTCCCTTTACGCTTTGCAGCTTTCGTGCTGTCATTTTCATGGAAAAAAATGGAAAACATACAGTATTTCCCGGGAATTGATGACTTTGGGGACCAGTTAACCGGGCTGTCCTTCAAAACCCCCATGTTACATCCACTTGGATAAATGATTTATCGTTTTTTCCCACGGGAAACCCTTGAAATCAAAAGCCTCATGTTTTTTTCCCATGAATTTTCGATCACCAAGTGCTTTTCCGGCGGTTCTGGGGACTGCGGGGCTGCCCCCTGGCACCCGCCGAGGAGGAGAACACCCTGGACCCGGACGACGAGGAGAGCCGCGCGGTGCGCGCGGAGATGGCGTCGCGCAGCCAGTTGGGGCGACGGAAGACGGCGCTGGAGTCCTTTTTAGACGCGGATGCGTGGCGGATCGGGTTGGATCGTGGGGTGTTGGATGGGTAACACTTACAAGGTGGTGCCCCATAGTTAGCTAAGTTGGTTTATAACTCCAATAACTATGGTTTATGGTAGGTATATCTATACTTACAATGGTTTATAAACCAACTTATAACTGTCATTTGATTGCTTTAGCGGCGGAAACCAAAGTGGCGGCAAAGGAGTTCTTAAATTCTCTGATTTCCCCACAAAATTCCAGAAACTTTCCGGCATTCA
>Ga0126342_10003915_pt1 | contig 25000 bp, 14 predicted proteins | sample Cyp1metagenome_FD_92528 | JGI IMG/M metagenome (GOLD analysis project Ga0126342, IMG submission 92528) | Coral microbial communities from Lord Howe Island, Old Settlement Bay, Australia - Cyphastrea 1 metagenome | ecosystem: Host-associated > Invertebrates > Cnidaria > Coral ...
ATTTACACTATTGAGATTTGGAATTGGATTTAGCCAAGGCTTTGCGTTCGCAGGTATTGAAATCAAAGAAATGTCCGCTGTCATTTACCCATCCCAGAACAATCTAGAGCAGATAAAAAGGAAAAAACACTGAAAAACAAGGATTACAACAAAAACGCCTCAGAAAACAAAAAATGCCTCAGAAAGCAAACAATGCCTCAGATCAACTGGAGGCGCCGCAGACCCTCCGATGCGTTTTTTTTTTTGCCGTTTGGTTTTTCCAGGTATTTAGCATGGCTTAGAAAGATGTTCAGTTCAATTATGCACGAAGTTATCAGCTGGAAGTTTTGATTGACAGGTTTGGATTCCCGGCTCAAAGGCTCAGTAAATGTGGCTACTGGGTGCATCTCAATCTGAGGTCAAGAGCGATGTCAAGCTGCTACTGCCAGGGTGCCCAAATATTTGGAGCATGACCAAGCGAAGCAATCTAAACAAGGTCCAAAGACATTCTGGTTGCTGGCTTCAATACTTTTCAACATGTTTCAATTCTGTTTGATTTTCCAACATTTTCCAACCATATTGAAGATGATGATGATCCCCAAACAAGTAATGAGCAAAAACACATGGATAGCTCCCATAGCTCCATACCTGGACTTGTCCTGGACTTGTCCAAGGCGCCGTGGGCAACACCTGGCGAAGAGTTTGTTGTGGTTCCTTCTGAAATGCACGGACCGTGGGGGAAGTCTTTGTGTATCATCGGACTTTTATGGACTTTCTGGGTGTCTCAAAGCAGCCTGAATTATGTAACAATATGTAATAGCTACTTACCACCATGGTCGGTAAAGCGTCATGTACCAGTGTATCCAATCATCTCCAACCTGCAGTAGCTTTATACATGCATATACATGCCATACTTTCCGGAAAAAGTGTTGGATGGCTTCGCACTTTCCGGGCATGAGATTCACCTGCCATGTGCGATCGGTGCTCGTCCTTTGGTGAAATCCATGGACAAAGATTTTCCCTCGGGCCAGCGGAGGACTATGGGGAGGTGCTCACATACACCGCGGAGGTCTTGCATGAGGCTGACCCCAGAGGATCGATTTCCTTACCTCAAACAAGTGAACCTATGCCGATCTATACAGTTATATATATATATATCAGATCTCATCCAATGAATCTATCTATTTGCACATAACCACGGATACCTTCATGACATCTCATCATAAATAAATATGCTACTCAGAACAACTGGGAGTTTCTGGTTTCGCCAGGCACCAGCTGCTGAGGATTGGTGAACGCCTCAGCGGCTCATTTGCCTCACCCTGTAAGGCATTGAATATGATGATCTACAATTATGATCATGGAATAGATTACTCATGGGTTGTTGGATGATTATACGATTTATAGGTATTGCGAATGTGGTATTAGATGATATAAAATAATATTGCCGTTACCATCAATGTAAAAAATCTAACAACAATAATACTCAATGGGTTGTCGTGTAATTGTGCCCAATGGGCAACTGCGAAGCGACAAGGTTGCACTTGGCGACACTTGGCAGCCACTCACAGCCACTCTTGCGTTTCAGGACCAGGGGGTTCAACAGGCTTCGATGTCAGGGGTTGACTGAAAAACAATTTCTGATTGGCATGAACTGCTTTATAAAGATTTATAAAGTATACTATAACATACTATAACATACTATAACATATTGAGCACATCAACTGCTGGTTGATTATATTGATCTATCAAGCCAACCAACTGGTTGTTTTCATTGGGGATTCCATGGCTCAGCTGGAGGACGGAGGGAGCCATACCGCCAGCCTATTTGTGGTGCCGCGAAGTTGATCCCCAGTGCTTCAGGACCTGAAAAAAACTGTGAATGTTGTGGTTATTAGCTGTTACTAATAGTATATAGCTATTATATAATATACAATATCACAATATATCACAATTATACAAGCTGGTTATATATACAATTATACAATGTTACTTTATAACTATATTATATTATATACTATTATCCATAGGATCCATGGTGCTGCTATATATGGTAACATGGATCCCATCAATATACCCCCAATGTTAGCATATATGCCAGCACCATGGATCCTATGGGTTATATACTATTATTGTATATATATATACAATTATATATACAGTAACCTTAAACTGGGAACGGCTTGCAAAATCTCTACATGTCTCTTCACCAGGGGGTCGGGTTCGGAATCAGAACTGAAGGAATTCCAAGGTGGGAATCATATGTTTATTGGCTACTGTAGACAGTATGTGAAAATAGATGAAAATAGTGTCAAGAAATCATAAAACATGATACTGCATATTCAACAACACGGGGTATACTGTATATCCATGTATGCCGTATAACCAGCTGATTTCCACAGTTGAATGATTTGGCAGGTACCTTCCCTATGTTGTGGGTCGCATTGAGTGGAAACTCTACAAGTTGCAGGGAGACTCTCGGCTGCGAGATCCGGATTGAAAGGGATGATTTAGGGGGTACCTCCATTTTAGGAAACCTCCACATAAATATGTCTCATGGATTCTGAAGTGTTTTCATGTGATCCCAGTCTATTTCACATGTATCTTTTCCGTGATGGTCCACTTGTTCTCATTGATTGCCATGTTTATTTCCCAAATTATTTCCTCGCATGTGTTTCCGAGTTTTTGGTTGCCTGTAATTCTGTTATTTCTATAGGTATTTTCCGGTCTATTTCCACACAAACACGGAGGGACTACCCCTGAAGAATCTGAGGAAACCGATTCGATTGTAATTATTTCCATTCAGATGTTGTGGCGATTCAACGCGCCTTTGTCTTTTTAGACACCCTGTTTAGAATCTCTGTACCTTGAAACCACAGCAGCATTAGACCCCCAATTCTTCAGTCACTCAGATACAGTAGTTCCATTCCAAATTTAATATTTCGAGGGTGTATATCATTATATATCATTATAATTCATTATATGTGTCTGTGAAAAATTGGCCCCAGATCCAATCATGAATCATGAGCGGTCATCATATTCTCCCAGACTAAAAAGGGGCAGATTTACAGGTTTCTACCTGGTTTTTTAATGTTTTTTATTTCCCCAAAAAAACAATCTGTTGATACTCCAAAAACATATTTCTCATAGTTTCCACATATTTTCCCCATAGAGTTGCCATATTTTTTGGTGACAACGCCTTGGTGATCCAGATCAGCACCCAGGGTCCGGCTGATGCTTTGGGCAAGGTCTTGGGTGCCTCGGTACACAGAGCCTCCAATGGAGTTTTCATAGAGGGGAGTTTTGAGGAAATATCGAACATGTTATATATATATATATATATGTTATATTATACTATACTATACTATACTATATTATATTATATTATATTATACTATACTATACTATATTATATTATATTATACTATACTATACTATATTACATTATATTATATTATATTATATTATATCATATCATATTATATTATATAATATTATATTATATCATATCACATTATATTATATTATATTATATAATATTATATCATATTATATCATATTATATTATATTATATCATATTATATCATATTATATTATATTATATTATATTATATCATATTATATCATATTATATTATATTATATTATTTTATATTATATATTATATTATATTATATTATTATATATATATGCGTATACATACATATGTATATTATTACACTGTATACATATATATATATATTTATACATTTATGTATGTACGTAAATATTGAAAGAGAGACAGAGAGAGGAAAACATGTTAATGTCACTTAAGACAGTTTCTTCAAAGACATAGACTTGGAGAGGGACTATCATGATGCAGAGCATTTTGGCTGGGTTTGTCCCAAAATGGGATGTCTAACTTTTTGGCAAATATTATTGGCAATGTGATGATAAACCTGTGATTTACTAGTAGGGTACATCCCTTTTTTGTCTTTTTTCCACATGCTCAAAAGCTGTGAAAAACAAGGCATGTTGGACCAGCATCAGCCAAGGATATTTGAATGACGCTTGTCAAGTGGAGAAAACAGTGTGATTGCCCAGCTGTGGATCGCAGCAATTGGAAAAAGTAATGTTTGTGGTGGGGTGACCGTGTGATTTTTACATTATATGAATTCATCTAAGTATATTTTTTTTCTATATGCATGTATAACAAAATCTGTAGAACTAGGGTAAACCTGCCTAAGTAATCGTAAGTGGCATGTTTCTTTGTTCATGTGTTTTCTTTCGAAAGGGACCTATGGGGGCACGTTCCTGCGATCCTGGCTCCGCCTGTCCTTTCCATCCTGCAGGAAAGCCTCATATTTACTGGGAAAACACCATGGTTTGGATGCCAATCAACCAAAATCCATTATTATTGGGTCAAAACCTCAATATTTATTGGTTTCCTGTCACTATGTTTTTTTTGGGTCCTTGATATCCCAGCAGCTGCCAGTCCCGCGACCAACAGCAAGCTTTGGCCGTGGAGGGCTTGGTGCCCAAGATGACGCCCAGGACGGGATGATCCTCCATGTAGGGCATGCCGGGCATGCTGCCGATCTCGCTGTGCAGGAAGCATCAGGCCTCAGATTTTACCTATGGAGTTTGTGAACCCTGGTTCAGGCTGGGGGTTTTCGGTCAAACCTGGATACCATGGCAAAATCAAAAAGGATTGAACGGCTGACTGCTTGGTTCCTTGGGCAAGCCTGGAGCCAGGCTGTGGCCTCTGAAAGCCAGCAACTTTTGGCGGGATCAAACGTGTTAAACTGTCAAACTTACCAAAAAAATGCATGCTTTCCAACTGGATACTGAATTAATTCATCAATATTATCAATAAGGACACATGTAGGATATTATCATTATTGAAGAATTCCAAACTTACCATAATATTCCATACTTAATTTACTTTTTTCACAGTGTCATCAATTCTTGGCACCCCGTTGCGACTATCACGTTCACGGCCAGGCTGCAGAAGCTTCGAGTGCAGCTGTGCCTCAAAGGTGATGAAGGTGCGACGACATTTTTTGCGTGGTACTAATTTAATCTAATTTAATAGTTACTGGTTGGTGGTTTGGAACATGTTTTTATTTTCCCATAATATATGCGATAATCCAGAAATAGATCAGTTACTATTTAAGTGTGCCGTGTCTAACTGAAGTTCTTCAAGAATTAACATTATGATAACAAAAATCTAATTAATAAAATACATGGAATTACCATCACATGATAACACGAATGATGATGAACATTACAATACATAGAATGGATAAACCCAATGATAAGCCACCTCCACTATTTCCATAAATGGGTGGTAACCTACCATCCCTAAATGGTAGGTTTGTTATTGGACATCACTAACATTCAAAAAATGGGTCCCAACATTTCAACAAGTTTCACGTTTCGAAGATTCAAAAAACATAAGAACTTGGGTGTGCGTCGACAGATTGTTGGGACATGACAAGTGCTTCCAGGTGGCTCTTCCAGAGAACAAGATACGTACTGGAGATATAAAATAAATAGATTATATATGCATATATCATATATATATAGTATATATATAGTATATATATATAGTATATATATATAGTATATATATAGTACTGTATATAGCTATAGTATGCTATAGTACGGTTTTTGTTGATGTTCTTTGGTTGCTTCCCGTTCGTATAATAGCTTTGTAGCAGGGAAACAATGCACAATGTGAGGTTGGCCCTGGGCCGCCACTCAGCCCTTCGGCTACACCTGTGAGTCGCAGAACGAGACGGTAGCGGATGCCATTCAGGCTGGGTCCAGAAATGGGGAGATACCCCCAAGGTATGGCTACGCCATCACTGTGTATAGTTGGACCGTTTCTACATGTTTCTACCAGATCTGATCTCTGCACAAATCAGCTGGTGATTTGCACTGTTCCTCTGAGGGCTTAGATGCGTGTGTGATCTTTGACAAGTCCTACCAGCAGAAAGTGGATCTTCTGAAGGTGGTGGTCCGCAAGGGTCCGATGTCTTCATCCAAGTCCCAACTTTCTGATGGCTTGAATCAGATCCGGTCCAAACTGTGATAGCTATGGGATGATGAAGATGCCAAATAGTGTCGGTTGATGGTTACGCTCCAAATGTCTGCACCAAATTTACTGCTTCGTTGATGTTTCAAGTCACCACAAGGAGCGAAGGTCGTCCAAGCTCTCCAGGCATCCATTGAGCTGCATTTCAAGGAGTGGGACAATGCATCTCAATGGGCTTGGAGTCTCAGAACTGGTGTTCGATTTTTGGTGCATAAAGGATGACAAAGTACTTAAATTTAAATGATGCTATAATATGTATGATATATATATATACAATTATAAAGGTTTGGGCTCAGGAGGGTTGTAGTGCCCCCTGACGTTTCCCTTATCCTGAGCGGGTCCTTCTGCCTCACCCGCGGGTCGCTTCGCCATCTTTTGCGACCTTTTCTGCTGCGCTGGCTGAACTGACACATTTTTGTGCTCTGGCCTCCGTTTTGCAAGTGCTCTGCTGGAACTTCCCAGTATTCACCAGGCAGATCTGAGCTCCCAGGCTCGTTAAACCACCTGGGTATTACTTCTTGGCTGTCATCTTGGCCATTTCTGTTTATGTTTTGGGCATTCTGGTTCTTCTTGCTCCTCATTTCGATTCCGGACAAGGAGACGGTCACTTGTTTTTCTGCTTTTTTGGATTTCGACCTGGCCACCAAGAACTTTGCTGTTGAGGGCTTCAACAACTTTCTTGTGGAGGACCACGGCGACCAACTCCCAACGCAGAAATCAACGTCGACTCAGAGCCAAAGCGCGACTCAATTGGCACCTGTTTCAGAAGGGTTTTATCGACCTGAAATACAACCAGTTGAAGCGACTTTTGGCCACGCTCAACTCACATCATTCTCGAGATTTGCAGTTAATACGCCGTATCGAGGTAGCAATGACATCTTTCAAAAAGGAGCCATGGAGATGTTTCATTTGCAGAAGACTGGTCAAAGGAAACGCACAATTTTGTCCGGAATGTGGGAGACACTGGCACGAATGTGCGGATTCATCCTTTGTCAGCAACCATCCAGAGACTCATCAGGGAGATCATTTTGCGGGGGACAGTTATCATCCCCAGTGGCATGGGCAGCACAGCTATTCTCAGAGTCCACGTCGTCGCCAAAACAAAGCTCCCGCTCAACAGAGAGGCAGCACGCCGAGAGGAAAGGGTTCGAAAGGGCAAGGACGCAAAGGAGGTTTGAAAGGGAAAGATGCTTCAAAGGGGATGAACCAGCAACAGCCTGGCCCTTATTTGGCGCCTCCACCTCCTCCTGCTCTTCCAGAATGGACAGTGGGTCAGGGAGATACGGCTTGGCCTATCCCACCATCTCCATCGATCCCTGCAGTGGCGAATCCTCCGACGGCTTTGGCACCCTCGCAAGCAGAGGCACAGCTCAAGCAGGTCTTAGCGGTGCTCAAACAGAATGCAGACTCTCTCCCCCCTCAGATTCAGGCGGTGGTGAAGGACACCAATATCAAGGAGAGCAAACATCAGATCAAGGATATGCACCAAGCTGTCACAGAATTGGGCAAGGCACAGCGGCAATTGGAAGAAGCTCTGTCAGACAGGTCCCAATCCCTTGCATCGTGGAGACAATTTCTTCATGCAAGTGTGCAACGTTGGAGCGAATATACCAAAAGATTTCAAGATCAGGAGCAAGCTCACCTTGCAACCATTGCTCAAGCACGGGACACACTACGTGCAGCACAGGTGGCATTCAGAGAGAAGCAGGATCAAGGGGGCATTATCACAGTTCCCGACGAGGAGGAGGCCACGGTACAACCGGATGTGGCTATGAGAGACGAAAGTGCTCATCGGATCAACGAGGGCCTTCAACAACTCACCTCATCGTTGCAGGAACTGGCCAATCAAGCAGATCGAGACCATGCGGAAGAGCAGTCCAAGAAGCGGCCCAGAAAGAGCAACACTCCAGAGGAGCAAGTTGGCAACTTGGCCCCCGATGGAGGAGATGGTGCCTCCAAGCCATCTTTTGGCTAGGCTCACAGCATGTGACTTCAGAGTACATCTGTGAGAAGCCTCCGCTTTGTCATGGTGATTTTCCTGGATGGGAGTATCAGCATAGTATTATGGAAGAATCGGATTTTTGCTCCATTTCAGAAGCATTGTCCCGAGCACACATTCTCACCTTTGAGCTTGGTATTCCACTTTTCCGAGTGAACAGTTCCAATCCTTCTTTTGTGCGCTCCTTCGCGAAGAGACATGTGGGTTGTCCGTCGTTTGATGAGAGCGTTACTGTTTTGCTTGGACTTGATGAAGACCTTGCCATGGGTGCTGTGACTATTTCCCATGATGAGCTCTCGACTTGGCAGGAGAAGCCTTGGGCACGTAGATCACACGATTTTGACCAAGAATTGTGCCACCTGGAACCGCTGTCCGAAGAGGCCGTGTCGATCCGGTGTGCACCCTGGTATTCCAAGTATCGTCTTCTGGACAACTGGTTGGAACCTACGCCAGTTGATATGCACAGGGATGTACCTGTTCCTGACCCTGATGTTATTCCAGATCCTTTCCATGCTCCTATTTTCATTCGAGATCTTCTCACAGCTGCTGACCTAGCTGGGGTCTTTACTGACCTTGATGACGATGCTCCTTTTCGTGTGCGTACATGGTACATTCATCATCAACATCATCGCAGAATGACGCTGTCACGCACCGTTGAGCTGTACGAAGACTGGCGAACATGGGAGCGAGATTTGACTTCCACCTGGAGAGATTTCATTCATCCAAATGAAGAGATCCGTTACCAGATTGTGACACCAGACCCATACCGAGGCTACGAGCATCAGGTTCTCCACGCAGACCTCATCCTTTCTCAGGGAGAGTGGTTGGATCGAAAAGCTGGACTTGTCACTTTACACTATCATGGGCGGCAGACTGCGCCCTTTGTGTATGCCACGGCAGCATCCTTTCCAGGCAGGATCAGTGGCATGGAAGTCTCGGATATTGCTCATGCAACCAATTGGTGTCTTCAAGGGCATCGATGTCGAATCACTCATGGTTGGCAAGAACTCCCTTTCAATCGCAATCCTGTGCACGTGATGCATTATGGACACTCATTTCAGCTTGTGATCAATGCAGCGGATATTGGGGACAGCAGTGGCACGCAGGCACCTGATGCACCGGCTCTTGGTTCAGAAGAACAAGCTGATTGTGCTGATCCGTCTCAGGACAACCGTGACCATGCGGAAGATTGCGATTTTGACATACAACCTGATGAACCAGATGGAAGTGACCATGGGAGTAGTTCTGACGGTTTGCACACCAATGATATGGGTGTACTTGTTTATCGACTTGGAGAACCTGATTTACATGGATTTGTGCCGTGGAACTCATATAATGAGATTCTGGACCATGTCATTCGGCTCCAACACTTGCCAAGAAGTGAGATCCGCTGCTTTCACTTTGTTGCTGTGTCTCCTGTTGGAGTGCATGACGAAGCTGAAGAAGCACTTATCCTTCAATCAATTCATGACATATCCCCTGGATCGTCGGAAAAGCTTGTGCTCGTGGATGTGGAGTTGCATTTTCATCCTTTGCCAACTGGACTTCATGTCCCTGCTGCGACAAGCAGGAGAGTGATGCGAGTGTATGATCAACTTCATCGTCGCCAGATCCTGCTCCTCACTGCCTTGAACGACTACTGTGAGCTTCAAGCCAGCCGATGTATGATTTTCAAAAATCACAACCTTTGGCAAGAGCATGATCGCACAGTTCATAGGATCGCTCATGGCGACTACATCCGGATCCAGGTGCCTCCGCCTGATGACCCAAGTTTGGACACTGAAGTAGCTATTGCGATAGCTAGGGATTTTGGATTAGCACAGCCACCAGTGTGCCATTCCCAAGGCAGCTCCGTCTCTTTCTTTCAAGCATCAGCCGAAAAGTTGCAAATGCATCTTGCGGACTTTCAGACACAGCTTGTAGCGCTTCATGAACTTAGCGCTGACAACTTGCTGCATGAATTGCGATGGTTTGACCAACAACCACGTCGAGCTTCAAATGGAAGAACTCCGACAGCCCCTCATGGAAGGCGAGCTTTTGCAATTGGCCATGAATCTCGACTGAATGCCATTGTGGGAGAGGCGAACTTGATTGAATGTGAAGAGGAAGGCCGCATTGCATATATCACTACTTGGTATCTTCACCATGATATCTTCCAAGAGTGTCGAGATGCCAGACCCGTACGACTTGCTGGGCCCGCAGAAAGCTGGTCTGATGAGATTTGATTCGACCGGAAGAGCCTGTCACCTTGAGTGTTGTGCATCCATGTCCACCTTGTACCATCTTTGAATGCAATCAAGCTCATGTCATTGTTGAGCAGGCCATCTCACCCTTGCGTATTTCGCTGCTTGTCACGGTTTGGGTTGATGATCGTAGAGGACTTGGAGTTTCACATTTGGCATTCTCTACCACTCCTATGCAGAACTCACGATCCATCATTCGTTTGGCAGAACTAACTGATGAATGTGACATGCGGACTTGTTCAGTACGCTGGCGTGACTTTCCCTTTGCCATGTTTGACTTTGAGGAGGTTGACAACGCTGCCAACATCATTGTCAAAGTTGCACCTCCACATGCTTCTGCGACTGATGAAGATGAAGTTGCATTTATGCAGAGGGGCACAGGACAGCATACTCAAGGGCGTCGCCACTCTGGCGGCCAAAGAGGAGGGCGAAGTCACCATGGAGGTTTTTGTCTGAATGCTGATGCTGCACCGTTCAGTCCAGATAGACCTTCCATTGATACCCAGCCAGAATTTGTACAAGCTCTTTTTGGACTTTGGGATCATGCTGCTTTTGCGTGGGAGAATGAAGATCGGTCTGGCTTGGTCCATACCTTCTTTGTTGATCATACTGATGTCATTCCGATTTGCTCACCTGGGCGGCTTGTACGTCTCTTTTCGGATTTTGCAAACTGGCAGCAGCGACTCAAACAGGCCTGGAGTGAGAAAGTCAGAGAAGGGCAAACTCTGGACATTTTGATTGTATCACCAACGCCCCGGCCGATGGAGCATGAAGTTTTGGCTAGTGTTCTTCTTGTGCAGTCTCCCGGTGTTGACATTGTCTCTGTAGTGGTCTCAGTTTTTGAAGGAGAGGTTCGGCCTTTTCCGCTGAGAGCACGCATTGCTGTCACGATCTGGGAAAACATCTACTTGGAGCACATTTTGACATCCATTGGCTATTTTGATGCAGTCTTGGGCATGAGGCCCACACATCAGTGCTGGGCGTGGCATGGTGACACACCTTTGCGTTGGGGCCAGCCGTTGCCAGGACGAAATGGCTACGGAATTGTTGTTCAGCTCCGGCGCTTGCCACCGCTTCCTCCTCCTGTAGCTGCCGGTGATGAAGTTGTGACGCTACAACTGGCACAATTGATTCCTTCTCATCTACATGATGGTTCTTCAGATACGATCTCGGTGGATGAGCAATTGCATACCAGTGCTGTGCGACTTCTGCGAGGGCATGATGAAATTACTCTGATACCTGACTTTGTTGAGGTACTTGAACCCCTTGATGAATGTTCTATTGAGGCAGAGCTACGCCATTGGGGGCATCAATGTAAGGTTGTACTCTGTCAGCCTCATGATGTTGCAGTCTGCTTTCCCCAAGATGGCGTTCCTAGCTTAGATCGAGTACATTTCATCTATGTGAATCAAGATGCTACTGACTCTGCTGGGGTGATCTTGCACTCGAGTGAATCCTTGATGCAGGAGCTTTGCCATATGCGCTTTCTTCACCAGCTGGGTTATGAAAAAGCGGTCATCTTGAAGGAAAAAGAATGTCTGCCTGGACTTACCGTAGTTGATTTTCAAGAATCAGTTGGCATCCTTCACAAGAAGCAGCTTCGGTCAAGACCCTTGAAAGCCTGGCCTCCAGCACGGCAGCCTGTGACCTCATTCACTGAGATCTTTGAGTTTACTCAGCAACAGCCTATGAATCCGGCCTGCTTTCTGCGTCTTGGAGTGGAGCTTCATGACCTAGTTGAGCTTTTCCAATCCTCAGGGACACTTTGCACCTCTTTTGAAGGTATTGAAATTCCGGAAGTTGCGCAGCCCTTTATGGCCACTCTGCAACCTGCCCAGAAGTACGATCGCATCATCGTCTATGTTGATGGTTCTTCTCAGTCTTTGCAGAAACATTGTGCTCCTCTTTGGGTTGACCTTCATGGCATTCCAGACTCATGGGCATTTGTCGCCATTGGAGAGACTTATGATGTGCCACCGGACCAAGCTTTCTGTCTCCTTGGTTGGCAGGCTCAACAAGTGAGATATGAAGAGACCAACCCTGGATTTGCAGGGGCCACCCGAATAGGCTCCCTCATTGCAGAAAGAGAAGGACTTTTCTTTGCTGCCCTATGGCGCCTTTGCCGCAATGAAAATACGGCCACCCTCTTCCGAAGTGACTCGCATTTATGCTGCGGGCAAGCGCAAGGAATTATTGGTTGTGCGGATCTGGACTTGTCTTTCATGCTCTTCCGTGGCGTTTTTCAAGCACTTGAAGAAGCACTTCCTGATGGGCATTTGCTAGTTGAACACGTGCATGGTCACAATGGAGATCCTTTGAATGAAGTCACAGACGCACTGGCAAAGCTTGAAGGTACCAAAAGTTTCTTTCTTCCACGACAGCCTGTTGATCTCTGCAAATGGAAAAGCGTGATTCCACACCTATGGCTCCTATTTGCTGAACACCATGGTGGTCCCAAGTTTTGTGGCAATGGTTTTGACGTTGCGCGCCCAAGTTTGCCTCCTCTGCAGTCGACTGATGATGCTGGTGGCAACGGTCTAGGGACCCACACTTGGCAAAGGGCAGCCTGGAAGCTTAGCTTGGCCTCTGCCAATGTGACCACGTTAGGCTCTGGTGAGGGAGGATACCAAGGCAAAATTGACTTCCTGCGAGCGCAATTTGTTGCCTTCAATTTGCACATGCTGGGTATCCAGGAAGCTAGATCACAGGAAGGCACCACCACTGTTGGAAATGTACTTCGATTGTGCTCTGGCAGTGCGGGTGGTCACCTTGGTGTCGAATTATGGTGCAATTTGAATCAACCGGTTTGCTTCGTGAAAGGTGTTCCCCTCTTTTTCAAAGCTGGAGATTTTCAGGTGCTGCATCGAGATCCCAGACGTCTCCTTGTCAGAACTACTTTTCAAGATGAGACCTTCTTATTTTTGGTGTGTCATGCACCTCAAAGCGGGGTCAGTCTTGCAGAAAGAAGTGAGTGGTGGACACAAACTACTGAAATATTACAGCGTTTGGGCAAAGAGGACTCTATTTTCCTTATGGCTGATGTGAATGCGGGTCCAGGTGAAGCCGACGGTGTCACGGTTTTTGAGCAGGGCTTCCGCACTAGTAGTGGAACACCACTCTTGAGGCAATTCCTTGATGAGCATTCTCTTTGTTTACCATCTACGGCATCCTTTCATGCTGGCCCGAAGCACACATGGATTTGCCCAGATGGGTCCCAGGAGTTTTGCATTGATTTTGTTGCGATTCCCAGAGCATTCTTCTCATCCTGTACGTGGTCACAGACGATTGAAGATTTTGATCTTGGACAGCAGCAGATTGATCATCTTGCGGTTGGGGTAGAACTACAATGGGACCATTGGACCTCCAAGGTATCGCGACTCAACAATGGAGTTGGCTTTGACAGGCAACGAATCAGCAGTTCTCTGGAGTCCAATAGTTTGATGAATCACCAGGTAGCGCCTTGGAGCACTGACGTAGAGAGCCACCTGCATGATTTGAATGCGCATTTTCTTTCTCAACTTCAACGCTGCCGAGCACAGAAGAAGCGGCCCAAAAAGCCCTTCATTTCTGATGACATCTGGGCACTACGTAGCCGCAAACTGTGTCATCGCCGACAGCTGAGATTTGTGCAGAAGATGATTGGACGAGAGACTATCTCTTTGTGTTTCAAAGCATGGAAGAATGAGCACTTTCAAACATGTGATGGTCCTCTCACGGCAGAGTTCTCCTTTGGTGTCTCACTTCGATGTGGTGGAATCAAACATGCAGCGGGACTCATTTCTACGGCAAGACAGCTTCGCAAAGAACTGCGTCTTGCCAAGAGGGTTGCCCTGACCAAGGTTTTTGACTCCTTTCCGGACAATGTTTCAGCCTCGACCATCCTTCATGAGCTGAAACCATTCATTGGTAGTTCCAATGCCAAGAAGAGAGGAATCCAGCCATTGCCCTTTGTCCGCGATGAAACTGGGCTACCTTGTGCTGATCCAAGTGAGGCGAGAGAGCGCTGGATTCGCTTTTTCATGCAGATGGAAGCCGGCAAGAGGATGGACGCTACTGCACGGCGTAGTCGTTGGATTCAGAATTTGGGACAAATTGGAGTTGAACACATGGATGTTGCGATCCAAGAAGTGCCAACACTGACTGAGCTTGAACAAGCTGTGAGGCGAACTCGCGTTGGAAAGGCAACTGGCCCTGACCAACTTCCAGCGGAATTATTTCATTTTTTCCCGGCCGCAGTTGCCAAGCAGTCCTTTTCCTTGTTGCTGAAGACTGCCCTCCAGGGGCATGAACCCTTACTTCACAAGGGTGGCTGGCTTTTTCCTCTTTGGAAAGGGAAAGGAGATAAAGGGGCATGTGAATCTTTCCGCTCTATTCTCATCAGTTCACACTTGGGCAAGAGCATTCATCGTACGTTGAGGATTAAGCATGCTAGTGTGTATGAGAAGTACATGCAAGCCCAACAAATTGGCGGCCGGAGAGGCACACCGGTGACGTTAGGAGTCCATCAGGCCCGTGCATTTCAAAGGATCCAGTGTGCACGTGGGCGTTCCACGGCCCTTATATTTTTAGATCTCACCGAAGCGTTCTATAGAGTCATCAGACAGCTTGCTCTACCTCTTGAATGCCCGGATGAGCTTCTAGCACATGTTGCGGATCGCCTGAGTCTTGGACAAGATGCTCTTCACGAGCTCCATACGCTCCTGGGAAGCTCTTGCGCAGTTGAGGAGGCATCATTGCCAGCACATGCACAGAGAGCTTTCAGTGCACTGCATCAAGATACACATTTTGGGCTTCACGGTCAGTCGGACCGATGTGTCACTGCCTTGGGGAGCAGGCCAGGGGACGCCTTTGCTGACGTCATCTTTGGTTTTCTCTGGGCCAAAGTGTTACATCAGTTTCAGACGCAGATGGAAGCTCTTGGTCTTCTTGAAAAGATACCCTCTCAGGATGGACCTTTGCTCTTTGATGTCCTTCATGGTGTGGAGACGGGCAACATTGGTTTTGTAGGTCCTTGCTGGTGCGATGATCTTTGTGTCTGCGTCAGTGCAGATCGAGCTGATGATCTGACCGTACGCACTGGTGCTGCTGCTGGTCTTTTGCTCGACCTTTGTGCGCAGCATGGAATGACTCCCAATTTACACAAAGGGAAGACCGAAATTATCTTTTCTGCTAGAGGGCCAGGCAGCAGGACCTTCAAAAAGCAGATCTTCGGTCCGCATTCCAATGGGCTCCTTCCAGTTTTGGGAGAACATCAAGCACACCAAGTTTCTGTTGTGGGGCACTATGTTCACTTGGGAGGCGTTTTGCACCACAGTGGGGATTTACGTGTTGAAGTGCGCAGAAAGATTGCGGTGGCACATCAAACCTTCACCAAGTTCCGCAAGCTTCTCCTTCAGAATCCAAACCTTTCTTTGGCCAAGCGGGTTGAAATCTTTCGCAGTTTGGTTTTAAGTAAGTTTCTGTACGGTGTGGAGTCCTGGGTACTTCATGGTCAACGCGTCAAGAGCTATGTGCACGCTTCGCTTATTCGACTATACAAAAGACTCTTGCGTATTCGACCTGGAGACCACATCAGTGACGAGGAAGTTCTGGTGAAAACGGGCCTCCCTTCACCCACAGAACTATTGCGCATTGCGCGTTTACGGTATCTGAGTTCTTTGGTTGCTGCTGGATCAGCTACTTGCTGGGGTCTTTTCAATCTGGACACAGATTGGGTTGCATTGCTGCAAGATGACCTACAATGGGTGTTTCGGCAGTTGCAAAATGCTTCACATCTTCAAGACCCCTGTTCTCACCTTGCGCAATGGTTAGATCTCATTCGTTGGCATCGCCAATATTGGAAACGGATCATCCGCAGAGCATCTCAACATGCCATCCTTCAAAGAGGACTACATCATCGAGTTCTTGGATTTCATCTTCATGCTTTGGAGGTTTTGGAACGTGGAGGAGTGGCTGTTCCACAGCCCTTTGACCAAGATGACCTCGGTGAGACAGCCTTTGGGTGCATGAAATGTGGCAAGGTTTGCAAAAACAGGGCAGGAGAGGGCTCGCATATGCACAAAGTCCATGGATATGTTCACCCTGTACGACATCTTTTTCAGGGTACACAATGTGCCATTTGCCTGCGAGAATATTTCACCTTTGCCAAGTTGCAACAACATCTGCGATGTGTAGAAGCTTGTAGGACGCAATGGTTGGGCCGTTCCTGTGGTTCTGCTCCAGTCCCAGGCATTGGTTCTTGTGCCAACCGAGATCTTGAGCAGGCACATGACCGTTTGTTGCCACCTCTGCAAGCTCTTGGTCCTTCACTTCCTCCGAGTCGTGACCGTGACTTTGATCCTACGAACTGGCAGCTTTTTGCTGATCTCTCCTTGCTCCTCTATGACACCCCAGGTGCACGTTCCCTTGAAGCGGAGCTCAGGGACCACATTCAGTCGAGAGCCATCTCCTGGAGCACCTGCCATTGTACTCTCACTGCGTTGCTTGAGCATCTTGAGGACGCTTTTGATGAGTTTGGGGTTCGGAGTAAGCATGAAGTTGTTGAGGTTGTTAAGAAGCTAACCAGGGTTTCTTCTTGGGATTTCCTTAATGTAGCACAGCGGCATGTGAACACACGCTTTGAATCCCTTGATGCCCTGACGTCCTCTTTGGATGCTTTGGGGTGTGCTACCTTCGAGAAGATTCCTCGCATCTGGGGGCGACATCGCGTCATCCTGCATGCGTTTGCTGGTCGGCGCAGACCAGGGGACTTCCAGTATTATCTTGACCAGCTTTGCGTTCATCTGCCTGATGATGTGGTGATTCACACGGCCTCCATGGACATCTTGTACGACGTTCATCTTGGAGATGCATCGGCAGCGGAAGCGCAAGCATATTGGCTTCACGGCATCACCCAAAGGTTTGTGGTTGGCTTTCTTGGTGGACCGCCATGCGAGACATGGAGTGTGGCTCGGGCTGTGCAACTCCAACAAGGCATCAAGGGGCCACGTCCAATTCGAGATGCCACTGACTTGTGGGGTCATGCGAGCCTTGCACTCAAGGAACTATTACAGGTCTGTGTTGGGAATGATCTTTTGACATTCACTCTGATCTGTCTTCTGTACCTGGCGCTGTATGACGGAGTTGCAGTCATGGAGCATCCGGCACAGCCATCCTCTGAGCAAGCTGCCTCCGTCTGGAAGCTACCCATCATGCAGGTGATCCTTTCTTTGCCTGGCTTCGAACTTCTCACCTTGTGCCAGGGAGTTCTCGGAGCGGCTACACCGAAACCAACTTCGCTGCTGGCTCTCAATCTGCCGGACCTCCAAGGCATCTTGCATCAGCACAGGGTGACGAGCGAATTACCACGCAGGGCCGCCATTGGAAAGACATCTGATGGCGGATGGGCTACTACTTCACTGAAAGAGTACCCCCCTGCCTTTTGTAAAGGCCTTGCGTTTGCCTTTTACTCAGCGATTCAGACCCCGCTTGATGTGGAGCACAGCGTGTGTCCTGTTGATTTCTTGTCCAAATGTGCCCATCTTTTTGTGCAGAAATTCTCTTGCCATTTGGGACAGGATTACGCTGGGTAATGTATAGATTTCTGAATTCATTTTGTTGTAGGGTCGCAGTGATTAACTTCTGAGCGCCTGTTGGAAAAAAAAATACAATTATATAATATAGACTGAAACTTGAAGCTGTAATTGATTTTTCGGAATTGAATATCCATACGTATTATCCATATGGTGTTTTTATTGCTGCTATAGTTGTGCAAATGCTGCAGTTGAATGGTTTCAAACTTTCAAGGTGCTGTTCCCAATGTGAGGGTGATTCGGATAGATTGAAGATGCAGGTGCAGGTAGCAACGGCTCACAATGTTTTTGTTGTGCCGACCAGTACCCGCCCTAATTCATCCTACTTTGCTGCGAAGTACAGGATATCTCTGACAATCTTGCCAACAGCAACCGCAGTAGGAACGCAAATGCTTCGTGTAACTCCAGCCAGTTTTTTGATGTAACTTTTCAAACGACCAATGCCACAATAATCATCAATCATCCACAAGATTCATCATCCACAATCCACAAGTGGCATTGATTGATGATTATTGGTGGATTGATGATTATTGGTGGATGATTTAATCCACCAATATTAAATCAAATTCCAATAAGTGGCAAATAATATTGGTGGATTAATTCATCTACCAATTAATAGGGGAAGCCCCTTGAGGTGACTCGCCTCTTCACAGGCGCGTAAACTCAACTGGTGAACCATGGATTGGTCGACAGTGACCAACAGTTCAATGCGGAAAAGCCCACCATTTGGAGATCATTTGCCGTGGTAAACGGTGGGTTGTTCCATGGTTTTCCGCATTTATGTTATATAGTTTACTCATGTTTACTCTAGGGTAGTCCGTATGTGTGCTACTTTTTCGTGGATCATTCTGAGTGGTTGGTTGGCTTTCAGCCGAAGGCATCAATGACTCCTGGAAGGCGGTGGTTGGACACAGCCAGGGCTCCTGGCTGGGGAAAGTCCAGGCAGTTGGTGGGAGCACCGTCAGAGGGTATTAGTCGTCTGTTTGATTCGAACAAGAGAAAGTAACCAAGGAAGTTGGGTCTCAAACATTACATCAACATCATATATCATATTTATATCATATTTATTCATATTTATGATATATCACATCCCCCAAAATGCCCTTGTCACTAGCCATATCAAATTCCAGTCACCAGTACCCCCCCTTCCCCCCATGTGTGGCTGTCGCTACACCACGATCACCAAGGTCATGACCCTTGGCTCACACAAGAAAGGCGGCACAGCTGGGGTCCATCGTTGCTTGGGGTTAGTCCCCCAGGTCACACTGCTGTTGTTATTCTGTGGGAAAACTCATGGAACATTTATGGTAAGCTATGGAAAATGATGGAAAAAACTTATGGGAAAAAAAAACACAAATTATGGGAAAACCCATGGAAAACCCCGAATTTGATGGTGGATCATCATTTGGCCCAGTTTTCATGGCTTTATTTTGTGCGGTATACATCAATTTCAGAGACACACCCATAATCACCCATATTTGATTGTGCGTAATCCCATTCCTCTATATAATAAAATTAAACATTACATGATCAAATTATGAACCGCCCACCCAAAGCGATGGTATAGAAGAGGATTTACCATGATTTACTGACATTTCGGACTTTTTTGGACTACTTAGGGAGTGTTTAATATCAAGGGGATGGGATTACAACACGACACAGCCAGGCGAAGACGGAAGGTGCGAGGGGAGTTCAAACGCGCCTGTTTCAGGGTTGCTGATTGGTTTCAAGTCCACAAATTGTCAATATAAATTTTGGTTTTAATGGGAAAATCGTGAAGACATATCAGAAAAATATGGGAACACTCACCTATAAATGGAGGATTGAATGGCAAAATCATCGAACTACATGGGTGATTTTCCGTGGCCATGTTTGATTATCATTACCAGAGGGGACTTGTTCAATGAGTTTTCTTTGGGTGCATAGCTCATTACCGCTATATATAGAGTCTATGGCAAAACAATATCAGTTGCCAGCAGAGTTTGGATGAGTGGCTTTGAAGTTAAGTCTGTTATCTCTTGGACATTCTTGGACGACATATGGCAGGAGGAACAGGAGAAACTACGAGCTGTCTTCATTTGTGTGGGGCCGAGGTAAAGGGATACGCCCAGGTAAAGGGATACGGGTAGGTGAATGAGCCACTGGGTAAGCCAGACAAAATTGGATGGTTTGCCCTTTGGTAATTGAACACAGCTGTGGAATATATAAATATCATTAAATATCTATAAATGGGCCATTTTCATACGCTTTCTCTAGCTATTTTAATTCCCAAAATGAAACTCCATTCGCTCATTGGAAACATGGTGGCCCCTCAGGGGTCTGCAAATGGGGTTCCCCTAAATCTGCTGCTTCATCGTCATTTTCCCCATATATCACTGGCCATAAAAGTCAAGCTAGATTCATGTAGAATCCCCATTAATCCCCGCTTTTTCAGACAGACCCATCTCATTCCATTCATCGTCACTGGTCATCTGCGAATCCAAACATTTCCTGCCGAGGTCTTGGACTCTACAAGGGTTTGCTGCAGGAGTGTCTACCCGGAGCGCAGGTGAGATGCTGAAGTAGATGCAGATTTCTCATCATGTTTCAAGTTCTCAAAGCCATTGAATGCCATTGAGACATATTGAGACACCCCATCTACTGGCATCATGCCTAAAGTGAGTAAATGCTGAAAAGTCGGATACATACAGAAAAAAACATCATCCCAAATGCATCCCAGTCGGCCAGTTATGACTTTAGGCCGCCTGAGCCCACAGTCACCGCCTTTGCAGGTCTCAGTGCCCACGGATCTGAAGGCCTTCTCAAGGCCTGCTCTTTTGGTCATGGAATCCGATGAATATCTGATTTAAAATGATGGATGATGATTAATGATGATGGAATTTTCAGCATTTAGTTCCATGATGTTCCAGTAAATATCCATTCATAAGTGACTTTCCCATATATATATATATATACATATTCCCCATTTATTGATATTGATGATGATGATGATGATGAAGATGAAGATGAAGATGAATAATGATGGTAGAGCAATAGGATCCACCATGCCCAAGTCGTCATCATAAATTTATCGGTTCTATAAACCATCAATCCATATGGCTGGTTTACGACATTGCTTTACTAGCATCAATGATGAATATGGATATATCCATATTTCATTACAGGTATACATGCGGAATTCTTGTATACTGTATGTATCGTTTGATAAATTTATCAGCGTCATGACACCACATCAGGCCATAGATGGATCTTGATCATTTGTGTGGAAGAAACTACACAATAATTGGAGTGTGATAAGACTTAGGTGGGGCACTGGTATGTGATTGGGCTGCTGAGTACGTTATTCATGGAGACTTGATTTGATGCAAAGGTTGGCACGCCTTAAATGATCAGGCTCTTTTACAAAGCTAGAAGGTGCTATGTTTTGAACACTGAGCAAGACCATGAAATTCGATGATATACATATTTACTTTCTATTTTTTTGCAAGTTCATGCAATTCGGTTCCGCACTTTTGTTTAGCTTGCTTTACTTGCTGTTTACTGATTTATTCCCACCAGATTCTGCGAAAATTCTGCTGAATTCTTAACTCGGTGGGACCCCCGAGTTTGCCCCAGTAACTGTTGATATCTACCATGGTGGCATATGGATGCCAAGTAGATATATCTTTGTTGTATAGCCCAATGACCATCCATCAACTAAAAACTTCAGATATTCATATATATATATATGCTATAAACCACCTGTTTGATGACACGTCAACACCTGTCCCAGGTTGGAAGCATCTTTCAAGGAAACATCGCACGGTATGCAATCGCTGGGTGCGGGTGCCCAGGTAGTTGGAGACTCCACACGCCACTGGAGAATCAAAGATGACTAAGAAATTCCAGAAGAAAATGGAGGTCTTGTACATGGGAACATCATTGGTACCCTCTGGTAAACATACAAAAAACTATGGGAAATCACCATGTTTAATGGGAAAATCCACTATAAATGGCCATTTTCAATAGCTATGTTAAATTACCAGAGGGTACATGGCTGGTTTCCCATTGCCATGTTTGATGTTCTGTATTTGTATGTGATTGTTGCGCTGATCTTTGCAAGAAGGACCCTGGTAGAAGGCCCTTTCGAGGTTCATATGATGGCTGGATGATAAGTTATTTTTGATGCTTCCATCAATGTCCCATTCCTTTCGTTGATTGAAGACTGAATGTGGTTCTGCCTGGTTGTTTTCAATGGCGCTTGCTGTATCACCAGGTTTTAGTTGAACCATTAACAGCCAGTGTGCCAATCTTTTCGGGAACCATGGACCTTGAGACTGACTGTTCCCTCAAGCATTTTCTGAACAGACTTCACCCGTCTTCACCCCACCCTGACCACCTCATCATACATGCTCATGGTGTAGCAATCAGCCTGCAGTCATGGGCTGAGGCTATGTTCATCCGGGTCATCGCACCAAGGCTGGATCGGATCCCATGGTGTGGTATACACCCATCCGCACTGCTGGGATGGTATACACCAATAGTCTGCAGGAATAATATGGATTGGGTGATCCTAATATGTTGGGGAATTATGTTGGGGATACATTGATTATTCCATATTATTCCCAATGGATATTATAATAAAAATCCTAAGATGGTGTATAATCCCGCAATGGGTCATTTAATGGGTATTATAATGGGAATATGGTGTAAAATCCTAATAAACTAATCCCAATAATTAAACTAATCCTTATAATTGGGAATACTCCTAATAATCCTAATAATCCTAATATGATTGGGAATTCCAACTAATCCTAATATTATTGAACTCATTGCGGGAATAGATCTCCAACAATAATCCAACAACTATTTTTTCCCACTCAGTGATCACGATCATCCATGATCCCAAGATAGATCATATGACAATGATAGTATCACCACTCATGATACCACTTATGATACCACTCATATATAATTACCAATATTGAAATATGAAAGAGTGGGATGATTAGTTTGATATACGTCATTGGAATGAGTATATCAAAAATCATAAAAAACAAAAAAACTTTCCAACATATATATTATATAATAGATTATATACTCTAAATACTCAAATCACTAAAATAATACCATATATAACTTTTTAAGGCTTAGGGGAATCTCCCCAGAACATGTGGCCTAAAAAAAGGTCCTAACGCCGTAGCGATGACAGGTGCAACAGGAGATCCGCACCTTGACGGAGCGCAATGCCACCGCACAAGGGCAGGTGCCGTGAACGGCAGTTGCCGTTGCTGGTCGAATGGGGATAGAAAAGCCAAGTTGTTCAACAGCCAATAGATTTTGATCATGATATGTTATGATGATTTTATGATGATTTTATGATTACAAGAAAAAATCATTCGAGTTCATTTGATTGAGGCCTTGTTTAGGACGTATCCGTATCAATGAAATTGGTTTCCGCGACATCATACGGCAGTCCCAGGAACAATTCGACGCCAGGCTCTACAGGAAATGACCAGCAAATTGGCCAGCTATGCCGCATGCCCGGAAAGGTAATCAGCTGCCGGCCTAAGCCGTTCGATTTGGAGGGTAACACATTTATCCAAGAACATCGCATCATCATAGCATCATGGAAGACAAAAGGTCCAAAACTGGTCAAACATGAGTCAAATATATGTTCAATTTGGTCAAAAATTGTTGCTTCAATCACCAAATTACAGTAGCTGAAATGTGCAGGCTTCAAGAGTTTGAGTGTCAGTGAGTGTGCGCGCATTCGTGCTTGTCTTCCAAACATTGAGGTCCAATTTGGATCCATGCTTTCAATGTGATTGTAGTTCAAAACAAGCCAAGTTGCATCGATTCACTGTAAAGTGATGTAAAATGAAATAAAGACCAGAAAAATGAAGAAACATGGACCAACATGGACCAACTAGATCCAGCTGTGCTGTGATGTTTCTCCTCATGTTCATCTATATGTCCCATTGTTCAAAACTCCATGGACTGTGGCGTTCCAAGGCCACCAGAGTGGTGGATCTGTCGGACAACTTCAGGACGGATGATGGTCATGTTTGATGGCCAAATTTGGGGGGGTTCCATGGGTTCCCATCGTTGACAAAGCCACAATGGGATATAGTAATATATAGTACGGATATAGGTCACAAGTCATGGAAATGAGTTGAAATACCGGAATTGAACATCCATTTTACTGCCAGTTCTATTGGTGTGAACAATTCAGGCTTGGAGATGAGTGAAACTTCACCCACCCGAATTATACAGTACCTTTTTTTGAAAGAGTTTTCAGACTGGGATCAGCAACATGAATTACCCTATTTTTTGTAAAAAGCACTTCTATACTAATCCTTCAGAGTTCATTCTGTTCCAATGGCTTCATGGTTTCATCGTGGTCAGCTTTGCCATGAACCATTTGAGACCCTGGGCATCCTGGACCTTTTCGAGATGGGCAAGGGCTTCCATGTTTAGCCTCTGGTTATGTCAAAATAGCTAGTGAAAATGGTCATTGAAATAGTTGATTTAGCCATTAAAAATGGTGATTGTCCATAGTTAGGTTAGTTTACCATAGTTTACCAGAGGGTCGCCTTCAACTATTATCCAACCATCCGAATTCTGAGTACCCAACGACAAGAAACCGGAACCCTTGAATTATTCAGCCCCATCCCCAACCGGTTGTTGGTTTGAAATAATTGTCGTATATATATATTATATATATATTTATAATAATATATATATTTAATATAATATATATATATATATTATATATAATATAATATATATAATAATACATATATATATTCCGTGAAAATTATATATATATATTATATATAATTATATAGTTATATATAGTGTCCTATGTATATATATACACATGTTCTATCCCGGGATGATGAACCACCATGGAAGAGCTTATTTTCTAAGGGAGTGGATCAGCCAAAAACAAGATTAATAACCCATGAATATTCCATCAGTGGTTCCACCCATAGTCCACAAGAATCCATGATAAATAGTCCGTTATCGATCTAGCCGTAGGGGAACCACAGGAAACACCAAGATGTCCACCGTCCCAACAGGCCTAGATCCCCAAGCTGCGTAGCCCACGAAGTCTGCGGCAGCGATGTCCAAGTCCTTTTCCGTC
>Ga0126342_10003916_pt1 | contig 24995 bp, 22 predicted proteins | sample Cyp1metagenome_FD_92528 | JGI IMG/M metagenome (GOLD analysis project Ga0126342, IMG submission 92528) | Coral microbial communities from Lord Howe Island, Old Settlement Bay, Australia - Cyphastrea 1 metagenome | ecosystem: Host-associated > Invertebrates > Cnidaria > Coral ...
AGCGACATCTGAACCTCCAAAAGTGGTCCGAACCCCTGGTGTTTTTAACATTTTGACTTCGAAATGTGCTTCGCGCCACAACGGCGTGCACTTTTTCGACATCTGAACCTCCAAAAGTGGTCCAGCTGGCCAGCTGGCTCCGCACTCGCCGCTTTAGCGAGCCTACTTTTCGACCCTCCGGAGCCCCAAATCATTGGAAAAACAGTGTTTCGCGACTTTCCTACCTTTTCGCACATCTGCATCTTCTTTCTTCTCACTTTTCTTTCTTCTAATCTTTCTCTTCTCTCTGCCTCTTCCCTGCTCTGCTTTTCATCTGTCCATATTGTCGGAAGTCGGAAGTTTGACTTCTAAACTTCCTTCGGCTAACCACTAACTACTTACTACAGCTACCCCTACATTACAACTACAACTACCACGACATTACAGCTACAACTACCACTACATTACACCCGCAACTACCACAACAACAACAGCTACTACTACAGCTACAAGTACAGTTACAACTACCGCTGCACGACACTACAACTACAGCTACACTACCACTACCATGACCACTACCATGACCACTACCACTGCCACTACATTTCAACAGCAACTGCAACTACAACTGCAAACACCACCAGTACAACTACTTATACAAATACCAAGTAAAACTACGCTACACCTACAACTACAACGACAACTGCACTAGAATCAATTACAACTACAACTACCACTACAACAACAACTACACTACACATCTGCTACACTACGCTACCCTACACTACAACTACAACTACAACTACAGCAGCAACAACAACAACAAGAACAACAGCTACTACTACAGCTACCACTACAACTGCCAATACACTACACTACGATTGCAACAGCAGCAACAGCAACTACTACAACTTGACTAGAACTTCACCTTCAACTTCAACTGCAGCCACAGCTACACTACAACACCTACAACTACACTACAGCTACAGCTAGGCTACGCTACACCACACCACACTACATCCAGCAGTTGTGGGTGAGGTGACCACCGCAACTATTTCACAAAGCACAGCTCCAACCACCTTTCGGCCAACCAGTGGCTGCGCTCTGCCATTCATGCATCACACAGCAACTCGCCTCTCCTATAGATGCCTATCATTGAAATTTCCACGGTCGCCTCGTGCGGTACTACTGGTAAACAAACACAAAAGAATAGCATGTTGTGTTTGTTGTTGAAGTGTCAGTTTGTTACCGTCGACATCCTTATTTTCACGATGGTGACAGCTGTACGTACCCTTGCCCCAGACCACTGTCTATAACCCCTTTCACCATCTTAAAGCATTCTTTTCAAGATCAGTCCCAGCCTTGATGCCTTCGACTGCACCGCCAGCGTCTGTGAGGACGCCCACGTTCTGGCACCAGTCCTGGAAAGCCGTGCCAAGTTGGTTGATGGTTGATGAGCTTCTTGGTTGTGCTGAACCAACCTAGGGTCGAACCCATAAAAGAGATTAAAAGAGGAGCACACTGTCAAAGCATCAAATCGGAAGCGGATGAACCATGCAAAGTGGTTCAAGCAACAAGAGCAATTTTGAATCATCAATGGTTTCGCAATCATCGGCCTGGTGCTGCTTAAACAAGTGAAACTTGGATTTCACGCACGCGCTCAAGAGTGTGAATTGAGACTGCAAGCATCAGGGTTAACCAACATCTTGGTTACCAGTCTTGACTAGTTATCCACGACTCAGGTTCCCTGCGAATCTTGCATCAAACCGCTTCTGGAAATTGCAATGCCAAGATGTCCCACGACCAAACATGATGCTGTTGAGACATAAGGAAAGACCTGCTGTGGCTTCCACGTCCGAAGAAACCATGAAAATTCACAGCCCCAAAAACACAAATGCTTTCAATGTGTTGGAAACGTAGATGTCTGGTGTGCAGTTCGAATTTTGACAGGCGCAATCCTGTCCTGGACTTGTCTCACTGGGAGAATAAGGACAGACTGGGGTCACCGTCCACATGCAAAGGTTTCCTCTAAATTTCCACTCAAATACACCAATTCTGGCGGATACAGTTCCGACACGCGTGCTTCTTCAGGTCCTCTGGCTTGAGGTCTTCAAAGAAGAGTTCGTCTTTCATCATCCTTGGATGCGCGCATAAGCATCATGCCAAGTTTGGCCCCAACATGTCGACATGTTTCAGCACGTCCCTGTGTGGCTAAATTTCAGCTGCCTGGCTTGGTCTCGAAGAGACCTTTCAAGCGGCTTCTGCATTCTCAACCATCACTGGTATAGCTGCGACCTTCCCGGTCGTCTTTTGATATCCTCTGGATGACTCTGGCTATGATCATCATCCCTGCTACTGCATGGGTCAAAAATGGTCAAAAAATGTCAGGATTGTTCAGCACTGGGACCACAAATGCACTTGATATTAGTTGTCTGTTGTACAGTAAGTTGTAACCTGACCAATTTCATCCAATTTCTGTATTGGTCGTTTCCAAAGTTTCTGGTGGTGGTACGGTCCCAAAATCTGGCCAATTAAGAATTACCCGGGCATGACCCACGTCCAAATCGCTGGGCAAGAAACATGGCGTGGTCATAGACGAATTCTTTCTCTGACAGTCGCAATCTTGCAGCACACTTTCCAGGGCACTTGCTGAGGACAGCATACTCTCCATGCTTGCCAGTGCTCTTGTCGACGCTCTTCACAGCGAGAACATCCTCTGACTGGAACACGCCATGCATGGACACGTGAATCCATCAAGATCATGCACTTTTATCAAATCGGATGTGACCTGTGATGAATAAGCCTGTCGTGTGCATAGATGTCCTGTAGGTGTATATTTATGACATATTAAATATTGCTCATAAGATGATAGAAGTGCAGCTGGACTATGATTCCTCTACTTCGAAATGTGTAAGATTGTAAGATAGGTCAGACGGTCAGATAGGTCCCCAGATAGGGCAGATAGGTCCCATGTGGACTCTCCATCAGTCCTCTTCCCGAAAATCGATTTCTTTGCCTCAATGGTCGAAACGTGGCTGCAAGTAGCAAGGGGCCTGCCATGCCCCCAAAAATGCCCATAAATATAGACTAATGCCAAACTACCCCAAGAGACCCAAAGCATATGGGCCTTCTGGCAAACAGAAGTGGCAAGTAAAACCATTGGTTTCATCACCTGCGTCTGCCCAAAACATGTTTGCTTGTACAGTAGTGGGAGCATCCAGTGACAGGGGTATACTTTTTTGGACCAACCCGCCTGGTCCAGACTCTGGGACCGCAGCGCCGGTGATCTTGGAAATTGAGTCAACTATCCCAAAGTTCATAGTAGCTTTGATTTGACACACCCCAGATCTGTAAAGAATAGTTATAAGACTCTCCCATCAAGGCGATCATGGACAAAATGATTGAAGCATACCAGCCGTGGCCAGTGATGACCTGTCGAGGCCCCTAAAGCTGGTGAGTCTGCTGAACTTCGGCGGCGAGGGCTGTTGAATCCAAGGTACCGACGACTGGCTCCTTTATTGGCCACTCGTCAGCCCAAGCACGCAGTTCTTCCGCAGCTGTCCGTCGGCGCTTTGGCCCTGGACCTGGTGGTCTGGCGTCTGCTCATGTGCAAAACTAAACTGCTTGGAAACATGCTCACAGCTCACCTCCTCCAGGTCCATGAATGAAGCCAACCGGTCTGGGTACCTCATTTTTTCATACCGTTTAAGAGAATCCACATATCCTACTTATACAAATGAGCTGGAACTTGGGCAGATGGCACGCTTGGCTCACAGAAACACTGACTTCTTCAAATATTGCCGCAGAAACCACGAGCTAGAAGCTTTCCAACATGGGTGACCGGCGCCACGGTCCGGGCTACAAAAATCTAGGATCACATGTTATTCACCTGCTTTAGGGCTGTTGGGGTCGTGTCGTACCGAATCCCAAAAACACACCAACTAAAGTCCAACATAGTCTACAGTAGTGAATCCAAGGCAGAATGCGAACTTGACCGGAGGTAAGCAAACAAGGCTGGAGCATTGGAACCCCCATACTTTTCCTGGGACATTCATTGACCGATAGATGTGAAATGATATGAATAGGCGATGTTCTAGCCGGACATGGTTGCCTTGAAGGATGGATGCCACCATCCGTCAAATAGGGACACCAGTGTGGGAGGTACTTACTCAGGATGTAGGCAGAACCAGGCCTGACTCGTCATAGCTGCGTTTCTTTTGGCGTTCCTAAGAGAGGCACACATGTTGCAAGATCCAAACAATACTGAAACTGATCACTTGTTTATAGACACGACACATGTGCCAATATACGTCACACTTAATGACCTGTCTTCCTGTCTTCCTCTCTGGTTCATCGAATTCCCCGCCTCCTGTAGAACAGGCAGGACTTCAGCGGGAGAGAGACTAAAGCAAGTGTGGTGCCATTTGTTGACCACCTCAGTGAGAGCACCCAGCTTGTTGCCATGGGGTGAGTTTTGGTTGCTATCCGCATTCGCCCAATTTTGCACAGGCGCTTTCAAATGTGCCCCATTGTCCAGAAGAGCCTTGACTGCAGCGGTTCGTTTTTTTCGCACAGCAAAGAACATCCTCAGATGCGCACCCCTGGCACCGCCCGCCCGCATGTTGTGGGTTTCATCTTGAGCTTGAAACTGTTCCCTGGCACCAACTGATGTCCATCATGAATGTCAAACACCTTTCAAACATCCTTTTTTGATCTTTTTGAGATCAGTTGCGCCGTTTCTCCATTGGAGTCTTTGACGTTGGGGTTTGCGCCCAAACTGATTAAGAACCTGATAGCAAGGTTGGGGCGAGCACCTGTTTAATAGAATCAATAACCCGTTATTCAAACCATGTTTTAAACTTTTTAAGATAGAAGTTTAACTTTAAAACCACATATGTTTAAACAATCCCTGCGGCAACATTCCGCAAGCACAAATAATTTCAATAAATTTTGAACATATCTCATATCCGAGCAGTTTCCGGGATACCGTAATTTCTTGACCCAAACTGCACAAAAATTGCCGGCTGGAAATGCTTGAGCAAGCGACGAATCTTGAAACATCATGTTTAAGCATTTCTGATGATTTCTGAATCCAATCACCCAACACAACAAGTGCCCCGTGATGGCTGGATCGTGCAGCAGTTTGAACATGTTGAAACCTTGTCTTTGAACATGTTCAAATTAAATGGATTCCTGAATCACATCGGGGAAAGTCAAAACTAACTGGCGATTAAAAGGTTTACGTTTAAACAAGTTGACCGCATGCGACCGCATGCGCTCGCATGCGTGGCTCAGAGGGACTGTCCACGAAGATGTATACACAATTATACACATGTATAAAATGTATATAAATGTATAAACTAAACGGTTTCCAGTGTAATTGAACGGATTGAACATTTGACCATGTTTGGACTAACCCTGCCTGATGGTATCCGCATGCCCTTGACGAGCCGCGTAAAATAACGCGGTCTGGCGCAACGCCTTGGTGTCCGGATAGCCGGAGACGAAAAGGAAGCGGTCACATGAAACAGCCGCAGCTGACTCGAGGCTGCGTGTGAGGGACGAAAGCCAGCTGGGCTGGTATTCTTCAGTAGGGTTTATATGAAGGAATGGCATTGATACAAATAAATCAACAAGAAAAACACAGTGATATCGGAGACAAAGGCAATGGCTTTCAAAATTGATGGTGAAGATGCGAAACATTGCGAAACTATAATGGTGGTGAAAGTGAGGGGGGGATAGTGATGGAAATGGACAATGATGATGACGATGAGATGATCATGATTGTCATGATGGTCATCATGGTCATGGTGGCGGCGTGAGGAGGAGGAAGAGGAAGAAAAGGAGGCAAAAAAGGAGGAAGAGGAAGAGGGAAAAGAAGAGGATGGCTGAGGATGACCTTAATTGATTGATATTGATGATGATGATGATGATGACGACGAGGACGACGACGCCGCCAGTGATGACAGTGATGACAGTGATGACGGTGATGACAGTGATGACGGTGATGGTGAAGGTAAAGAGGGTGACCATGGTAATGATGGTATTGATGGTGATGATGGACAATGACCATGATGACGATGAGCCCGATGATCACGATGATGATGCCTTCACCCTGACGCACAAGGTGGAGCTATTTTTCCTGAGTCATTCGACTTCACACCCCACTTTCAGCCTTGTTGGAAAGACTTGTGCAGATATGTCCACATGTGTATATAAGATGGAGAACTATGTTCCAAGGCAAGGCAAGACGAGCAAAGAAAAACTGAAGACAACATGAATGTGATATGGCGTAGTAGAACCAGTCAAGCCCCCGTACATCAGCTTACGAGGGTTGCCCCGCCGGGGGGCAGGGTTGACTGTAAAGTTGTCATGAGATTGGCGGTTCCTGCCCGCCATCAACCTTGCTAAAGCAAGAGCGACTTCAGCTAGCAGTTTGGACAAAATTGTTTCAGCCCTCTGACCTGCACATGTTCATCACTACGAATATCAACCACCCTTGTACAAAGGTGTCAGATTTTCAAGTACAGTAATTCTCTCACCTGCATCACTCACCTACAAAGGCACCCACGCCACTAGCTTCAGCAAATTGGGGTTCAGCATCTTTGATGAAAATTTCATAACGTGTTTGAACAGCTATCAACCCTGTCGTTGGTTTGCTTGTGGAAGGTTGTCTCCCCAACAGGATAGGCAGCGACTTGGTCTTTCTATCTTCGTGCATTTCCTGCACTATCACCACCCACGTCTCAATGAAACTGGAATGGCTGGCAGTGCTGCCTGCACAATTGGATGCACATAGGAAACCCATTCACAAATCGGTTTCTGTCTCTTGAACGAAAATGGGCCAATAGATTCGTGTATTCGGTAGGATGTAGGGTTAGTCGGTCTTGTATTTAGACTGTGGAACCAACAGATTTACAGTAGATCATTTTAGAGTTCTAGATCCCCTCAAATATTTAAAATATATTTAATATTATTTAGGTCGGGCCGTAGGCTTAGTAGGCCCTTACTTTTGATCATAAAATGGTCATGGATGCAAGGTGTATAGGTATATAACCTGCTTTTATCAGAGCTTTTTAGATTTCAGATTTTAGATGTTTGGAAACGTTGGCTTTGGAGGCAAGCTTATCCAGTAGCCCTCCAACTTCACTTCGAGGCTGCTCCAAGCTACATCACCGTGGTTGATGTCAATGTTGATTTTGCGGTCCACCAGCAGCCGGCACAAAGCCAGGGCCTGCAATGAATGCAGGACATCGGGAGTCAGGGATAAGGGATACTGCTCCTCTTTTGGAATAGTATTGTGAACTACCCTTACCTCTCTTTGTACAACTGCTGGCAATTGGTGAAAGAACAGTTACAGGGACACTTTGTGCTGCGCGGCTGCACCTGGGCATCTTGTCCGACCCGCCGTGCCGCTGCAAAAAATAAAATCGTCTGATCAGAAGGTTTGTAGCCTCAAAAAATGGGCTGCAAAGGATTCAGCACATTCAGGTTGGCTAAGATAGGCCAAATGACTCCTTAAGGATGCATGTCCCAAAGCAAGCTTATCTATATTTTCTTACCTTATATTATATATGTATTATATATATAATATATATATATATATTATACATTTAAATATTATATTATATATTATATAAGGTGCTTGGAAGAAGCTTCAGACTGGAGATATTCCGATTTCTGAATTCCAGTCTTGTTCCCCCATTCGAGTTGCCAGGCCACGGGTGCCCAGGATGGCTGCGGACGATCTCTGGATAGTGCATTTGGCAGTTCGCATGTTCTCGTCCTCAGTTGGAGGACTTAAAAAGCTTCCCGGTGCTCGGAAGAATGGTGGGTTTTCTGCCGAATATGGTCCTTTCCTGTCGTTTGAACCATTGGCAAAAAATGGAACCACATGGAACCACCATCCCATTCTTAGGCATGTGTTTCTTTTCTGAGGCTCCCCAAGGCCCGACCCATTCTAAGTCGAAAGGGCCCCCAAATGGTTTTTGAGGGCTGTGTGTTCTGGAAATGAGTCTCGGTTGGGTTGTGAAGACCCGGCCCCACTGTCATATCAAACAAAGACCCCACAGTCACCCCAACCCTCACGATATTCAAGTCCGTGTCAAAAACTCACTAACACTATCTGCCTCTACTTCCAGGTGTAACACGCCCAGCATGCTTGATGTGACGTGTTCGCTGTTTGAGGAAATATGAACCCAGTCAGGGGTGCTGTCAGATTTTCACACATGTTCAGTCTGTCCTTACTTCTGTGCGTCCATACCCTGCAGCCAGATTGGCAAGATTCCCGGACAGTAAAAAACATCGATTTTTGGACTTTCTTCGCCATTGCCGCGAAATAGGAAATATGGAGTTTCAAACCCAGGAAAATCCAGTGAGGGTGACATTCCAATTCCCTCGTTTTTTTTCTTGAACCCTCATCTCAGTGGTTGAAATCCAAATCTATGTTTTATTCTGTTGAAATAAAATTTCTGTTGGATTGATAAATATCATCAATTTCCGATGGATTGATCCAGGCTGCGTAGCACAGAGAGGAGTGCGGCAAATCCATTTGTGGAAGGTTGCTTGGGTAACAGTCTGCATTCTTCTTCAATTCAAGTCAAACACCCCCAAAATATCTGCAAGGAACAATATCTGAACAATCTGAACAGGTGTCTTTGGGTAACGCAAACAGGCTCTTCTATAGATGCTGCAGTTTGGTCAATGGATTGTAGCCTGCACAAAGCAAAGACAGGTAAGACAGGAGAAAGAACACCTGACTTCAAAGCAGAGACCAAGTGGGAGTTGAAGCAATTCAGGACATGTTTGCTTCATTGAGCTTCTACAGTAATTCTAGGATCTTCCCTTTAGTTTGACATCGGGATTCCCTGGCTCTTGCACCTTTCTTCGCATCAGAATCCAGTCAGGTTCGCCAAATCCGCTGCGGGCGTGGTCGCCGGCGCGGCGCTCACTGCGGGTGGAGGACCCGAAAAGAGGTCATCCAAGAGATCTCCTCGCAAGATGGCTCCAAGACAACGGCAGGATATGTTTTTTTTTTGGACAAGAGCTCCAGCAGCTTGAAGAGAAATGGGTTCGTCTGAATAGGGTACCCCAAAATTTGATGGTTCATCATGGCACTGGCCAACTGGCCATTGCAATGGCTACTTTATGGGTATACCTAATTTTGAGACGCACTATGATTCCCCACATTGACGTGTGGGGTTTTTGTTTTTAGTGCTGTATCCGCTCCTTCCTTCTCCTTCTCCTCCTCCCGCCTGTCCTCCCTCACACTCACACTCACACTCACACTCAACTGTACATGCACATACATACATACACACAAAGTCACCCACCATCACCCCTCCATCACTCTCATACTTCCTCTTCCCTTGTTGCTTTTCTGTGCTCAGTCTAAGTCTGGAGAAGTTGTTAACATGTGGGGTCATCCGGTCCTATAATTTTTTGTGTTTTTTTCAATAGGCAAGTTCGTTCCCGAATGGGAAATTGAGATGTCCATGGGAGATGTTCCTGAGCCAAAACTAGCATTCCATTTCTATGGTGGATTTGAAACATCACATTTTGATACAAATTGGGTGTTTAAATTGTCCTTGCCCAGCCCCAAAGATGATCATGGAGAATCAGGAACCTTGTGACGATCCAGTGGGTGTATCCTAAGCTACGAGTACCAAATTGACACCGCAGTATGATGTGTGGTCATTTTCAGGACCTTAAGCGAGATGTTTGTCTTCTGGTATCCAGCTTTGACCCATACAAACAGACCTGGCAAGTCATACAGTATGCTCTGGTCATTTCACACATGTATGTATATATATATAATTATATATATAATTATATATATATATGTATATATATAATGTGGAAAAGCATGTTTTTGAAGAGGTACCCTGGGGTAAACTAACAGAAACATGTGGAAAATCCATGGCTTTCCTAGGAAAAGGATCTACTTTCACATCAATCCCGTTGAGCCTCCAGCAGCTCCACCTCCGCTTTCGCCCAGCAGGTCCGTCTCCGCAGGGCTCGGGTTTGGCACCTGGGACTGGAGGTTTCCTAAGTGATGGGGGTGTACCCCAGCTGGATGGTTAGAAAATCCATTGGATGATTTGGGGGTAGCCCTATGACTTAGGAAACCTCTAGGTTTCATGGCCAATTGTGGGAAAACTATGGAAAGCTAATGGTATCTGCAGTATCCACCTTTGAAGCAAACTCAGATTTGAGATGATTCAAGGCTTCATTTTCCTACAGCAGCTTAGATGATCAAGAGACACAAGGTGCCAGAGGTTCAATTTCATCATTTGGCCTGGTGGTCGACAGCGTAGGCAGCACCACCATTCACCTGCCAGGATTGGTAGAGAATGAGCTGCTGTTGGTAGATTTGTTTAGGAGAAAATTAGCAGGAAACATCAGGAAACAGCTTTTCCTTACGCCCAAATCGAGGGATTTCCGGTGAATGTTACCTTCAATTATGGGATGCTCAATTTGCTGCAGTAGATCCACTTTTGATTGCTTCTTCAATCTGGTTGGTCTGTTGGATTCTCCAGTAAATATATCCATTGCGTCTTTCTTGCTCAAAATCCCAGTCTTTTCCGGCTTATCTCACATCTACACTAGAAAGTCTCTGTTGGTGGGTTTCCACCAAACCCATCATTGTTTCAAACGGAGTAATGTAAGGCGCTGATTAGTGTAGGGCCCCCCCCACAAATTTAGGCTACTCAATAACTCGGCATTTTCTGGGGAACAAGTCCTGGGGGATTCAGGATGATCAACTTAAGTAAGGGTTTCAATTGAAACCCATCTACTTTCAATTGATTTTCCTTTTAAACCTCAAAGAAATCTATTGATAAGAAAGGATTTCAATTGAAATCAATTTACTTTCAATTCATTTGAAACTACTTTCAAATGATTTTCCTTTTAAACCTCAAAAAAATATATTGATAAGAAGGGTTTCAATTGAAACCCATCTACTTTCAAATCATTTGAATCTACTTTCAATAGTTTTTCCTTTAAAACCCTCAAACAATCTATTCATAATTGAAATCAATTTATATACTTTCAATTCATTTGAATATACTTTTAATTGGTTTTCCTTTCAAACCTTTAAACAATCACCCCAAAAGTTTTTGTGCACAATAGGGTACCATCCAAACAACTACATTATTGAGGATCTCGGTCACTCATGGGGTACTGTACCCCCTTGAAAAATGTTTGGGTGCTGTTTTTTAATATGGGTTTAATAAGGCATCTAATTATGTGGGAAACCTTGCATTTTCATGCATTTTCAAGGCTTTGACATGGACCGGATATGGTTTTCTAAAGTAAATGGATCAGCTTTACCCAAAGAAAGGTGGATAAAAGGTTTTGTGTTTTTTTCACCCCAAAAGTTTTTGTGCACAATAGGGTACCATCCAAACAATTACATTATTGAGGATCTCAGTCACTCATGGGGTACCCTCTTGAAAAATTGTTTGGGTGCTGTTTTTTGATAAGGGTTTAATAAGGCATCTAATCATTTGGGAAACCTTGCATTTTCAAGGCTTTAACATGGATATGGCTTTCTAAAGTAAACGGTAAATGGACCAGCTTTACCCAAAGAAAGGTGTATAAAGGTGGATAAAGCTCCTCCTGAAAAAATTGGATCTGAGAACAAAAATCTCACAATAGAGCCCCACCCCCAACAAACGGCAAGATACTCAATTGGGCAGGGAAGGAAACTCACAATAGGGTGCCAGGACATTAATCGGAGGCCAATATTATGCATTTTCTCAAGCTGGTCACTGATGGTCAAATGTCCAATCTATTCTCAACTTATTGCAACTTAAATGAGGACACGAAGAACCATGGTATTTTGGGGTATGGCAACCCCCAACAAGAAGGTGGAGAAAACAAAAACACATACTGTATCTTTCCAAAAGACAAGCACTAGTCACTATCACTATAATTTTATTGCTGTATATATATATGTATATATATATATTTATACACAAACCAGGTAGTAAACAGCAAGAGCCGTTTCTGAATCTTTCTAGGGGCTTACCAAATACGCCCCAGTGCTCCTGGGATTCCCCAACAGGGGGTGGCTTGGCAAAGCCGGCAGGAGGCTCGCCCTGCAGATGACATCATTGGGAAACGTCAACAACGATGGACTGTCCGGATGTTTAAACCAAACTGTGGAACGGAATGATACGTTTGGGAAAGATTACAGGAAACCATCGTTTTTTTAAACCAAATATAAGGGTTTCCTGCAACTCTCCCTTCAACCAAGTCTACGCTACTTTGCTTCTGGACTATGGTTACGGTTGAACCACGGAATGCGTTTACATGTGGATTTTGCTACGCGGAATTGACGATTTGGCCAGGAAACAGGATGATCAGTCCAAATCAAATATGGTCAAATATCCATGGCAACGAAGATGAACTGCCTTCACTGCAGGTTGATCCAAATAATTAGTGGTTGATCCATGTTCATTCCGTGCAAGGCCTATATCTGGAGCCCAGGTTTTGGAGGATTTCTTTCAACTACGTTGTTGAGGTGGGTATGGATCAAAACTGCAAAACACACACATTTTGAGTGTTGAACAATCATGCAACAACTTAGCATCGTGAAAATCTGACCCATACCCAAAATAACTGCAAGTCCACCAATCCTCTTGTCATCCCATGTTAAAATTGGAGGAACTCACCATGCGAACATCAAAACCAGTTCCGATCCCTGGGATGACGAACATCAAAAAGAGGGTGGTTTCAAATCACAAGTGTAGAACAAATTTATGGCTAAATCTCATCATAATTCACCAAGCTTCAAAATATGGCAATGTGGTGATGATTTCCCCAATTCGATTCCCATCACTCCAGAGACTCACGGCAGGGTTGTGTCGCGATCAAATTTATCTAGAATCTAGACAATCAGATAATCCAAAATAATCCACATGATATTCTGAAAAAAATCTGATCATATCTCCATTCTACCAGCTTTTTGTGTTGGTTAAATCTGATGTTAGCTCCTCCTTTTTGTTGGTAACCCATGCCACGTTGGTCAAATCGCCCACCGATCCACGGGCTCCGATCGCCTCCAAAGGAGGTGGCGGCATCTTTGTTGCCACGAAGGGGCTCCCAGAGACCTACCGCAGACAGAGCTGGAGGCGAGAGTCAGCTAGTTACAGGAATTGTAACATATTGTAACTAGCAAATATTGATGTACAAAGTATGTATATATATATAATTATATAATTATGTATTAATCAGGATATACCTATATGATCCTATATGTAGGCTGACATTGGGTCATGTATAGACTGTATAGATCTATATACACAGTATATCTGTGTGTATATATATATATATTATATGTTCATATGATTGTATGTGTACATAATGTGTGTATACACAATATACGCAAATTTATACAACTGAACACATACCCACAGATTGGTTACGACCGAAAAAATATCAAATCTCCTCTCCAAGAGTCTCAACCCATCAAATTACATGTTGTGTAATCAAGGAAACTTCAAGGTACAAAACGCCCATCCAATATCTGAAAAACAAGTGGTCTTGGTGCCCTTTGAAACTGAACATGCCTTCGTCTGTTGTTTCCACATCAAGACCCCCAACAAGCTTGTGATTGGGTTTACCGCCAATATACCCTAGCAGCGAATTCTTTGGATTGGAATACCGCTTCCTATGCAGTGTCAGCGGATGAACAAGTTCCAAGAACAACTTTGGTGGCCCCGTTCTCATGCTCATGTAAGCCACTGAAGAATAGACTATACATTGAAATTGGTATTCTCCCAAATGGACAGCAGCCTCCTCAGGATTCCTCCCAAGTTGTGTGTTCCAATCCCTTTAAAGCGGTCTATGAGTCTATGCCAGTCTATGCCCCAGTAGTGCGGATTATAGAACAGCTATTCCTTTTCCTCATCTCGGGGTTCCGAAAAAAAAGGGATAGCCCCCAGTCATCATCCAGTCGTCACCATGGGGATCCCCCCACTGAGTCCGCCTGGATGAACTTCGAGGCTGGCTGTTTGTAGACAGTGCTCAACCTTGGACCAAAAACCGGGGGGAGTCCATCGCCCCGTTGGTTTTATCAGTCGAAAAAACGCGTGGGGTCACAACATATCAATCTGGTAAATCCAACACCCAATGACAACAATAACACATTGTTTTGAGCCTCAGCCTCGGCAATAAATGGTATATAAATGATATATAAATGGATATAAATGGTATATAAATGGTATATAAATGGTATATAAACTTGGGTAAATGGTGCTATGGCTGACTATGGTTCACAGTTTACTGTTGCGTTTACCAGATTGTGCTACCCAGATAGGAAGCCACGCAGCTTGGGGTCACCAATGTCATCTATAGAAGTAAGCCATACATTCAGGGGTTGACATGAAAACTATATATACCATCTGGTTATTTAACATAGCCATGGAAAATCACCATGCTATTAATAGAGGTAAACCATCTATTTCCATGGGCCATCTATACCATGGCTATGTTAGTCATAACCAGAGGGTAATATATATATATATAACTATATATAACTACATATATATATATGTATGTACACAAGCATCTTGGTCAGAGGGATTCATCTTCAACAAGTTGTTGGACTCAACAAGGCTCTTTCATAAAGATACGAATGGTAATGACAAGTCAATTACGCATAGATTCTATGCATAGATGATCTACCTACTTGGAATTGGGGATATCATTCATAAGTGATTCGTAAGTATTACTATTGATCACTTGATGGTCAATCCTCGATCTTTGGTGGGTCAAACCCAAATATGTGTTTGCAAAACCTCTCATTTTGTTGGTTGAACAGCGATCTAATTTTTGCTTGGATCACTTGGATCATCCCTATTTCTCAGGTCGAACACTTTGAATCCCGGTCTTTTCCATGCTCTGTCTCCAGAGCTTGTGGTGATACACTCCTGTCCCAAGTCACCACCAAGGAGCGAATTGAACTCCTCAAAGACCCGGTCTTTCAGGTCCGCGTCCATCTGCGGTTTGGATTGGAGCACCAGACTGGGGTTAGATTCGTACGGGCGCCAACATAATCTGCCTGAGAAATTCTTTGTTTCTTCTCTTGGCTGTTTCCACTCATATAGTCTAAGTGAAACTGCTGTTTCAAGAGCCATACTTGGGAATATTGAAATCTACGAGCTTCAATAAAGGTCCACTCCCGGTCATCTCTCCAGCATTTTGGTCGCCATTTAAATGGCCATTTTGGTCATCCAGTCGGCGAGCGAACCTCCTCTTGGAACTCCTCCACCACCTCCTTGGGTGCACAGATCACTCTTCTGGCCTCTTCAGGCGACACCTGCAATAGCCTGGCGCGGCACGGTGATGCACGGTGAGCGCCCAAATAACCATGTGTTCATAGTCTTTCTTTGGAGATCAAATAACAAATATGGAATGAATATGGTTGAACATGCTTGGAGAATGAGGAACATAAGTGAAACCACCAGCCAGTTGTGTAAATGATCTTAGGAGAGTTTGGGTCCTCATGTGCTATGACTGGTATCCCATCGGGCGCACAATTTGAAGGAGAAGGGTGCCTCGCAGCTCTTAATTTTTGCCACTAATATTATGTCAACCTCAAACATCCCACAAGAAAACAACTTCTATTTAGTTGAGATGACGTGTTTCATTAACATGGCTTGCTTTAGTTGATATCTCAGGCTTTGATCTCTGTGCTGCACCCCAGTTATCAACAATTCAAGCCACTTGCCACTGTGCCACGCCGAAAACGTACGGCCGCCTGTAGTACAGCAGGGCTCTATCCCGAACGTCAGGGTGTGTACATTCCTGGATGGCCTCCAGGTCAGATTGGAGGATTTGATCGAGGATTTTCAATGGTTCTTCGAGTGCAAATGATGATTATATATCTGATTATAGGACATTAAAATCATCATATAACTATGATATATATATATATAGGACATTAAAATACATTAAAATATATTATAGGACTGCTTGGGGCCACATCTTCCTGCAGAATGTTTCAGATTGATTGGGCTATGGATCACCCCCTAAAAGTGACGATCTGCTGCTAAAGTGAGCCACCATCACCCGCATCATCGGCGGCGGTGCCATTGCTTACACATTGAAAAAGTATCCAACACATCAGATTGAGTATATATTACGGTATATATATATAATTATATGCTGTAATATTGCAATCTTTCAGTTGACTAAACAAGTTGTTAGGTAATAACCTCTGCTATTTAACAAAGAACACTATGGAAAATCACCAATTTAAAGTAAACATCATCTACAGATGTCCATTTTCCCTAGCTATATTAAATTACTACACGGATCTACACGGTACCAACTTGCGCCCGAACCTCCTGCAGAAGTCTTCCCAGCATCTTTTGTACCTGTGGGAAGGTAAGGGATGGATGAAGCTGTCATGCTGTCACAACAATGGGAGGCCTCGGCATGAAAAGAAACAAAATAGGAACATTAGAAAAACATGCGGATACAATTTGGATATACAATGGTGAGATGAAACATTTTGTAGGATTTCTTGTTGTTCTTCAACTTATGTATTTATGGAAATCCACCGAGTTTGATGGTTCTTAAATGGATTTACCATGGTATATGGATCCACAAGGTGTGACCCTGCCAAGAGGTTGGGTGGTTGTCGTTCTGAGTTCTTGGTTGATGTTCCCGGAATATATGAAAATATATCAAAATGGTAGCAATCTATTCCCATGCTGGTTGGTTCAAACCAATATCCCTATGATTTCCTAAGTATCTAGGTGCTGCATTCTCTAACCATCTTTGACTCAATCTCTCCTTTTTGGTGGCTGTCCAAAGCCCTGAAAGATAGGCATAAATTGGGATCATCGCAACATGCCAAAGGGGGATATAACCAATAATCTTGAAGCTAGCCAACCAAATAACCAACCAACAACAAACCACAAAATCAAACCGAAACCACCAAACCGAAAGCAACTTTTATTCTCTCCATGCTAAAAGCACGTACCATTTGGGTTCTCTCTAAAAATAGCATACTCCAAAATCAAAGCCATGAATGTAGGGTGAATTCCCCATTGTTGGCCACGACCCATATTATATAGATTATGTATTCTTGGTATTTCTTGCTCATATATGCTTATTTGGTTGGTGGTATACCTACCCCTCTTAAAAATATATGAGTTCGTCAATTGGGATGATGACATTCCCGATCGAAAGTCATAAAATTCCATGGTTCCAAAGCACCAACCAGTTAAACGTTCCCATATTATTGGTTGAATCCCTAAATTTTGATGGCTAAATGCCAATCAAATGACTGTTGCAAATCCACATCCCATCCAGATCTGGTTTTGCCATCAGCCTCGGGCGGTCGGCAAAAGAAGAGCTTCACCTCAGTCGCCACGCGACAAAAAAACGACGACTTCCGGGCCGCCGGCAGAAAAAGTGGGGTGCAGACTTATGATGAAATTCTAGGTGCTACTCCCATGAAATATCTACTCCATTCAATGAAATTCAATTCCAAGTGTTATACAATGTTATATACATTTCTCCAGATACCATAGAACAAATTAGGTATATAAATATGAACATGGGTCCAGCCGCTCTGCTATCAACTATCCACCGTTAAACCACACCAAAACAGCTGGCCTTTACAGGATGTTCATCCTGACCCATTGGGGTTCCACGTGTTAGCATTGTTCCGGCATATGGTTTGTAATTCACCAATTGGTTCAATATCCCATGTATCAATTCACGTATCCATGAATCATACATAGGTATAAAAGTGTATACAATTCTACATATGCATGTACATATACATATACTGAAACACATACTGTATATCTACCTACCTACCTACCTGGCTGTCTGTCTGTCTGTCTGTCTATCTATTTCTCTATCGAACGATGTATCCCTCTGTATTCTTCAACTGCTCCTGAAGGGCTTAGCCCCTCTTAGCCGATCACAGGGTTTCCCAAACGGTAGCCGTCAGCATCTCCAGTTGCACTGCCCCGCTGGGTTCCTGCGAGATCTCAGGTGGGAATCTAGGGCTGTGAGATCCCGGGACACTGGCGGATAAAAAGTAACATAGTGATTCAAATATGGATCTGTGTGTATATAGATTTACACATTATATATATATATTGTACATATTATATTATATTATATATACATACATATTATGTATATATTTATACATCTTGTATGTGTATATACATACATATTACATATATAGTCATATATACATACATATTATAAATATATATCATATCATATATACACATATCATATATATATATACATAATATATATATATATAATATACATATTGTATGTATATATATATATAAATTACAATATGTATTATACATATGTACGCAAATAAAAACACGTGTATATGTACAGGTACGTGCATCCACTGCACAAATAGTGTATTCATGTTTATTGTTGAGCCATGTAGTACAATCCCATACTAATTGGGATGCAGAAGCTCAGGATGTTTTTCCAACCTTTCCGAACGGTGGGTCTTGGATTTCAGGAAGGGATAGATCAACAGGTCAAATTCTCGATTCAGCAACGTTGAAAGGGATACAGTGAACAGAATCATCAGGGTTTATGTGCTATGGCAACTGCCCTCTCAGATTCAAAGTCAGGGTGCCTGTTGGTTTTATCTATCTCTACACTTTACTAAACTTTATTAGGTTGGCTATCGATGTCCCCATCATTGATACCTATCTTCCCAATATCGCGACTTATAGGCCCATTACCGATATTCCTGTACTTGTTGGTTATGTAAGTGTAAGGTCATATACGCATATGCATATGTCATCGACGGCTCTACATCATATTTATCTATTCTATTCTGTTCCATTCTATACGAGTCTAATTCTTTTTTATCTATTCTATGTATTCTATCTGTTCTATCTATTCTGGCGATTCTATCTATTCTATCTATTCTGTCTAATGTACCTAATCTGTCTAATCTATCCAGTATCCAATGTACCTAATACATCTAATATAAATTAATATAATGTACTGTACATATACATATATTCACTTACACACATGTTCCACTGTAAACTGTAGATAATACATATGATAGGATGTCATATGATGCCAACAAATCCTTATATGATGCATCTTGCAGCAAGTCCTCCATGAACCCGTCGATCATGGGTTCAAGCAAGTACGGAGCATCCTGGCTATGGATAGCTATGGAACCAACTTGGGTGATGAACATCCAGCTGCAACCATAAAGCAACTATTTTGGTGCGAAAACCAGGGTACCGTGGTTTTGTTCCATCATGTAAAAAAATGCTCATATAATTATGCAATCCCCCTCACTCATATGGGATTGGGATTTACAGTCATATATATTTTCCAAACAAACTTGGTTCACAACTAACAACCATAAGGCCAAGAACAAACATAAAACCTGCATTTATTGTTGGTTAAATCCACTATTGTCCATTGACTCCCATCCCCCGTTCATGCTCTACTTTTGCGGGACCTCAATGAGGAGACCATACTCACCCAGGATCCATAGCAAGGCCTCGGACCGTCGATAATTCCCAGAGATTTTTTGGTGGACGCCCTGCACAACCAATTGTATCATGCAAAAATCATGCGTTTTCTAGCTGGTGAATCTAATTACATCATATAATCACATATCTATCATGCAATATCATTATATTGGATGTATATATATATACACTAATCTATCTATCTATCTGTCTGTCTGTCTGTCTGTCTATCTATCTATCTATCTATCTTTGCATATATATATATATATTATATGTATATATCGTATCCCCATGTCTATTTTTAGCAACATCTTAGAGCACAAAAAAAAACACCAAGGTCCCGGGAAAGTGGGAACTGCCGGGAAGAAGAAGGTGCCCCATTGCATCCATTCGTTAATCATCAGTTTCCCTACCCTCCAGGAAATTCACATAGACCCTGACATCAGGGCTTGGAAGACTGGTTGTCACTTTTTTTTGTTTTTTTTCATGTTTTTTCTATTTTCAGGGTCTATGTCAATCAAAGGTAATTTTGGGCATGCCACATTTTGAGACAAACGTATGTCCAGAACCCCCATCAACGCACTGAAACATCTGAAACCCTCCTGAACTGGAATGTCCCAGCCACTGTCAGTGATTTCTTCAGGGTCAAACTTTCACTATGTTTCAAGTTTCAACTGCAGTTTCAATCATCCGATACCTTTGGCCCGTGGCTTACAATCAAAGAATCTGAGACCCCCGCAAGTTGGGATAAATTTAGGAATCTAATCTCAGGCATCCATTTTTTTGGATCCAAATTTCATTCATTCCCATAGAGGCAATTTCACCAACCAAGAGACGCTCTTGCCATCGGGCTCGCTAACAATCTTAAGGCATTTCCTGGTGGCTTACCAGCCGCGCGGCCAACCACAATGGTCACAACATCCATGTCCATATCCATATGGGAGCCATTGGGTCAAACTTTAAGTCTCATGAAATTTGATGGAAGAATGGAAGATGATGATTGCCTCTAGGAGGAAGCATCCATCCAGTTTTGGTGGTATCCGACAACTCAACCGACTCATTTTCATTCAATTTCTGCATCATGCGGGAATAAAGCGAATCTCCGAATGGGGCAACCTGTTTGTAATTCCTGATGTAGCTGCACAAAAAAAACAACGCCCCAGTTGACAAATTACTGTTCCTTCGCTCCAAATATTCTATCAAAAACAGGGGTCTAGCTGTCTTCCCTTCATCTAAGTCAAAGAACATACAAAAACTCCTTCAACAAATTCATCGCGATTGGGATGCTCACTCAGGTACCAATGCTTTTTGACTTACAATCGTATGGTTCAGGTGGTTTTGTCGCAAACATTGGGCCTCCCAAATTGTTGATCATAAAAACTGCAAACATGGGGTAAATCCATGTGAAATCTGAAATATGATGAAATATGTAAATCCACCATTTTTCAACAGGACCTGTATCATATTCTGAGTCATATTTTATGGTCATTTGATGGTCATTTTTATGTCATATCCCCATGATATCCTGATGGTCTCACAGGCTTCAAATCTGGGACTCCCGAGCTGCACAGCTCCCGAGGCTTGCTGAAATTGCTCGGGATACCTGGGGCCAAGGGATTCAAACATCGCTGGGAAATCCCCGAACTGTATAAATTAAAGTTAAAGGGAGGCTTATAGCTGGGAAAATGATCTATAACTGGGGGATCAAGTTTATACCCTGTGGATCTAATGTGGTAATTTCACAGTTTGCTATTGAACACCACCACTTTTGACAGGTAAAAAATGAAACCAAATAGATCCAAATGGGGCCATTTTCCATAGCTATGTTCAATCACCGGAGCAGGGTACTTATGCAATTGTTCTATTCTAAGACGGAACATTGATGACAGTGCTGAGAAGTATGAATCACAGCTGTTGGAGCTACAAAATAGACTGGAAAATTCCGTCCAACAAGACTTGTATCTCTGAGATCCTTACTTCCGTACCAGGTCCTTCATGACCACAGCGGCTTCTGTACAAACCTGGACGCCGAGTGATCCAAGTGGGTCAAAGGGTCATGGTTTCACATCATGAAAAAATAAAGTCATAGGTCATAGGGTCATCTCTTTTTTCCGCAGAGTTCTGATTATCCATCTTCCATCAGATGCTTGATTTTGTTGCTTTTAAAAGGCTGAAACCCTGCCCAGGGGGGTTGCAAATACTCTCTGGACGTTAGGGTGAGGTCCAATGCAAAGTGTTGGATGTCCCAATCCACATGAGCAAACATGTTTCGATGTACTTCTACCTCGACTTTCAAAATGAAAGGCGCCAACGTGCCAGGCCCCATAAACAATGTTTGAGCACGCATGGGCTGCAGCTGCTTTTCAATGTTTCGATAGGTCCTGGTAGCATGGCACTTATGACTCATGACGGTCCACCCGGTTTCAATCCACAGGGATCTATATCCACACCACAGGGATCTTCGAGGATCTTCGAGCCCTGAAAAACCTTCCAAGGCTCCCAACATAATCGATATCCAACTCCAGCAAGTTGGACAAGGAGCTAACCTTAGCTGCCACAGACCTGCCACTTTTTTAAAAACAAACATCGGAGATTTTGGCGGTAGGAATCAAATCTAAGATGCTTGAAGTCTGACTGAGTCTGACCTGACGGATTTTAGGGATCCGGCAAAAGGATGCAAAAGGATCTAAACAGAACTACGTGCGTTTGATGATGAACTAGTCCTCCATGATCAAACCAAGATGTAAAGACCCCATGGAACCAAACTACCAACCACTTGAAAATGAAATGCCAAGACACAATCATCTCAGAGGTAGAGGGCACGTGCACCTTGGGTTATGGGATCAGCGAGGACATGGCAGCGACTTACCCAACCGGTTTGTCTCAGGTTTGTCTCAGCAAAAACACAGGAAACCAGTGGGGGTTCATTGAAAAAATGGAAAGACATGGAAAAAAAACTGATTTTCATGTATTTTCCGAGCTTTATTTCCCCCTTCATCCAGACTCATCCAGTTCCCCGACTTGACCAACAGACACAGGTGCGCGTCAGGTTCTGAGATCGTTGGCTATGGGTCTCCCAAGGTATCGAATCATCGCTGAAAATCCCCATCTTTGGTACTTGAAGTTCCATTTTTTACACTGGGTCCATTTCAACCCCAAACAGCTTTGGATTTCAATCTCTTAAGTTCCTATCTGCATTTCAGGTATACTTTAGCAGGATTTCCCAGAGTTTCCCGATCTCAGATTTCTCAGAGTTCGAGTCACCGCAATAGTGCCAATCGCACGAATCGCTCTGCGGGCTATCTCCACATCCACCTCAGTAACGTACCTGGAGAACATGTGGATGTGGATCCAAGCATCAAAATGTGGGATGGAACAGCCAAAAATTGGGATTTCAGAGATTTAAACGCCAAGTTAGGGTTCAACTGGTCGGGATAACCACAAACTTTAAATTGAGCCACCTAAAAAATGGAAGCCACAAAACTGGGATTTAACATTACCAACAAATAGTTGGTCTTCAGTTGCGATAAATAACCACCATCACAAAAACTTTGACCAGCCCAAAATTGGGAGTTCACAACCATAGGTTTGTTGAGGACCCGAAAAACTGGAATAAGGCTACCAAACTAATATATGGATATATATGGAGTTAAACAATGTTAAACACCAAGAATTGGGATTTAAAGACAACACATTGGATTTAAAGAACCAAAATCAGGGATTTCCACCAACAAGTATAATGTTCGAATCCATTTGATATAGCTATAATGAGGGAATCAAGTCAAAATCATTTGGATCTAAGATTCTGGGGGTCTGTTTCCATCTCTCTCTCTATACATATATAAACTACATGATGTATACATTATAACATATACTAACTATATAACTATTCATCAGTATCTGTTTACTTAGAAATTACTTAGATATCTTTTACACATTTTTACACAACAAAAATGCAAGAAGTTTGTAAACGAAGGGCTCAAAAACCCAGTAACAGTTGGGGATATTCACCTATTGAATAAGTCTGTGACATTCGTTGACAACTTATCAACCTATCAACTTATAGATCTTATAGAAACATGGAGTGTCATGGGATATAAATCAGCAAGCATGGATGTGGAATCAGCTTGCAATAGTGGTTGGGTCCGTTGGGTAGCAAACTGATTCTATCCACAAAAAGGGGATCGCAAACAAGGTATAAATCAACTGGCACCCTCCAAGCAACACCAATTCGTAAAGCACCAACTGGAACAATCAAACAGCAAGAATCTGATTTGGTACGCAGAAACTCAGTTTGTATAAACAGAAAACATGGGAACTGTGTGTATAGGATTGTATAGGCATGTATAGGAGAGATAACCAGAAAACAGCGAGGATGTCAGCAACGAACACCGGAATGTCTGACACCATCAAAACATAATGGATCAGAATGTATCATAATAATCAATCACAGTGGGTATGTATACAATCGGCTTGAAACAGCAAACACAAGTTGAGATTTGTTTCTTAATCCCCTATTGATCCATATTGATCCATATTGATCCATATTGATCCATATTCAATTTGGATGATACATTAGTATCCCTCTAAAGGAGGTTCCCTCTACAAATCAATCACTAAGGTCAACCAGTCTTAGAAGCCCAGCTCCACTCAGATGATCCTAAGTTTCATGCCCAATCATTTTCACCAGTAATTTACCCTCTGGTAAACAAACAGTTTGCTATTGAACATGACCATAGAAATACTGGATTTTCTCATTAAACATGGTGATTTTCCATAGTTTTTTGATGTTTTTTGTATGTTTACCAGAGGGTAATCAATTTTATGTTGACCTGATTGTCTTCTGCGCACTCGCTGAGCTCAAGGACGATATGCTCGGCACCTGTCAGGCACGATTACACTGTGCTGCGACACTTGAAAGCCACTCGAACCACACCATCTCGCCCTGGTGACGTTCCGCGAAATCACAAAATCGATTCAACTCCGGGTGTGCAAACCTCTTGGACATGTAGCCACCAAAATGTGTGTGTTTTTCCCCAACAGTGTAAGCTAATGGGGTCTTCAGCCCAGAATAGCTCTGGTGTGCACTGGTGCAGGCGCCGGGTGAGGTTCAACAAGGCTCTGGAGAAGGTTCCGAAGGTTCCGGAGAAGGTCTGGGAGGCTTCGGTGCAGAGCCAGGTCAGGTTCAACAGGGTTCCGGAGAGGTTCCGGAGAGGTTCCGGAGAAGGTTCCAGGAAGCCAGGTTAAGTTCAATAGGGTTCCGGAGAAGGTTCCGGAGACAGAAGGTTCCGGGAGGCTTTGGTGCATAGCCAGTTCAGGTTCAACAGGGTTCTGAAGAAGGTTCCGGAGAAGGTCTGGGAGGCTTTGGTGCAGAGCCAGGTCAGGTGCAACAGGGTTCCGGAGAAGGTTCCGGAGACGGTTCCAGGAAGCCAGGTTAAGTTCAATAGGGTTCCGGAGAAGGTTCCGGAGACAGAAGGTTCCGGGAGGCTTTGGTGCATAGCCAGTTCA
>Ga0126342_10003917_pt1 | contig 24994 bp, 28 predicted proteins | sample Cyp1metagenome_FD_92528 | JGI IMG/M metagenome (GOLD analysis project Ga0126342, IMG submission 92528) | Coral microbial communities from Lord Howe Island, Old Settlement Bay, Australia - Cyphastrea 1 metagenome | ecosystem: Host-associated > Invertebrates > Cnidaria > Coral ...
TCAAATGCCCAACTTTTACCACGGCAGCGCGGGATGACTCAAGGGCCCTAAAGCCAAATGTCAACGGGGGCATGTGATCACTTGGCTATACAAAATATACATTAGACAGGTCAAACTCACACTAGGGAAAGATCCACCATGCTATCAATGGGTAAATCCACTATTTCGACTGGGTCATGTTCAATAGCTATTTTGATAACCAGAGGGTACATCTCTTTCAGAGGCAACCGAGAAAAGGATGAATCGAAGTTCCCTCAACCCCCAAAAAACCTCCGTAAAGGCATGCCGCCCAATGGGTGAGATGTAGCTTCTGGTAGCTCCAAGCCTTGGTTCCCAATGGTTCCCATATCGGTTCCATCACCCAGACAGCACATCCCAGGCATCTGACTCGCTACTGCCCTCTGCAATGGGTGCCTGGGAGGATGAAACAGGCGAGTCACCATGGATCTGGCTGTGGCTGTGCGCGCCTTGATCAACAGGGGGACGTCCTTCACCACGCCTCAAGGGACTCAAGGGACAGTGGTACCCTCTGGTAAACATACAAAAAACATCAAAAAACTATGGAAAATCACCATTTTCAATGGGAAAATCCACTATAAATGGTGATTTTCAATAGCTATGTTAAATTACCAGAGGGTATCGCCCAAAAATGTCGGGATTTCGAAACCTGCGCCTTGTGCTAAACAGAGATACTCCTTTTGGACCTGAGTGAAGAAAAAGGTGTGGAGTCGGCTCTCCTTTCGGCGACTTAGGTTGCAACCCTTCTGGCAGCAAACCTCAGCGAGTGAAGGCTCGATTGAGGAAAAACTCTCATGATTGATGGCAACAGACATGAATGTGAGCAGACACTGTAGGCTCTGACTGTAGCCGTGCTTCATAGAGACCCTGGTAGCCTGCGATCGTTGCCCACGTGGAAAACTGCTGATGCTGAAGACATGTCACATGTTAGCTGCCCCACAACAAACGATCGCTGTGCCAAAGTCCGCAAGATGAGGTGGGAACAGGGCGCCCAGAGCAAGACTCCCGAAGTGAATCCTTGGACAATGACCGCAACAGACCGGATGGGTGTCTCGTTACCTACCAAAACACAGACCTGAGCGACCTGGGACCCTCTGAGAGTCAGACGGTCAAGGCGATGAACCATTCCATAGGTCACACCTCAAGTCATATTAGTGGGCCGACCCAGTGCCACCAATCAGTGACCTGTCAAAACTCAGATTTGAACTTTCGTCATGAACAATGGCCCTGTGCCTTATCAGTGCCACTGATATGTTACTAGAAAAACCAAGTTCTCTGAGTGTCGTTGTCTTGATGTCAGTGTCTTGGGAGTCTTCCATACCACTGCTAGCCTTGTGCCGATTTTCAAGGCTTATGCCTAAGACACCTGAGGCCATGTTTCAGTCTGCTCACTCGCACGCATGAAGCTATGTTCCAAGCCCAAAGTGCTCCTGTAACCAGTTCCTCAATGCCAGAGGCTCTTCAGACCTCCACAGGAGCAAATCAGAGAAAATGTCTTAAGTGATTTTCATTGATTTTCCAGATGATTTAGGATGTGCAAAGCTTTTTTTTTGCCCATAAAAGAATAGAAGTCTCATCTGGCATCATCCTTTTTCATCCATTTTCCCCAAAAAAATGCCACAAATTGGGACCAAACTGCCACTGAACACAGTGATATCGTGGAACTTCAGTGCTTCCCAGGCCGCAGCCCCAAGCTTTCACACCTGGCTGCGGGGTTTCTGATCTCTTCAGATGCTGCGGAGCAGTTGGGCGGTTTCCACAGCGCGTAGAGCTCAGGCTGGGAGGCTTCCGAAAGGATCAAGGGCCTCGGTAGAAGCTGAAGGGGCTGAAGGGATGATGATGCTGATTGTTGGCAAAAATTATGATGCGTGTTTTTGATGGATTTCTGATAAGTTTCTGGACTTTGCTGTAGGTTTTTGAGGTGTTTGGGGGTTGATGATAGATATGATAGTTGATGTAGATGGTGCTGGTTTCTCATGGCTTTCGTTGGGTGAAGCTGGTCGATGACAGGAGTGGAGCTCGAAGCATCATTCGACACTGGAACTCAGCATGGAACTCAGAGATCACATCCGTCTCCAACCTTGCGTCCACAGCAATGAAACTTTGACCTTAAGTGAACCCATCTCAAAAAAAACAACTCAAAAACCCATCAAAAACGAACCAAACGCCAGTTCAAAATCAAAAAGTACCAACAAATCCACGAAAAAACGATCCAAAATCCATCACAATCATCGCATGGTGCCAGATTGCGCCATGAAACCAGCATTTTTCACTTCCCAACCCGAGCCCACCTTGCAACGCTGATGCAAAGTTCAGCAGGTGGAGGCATCAGCTGTTCCGAGCCATCCATGGAGTGACCATGGTGTACCAGGGATTTCAAGGCGGACTCCAGGTAGGAATCCTTTGATCCAATAGATCTCTGGGGGACTTCCCGAGAAAAATGAGGATGAAACTGATGGAACCAGAAACTTTACGGACATCTGGTGTGGTTTTTATTCATTTATATGCATTTATGTAGGTGATAATGATGATATGATCTGGAACCAAGCATTTCATATATTAATACTAAATTAATACTATTAATTATGGGGATATGATGGGGATAGAGCAACTGATATACCCAAGTCGCTGGCTGATGATGGTTTTTCTGGGCTGGGTTCTGCAAATGTAAATGCTCTCAGTATTGCTGGAAGAATGAAAGAAGCGAACTGAGCGAACTAGGGAGTTGTGTTGGTGACCTGCCACAATAACGCAGCAAATACTGCCATAATACTCACAGATGTTGTTCTGCAACTGTTCAGGTGGAACAGTTGCAGGTTGCCGTTGTCGCCCTCTCCTCCAGTTTGCCAGCCAGTTGAAATGCCTCCACCAGGGCCAAACAGTTCACCTGGCACTTGGAACTTCAAAGACATCACTGAAAACGGTCAACACGGCGGGGATGCAACGCCGCTCTCGCTCTCAATGCACCTGGGAAAACGGAAGATGGGTGAAAATGAACGGGTCCAGGCAATAGTCCCCACCCAAAAGCAGGTGCAGCTTGGGAATGTTCTCAATCCCATCTTCCGAGTGATCTGAGTGATCTGAGTGCTGCCAGGTGCCCCAGTTTTTCTGCCAGACTCAGCATCCGGCCCATCCTGAAGCCTCTCCTTGGAGAGCTGGGCCATCGCAGCCACCTCAACATCCGCAGGATGGACTGGGTCCCAGGGTGGGCTCCAGGTGATCATTTCGTTCGGTTCCTGGCAATGGGGTCCTCTTCGAAGGTCACCTGGTTGAACCCAAAAATCTTCCGCAGCGGTCACAAAGTTGGGTGGGACGGATCCTGAGAGGCCGACAGTCACAAATGACCAGGCGACATTGGCCAGGTCCACGTCGGCCAATTGGGGCCTTGGCAAAAAAACCCACAGAAACAGCAGAAGTGGATCCAGTGGATCCACGTCAGATTGCTTCATGGCACTTCCATATGGTGGGCTTAGGCTTTTTGACCTGGCCTGGTTATGTCATACAAAAAGCTATTGAAAATGGCCCAGTCGAAATAGTGGATGTTCCCAGCTAGATAGCATGGTGGATCTTTCCATCGTTTTCTGGGACTGTTTACCAGGCCGGGTATTCCCAACAAATGGCCCCAGTCGAAATAGTTGATTTACTATGAAGAATGGATAAAATGGTGGATCTTTCCCATGGTTTTTTGGGACTGTTTACCAGAGGGTAAGTCATCAAAAGATCCAGTCACCATGGATTTCAACATACGAATTGGTCGTCCATAGGCCGCCACAGTTTCGCCATGGCAGCTCCACTCACCGCTAGCAGCACCTGGTTTTTTCGCCGTCGGCCGTTGATTCTGTTGGTGATGGTAGCTTAATGATGCCCTCTGGCAAACTAACATAGACCCTGAACATAGACCAATTTTTGCGGAAGCTAATCTTCCAGCCCCTATCTGCCAGGGTCTATGTTAATTTACTGGAGGGTAATGATAATGATCATGATAATGATAATAATAATAATAACAATAATCATCGTAATAATCATCACCATCACCATCAAGAATAGTTTTTGGTGACACTTGCAAGTCACAAATCATGATAGATCCCTGGCAACAGATAGGAGTGCCTCTCCATCAGGCACCCGTAGTGTTGCAAAGGTTCACGCAGCCTGGTCACAAAATCAGAGATGTTCATGGCATCTGTAGAAATATGCGGAAATGCCTATCATCCCATTGTGAACTTCCATTTTCATCTGGCTCATCTGGCAAAATTTTCATATCTGTCATGCAATCAGTGCAGAATCCATCAGAATCAGTGCTGAGTCTCAGTGCTGTCAATCCAAGACGCATTGGAAAGTTCCTGTGGCTTCAGTTTCGTTGCCGCTCTCACCTCAACCAGTCAACTCAGCCGAGAAACATGGAGAAACACCACTGGATCAACAGCTCCTGGGCTGCCCAGCAACTTGTGAACCCAAGGATTTCATCAACTCCTCCCTCTGAAGCGCCAACCTCGTCCAGTTCCAGCGTTCGGAAAGAACTTCGACGTATTCAAAAAGGGACAAAAAGGAATGGTCTGAAAATAAGGTCCCATAGGTACCACCAAATTTTCATGGTTATATGATATAATCATTCATCAATTTTCTCAGTAAAACTGCCATTTTGAGGTATTCCCTAGCTTCAAACAAATCCACAACAGTGTCAAACATGTTTTCAACCCTGCACCTCGCAGCACTTGAGACCTTGACGCAGCCGCAGCCCACAATCTGTTGGCCACACCTTGTGGGGTCATACCTGGCAACAACTCACTTTCGATCAGCAAAATCCTTCAGCCCCCAGGTTGCGCTTCGTCTCGGGTGCTGTTGCCTCATCACCTGGCACGAGAAACTCTGCGCCATTGAGAACCAGTGGGGTTCCATCAATGAAAGTGCCACTGAAAGTGCCACCATATCCGCCATACTCTCAGCACCTCAACACACCGAAAAAAATACACAGCAGTGGCAACAAAACACACAAAACACCATGGCGCGCGCATTTTTTCACGCTCTTCTTACCTTGGTTTCTTTGCACCTTCACTGGGCGACACTTCTGCAGATGGCTATTGAAAAATGGCCTACTTTTCGACCTCAGTGAACCATCCAGCAAAATCACTGTGCTGTAAAATGTCAACCAGGACCCGGCCATACTTCAAGCGAATTGCACACATCTCCAAACCCCAAGTGAAGACAATAATTTTGAAAGAACTGCTGGAGTAATTAGAATCACTCAAATGCAAGAAACAAACGGGAGTGCACTTGCAGCATGTTCTCTTTAACTTGGTCGTGACAAACATTGCTTATTCCAATGTCTTACAACTGAAGGAACTAGTTTGTCAAAAAGCAAGCATTGACTACATGATATAACAGCTTTCCTGTTCAGATCATCGAATTCGGTGGTTCGTTCCCCAAAAAAAAAACCACGAAAATTCCCAGTCACCACGGAGGGGGCTGGGCTTGAGGCACTCGAGGCACTCGAGGCGCTCAGCTCCGGCAGCCGTCCACTCTGCAGGTCTGGGCTCTGGCTGTAGATGGTGAAGGCCACCAACAGCACCGGCAGCAGCACCACCGTTGCCGCGGCCAAAGAGGAGTCCGGGGACTGGAAAATGCTGGCGCCAAACATCAACTCACCTGGACGACCCAAAAAGGGATAGAAAAGTGGGAAGCCAAAAAAAATATGGTGAAATATGGTGAAATATGATGAAATATGGTGAAATATGGTGAAATATGGTGAAATATGATGAAATATGGTGAAATATGGTGAAATATGGTGAAATATGGTGAAATATGGTGAAATATGTATTGGAGATAGACTATAGATAATAAAATATAGTAAACCACATAGAAAAATCAATGATGTTGTTTTTTGGGTATGGCCCTACAGTAACCAATCAACAGGGGTAGTCTTCACGGTTTCCTTAGGGCCTAGGGTTTTGGATGGTTTTTATACAACAAATCACATGGAAAAATAGATGATGTTGCTGGTCATATGAGATCAGTATCACGGGTCAAATGTTGGAATATTTGGAAAAAGTTCGTCAAACTTGATCAAATATGATCATCATCCTAGGATGGACCTTTGAACGAAACATGAAGTCACAGCAGCTAGTGACCATATTTGGTGCCATAAGCAAAGACAATGGTCAACAAGATCACCTCCGCAAGTAAGAGCGGGCCCGAGGTCAGCTCCACCTGGGCGACTTTCTTCACATCGAAACTCTCCTCCTCCGCATCGGTCTGGGAATTCATGAGACGAGCCAGGGCGGGTCTGGGGTCCAATTCCGAGAGCGTCCAACCATTGGAGCTGGCAATGCGGTAGGTGGCTATGGCCAAGGTGCTATTGCCGATAAAGGTGCACACGGCTTGTCCTGTAAGGATCCAAGGAATCTGATTGTAAAAGATGTGGAAGGTCAGTGCAAAGACACTGGAGACGCTTGAAGGAAACATGCCCCAAGTGAGGCCCTTCCACTTGGGATTTCCCGTGGCATCTGCATAGGTCCAGGCCAGCGACATGGCGATCAAAAATTCAAAGACCGTGGACCAATGCACAATCCACGTTGGGATGGATAAGGCATTCACCGGTTCGGCTGGAAAGTCAAGGGCTCCCAGGCTTCCCAGGCCTCCCAGAAAGGGAGTATGGGCGCCAAAGCCCAAGGACACACCCACGGCCAAAGTGGCAATCACTGCCACCAGCCAAAAAGCCGAGAGGCCTCGAGCATTGGAGTTGTCAGCCAGTTCCTGGTTACCTGTAAGGGCACCACGGAAACCCAGCACGATCATGATGTTGGTGCAGGTCAGTAGGGACTCCGCACTGCCATGTAACCAGTCAGAATCGGCCAAGATCACACTGAAGGTGTTCTTGGAAATGATGCCCGCTGGGATCGTCAGCAACACAAAGACCAGCAAAAAGGCAAAGCCAAAGAAGACCAGCGGTGGCGTATTGTTCCTGGTTGGTGGTTTCAATCAACCCCTCTGAAAAATGATGGACTTCGTCAGTTGCAAGTTGGGAGTATTATTCCATATTATTCCCAATAAATGGGGAAAGTCATGAAAAATTCCATGGTTCCAAACCACCACCCAGCTTCTTCTTGTAGGACAAAAAGTAGAGGAAGATCAAATACGCCGGCAGCGACGCTTGAAACAGCACTCCATTGATGTTTCCGGCCTGATCTGAGAAGCTGGTGAGCAGCGAAGTCTCAGCCAGGCCTCATCCCCCAGGATCTGCAAAATTGCTGGGAGATTTAGTAGTTGAGGTGTGCCAAAAGATGGGGAATGAACGGAATGAACACAAAAGAACCTTTGGACAAATGATGTTCAAAGTGAACCCCCCGCCTGCCACATGTGCAAAATCAAGGCCCTCCAGTGCATGTCTTGCGGTGTTGGCAGTATCCACTGAGGCTTGGTTTCCCTGAAGCCTTTCTCCAAATAAAAAACGTCTCCTCAGCGATCTGAAACCAAGGACACTTGCACTGTTGCTGATCTTTGGAAAGAGAGTTTTTCCAACTCTTTCCAAGAGTTGTTACACCAAAAACGGAGAGTTGTTACACCAAAAACTTCCCAGACATTTCCCAACTGCAGCGGAGTCACTGGCTCGAAAGGCCGCAAAACGAAAGGCTAAGGTGTCCAAGAGCCAGTGCCAGCACGATGGCACCTGGCAGCCATGATCTGCCATGATCTGCCATGGAAACCCTGTGGAAACCCTTGGGGAAACCATGGGGAAACCCAAAACCCAAAAGGAGCATAGCATAGACGAGCCACTGGCCCGGAGAAGCCATGAGGATCGGCGCTTTCCCATCTTGTACGCTGAAGCCACAGTGGCAACACCGGCAAGTACTGCCAGTGGCACACAAATCGTCACCACCAAACAACCAAACTCCGACCTCACCCGGGACAAAACAAGGGGAAAGAACGGAACATCTTGGAACAACTTCGCAATTCTTTGGTAGTTTTAGCAGCTTTCTGCCTTTCAGACATTTTCAGACCAGGCGCAGCCGCCTTTTTTTGCACCCAAAAAACGTCTAGGCGCGATATCAAGGTCTGCTTTAAGCAGCCCTCAAGCACTGCAGAAACGCAGCCACTTGGTGTCGTCATGCTCGCTCCAGGTGAAAGAGCCACTCCTTAGAGGTGAAGATTGAAGCATATACTATCATATACTGTACTATGTATCATGTCTTAAGACATGGACATGATAGACATTAACAATTAGCATGTCTAGAATTAATCTATCTACCTATCTATTTGTCTACCTGCCTAGCTAGCTGTCTATGGATGTTATTAGATGTAAATACTGATATATATAGATAGATAGATAGATAGATAGATAGATAGATAGATAGATAGATATTATGTGCATGTGACAACCTGTTGGGATGTTCAGTGTGGGACAACACCACTCTAGAAGCAAATGACCCGGGCTTTTTCCCCTCCCTGATTCACAACAGCCCGGCCTACTCGCAAGCATCTTGCGGGCTTTGTCTTTGTCTTCCCTGCCGCAGAATACACAGCGGCCATTGGGGCGATCCCAAAATGTGAATGCCATTTTGGGATCACCAAATATTGGATTTTGGAACCTCCAAAATTTGGAACCTCCAAATATCCCAGAGAAATTTGATTATCATGATCTCTCCAATCAAAATGGCAAATTTTTTGGGGGTACCCTCCAGAAATTCGACGGCATCCAGTTGGCAAAAAGATGCTTAAAAAGATGCTGTACAATGTACAGGGCAAAAATGTGTCAGCCTACATACCACACTTTTAGGCCTTTGGAATATGATGGGACCTATTCCACAATAACCTGTGTTGTTATTGGTTGCTTCTGGTTGCTTACCTATCAAAATCATGTGAGCCGACAATGAGCTTTGTCCAGGCTAACTTCTGACATCTTCTGAATCAAAGCGATGACCGGCAATAGACGCGACTACAGAAACAAGTTGTGGAGAACCAGTTTGGTACCCTATCATGGGCATCTGAAAAAGATATTTCAACAAAAAGGATCTTGAGATGTTCCTTTAAAAATCATCTTTGATATCTTTGATATCACTTCTAGATTGATTTTGGTTATGTTATGATTTTGCTTATGGTTAACTTATGTTAACTTCAACCAAAATCTCCCAACTCGCCCAAGAAAACCTTCCCTGCTGGCCTCAAAGTCTCAGCGCGTTCCTTGGAGACCAGGCCGCAGGCGCGGGCGATGTTGACGGCGTTACCATCCAAGGTACCTGGACGTCCAAGATGTTGACCATTGGATGATAGGAAATCATAGGGCTGATATTTAGTGAAATAATAGTGAAATAATAGGGAACTAAAAATTTATGGATGATTTGGCACCAAAGTTGGAGACAAATTCCCATATGACATCATTATAAATAAATAAATGAATACATAAATAAATAAATAAATACAAATAAATATATATATATGTCATTATGAGTTGCGAGAAGCTATGTGCCAAAATGTGGAGACTCAAAATGGGCTTGGGGTGTGGCAGCCTCGCTGGGTGTTTGGCAGCATGGTTTGGCGATGAGAATATGTCAAGCGAAGCGCAGGTTTATCCAAGCTTCGGCATTTGGCACTTAAGACAAAAAGAATTCTGCAGCGACCCTGCAGGAACTCAGAATTCAAAGCTAGGTGATTGAAAGATATTGAAAGACATTGACAGATATTGAAAAGGGTATGGGTCAATACCTATAGATACATTTTTAGTGGGATGAACATCCATTTACCGGCTATTTTGGGGTTCACTAGGTACCAGGGTTTTGACCCATCCCCAAAAATGTTGAAAGAGATTGAAAGTATGCTTTCCGCTGCCTTCGGTGGTGAGTCGTTCGACTCCTTGCAACCACAGATCTGCTTGTGCCTGTCGTTGCTCCACTGGATCTTGAATTGTGGAGATCTTATGGATCTGGATCCTACGGGAACCAGTCCTTTCGGGCTTTCGGGACAATGTGTGATACAGAATTTGAATGCGCAGGAAACCTCTGGGAAATACACGGCGTGAGTATTCACGCATATTCATGCCTTGTCTTCCGGCTGATAGATTTATGATGATTTATGAATGCAGGCTGATAGATATGATAGATAGACAAATAGCTTCCTGTCACCCATTGACACCTCTGAAACCTCACAAACCAGGGCAAAGCCCATCATCATCACCCACTGCCCATCACCATCACCCAAAATTCCCAGCCAAAATTCCCAGCCTGCTGCAGCTGTCTGCTGAGACTATGACTCTCGTGGATTTGCAACATCTTCAGTCTAATGGCCTCTGAGTGGATTCGCTGCTTGTCACCTGCAACGTGAGCAACGTGAATTTCAACACATGGCAGATGGTACTGCATGAAGCAAAAGAGACCTTTTTGTTGGCACATGCATCGCTTCAACAAGAATATCCTTTCCGAAGAATTTGATGAAATTTGATGCATTTTCCATATGCTCCATGTATGGTATATTTACCTACATTTGGATGATTTTTAGGGCAAATGTTGGTAAATATTCCATACATGGAGCATATGGGTTTGAATTAACTAAAACGTACCAAAACACAGAGCCATGTTGCCCGATTGTGAATACAGGACCTTCATGGACCTTCCAGGCCGCCCACCGGCTTCGCGCGCGTAAAACGCCAGGCGCCTGGTGGTTCCGGAACCGTGGCCCACAGGGCCGCACGGCCACCCACCGATCTCAGTGGCTCTTTGCTGCAGGAGACGAACATGTCGCACCTGCAGAGGACGAGGTTTCGGAGGTTTTTTTTGTGTTTTTCAGGGGTGCCATGGGGTGCCAGAATCTGTAGAGGCCATAACTTTTCGGACTTTTGTGGTTTGAGGATTTTGAAAAACCTGGGAAATGGGAAGAGTTACCCCCCAATCGACCAGAATCTGGTCAATCATTCACGAATTCCATGGCCTTCCGAGCACAGGCTTTGTCTGGTACATCAAGTTCATCTCCACTTCAATTGGCAACGGCCCAGCCTGGGAGCTGAGAGCAACCGTCGCTACTAGGGATCCTAGGGATCCTAGGGCCTGCTCTTCCATTGAAAAAATCAGACCATATGAATCCATATGAGTTTTTGTTAGTGGCTTACAACCCCACTTCCTAACATTTACTAACCACTTCCGGTTTTTTCCGGGGCTGTTCCTCCCAAAAAAAATCTCAAAAAATCCCCCATCCAGATCCCGTCACCTCCGTCGGATCGCAGGATTTCGCAGCACTCACCAGCTGCTCAAAGCACAGAGACAGAGGCATCTCACAGGAACCCAACAAGGTGCTGGAGAAGAAGAGGTTCTGCTGATACACGCTGAAGGTCAACATATCACAGCCTGGAACTCCCATTTAAGTCACTAAACTCTGCATGAAAAATGCTGAGTTCAATGCTGAAACATGTGCATCTCAGGGGGGGAAGAAAAAAACGGAAAATGAAAAGATGCACTTTTCCGAAAGGCACAAAAGCAGAAAGAAGCAGTTACAGTACATTCCCAGAAAAACGTCTTTGAAATTCTTTCCTGATCTTTGTGTCTTCATGGTTTTATGATGTTTTGTGTAAAAAATCCAGCCTTCCCATAGAATGTCCACTTGGTAGTGCATGTTGAAGTAGCATTTCTCATGGCCTTGACTTCCTTCCACGATGGGCTTTATCGCAGGGGTGTACAGAATCCCGCGGCCGACCTTGCTTCCTTTCTTCAGCGAGATAGCCTAAGACCGAGAGCTGCCCCAACACTGTTTGCTATGGAAAAATCACCATTTCTTGAAGATAATCGATGGACTTATCGGCCATGGCTTCGATAATTTCCATATTGTTAATCTATTGGATGTCTATTTTTTTGCTGAAAACGGTGAGATCTGTATATGAGTACATTGTCAATCATATGTGCTGATATAATATTATATAATCAGTACTCATTAGATCTCATTAGTATGATATACTTCATTGGTAGCAACAACTAAGAATATGTGTTTTGCTTAAAACAGGTACTGTACCATCTGGTTATTTAACATAGCTATGGAAAATCCATTGTAAATGGAGGTTTGAATGGGAAAATCATCTGTAAATGGGCAATGTTCCATAGCTATGTGAAATAACCAAAAAGGTATCTGCTTTTTTTTGGGTACAGAAGGACATCCACATCCCCACCCTTGACTTTCTCCGTGGTCACCAGATGTCACGTCCGACGTCCCAGAGGCAAAATGTAGGCCACGGACGGACTTCAAAGCGCCTCCATCGAAGGTTAAGGAGTCGACCTGCCAGTCCAAGAACTACATCCCACATTACAAATGAAGAAAAATGATACAGCACTTGTGCCTTGTAGTGTGATATATATATATAACTAAAACTATATCTATATGTTTGAAATATTGTATGCACATTATCATGTTTGTTAGTTGATCTTATTAGAACTATTATTTATTATCAACAGTAACTATTACTTCTTTGACATGTGTATACACATTGACATATTATATATATAATTATACACGTTGTGGGCACCACCTTTGGTGCGACTGAGGTGGAAGCACTCAAAAATCTTCTCCGGCCTTGAGATTGAAGACGAAGACCTTGGTTTCTTCCAATCTTCGCGTCTCTTCACATGCCTTCGGCAATGTTCTCTCTGCGAAATCTCGAAAAATCTCGGGGGCGAAATCTCGCGTTTCTCAAATTTGAGGAACAACTGTGGAACATGTTGGTTTTTGTGGCTTCGCCCTTGGCCAACCTGGATCAATCTCATGGGATTCATCCCACCGAACCTTGTGCACAATCCTTTCCACAGCTGCTGCTGTTGCTGAACGTGCCATGGCTCCAGTGTGCTCCAGTCACGCCATCTGGGATGTTTCACGAGTGGAGCTTGTTATTTTCGTGACGTCATGAGCTGATTGGCCAAGCTGATTGGGTAAGTGGCCAAGGCCATTTGGCACCCACGAATCACGTCTGAATCACTAGCTGCTGGTTGAACTATGTGAAAGATCCCATGTCCGTTCTCATGTCCGACCCATGTCCGCTATTGCTGGCTCCAGATAGGGAAAAAATGGCCACGGCTGGCCCCACAATCCCATGGCTAGCACACAAGCTCACTACCACGAATCGAGTTTCAGAAGAAAATGGAAGAAGTATGAAACCCTCCAGAACATCCTGACACATCGACATAAGCCAACATTAATGCCGATTTTGGGGAGAAAATGGAAAAGTGTGGCCTCAAAATGCATTCATCCACATTCATCCCCATTGGCAGGACAAAAAATCAAGCAAAAAAGGGCAGCAACTTGACGGGAGGTGACCCTTCCCAGCAAATCCGCTGCTTTGCTTTCCACTTGGTCAGATCTCCAGCTCCGTCTTCCAATCTTTGATCTTGTCCTTAGATCACCCTGAAAACTAGACCACCATCCCTGCTGCCACACGAAATTCTCAGGGAAAAACAAAAAAATTGAGGACCGTACCAGAACGCGCCAGTGCTCTGGAACACTCAGGATGTTGTTGGCACAAATATGACCACTCATGACCACGGCTGGAACGCCAATACCTCAGAAGTCAAAGGAAGTCAAGGGAAGTCAAGGGCTGAAAGGGTTGGATGACCCAATCAATGGGTGAAATTAAAGAAAAATCTGGCAGGTCAAGGAAAACCCTGGTTTTTTTTCCTAGGACATGTTAATCATTGGATTGGTTTAAGGGAAAATCTACAGGAAACCATGGTTTTTACCATGAAATATAGGGCTTTCCTGTAAATTTTCCCATCATCCAATTCTATGAGTTAAGGCTTTTCTCCTCCATTTTGTTCATATCTTTCCCGGAAACCCCTTGAGTCTCGGTCCTGGGGCGGTACTGTCGCCACACATGTGGAAGCCTGGTGGCCAGCGACCAGGTCAGTGACAGATGGGATCATATATGGTCATTAACCATAAGAGTGGGACATATATAGTGGGATAATATCATATATCTTATTAATATTCTCCCATGATTCTCCCATGATATATTAACCATAAGAGTGGGAGAATAATGGGACACATAGTGGGAGAATAATGGGATACTGTAATCATGGGAGACACACACACACAGATACATATATATATATATATGTTAAACCAACTAATAGGATCATATTGGTTATCATAAAAATGGGAGAAGAATGGGATATATATAACATTATTCTAACTGAATATTCCATTATTATGATAACCAACAATATTATAATAATATTATTCTACCATTATCCCATTATTATAACATTATATAACCAACTGAATGGGATCATCTTGTTGGTCTGTCACATGGATGTCCCATTTCGGCACCTTCCAGTGGGGTCTTGTGTCCTGGTAGCATCTCAGGCGCTTTCACTCGAAGACCTCAGTCGCGGCGAGTCGTCGCGAAAAAAACAAACATTGCCGGAAAATTGACCATGTTAATTAGATATGTTGATATGTTTATATAAAAATAATATATCATATGTATAGATATGATATCCATAATTATATAGATAGAAAAAATTGATTGATATGAAGTTCCATGCATAATGTATCATATTTATATTGTGTAGTTAATCATTTATTTTTTTCATAGAAATGATGTTCATATGTCAACATATACACATGTATGGAGGGATTTCCCAGCCATGTTTGATTGCCGGAGATGGCACTTCGCTTCAAATTCTAAGGTCAAACATGGTCAAACCTATAAAAAGACGAGAAAACTCTTGGCTCCAAACTGTACTGAGACCCATATCTCTCCGAAAACAGGGTACCCGAAACATCTTGGAGTCTTGTCTTCCCCAGTGGCACGTCAATTTCGGAACATAGCCCTTTTCCGACAAAGCCACATGCCGCATCGAAGACAGATGATCGCATACCAGTTTTCCCACAGTTTCCCAGAGTTTTCCCCAAAGACGATGCCGATACCAGTTCATAATCCATAGATATCCAATGATATCAATAGATATTCATAGATATCCATAGGACATCATAGGACCATAGAAACATCCCAACTTTTCCCCAAGAATTCCGCTGAGGCCCCAGGCCGTAGCTCCCGGAGGGTTTTCGCAAGAAGCGACGGTGCGTCAAAGGCGTCCCCACCAGTTCGAGCACCACCCGGTCCTGTGGTGTACGGCGTTGCCGTAAATTTACGGCGGTTGGATGCCGGGCACATGCAAAACACCGAGAAAATATGAGAAAAGGTGAGAAAATATATCGAAAATATGTCTGAGACGAGCATCTTCGAGATCAGGCACCTGCTTGCTAACAGCTGCATACAAGAATTCTTTGGCTTCTTCCTTCTTCTTCTTGTATTCTTCACTCTTCCTGGGATCAAACATGATCAGATCCTTCAGCCTCTGGAATGACACAGTTTCACTTCGAGTCTTTCGAGACTTTGGCAAGATGCACCTGATTCTTGGACATAATGATGTGTCAAATGGTGAAACTGCCCAGTCAGATGCCCAGTCATCCAACAATATCGAAACAATACCCAAGACGCAAAGAGAGAAAAACTCAAGAAAAATCAGAATCCAATGTTTTTTTCAGTTTCCAAGCTAAATGGACCCAGTCTCTCATCTAAATGGGCCCAGTCTTCCCATGGTTCGGTCGCTGGAGTGTAGGCGTGGAGAGCATGGTATCCGGGAGGGGCCAAGTTAGGATCCAACCTGCTGGGGGGGAAGTCTCCGATTTGGAGCTTTCCCAGGTCATGGAGGGAGCCCCAATAATCATTAAAAAATTTGGATTTTCCATCATAAACCATCCATTGTTTGGGGGGAAACCCCCATTTTTTTACATATTCAAATATGAACATAATCTGTAACTAAATGGGGGTTGTCATGCATTGTCCATTCCCATGTTTGGTGCCTGGAGGGCCTGTCAAAAAAGATGGGAAATATGGGTGAAATGGGGACCCAATTGGACCCAAGTTCGTTTCATCTCTGAAAAACCTGGCATAATCGGTCCGATCTACATGTGACAAATCCAAGATCCAACAATTGATAGACCATCCCCAAATTTGCTGGAAATTGGTGGTTTCAATGTTTCAACCATTTTTTAAAGCTTTAGCCCTGGGTTTACGTTTCCCCATCCCCGAAATCGTCCAAGTGCAACTTGGATGACATGGAAGGGCAACTGACCAACACGGCATTGCGCGGAGCTTCCAAGTCGGACCAGTCATTGAAGACCCCCCACTGCGCCGGGAAGTCCGCGCAGTGGCTCTTCGGAAGGCCGTTGCCACGGAAACCCAAATGCAGATGGATGAAGGATTTCAGCAAGGGATAGTCCTTCCATTGACCAAAGAACTCCTCCAGCTCTGGAGCGTTCTTCATGAGTTTCTTGGTCACTTGCCAATCCGTATTGCCTCAGATCAAGATACACGTCGAATTCAGAATGATTAAACATATGATTACTGGTTGGTGGTTTTAAAAATATTAGTCAATGGGAAGGATTATCCCACATATTATGGCAAATAAAAGCCATGTTTGAAACCACCAACCAGATTAGAATATGATTAGAATATGTTTCCATGTCCTTTTTAGATTTCCTCAGGTTTTCACAGAACCTTCAGAAATCATCCGAGGCTAAGGTCTCCACTCACCACAGCTGTCGCCTGGATGACCTTTCCACTCTTCAAACGGACCCCACTGGCGCGGCCACCCTCCACAAGCACTTCCTCCACATGGGCCCGCAGGATCACTTTACAACCTGCAGATTGCTGGAGATTTTCCATGGAAAATCCATTGGAGCCATTGGCAGAATATGCAGGTTACTACCAACATAGCTATTGAAAATGACCATTTATAGTGGGTTTTCCGGTTTTCCCATTAAAAATGGTGATTTTCCATAACATACCCTCTGGTAATTTGTTACATAGCTACGGAAAATGGATAAAATGGACCATTTACAGATGATTTTCCCAATAAAACCTCCATTTATAATGGATTTTCCATAGCTATGTTAAATAACCAGATGGTACTACCAGTTACTACCATTTTAAGTCACATCCTATCGCCATGAATTTCAAGGGCCCAGTCACAGTCACCATCAAAGGCTGAGAGACTTAAGGGGGCCATGATGCTGAAGCGTGATGGTATCTACTGAAGCGCTTGGAAACCCTTTGGATTGGCCAATGATGGAAAGATACAGGCCATACAACTGGCTCATGGTTAATTACACAGTTAATCATACAGTTGTAGCATGAAAATACTATGAACATCTGGCTTTGTATCTGTGGTTATCTGTGGTACCTTGAAAATCTGCGAAAAAAAAATCTCCAGCGCCTTTCCCGCCTGGATGTTTCTCAATACCTCGCACCAAAGCATCTACCAAGGCTTCGTTGCCTCCTTTGGGGAAGTCCAGGCAGGTGTTCTTCTTGTAGAGATCTCCCATCATGTAAGCCTCATTCAAAAATCATCAAAAATCATGCACCTCCAAAGTCTTCATGCACCAAAATCCAGCAAGATTGAATCTCAGTCATGTCTTGGGATGTCTACTATGGCAGCCTAAAATACCCAAAGAATTTCTACTCTGGCAGCTGAGGCAAGGACCATCATGGACGTGGGCGCTCCATATGATGGCAAGCCTTGCAGCAAGAATGCGAACATGTCCATCCAATTCTTGATGAAGGGATCCGTCACCTGAGGCATCAAAAACAGTCATGCACACAGTACTGAAAGTTAAATGATACAACATGCAGTGTCATCCTGACATCTTCCAGAGTTGTTGTCCAGTTGTATCATTGTAGAAAACCAGTTAAATGATACACATGTAGTGTATCCAGTTCTCATCTTCTCCATTCAGAAACGCCCTTATGTTGGCACGCCCAATTCGTGGCCCACTGAGGTGTTCACCCCCGCATCCTCCAGGAATTGGCTGAAAGGTTCGGAGAGTTTCTGCGGACCTCCGGGGATGGCCTTCAGCTTGGGCAAATATCTGGCCAAGGTGATGGCAGCACCCAGATCTTCCCTCACAAAGGATGGGGGTGGACCGTTGCAAATCGCATCGGCCATTGGAACCTCAGATGATGCAGATTTTATGCAGATTTTTGTTGATCATGATCTCGAGCATATGATGTATGACGTTGTATGACGTTGTATGACGTTGTATGACGTTGTATGATGTTGTATCTGGTTGGTGGTATACCTACTCCTCTGAAAAATATGACTTCGTCAGTTGGGGTTATTATTCCCAATATATGGGAAAAAAAACATGTTCCAAACCACCAACCAGGTATGATTCGGTATGATGTTCTGGGGTCAGCACGATATTCTTCATCAGACGCTTCCACTGCTCTTGGGCATCAGGACCACCAAATCGTGGGAGCAATTTGGTCACAAATTCTTCGTAGCCAATGGCTGCATTCGCTTCGCCCTCTGGGATGAAGGCATTCCACCTCCAGAGTGGCACCCATGAATTTTTGATGGCTATATTTATGTCACTCAAATTGAAGTACTATCCAAAAGTTTTTGCAACAAAAAATGCAGAAAAAAAATTGAAGATCAGTGGATGGGATGTTCATTGGAGCGGTTTTTGGAACTTTGATAGCTCTTTTTTGGCATTTGACCCAGCTTAGAGCCTAAGCTGGGCTCTCAGAGTGGTGTGGTTTGCACATCATCCCCTGCCTTTATTTTGGGGTGCCCCGTGTATCAACTGTGTTGTGTGTTTGTGATTCTTTGTGTTGGGATTCCTGGGATCCAACAATGTACCTTGCCAGCTGGCGCGAATATCTCAAAGGAGCTCAAATTTAAAAAATGTATATAAGTTTACGAAATGGGGTCCGAACATAATTCAAAAAAACGGACTTTTTTTTTTGAATTGGTGATCCAAAAGTCCGAAATATTGTTGGTTCAAACCCCAAAACACCTCAGACTTCATAAATGGCTGTTCATTTTGCTTGTGATAAGGTGCTGGGAAGGAGGACCGGTAACTTCCCTAGCAAATCTCAAGTGAACAAAACAACGTGCTTTGCCGCGAACATTTTTTTTGTAGAAACGTCCTGATTTTGCTGGCATTGGCCCATACCCCAAATTCCCTTTTTTGCGTACTTTCCTGTGCAAAAAATTGAGGTATCAATGGGGGAACCAGGGAAAGAATCACACAGATATGAGTTGGTTTTGATGCAAATTAGGTCCTGCATGGTCCTGTCATGTCCTGCCTGTCATACTGAATCCACTCAGGTTCTTCTCCAAGGATCTGGTAGACATGTTTCAAGGGTGACGAGGTGCGTTCTCCGCTCAAGCCTCCATACAACGACGGTCCGGAGTCAAAGCAGAAGTCGCCCTCCACGCCCTTGGCGCGTGCGCGGAAGGTATGGGCCGCGCCGCCCGGGTGATAGTGGGACTCTAGGACAGTGACCTGTTTCCCCGCCGCCGCCAACACACCCGCGCAGGTGAGACCAGCTAAACCGCTACCAATGACCACCACCTCTGACTCGGAAGGGGGTTCTGCACACAGCGCAAGGCCACGGCGCCTTTTGCCTGAAATGTCAAGTAGATTCAGGAAAATCAAGGCAAAAGACACCTGGAACTAGCAAGTTGAATCATTGAAAACTAGAGTTGAACATGAGTTGAACAAATGATTTCAAAGCTTAAGAATCATCCAAAAAAAACATCCAGAAACATCCAAAAAATACACCAGGACATCTGAAATCATCTGAAATTTCTCAATTTTTGGTCCACCTGCGCGTCCAGATCTTCGAGCTGCCGCGGTCGCGACGGTCGCTAGACCCAAGGCTAGGCCGCGACCGCTCGGCGCCGCGCCGCGTCTGTGCGCCCGCTGCGCGCGTCGTGCCATGCCACAGCCATGGTGGGGGCAGCCAGGGCGAGATGGCACGAAAGCAAGGGCCATGGCGGCCATGGCCGGAAAAATCTGAAAGTTTGGTGTTGCTTGATTTATCTTGATTTATCTTGATCTATCTTGATTTATCTTGCTTTTCTGGTGTGTTTGAAGATGTCCTGTCACTGTTCTTTGTTTGGCAAGTGAAGTTGCATCTGAACCTCCACTTTGATGTATTGCATCGTGTTGCATCTATAAACGCGTTCAGCCTTTGAGTGTTCCGTGCATCAATCAGTGCATCAAGTCAAAGTGCTGTCAAATGCCCTGCCATCCGATGCCCATCAAAACATGCTGGACCCACCGGGCCGCCCAACAGGCACACCTGCGAGATCACAACAAGTCAGATATGATAAACATGACTGACATGACCTGGTGATTTGCTTCCAATGGCTGTGCAGCTTTCATGATCTTTCATGCTTTCGATGCTTTTGAGCAGCCCATTCCGCATCTTTTTACTCTCGGAGAGGACTGTGTCTGTGCAGAATCCGCACGGGCCCTTAGGGCGCCCGGTGAGCCATGTCAAAGCAATGAGCCAACCGGGACCTGTACGATTCTGTACACCTTCATTGGCTTGGTTGAAGGGAAAATCTGTACCGGAAACCATGTTTTTTTACCATGAAATATGGGGGTTTCCGGTTTCAATGTTCCCTTAGACCAATCCAATGACATCTGAATCTGACGATACGTCATCATATGTCTATGTCTTACATGACTTATATTAGCGAGCTGGCCTTCATCGGGCAACGTGACAGCCCACTCTACAAAATGGATTGCAAAAGAACATGCATTGGGAGTTCACACTTTGGTTTTCGAGTTTTGCCCTAGATGCCTTTGGCGTAGGAAGTTCTAATGTGTTCCCAAGTTCCAGTTCCATTTCTTGTAATTCGGCTCGTGCTTCTTCCGAGAAAACCCGTCGATTCTCCTCCGGCCTCTTTTTGGGATTCCACAGCCGACCACGCGCGGCTTCAGGGGACAGCAGGCGATGAAGATTCGGAGTGGCCTTCTCCTCGTTGCTTCCTGGGGTTCCAGCCGTGAAAGGTCCTGCTCCGGCGTTGGTGAAAACGATACCCACTGTCCTATTCTGTCCCAGTGTCCCACTGTATGTCCCTGTCCATGTGATATTTTTCATGTAGAATGAAAAATCTTGAAATTTCATGTGCATATGAAGTCCGAAAAGGTTCAGGTGATTCATAGGGCTAAAGGCCACAGTAGGTTTCGAAGTGTAGAACCCAATCATGACCCAGAGAACTCAACCGGGCCTGGTGGCAGTGGAAAAGGGAAAAAGTTTGTTTCCAACTCTCTCGTACCACCCAGGTCACTTTCCAGCTGGTTCAAAGCAAAATCACCCTGGAGCTCCGAGAGATCGCCTGAAATTCAGGCGATGTGGGAAGCCCCAGAAATGTCAGAATTCTCCCCAAAAAAACATCCAGGACATGGTAAACATGTGTTAAAACATGTATAAATGGTTTAAAACTTAAAATGAAAGAGAGAACTTCAGTTGAATTCTATGAACTTCAAGTCACTCACAAATCTCATCTTCTGGCGTTGTTTCTCGGTCATAGCGGCTTGCACCACACTGACCCCTGCACGGACGATGAAGGGCAAGTTGCAGACATAGAAACAAAAGACGCGGCCGGCATCTTGCTTCACTAAGACGTCCTTCAACTCCAGCACTGCTGCGACAGGAGGCAGCTGACTATAGGAGAGGTCCTTCAAATCCACAATGACCACGATATTCTCCACCTTGCCTGGTATCATCATGTACCGGAGGAAATATTCCATGCAGAAGACGAACAAACGGCCGAACTGATCGCAGGCCATGCCCGGTGGACAGCGACTAGGTCGCATGACCAGGGCTGGGCGCAAGCCAGCATCGCGGCCACAGAAGTAGAGGAATCCCTTCTTCAAGTCGTCTAGCCTCGGGATTTTTCTTTGAAAACGTAGCCCCAATTCCAATGGAGTACCCTCTGGTAAACTAACATAGCTATTGGAAATCACCATTTTTAATGGGAAAATTCACTATAAATGGCCATTTTCAATAGCTACGTTAAATTACCAGAGGGTATCATGGATGATCATGGCTTTGCATGGGTTATCATGGACTATCAAAAATGATTCACCACATTACAATGACATACCGACATACCCCCAAAAAAAATGCAGAAATCCGGGATTAATCCATAAGGGTTGGCGAGGAACCCAAGGGATCCCAAGGGCATGATGCAACCATCATGGCAAATGTCGGGAACAATCTGTTCATGCTACGAGTACAACCAGAGATTTGCCAAGGAGTAACTAGTCATGATCATGAGAGATTGTCCGGCGTTGCAAGGTTTATAGCTGCAGACTCTACCTTCAAACACCCATGAAGTCGAACATAGGTGGTGGGCGCCCGGCAGCGAAAGGCTCACTTTGGGAATCAATTCGAGCTCACTTAGGACATATTTTTGTTGAGGTTCACTTTGGGCATGAATGGGATCACTTTGGGCACAAATGGGTTTCTTTAGGGTTTCTTTTACGATTTCTTAAGGCTTTGCTTAGGGTTTCTTTTTCGGCTTCTAGGGGTTCTTTAGGGTTTCTTTTACGGATTCTTTAGGGTTTCTTTTGCGGTTTCTTGAGGGTTTCTTTTGCGGTTTCTTGAGGGTTTCTTTAAAGGTTTCTTTGAAGGTTTCTTCGGGGGGTTCTTTAGGGTTTCTTTTCGGTTTCTTTATGGTTTCTTTTTCGGTTTCTTTAGGGGTTCTTTAAGGTTTCTTTTAGGGTTTCTTTGGGCTGAGCCATTGCACTGCAAACGAATGTCCAATTTATGCGCAAAGCGAGACCAAATTAACGCCCGAAGCGAGGCCGAACTTTATGCCTGAAGCAAACCCCCACCCGCACCCGGCCAAGTGTGGCATATAAAAAACTCTTCACGAAGCGTCCTCTGTAAGGTTGTTTGAATTGAAGAAGGTGAGATTTTGACAGCTGAGATTTTGTCTGAGTGGCATCTCGAAATCATGGAGAGGCTTTTGAAAATAGTTCAGGCGCCAGGCTTGGTTCTCTTGCATTTTCTGAAGAGCTCCTTGTAGGTCGCCAACATCATTCAAGTATCGGACGGCGGCCACGGTGATGGAAGGCAAAAAGGCCAGACCTTGTCTGGCAGCTTCTTCTCGACATTTCTGCAACATAGACAGTTCGTTCTTTGACAGCTCTATGTTACAAGAAATCATCCGTTCGGACTCTCCATTCTGGAAGTTCAAGACCACCTCCGATGGCTTTGGAACATAACTCAAACATTCCTCTGGCAAAGAGAATGCTGCGAAATTGCCTTCCTGCACCTCAATTGTGGTGGGCTCAGGCAAGGTTTCGAAGTGTGCCAGAAAGTCTCCAAAGTCTCCAAAGTCCTGGATGTTTGCATCATTCCCTCGAGCTGCCTGCTGGATATTGGAGAGAGCTGCATCAGCATCTGCTTCGTTTGTTTCGTCCAACAGTGCTTTTCGGTCAGACCTCGACTTCTTCGGCCCGAGCTTCGTCTGAACCAAACCACAGCAGCAGCCGTCCTTCCAAGTGGCCTTCCACTTGGAAATCGGCAAACATGACAGCGGCATGGATGGAAAATTGAGCCCCTCAAACAGCTAGATCAGCTAGGCACAGTGACACGCAGTGACACGCAGTGACACGCAGTGACACGCAGTGACAGTGACAGAGTTTTAGTCCGCAAAGTTCTCAAAAAACTTCCCAAGACCAACATTTCTCCATGCTCTTCCGAATTGACATCCCGCCTCATAGCCGGTGAAGGTCGGCGTGTGGCAACCCGGTTGTTTTGGAAATGACGTGTGAACAACGAAACATCTCCGATTTCATAACGCCATGAGACTGGAATCCGCGACACCGCAGCACCGCAGCACCGCCTTTTTGCTAGGTTTTCATCACTCATTTGGATAGTGAAATTACTATGACTATAGTGATATTACTATAGTGATACCCTCTGGTAAACTAACATAGCTATGGAAAATCACCATTTTTAATGGGAAAATCCACTATTAATGGCCATTTTCAATAGCTATGTTAAATTACTATAGTGATATTACTATAGTGAAATCTGATCCGAAAATCCAATGAATTCCATGAATCCAATGTCTCAAACAGCTGAGAACAGAAACAAACTGTGCCGGCAGGGCCACGCACATTGCAGGCATGGGCCATCATCACTTCCAGGACGTCTGGCTGGCGATCCACCTGCCAAAGCTTCACCTTTCATATGGCTGAATCATCGTGGATCAAACATGGATCCATCATGATTTTCCATGTTATCACTAGTAATATCACTAATATCACTACAGTAAATATCACTATTTAGTAGTAGTCACTAGTAATATCACCATAGTAATAATATGTAATAATCACTGGTAATATCGGTGAGTCTCTACATTGATCCATGAACTCACCATGATCTTCACCTAAATCTTCACTGACAAAAAGCCTGAAGTGTAGCGAAGCTCCAGAAGCTGTTGGCCAAATCCTGCGTCTGGTTGCTAAACAGTTTGGTTTCAAGCCTCAACGCATCATGGAAACAGATGGAAACAGATGGATACAGATGGAAACAGCTCCTGCGCATTGAAGCTCCTGATCTTTTTCAGGCATTCCTAGCCAAGAAATGGACTTTGGCTGCGCGTTTCGCCACCAAAGATTCCAAAGGTTCCAGAGATATTGCATGGATCCATGGATCCATCCCTGTCCTCTTGGATGGCATCCATCAAGGGAACACCTCAGCATGGCCAGCTACCCATCCTCAGGTCATGACATGGTGATATCTGATACCTTTTTTCCACTCCTCGCTCCTCAGCAGCTGCTTTTTTTCCCTAGCGATCCATCCTGCCTCCTCTTGGAAAACTGCACAGAAATGTTGGCTAAGACCAAATTCATGATCTTCATTATCATCAATGTCTTTCTTATCTTCATAATTCATCTTCATGATGTTCGTGAAATTGTCACATGAAACATGTAGAACCCGAGAATTGCAAGACCGAAACCAGGAGAGGAGACAGCGCATGCCGATTGTTTGAGCAGAACTGGCCGCGCCAACTCTCACTTGAGCTCCACGTGCAGGGTGTGGCGTCCCAGGTACTTGTTGAACTTCCGCAGCTTGAGCAGTTCGGGCGTGTTGCGCACGTTCTTCTCGGTGTAGTAGCGGCTCACACCA
>Ga0126342_10003918_pt1 | contig 24993 bp, 24 predicted proteins | sample Cyp1metagenome_FD_92528 | JGI IMG/M metagenome (GOLD analysis project Ga0126342, IMG submission 92528) | Coral microbial communities from Lord Howe Island, Old Settlement Bay, Australia - Cyphastrea 1 metagenome | ecosystem: Host-associated > Invertebrates > Cnidaria > Coral ...
GGCGCACGCCCTATTTCCAATTGTCAAGGTTTCTCTCGACCTTGGCGCAATTAGAGCTGAGACTTTTCGGACATGCGGGCTGCGCGAGCTGCCTGCATGCTTGCCTCAAGCCGTGCGCAATATACCATCTATGTTTTTTTTTTAATGCTGTTTTTTCTGGGGGATGGTGCGTTTATGACATTGGAGTTTATCCAGAAATAAAAGATGGTAATCCTCCATCGCAATCCTAGGATTGCGATGGACATTCAGCAAAGTCGAATTGGGAATTGGGATGAATTGGGGATATATTATCATCTGAGTATGTTCAATGCAGATTTCTAGTATCACCTCTTTAACATCAACATCTAGAGTGGTTTGGGCTGAGGAGTTGGTTATCTTAGGAGGTTCAATCATATATATATATGTATGTATATTTCAGAAACACCAACAAAGGAATGTAGGAATGTAGGGACTATTTACCCTCATATCTGGTGATTCTTTGGCGATACCCTGAATGGATTGATGCCAGAAAATCTGCAGGAGCCCTTAGATCAATGGGGGGAAATCAATGGATATCAGGCTTCGTCAAGCATCAAACTATCACGAGATATGCAGCTTCGCCCTGGATGTATCAGGGTATAAAAAAATGTTCACGGTACCAGCAAGAATTCGAAAAATCTCACCATTCATGATCTAAACTTTCTAAACATATCTAAACAAAATGGTGCTCATTGATATTTCGTTTGATCATGCCCCAAAAGCGGCGCCTTTCTGTTGCACCGCTGCCACAAGGGCTCGCGCGATGGCGGGGCATGGCAGCTCCTGATGTCAGGTCGATGGAAAGATGTTCAATTTTCAAGGATAAATATGACAAATGATTAACAATGGAAGCAAAGTACCTTGAGAAACAGCAATTCACTTGGCAATTTACCACTTATTCGCTGGTAAACATACAAAAATCTATGGAGAATGGCCATTTATAGTGGATTTTCCCATTAAACATGGTGATTTTCCATAGTTTTTTGTATGTTTACCAGAGGGTATTCGCTGGATTTCAGGTTTCAGGTCGCGGGGATTCAGCTAAAATTGCACCAAGACTGGAGATGAAATGGAATCATCAAGAACTACACTGCCGCTACACAAAATGGGACTGGTTGGTGGTTTCCGTAGTTTCAACCCTCTGAAAAATCATGGAGTCAGTTGGGATGATGATTATTCCCAATATATGGGAAAAGGGTGGTTTTAACAATCTTGAATAATATGAAAGTTCATGGGAAGGATGACATTCCAGATATGAAATGGACAAATAAAAGCCATGTTCCAAACCACCAACCAGAGTATGTCTAGTCTATACCAATCTGATACAGCCGCAAGATGTTGATGGGGAGCCAGCTTGGAAACACAAAAAAACAGATTCAATCAACGTTTCTGGTGTTCGCACATCCATGGAGTTGACTTTCCTCAGGGATTCATAGTCTTTCATAGTTATGTATGCTTTCTTGTTGCTTCCGCAATCCCAGTTGTTGTTCTTTACATTCCCAAAGAACACCTGTTCTGTAGCTGTCTTCTTCCTCTGTTCATGGCTGACCTATTCGAAACCTGCATTTACGTGGCCCAAAAGAAATAACCCAGAATCATGATTATGCCGCTAACAACCATGGCAAGCAACCACCCCAAAATAGTGGGGACCATCAAGCCAGATATGCTTGAGACAAATCATCGAAATCACCCACCAGATTTACCAACCATAATCTACCACAACCAACCACAATAGCCAACCAAACTTGTAACAGCCCCCTCACACAATAACACATATGTCTTAAAGTAGACATCTCACTATCACTATTGTTGATAGCAATGAGTAGCAGCAACCGCAAATGCAAATGCAAATGCAACAACAGCACCAGCAACAGCAACAACAACAGCAACAATAAGAGCAAAAACAAGAACAACAGCAACAGTAAGAACAAAAACAAAAACAAGAACAACACCATGACCATACAGCAACAAATCGTAACAACAATCCCTTCACCGTTGCCACGTTGCTCTCCTCATCAACTGCCCGTTGCTCCACCAGCACACGTTCCTCGTGGACGTGGTCGTGGCCATGGCGGCCGTGGTGGCTGTGGCCATCCTCAGTGCAGAAAACCATGACTGAAGCCAGCTGGAAATGGCTGGAAACTGGGAATATCTGGGAATTGCTTGATGATTTTGCTTCTTTTTCGGCACTGGATATGTCTGGACGGTGTTTGAATGCCCCAGTTTGAAACTAGACCTTAAACATATCAACATATGCAGATATCCTAGTGTGGATGGTGAAGAAATCCTGCATCACCAAACTGGTTGAAACCCCTAAAAATCATGGGATGTTTCCCACCCAGTTTTCCCCTGGGATCACCTGACAAGGAGCAGTCTTGGCCCGTTTGCAGTCCTTGGACGCAACACTCCAAGCAGTCATGTTGTCATGCAGTTACAGTCGCTCAGATTGACTAGAATAGTACTAGAATCTAGAATAGTACTAGAATCAGGTACTAGAACAGCAGTAGAATAGTAGAATCATGTAGAATCTAGAATTGTAGTAGACTACTAGATACTGAACTCTGCAAAAACCACGCTGCGACGTGACCCGAATTCCACCACGCTCCAAGTTTCCGGATGGCCATCTGCAAGCGGTGCAACTCGTCGCTTCTGCTGCTCCAACCTGGTCTGGTTTTCGTTTCTTTCGGTACATATTCTTAAGCAAAACATAGCAAAACACTGTTCATACTTCTTGTTACATCTTCTTAATTTTAGGCGCCCTGTAATACTGTAAACCAACATAGATATGGAAATCACATGAATGTGGATCATTATCCGAATGGGAAATGCCATGAGTTTTCCACATCTTCAAACACACCAGTTTTCCCAATATCCTAATTCTACGGTCAAAAGAAACATGGTGATTTCATCCCCTACATCCACCATGGGAAATGCCAGGGAAAAAAATCATAGGGATAGGGATTCATGTGCTATTCACAGCTGTAACTATGGATATTATGAGAATACATCAGAAATTATATAGGATTTATAGGTTAAATGCCCATGGATCAGCCATAAATTCATTTTTTCCCATTACCCTTTGGTAAACTAATGACTATGGAAAATCACCATGCTGAATGCGTAAATCAACTATTTCTATGGCAATTTTCAATAGCTTTTTGTATGTTTACCAGAGGGTAAATCCCATTAATCCAAAAAACATCACACATTTCTCCATCTGGATACACCACGGGGGATCTGTCTGAGACACTCTTCCGGATCAGCAGCTTCCAGCCAGCTCTGATAGATCTCCACCGTCACCTGGCATGGAGGTAATCAAAGATGGCCTGTCCTTTTCGAAAAATAGAGGGCCTGGTTTGATATACTATAATCATCTATAATCATCTATAATCATCTATAATCATCTATAATCATCTATAATCATCATTTATCTAGCTATTGATTGGTTCTCACGGGAATAAAGCCGCCATCAACCAGTGGGACATGGGACATCTATCGCCATCTGCAAAGCAAATCTCCTACAGAACACCTGGTGCCCTGACCACCTGGTGCTGATCTTGTGCATCAAAGTCCTGAATGCACCTGGCATCGAAGCGCACAAGGTACAACCTCGATCAACGAGAGATAACAAAAACCGGCCGCGCCGGAAGACGGGCATATCAAGCTGGGTTACTGCTTGGTGCTTTTAACTCATCCCTCCAAAACATGACTTTTCTGAACCAATCATCCCAAGTATGGATGAACAACGCAGATTTGACACCCCAAATCAGGGGGTTTCCGGGACATGTAGGGAATCTTCATCACTAGGATACTTGGCCAGGTGTCACCAGGATCTGCTGGGGATCTGCTTGGATCATCACATCCTAAAACCGTCAGTAAATGACGATCCCATCTGTATGGATGATTTGGAGCAGATTTCATCTATGGAATCCATGACCACGATCCATTCATAAATCATCGATATCGATGGATGTAGATGGTTCATCCATGTTCATCCATAAATCATCCCACATCAAATCCATCGACCAAAAACATGGCGAAACCAGTGTCAAAACACCTCCCCAGTGGCAAGGTTTTCATCATGTCATAACTCCAGTTGTCTTCGTCAACACATGGCATGGGACCCCTAAGTCATAGCTGCCTGGAAGACCTTACGGACATCTTTTTTGTCGGTCCATTATGGGAAAAATACCCAGTCATAGTTTTGATCCATTTTTTGATGAGTTTTTCAGGTGGTTGGTTGATTCCCCCAGTCATATTGTAATTTCACAGGCCGAGTTGCGGGCTCTTGCCCCACGCCTTTCCACCAAAGGCCAACTGCTCGGGGTTCGCGAAGACACCCAGAGATCGCTCCACAACACCACCTCAAAAGAAAGGCACAAAGGCAGATAAATCAGGGCAAATTACAATAATTCACTAACCTGAACAGTTCGGCCATTTTGGGATTCCCCTAAAATAAACCATGCTTACAGTGAGGGAGAACAGTAAGGTCGTTATTATTTACCCAGACATGGTTCCAATGGATGAAAGTGACGGAATCCGTGGCAATTCTCATGGCGGAAACTCGGATGAATCATCACATTGGGGGGGCTACTGTAGCGTATTTTCAGTCAAACTCACTTGAGTTCAAATTCTTGTTTCTCGTGCCTGAGACTATCGATGATTCCAAATGACGGTTTCAAGCAAATGCAGGACCGTATCTGCCGATTTATGATAACATAAGCCATGAAACTAACTTCCCTTCATCTTCACCAGTTGGTTTACCCACTAAAATCGAAAAATCCAATTGTTTCCCGGCCAAATCGGAATTATTGTCTCAACTCCGCAATTTTTTCATGGTTAAATCAGTGAATCCATATCTTTATTCCAAATCCCAAGTCCTTCCTGCTGAAATTCCCAGATTTTGTTTGAAATTCAGAATTTTCATGGATCAACCCCACTTTTTTCGTGAAATCATGTCAAATCTCAAAATATCCAAGCAAAATGCGACTTTTCCCCCACAACATTAGCTTCGGGGTCGCCCAAAGGTTGGTCTCCCGAGGGGGATAACTGTTCACTGTCACTTTTCCTACCACGCTCTTGGGAAAGGACGAATATTTCTTGGTTCAATCCACATTGAAAAAACATGACACGCACATTTACATCAAAAGCCCAGTTGGACTCCCAATTTTTCTTGGCTTTTCCTGGTTTTCCCCTTTTTTCGTTCCCCGTGTTTTGCCTGACCCATGCCATCGTCCTTCCAGGGCACAAACGCCGTGCACGAATCCTGGCGTCCGCAGATGCGGGCGTCGCCAGCGGCTGGCGAAGGAGCTGGGCTTCACACGCACCACGCTGTCGACCTGGAACCTCTGGAGAAACATGATCCACTTGAGCCGCAAAATACGATGGTTGGTGGTTTCAACCTACCCCTCTGAAAAATATGATGGATGATGTTAGGATCATTCTTCCCAATATATGGAAAACATGTTTGAAACCACCAGCCAGGATGGTCGGTGATGAAATGGGGACTTATGCTATCAAAACAATTTAAGGGAATTATGATGAATTATGATAAACCATAGGAAAGCTATTAATCAACAAATATGGATAGTCTGGATAGTAATCTGGGACACCCAATAATCAACGTACCATTTGGGGATGTTTTATGGTTTAGGGCTTACCAGATTTCAATTAATCAATTTAGGATGTGGATATGGAGCAAGGTATTAATGTGGGACTAGTTGATTGATGATTAGTCGGGGGATTATACTAACCAAGAAAAATTGGGCAATATGGAAGTTTCCTAAGTCATGGTACCCCCAAATAATCTCAGTCATTGAACCATGACTTAGTATTGAAACCCATGATGGTTTTTGGAAAGCTTCAATATTATAATATTGGTAGTGAACGATGATATAAATCTCGTCCAGGTTTCCAACTTTCTATTTTGCGGTTGCTGTGGGATATTCTGTGGATATCGCGACGGAAAATGGCTACTATTTTCATTTATCCATCATCCAGCTAAATGGTGGATTCAATCATTTAGTTCGATGATTTTCCAAAAAAACATACCTCCATGAGGAGTTTCCATGAATAAAATGAATTTTGCCACGAACGTGTCGTTTTTATCATGTTTTACCCAGGACATGTTGGAATTTGAGGCAAGACATGTGAATTTCACCAGGAACATGTGGGGGACTTGAAGCACAGCTTGAGATTTCGGGCATGTGGATTTTGAAGAACTATGATTTTTCAGCACAAAACATTGCGATTGAACTACCAACACTTTGCTGAGATTTTGTGAGATTTGACCACTGAGGTTTTTGTGACCTTTTGAAGGGTCAACAGGATCCTAAACCAAAAATATATGTTGGGATATTCCCTGAAATTGAGGTGAAAAATAGGCCCACCAACTGGTAGCTCCAATTTTCATCGGATCCTGGGCCAAAAACGCCGACTTGCCGGGGAAATGAACATAAACCAAAACTCGATTACCAAAAACACATCAGGGATAAAACCGAAATAATATAACCCTGGATATATATATATATATATTATATACATAATATAATATATATATAATATACATAATACATATATATATATATATATATAATAAAAATAATATTAAAATATATATAATATAAAATAATATATAAAATGTATAAAATATAATGTATATATATATATATTATATAATATATTATATATAATATATTATTATATATAATATATATATAATATATAATATATATAATATATATAATATATAATATATATAATATATATAATATATAATATATATAATATATATAATATAATATAATATAATATAATATAATATATAATACAATATATATAATATATATTATATAATATAAATATATATACAGATCATTTCATGAAAAGTTATGCTTATGGGATGAGTTTTGGTTATATATTTCATGACTGGTTATATATCATTTCATGAAACATGAAATCCACCAGTCATGACACCTCCACAGAAATCCAAATGATTTCACCGCTCCGCTCTGCACCTTGGGCTCTCATCGTCGCCATCATCGCCCAGCTCCTTGGCGAGTTCCTCGTTACTCAGCAGCTGATGTTCCAACAAGGCGCTGCAAATGGAACTGGCCCACCTGAGATCTGCGGTGTCAAGCTGGATATCTGGAGATGCTGCCAGAGTTATGGATTGTGGGCTTTATCATGGATATAACCATGGATATAACCATGTGTAACCACCATGAAACATGCGATTTCCCGATTCTACCAACAACCAACCACGCCCCTTAAAGTTCTGACCGTGTATCAAAACATGGCATCTCTGGGATGCCGAGACAAAAGTTGGGACAATGATCTTCCTAAACTTCTGATGATTGTAAAAAACACACACATATAGATAGATAGATAGATAGATAGATAGATGGATAGATAGATAGATAGAAAGATAGATAGAAAGAAAGAAAGATAGAAAGAAAGAAAGAAAGAAAGAAAGATAGATAGAATAGATACATAGATAAATAAGATAGACAGATAAGATAGATAGATAAGATAAATAGATAAGATGGATAAGATAGATAAGATAGATAAGATAGATAAGATAGAAAGAAAGAAAGATAGACAGATAGAAAGATAGATAGATAGGTAGATAGACAGATAGAAAGAAAGATAGATAGATAGATAGCTAGATAGCTAGACAGATAGACAGATAGACAGATAGACAGCTAGATAGCTAGATAGCTAGATAGCTAGATAGAAAGATAGATAGGATAAGATAAGATAAGATAAGATAAGGTAAGATAAGATAAGATAAGATACGATAAGATAAGATAGGATAAGGTAAGATAAGATAAGGTAAGATAAGAAAAGATGAGAAACGGTAATATAAGATAAAATAAGACAAGATAAGATAAGATAGGATAGATAAGATAAGATAAGATACGATAAGAAAAGATAAAGTAAGATAAGATAGGATAGGATAGGAAGATAGATAAATAGATAGATAGATAGATAGATAGATAGACAGATAGACTAGATACACATACATAGTTATATAGGTTATATGGTATATTTTTGATATATACACACACACATTTTTCTTTTTATTACAGTACCTGAAATACCACAGAATGGGCGAATGAGTCGTTGTAATTTTCGTGGGTGAAAAGTCCAGCTTGGGATGCTCATCAATCCCCCCAACATATTTAAAGTGGTAAACCCAATGCCATAAACCTCTATTAGGAATGGCTTAAAATTGGGTTTTCCTCATTGTACGTAAATATCTAGATAGTAAATATGAATATATGTACATATAGAGTCATACATACATTACATGCCATTCCATTCCATTCCGTTCCATTCCATTTACATTACAATACATTACATACATAGCAACTCGGCAAGAAACAAGTCATGCGCAAACTTCCTGGAACCTTCTCGAATAAGCACGGCAATCTGAGGCACTTCTCGTAGTACGAGGCTTCAGCATATGTCTTTGGATCAAGGTATTCAATGCCACGCCTCACCTGTCATGAGAAAAGCGAGCCAACCAAATCCCATGGTTCATCGTTTTCCTCATTGGAATTGCCGAGCAAGGGGTATTCTCTATTTCCAGACACACCCATAGAAGCCCTTTAAAATCATCAACAAATGGGTTTGAGCATCCCCATCCACAACCTTTGATGCACAACAACCCAAAATACCATAAAATACCGGTGAATCTTAGACTCGCTGGTTCTCTGACGATGCCCATTTTTTGAGCTGCTTCATCTATTGTTCATCTATTGAATCACAAAAATATCCATTGTGTCCATTTAATCTTGATAATATCAGTATTAGCGCAGTATCACTTTATCCCACCCCCCCATCAATATCCATTCAAAAAGGCGCCTTAAATTCGTCAACCAAACCAGGCCCAGAATGACCCTTTGGTAGCAAAAATGACCATGGAGAGTTCGGTGATTTACCGATTTTCTACATGGTGATTTCAATAGCAAACTGGTAATCAGATAATCTCAAACAGTTGGTTATATACCCCAGAAAATATTCTTAAATATATCATAATATATCATACACCATATATATCCGATAATACAAAATTCGGGGGGACCATGCTTGGCTTTACCCGGCCTGGTAAACTAACAGTTTGCTATAGAACATCACCATGAATAGCTAAATCATCAAACTAAATGGATCATTTTCCATCGCTATGTTGGTTTACTGGAGGGTATTGTACAGAAAAAATCCCGATCCCATTAAACCACCATAAAATCCCATAACAATCCATTAAAAAACCAAAACATATACTGGTTGGTGGTTGAGCCAACCCCTCTGAAAAATGATGAAGTTCGTCAGTTGGGATGATGATTATTCCCAACTGAATGGAAAGTCATTCATGTTCCAAACGGAATAATAATCAATGGATATCAATGGATTTAAGAGGGATAATAATACCCCTCCTAACAAAAATATACTGGTTGGTAGTATACCTATCCCATTAAGGATTCCATTAAATCCCATTAAATCCCAAAAATTATATATGCCATCCTTTTTTTTTCTGATCATCGCCACCTCGTCCACTTTCAGATGACCCTTGGACACCAATAACATCGCCGTAGCATGGACTTGGCCTTGGTTTCCACACGGTACCGTGTACCGTGCTGTGAAAATTGGGATGTTTTTTTTTGGCTGCGAAACTTGGAAAAGTCTAGGGAAAATTGGAAAAATCTATTAAACACTATGGTGTTTATACATGTTTAAATGGGTTTCCTTGGAAAATCTAGCGTGTTTTTCAACCGCTTTTTGGTTGATCACGAGTTATTTTAGCACGAAATTCCTGCAACTTTTTGATCCAATCGGATGGAAAAAACAGTTATTGTTGGTTTATAACTGGGGAAACATAACTATGTTTAACTATGTTGGTTTATAACTATGTTTAACTAAAAACTGACATTAGAGCTTAACTCTGTTTAACGATCAACAACGGGGAACAAAGCACCAACCACATAACATGGACACATATAGGGGTTTCCTAAGTCATAGGGGTACCCTCAATCATCATCCATTTATAGATGGATGTTCCATGAAATAAACTATCCAGCTTGTGGGTACCCCCATGACTATGGAAAACCCCATATGAAATCATTGGGGGTTTAACTATCAAACATGGGGGTTACCATCCATAGCCATATGCTCATCATTGGGGATCATCCCAAAGCACTCAGAACGTCCAAAATCACCCAGTTTTGTAGCTAAATATACGTACCGCACCATGGGTGGAGCATATGGGAATTGTAAGTCACAGTGAGGTCTCCGATCTGAAATCGCGTAGGTCAATTCGCCAAGATGAGGCCCCTACGAAATCGCGACAACTTGGCGCACATAAATTGCTTTACGTTTGGGTTTATGGGGGATAGGGGTATAACTATGATATAACTATTCATGGGGTTTTGTTAGCCCACTTACTAAGGGATCTGAGGAAGAACTGTGCATTTTAACATTCCCATATTCGTAATGATTTTGCTGGTGAATCTCCCCCCATTTTCTGGGAGAAATAGCACTTGCTGCTGTTTTCATCTGTTTTCTTTTCTGGTTCGATGGCCAGGGCCCCTGCGCTAAGCAACTGCGGTTGCCAGATCACCCAGTTGGATCAGTTGGATCAAAAATATCAAAATCCTGTGGATGGGCCGATGGGCCAGCGAAATCCTGCACCGAAAGGATGGTTGAAACATGTTGAAACCCTGTAAATAATGGGATGTTTACCACCGTTTTCAGCTGGTGCAAGATTTCGCTGGCCCATCCACCGTATCTTTGGTCCCCAGTTACTCAGTTGGCCACGGACAAGGCACGTTCCCAGAAGGCGTGCTGTCGATCGCCCTTCTCTGGCAGAGTGCCAGAGGCCGAAATGGCCGGCAAACTGCCCATGTCATGAGGTCCAATGGCGGTCACCATGGCAACGTTTCTTTGGCGACTTAGGCGACTTTGCTTGTGAATTTTCTGATTTGGGAGTTGCCAGTCAGTTGCCAGTTTGTTTGGTGTTTTTCGAGATGTTGGCGAAGAAAAACACGGATGTTGCATGTTTGGCGACCGTGCGACCTGATGTGGTGCGAAAAAAGCCGCGAAGCTCCCAACAGCGATGGGAATCAACAATCAACATCTTGATATCAAATTACTGCCAATATCTATCTATAAGGTCTATAAGTATAACAGTTATAACATATCCCCACATGATCCAATAGATATTCTCAGTAAATTGATCTCATGTTTGTTTTCATGTTCCCAACGATAGACTGACCACTTACCAGCTAATTATGGCTCCATGAACGACCCGCTGGATCCATCAGTTGATCCCGGGAAGGATGGGATAGTCGTCTACTCTGAAAATGCTTTGATGTTTGATGCTAACACAACTTTTTTCACCAGAAATTGGAAGAGAAAAAACCGCAAAAAATCGATTGAATCCACCCAGCTTTTCCTGATGTTCCAACTTTGCTGTCTTGGTCTTTTCCTGTTGTCTCATCCTCCCATCGACCATCTCGGATTCCTCTCCTTGACGAAGCGTTTCCGACTTTTTGTTTTCCGCGACATCCCCGAGAAACCTGTTGTACAAAAAACCAGGGTTTCGTTTGGGGGCCAACATTGGAGAGAAGGGATCAATAGACAGGTTTTACTTTTGACAGAATCAAAAGACAACACGAGGGGGCAACCTCATCAAAATATGCTGTAGTGGCTGATGTCCACGAGCGAAGATTTGAAGAATTCGCTACCTGACGGGCACTTTAGTGGGAAAACATGTGGATTCAGGGTCTGAACAATCGCTCCAGTGCGTTTGCAGAGCAAATGAGAGGTCATGCTTTGCCAGGTTGTGCGAACAGCGCATGCACCATTCAAACACCCGGTCAAATTCGGATGGTCAGCATCATCTCAATCAATAAGCAAAAGTGTTACAACCATTTGGAGGCCTCAAAACCGGGTTGCAACCACCAAAAAAGCAGGTCCATATCGACAAATTCAAAAAGACTCTGGCCACATTCCGAGAATTCATTAGAAACCTTCAAAAGACCCTGGTTTTCATCGGATTTAGACCATGTGTATGGATCCATCATTAACAAAAAACGGGATATACCACGATATTGGACCCATATAGAACCTGGTTGGTGGTATACCTGCCCCTCTGAAGAATATGAGTTCGTCAGTCGGGATGATTATATATTCCCATATATTATGGAAGGTCATAAAACTCATGTTCCAAACCACCAACCAGTATATTATTATATTGCTATTGTATATACCCTCTGGTAATTTAATATGGCTAGTTGGTTTACCTATTAAAGATGGTGATTTTCCACAGCTATGTCAGTTTACCAGAGGGTATATGGAATAAAACTAAAATCATTGTCAATGGAATTATTGTTCCAACCCACCAGCCAGGAACCAATCATTTGACGCTGATTTTCATGGGATTTTCAGGACTTGACCCCAACTTGGGACGTTGCGAAAGAAAGTCACGCCTTCGGAGCGGCCGTTGCCCCCAAAACCTTGGCACCCGGCAGGGGGGCGGAGGATGAGAGGCTTATACATAAAATATAATATTTTTTTTGTTTATAGTTATAGTCTAGTAGTATATATATATATATTAACTTTTAACTCTTAACTGTACTATTATATCATTGTTATTGAGTAATTATTCATTTTTAGCTATCGAATGTTTAATAGGCCAGTTTGAACAGTAGGACTTACTAATCATGCTCATTTGGACTCTCATAGAGTTTATCCGGGAAAAAAACATAATCCCTTCCCAGGGACTAATTTATAGCCATGGAATAGTTTCAAGATAGTTGGCAAAAACCCAAAGTTTAACCCCCCACAGAGAATCGTTTTTTTTTTCCGCTCCTGGAACCTACTTGGAAGTGCAGTTCGAGTAGATATGATCTATACAACCATAGTCATAGGGGACCCATATCCCAACTTATGGGGGTATACTGGGTCAATGGGGAACACCTCCGCTGATGAGAAAATACAGGAAAAACACCATTTGGAGTTTGGAGGAATTTAGGAATACCCTATCTTGAAACCAACCTATTTTTGGATGCCCAAACCATCCATGGTCATCTATTCAAACATACCAACCGTGATGCACATCGAACTACCTCGCGAGAATTGGATCAAGACTAAACATGGAACATGTCTCTAGCTTGGGGAGCCTGAAGATGTCTTAAGTTTTGGCGCAAACCCAGCTAACACAACCAATGATAAGATAACCATTGAACATCAGTGATGCGCCCCAAAGAATCGGGAAACTCATGGTGATGCCAAGCTGGTATCATTTATCACTATAACTTATCTGGTTGGTGGTTTCAACCCTCTGAAAAATATGAGTTCGTCAATGGGCAGGATGACATCCCATATATTATGGAAAATAAAAGCCATGTTTGAAACCACCAACTAGTTATAAATACAAAAGCAACTTCGCCGCACAAAACTTGGGATGCTTTCCTGCTTTTAAGAGGAGACTGAGCCTCCGTGGATTTCGGAAGAGTTCTTTTGTCAACGACAGTCGGAAAGGGAACAGCTGGGGATCCCAAAAGCCACTACAAGACTTTTACTCCATGGCACACAAACTTGGGACACCTAAAAGTACCTCAAATCCGTTCAGAATCCTCAATTTTGAGATCAATCCAGCTCTGCACCGGCAAAATCCTGAAAATTCGCTCTCCAAAAACGGCGGTGAAATTCATGGCCCAAGGGCCGACAAAATCTGGACGGTCTTAGGATGATCCTGAAAAATGCCCAAGCCATGGAGGTTTCACAGGGAAAATCATCAAAATCAATGATTTTCCAGCCGAGCTGTTGAGGTCGTTATAATTTATAATTTATTCAGATCAGTAGCACTGATGCTTGGACTTAGAATTCATAAGTTTTTGCGGGACAAATGGGAGTACCCTCTGGTAATAAAAAGCACGGCGACAATAAGCCGTTTGTAGTTGATTTTGTTGTAGAAAAATGGGGATTTTCCACAATCGTCCAGTTATGGTAGTTTACCAAAGGGTAGGATCATCCCAGCATCGAAAACCTCAGGTGCCTTTGTGCAAGGCCTCTAAGCGAGCCATTGAAGCGCTATCCTGCAACGGGCTGGGATGATCTATGATGATCTCCATAGTCATGTGGCTACCCCAAGCTTGCTGGATGGTGACTATTTCATGGAACATCCATCTTTTTTCCAGCCATATGAGTCATATGAGGTTCCACTCGGGATCAATCCAGCCAGAGTGTCAGAATGCTGCTTCCAACATCCATGGAACATCCATCAATGGATGATGACTGGGGGTAGCCCTATGACAAAACGGACACCTCCATATGATTTCCAAACATACCCCAGACCCTGCTTAGCCTGGGACTCTGGTTTGGTTTTGTGATCATTGGCCAACATAGCAACATTTTTTTCCAGGAACTAGATATACCAAAAGGGAAAACATCAAACATCGCCAGCCCACAAAGTAATTTACCACATCAGATGTAAAGATTTTTGCGCAAATCAGAAATCAGAAATACTGATCAAAATGGGGTACATTCATCACTTTGATATGGGAGCTGCAAAAAAACATGCTCAACCTTGGATGCAGATTCTATTCCTCCGTGCCAATTGCTACTCCAGCAGAAGGTCAAATTCATCCACTAGCTACAAGTCATCTGGGTTTCCCCAACAAACACTTGGCAGCCGTTCAGTTGGGAGTCTCCACTAATTTCGCTACGGGCTGCCAGGTTGGATTACCAAAGGGTAGCCGTTACCCACTGCCCTCCATATGTGTCTCTTCCAGACACTTTAGCATTAAACAGACACCAGAGATATTCCTATGTTAAGGTACGCAAACCCAGGCATTTTCCCATTTTCACATATCCTGATTATCCTGTTTTCATGTTGTTTTCATGGGTCTTTCCATGGGTTTTTCTAGATCTTTGCCCACCAAAATCTCGGTAAAACTCCACCCTCCTTGGCCACGGTGGCACCGGCATCGGCTTCGCGACCGGACAGCTCCGGGCTGAATGCGGGCAAACAGAGCACCGTGTATTGCGTGGCCGTGGGCCAGATCCATTTCACCTCAGATTCTCGTCCATGGCATATAAATAAATATATATATATAATACAGATATTGTGGGAAATATAGATGGTGTATATCATATGATATATATATACGGATATATAAAGGTGGTATATAAACGTTAAAAGACGGTATATAGCTATTTTATCTATGGGATAATGGAAATAATGAACATTAAGCAGCGTTCCATCATACCAGTTTTATGTTTAGAGGATCATAGCCATTCAGTGGTATACAAGCGGTATATACAATTGTTATATACATATGCATATATATATGTATTATAGAATAGAGTGAAAATGTTCATATAATTATGTATATATATATGTATAGAGCTGGCTTTTTGAGATCATCATGGGGTAACATGGATAGTTTGATGAAACTATCCCCCAAAAACAACTGGTATATAATACTGTATATATATATATATATATGCATTATAACTGGTGTATACATCATACATTTCTCGAGGAAACCAAGCATGATTACTGGCAAGTTGTCACTTTTCAGTTGGATGAACAAACGCAACCCGATGCTCTGATGCTCAGCCGAAAGCCTGGGATGGGAAACACCACAGAACTTGGATCCTGGTTCCATTCGCAATGAGATGACTAGTACTTTGGTTACTATTGCACTTGTGGAATACAAGTAAACTCACTAAGTAGATGAGCAACCTTTTTCTTGGCGGATTTCTAAGTGTGGCTTTTTGGAGATAGAACATATAGATACATATAGGTGATACGAATGGTCCATCCCGACACTGTAAAGACAAAATGATGTGAATGGCGAATCATCTGTTCATCATTTTCCTAGCTTTCTATTTTTTGGATCCCTGTTGGGATCCCCTCCTTGTTGAACAAAACATTTCACCAGCCTCGGTTACACAACTGGAGCCAACTGGAGCTCCCAACACGTAGAGACTTCGGCAGGAAGACCCCTTCACCAGGGCTGATGGTCAGTCGGCGATCGTCGCCAAAAAGGAACTCGATGGATCCTTCATCACAAACCACCTGGGCTTGGATCATTCGTGGTTACCATATAGGTATACCATAGATGTAGCATAGTTATATCATCCAGTTGAATTGATGGAATTTAATGGGATGTGGTTAATCATGGTTAATAACTATATTAACTATATAACGATACTTAGTTCACCCAGTTGAATTAATAGGATAAACTCAGGATAAAAGGGGGGGAAATTCACGCGATTTTTTTTGGCTAATCCTCCAAGGACCCGGCATTCGTTGGCACAAGGGGAAAATGTGGGCAGTTCCATCTTTTCTCCGGGACTCATTCTTGCAGTTCCATGTTCAACTTTAGGTCTATAATCTGAAGAAACATATAAATTTTGAATTCTTCGCACGTGGCAATTTGGGATTTCCCTAGACCTGCTGGTGAAATCGGCCGGTGAGGAAAGTACATAACTTACCTGCTATGATTATGGATGTGGTTGACAATGGATTCCCTTCGGTTGATGGTTGGTTGGGGTTCCAAGTGTGAGTCATGACAATCCCTGTCCAGCAAAGTTAGGATCCAAACATGGGGTTAATGGCTTGTGATCATCCAGCCCACAAATGGGAATCCAAACATAATGGGTACATCAAAATCCCAATGAATATGGCCTGATTATTCCCACCCCCCAAGGACTGGGTTAATCTAATCCATCTTTTGACGCTGCCATATATACGAAAATAGGAGGTTTTGATCACTCGCCTGGACATGTGGCTCCAAAGGCCCAAAGATTTGATGTCACTGCAGACTTTACTTTTTCCCACCAAAAAAAACAACCAAAATGACACAGTCACATGCGGTGGGTCAAAAAATGAGGCTTGGACCCAATAGAATTAGGTCCTGAAACTTCCAATAAACCATGTATTCTGCCGGAACGATGTGAGCCAAACGTGTCTGTGTTTTTGGTGCATTTGATTCCCGAGTTTGTCCAGAAACAGGGTATGCCCCCGCAAGACATGCAAGTTTGATGGGGAATTCAAAAAAATCAATATAGATCAATATAGACTTTTGCCAACATTTTTGGACAAACCCAGCTATCTCGTTGAACGAACCTGTGAGGCGAATTCGACATCTAAGGCGCACACAAACTCATCAAACAGGGGCGCTTGAAAAGCTTCCTCGCAGGCTCCTCGACTTGCTTGATCCAGCTGAGAATATGCGACGCCACCCCCATTCTTTGGGTATGGTTGTTCTGTCACCTTTTTGATGGCCATCAAAATCAATGCAAACATGGTCATCAAAAAATACATATTGATTGAGCATGAATATGTTATCTATCCGATATGTATCCCATGGATATCCATGATGATTACTTAATATGCCGATTGTCACTACTCTAGTCCAAACCAAGGATCAAACATGATCAAACATGACTTGCAGGTCATGATTTTCCCTGTTTTTCCTTTGCCCTTTGGGGCGTGAATCTCTGTGTCCTTTGACCACGGCACGTGCCAATGACATGGCGGCATCATTGGAGGCCACTTTGCCAAAGTGCTCGCTGATGGTAATGCCTCGATCGGCGAAAAAAGGTGGGTATAAAATATCCAAAATGGGATGGTTCAACCATCAAAAATGGTGATATTAGGTTTTTGGTTTTTGCTTTTATAACGGGTTGGTCTCAATAAAATTCCAGAACTGGTTGGTTTGAACACCGCCGTCCAGCATGTCAGGGTTTCCAAATTGAAATCGGCTAAGCAATCGTGCGGCACTTGTGCATTTACCCAAACATGGGACCTCAGAAACGCGCAAAAAATAAACAACTGATTATTTTTGTTTTTTTTGGCATTCCGAGTCACCCAAATCCAATCTTAATGGGATGCACCCACACTTGCAAGATTTCATGTGTTCCTTATTACTATATGCGTTCCATATGGTGAATGATCATCCCATCATTGTGAGGAATTCCGAACATAGTAGGCATATTAAGAACATGGACTGATGACCATGTGCAAATGTCTGAGAAAATAACCCGCGTAATTTGACTATGTCGAATATGAAACAATTTAATTTGACTGGGATGCAAGTAATCAAATTTATCAATTTTTAAATACCGCCGTCGTAAGTTAGCAGAATCGTATTTTCATGTATCACTCGAAAAAATGTGTATATACACAATCAATATCCACTAAAAACCTTGACGCGCACACACGCACACACACATATATATATATATGAACACAGGGATATTACATTAGATTAAAAACTGAGTTTATACGAACATATCTTAGATTTTGTTGTTTTGAAATAAATCATACCATATGATATTATACACTGTTATATTAAATGAGCTTTATCAAACTAATTATATTAACTCAAACGGTATTTTTTATATGATATTGAATTATATTTTACAAAAAATATTTTGACTCATATTACATGAAGTTGGAAAAATCTAAAAATACATGATATATATATATGTTATCAAACTTTATATTTAATGTGAAATTGTTTGATATCAAATTTAATGTTAATGTAGTGTGTAATATTTATCTGCATGAAATTCAAAATTAAGTTTTATAGTTATAGCTGATATGGAATGGTAAACTATATAAAATTATTGGATATAAAAAATGTTATATCATACAAAGTTACACTTGGTATTACACGTTCAAAAAAGAAATGCAACAAACACACAATATAATATTAAATTACTGTATGTCATTGTATATCATCTTGTTTGAAAATAAATACAAATTGATCTGTATTTCATATTGTATTAATTAACAAATACACATAAAATATAGAAATGCATGAAACTGTTTAACATTATCTTAAATATACAAGTTAAAAAATTGATTTGATATGACATTTTCAGTTGCATATCACTCAAAATTTCTGTTACACAGGTTCTTCGATATTGTGCTATATTTGAAAAACACCAAATTATATTAAACCAAGTGTGAAAAATATTCTATATTAGAACTTGTATTATACACACAATAATGTTCTGTATTCGGTTGTCAATAAAATGAAATATTGAATTAAATCTTCCATACTAAATAAGATAACAATATACTACATGGTGGAAAAATAATACATCATAATGCATTAAGATAAATATCTTAAACTAAATCATTTTATATTCTGTTACATTACATGATATGAAATGATATCACAGTATACTAAATTTCATTAACTCGGTTTATACTAATAATTTCTATACCATGTAACATAGTATCAAATTTTATGATGTGACACGCCATGACATGATATCAGATTATATATGATATGATATGGTACTAAATTAAATTCAATTATATTGAATTCGATTAGGGTGTCCAAGATTGAATTGGATCCCCCAGACCATTGGTTTCCCTATCAGTAACATTTTTTTGGATGATTTTTGTCCCATATTTGTCTATATATGTCTATATGTTCCTATGGCAACTTTCGTCGTATCTTTCCTTGCCTGGTGCATCCACTACATCCACCTTCTTTACCACAGTTGCCTGGCATCAACGGCGATATGTCTGTGATGGCTTCTCAAGGCTTTGAGGAAATTCAATCACCCAAAGGGGGGGAGTGATAGAAACAACCAACCAACATATGGGGATACAGTGGAATTTCGAATATGGGGTAATATACTGGCAATATTGAATGAGACACATATCACCACTGAAATGTTGGGATATGAAACAGCGTCGGATTTTCTCGGATTAACTTGGACTCAAAGCCAATTCGGTACTTGGGTTTGTTTCACAAGGGAGCTCTAAGACATTTTATGGCCATTGATCAATAGGGAAGCTGCTGTGGGCCATAGGATGAACTGGGCAATCAGGTCCTAGATTGGCAAACAACCGTGCATGGGCACATCCAGTTTCTTCTTCTGGACGAAACCAACATTCTTGATGGTTCAATTTGAAAACGCAGACTACTGGTTTACAAGATGAGTTTTTAGCAGTTTTCGGATGGAAATCGCATGTGGGATTTTTATTTTCGCTTTCATATTGGAAAGTTTAACGTGGACGTTGGCTTTGGCTTTGTAGAATGAACGCGAAAGAAAAAACACATGGTTGTTCGAAGCATGGGGATGATCGATGGGATAAAACAGAGTTCAGATAGAAGATTGCTTCGGGATGTCTTGAACTAATCCCTTCAACCGACCCATGCCAAAACTGAGGTGTTAAACCTCCAAGCGCCCCCGCAATGGGACAAGTCAAACCTGATAAGGGAACGTTATTGTGTTGTTTCCCTGGATCTTCGGTTCGGCTTCTGCATCACAAGGGCCCTGGTGATCAAGCGGGTATTTTGCCCTTTCTTGGTGACAGTTGTGGTTAACCCCCCCCATGACATCCAACAGAGCCAGCAGCCATGCGGTCGCTGCAGGTGCGCCTTCTCTTCCGCCTGGGATCTCAAACATGATCTGAGGATGGTTTGCAAAAATATAGCAAACTCACGCCCACACACATGTGTAGGTAGGCGGATTCAAGTTGTATACCTCATCAGCCATTTCGCGTCGTTCTACTTTCATGGTAGCTTGGCGCCAGTCTTGGTTTAACTTCTGCCGCGCTGGCCGCTTGCAGCAGAACCAACGCAGCGTAATTAAATCTGAACGGGGGCCCCGTGCTCCACCTCTGTCAATTGAAATGGGTTCTTTTAGCGCGGTCTCAACTACTTAACAGCTTGGATAGTCACTCAAGTATACTAAGTATACCCTTGGGTTTTGTGAACCTATTGCAAATTTTGACGCCACGTGCCAGAGACATGTCATTTCTGCTGCTTTAGCATGCAAAACTTTCGGCTTGTTGGATTGCCAAAATGCAACGAACATATGCTTTTTTTAGTCATCCTTTGAGTCCAAATGGATTGTGGAACTCCCCAAGTCAGTTCACAGAGAAAAGTACAGTACACGCACCACTTTGACCATGGCAGGCACTTTTTTGATGATCTTGGTGCCGTGAAATTTACAGATTCAATCACAAACACAATTCCGAACCATACTTATCCAAAAAAAACCGTTCACTGCTTGCTGCCTGGAACAATGGTCTAATGAAGTTGAGCTGGACGATTTCACTCCGGGTGGAAATTTAATCCATGTGCCGCATCGACTACTAATCATGAGGATCCTCTGCCACGCAGGATGCCAGCGAAAAGTAAACGTCAGGATCAACTATGCACTCGCTTCGGATGATGCTTGGGAACGGTGGCCGGGGGATATGCATGGAGGTTCGATGACGTTTGTGTGATTTCACCCTGTTGCTCTGCTGTCCACACAGATAAAATCGTTTCTACACGGGATGCGAAAGGCTATGTATCCATTGTTTTTGGGACAGCAGCAATTGTCAGAGATCCAGGGTCAACCCCAAGAATGCCTGGCACCCCCAAATTCAAACTTGTTTAGAACAAAATTTTCCACATGGTGCTGCGATATGTTGCAATAGCACCCAAAATGCACCACGTGGAGGTTTCACGTGGGGGTACCCCCGCATGATAGGTAGAAAGGTAGATGACGGATAGATATAGGTGGATGGATGGATAGATGGTTGGATAGCTCGATATCTTGAAGCCTTTTCCTCTTCAGATTGAAAATTGAACATCGTTTGATTAGATGACTTTAGTATTGGAACCTGTGGCGGCTTGGGGATACGACATTTCAAGAACCCACCCAAATTAAACTGGACACAACCATGCCCCATTGCTTCAAGCAGAAGATGCGTTTTTCTCCAAACATGGGCCCAGTCTCAATTCTTAACTTAGGTCTTGACTCAGGGTTGCTCTCGGGGGAAATTTGCCAATCGGCAATAAGAACAGATAACAAATGCATATATATATATGTGTATAATGTATACATATAGCAGTAAATATATTTATATACATATATATTTGCACATACACATTTGATTGACGATATATGTATGTTGTAAATGTAGATCTATACATCATGCTTGGTACATTGTTATCAGTCTCTATCTGGTTGATCTTGGGATTTCGTTGAAGATCTTAGATGATCTGGGACTGTCCCCATTGTGATCCAATCCAAATCGAACTTTCTTGGTATATCGTCCGCTGCCCTTGTAGGTGCTGGTAATCTAAGTTGGCACCGGGAGATCGGATGATTTTAATATTGAAACCCATGGTGACTTGGGGATTACCCCTGTGAAACAACCATTGATATTCCCACGAAAGTCACCCACTTGGAGCAAAACCAGCCAAAAAAATCAGAAACCAAGCTCCGGAATACGAATTATGATGACCACCATCAGCTTTTTTCGGGTGTGTACCACCCAAAAAGTCCGGAGTCCAGATCCAGAAGAAAATTCTTCGGCCGCAACCAGCCCCCGCGTCAACACGTCATCAGAACAGCAATGTTCAAAGCCCAGACTAGATGGATAACCAGATAGACAAAACAAATAGATAGATAGATAGACAGACACATAGAAAGAAGGGCAGACAGACAGGACGTATTGATAGATAGACCAGTGCGTAGACAGATAGATAGACAGATATATTGGTAGATAGATCGATATATAGACAGACAGATAGGTAGACAGATACATAGCTAGATACTTAGATAGATAGACAGAAAGATCAATAGGTAGATAATTACATGGATAGATGGAAAGAGATAGATGGATAGACAGATAAAAAGATAGACGAATAGATAGACAGATGGGTAGAAAGACAGACGGATAGATAGATAGACAGATTGGTAGACAGATAGACAACTAGACAGACAGATGGAAGAATAGACCGAAAGAGATAGAGAGGGTGAAAGTCAGAGCGTCAACCAGCCTTGGCACATCAGTGGGTTCGCCTGCCATCCATGCATCACGAGAACTCACCCCTCCTATAAGTTTCCTATCTCTGAAACTTACGCCGCCGCCTTGTGCGGTACTACTTGTATTTCCAATATATAAAGGATGGACGCACCTAATCATGTGGTAAAGCCAATAAACCATCCATCCCTAATGTATGAAATTGGGCATCCCCCTAGACAAGGAAGGGGTTACAATACCCTCCTAATGGTTGGTTAATGGGATGGTTCAAGCCACGACCGTGCAGCAGCCACTGCATTCACTGCGTCGGCTGCGTTTCAGGTCCCAGCCACATCCGCCGTCGCCGTCATCGCCATGATGGCGAAGGAGCCGTCGCAGTTGCAGTCGACGGCCAGGTGCGCTGGAAGCAGCAGACCTTCACCTGCGTCGATGTGGAAGCTGCCACCTGACAAGAGGTGCAGGGCGCTTTCGCTACGTGAAAACATAGATTCCAGGAGAATCCTAGCCTAAACCAACCCTTGAATAGACCCTAAACCAACCCTAAACGAACCCTAAACGAACCCTAAGCCAACCCTAAACCAGTTAACCCTACATATTCAACCCTACACCAATCTTAAATCCTAAGGCAATCCTAAATAAACCCTAAATCAACCCTAATCCAACCTTACATTCAACCGTAAACCAAACATTAATAAACCTTATGCCAACCCAAAATAAATTCCAAGCCAGCCTAAATCAATCCTAACAGATGTTAAACCAACCCTAAACCAAATCTAAATAAACCGTACTAAATAAATCCTGAGCAAACCCTAAACAGAACCTAAACACACCCTAAATTGACCTAAAATAAACCCTAGATAAATTTTAAGCCAACACGAAATAATTCCTAAAGAAACCAAATGTAAAACGAAAACCAACTCTAAAGATGCCCTAAACCCACTGTAAATAAACCTTAAACCAACCCAAACTAAAACCTAAACCGAAACTACCTTGGCCAACCCCCAAAATAAACCCTCTACCTGGGGACGGTGACCCAATATGTGGGGATGGGGACGTGAAAAATTCACCTCCCCAAAAGCTGCAGGGGCCGAAATGGACAAAGTATTGATTTTGGAACCAGCCGCTTGGGCTTATCTGAAAAACAGGCTACTTCCTGGTTATATCGTCACAGTTTTCCTTCTTAGATCACTTCGGGTCGCTGCTGGATGCTGAACGGATCATTGAACCATCTTTCTTGTTTTGGTCAGCCCTTGAGTCCTCGAGCTTCCGCCAATGGAAGCAGTTCCAAAATGGGCCACCCGAGTCCGTGTTTCGCCTTGGAAAGATAAACCCGAAGTGCCCATCCCTCCGACACAGATTCATGATGGGTAAACTAATTGTGGCGAAACTTAGATAACCCTTCCAAAACTTGCACGTGTCCATGATTTCCCGCAAAGCAAAACCAACCTGGAAGTCCCGCCTTCGTAGGTGACATCCATGGACCCCGCAGTGCAAATGATGTGCTCCTGGGAACCCCAAAAAATGGCGGAACATGTTTGAACATGGGTTTATCTAACACCTCCAACTTGGATGGTTTATCAGCATTGCCGTAGCAAAAAATGACAACCTTTTGGGGTGATGAAAAAACAATACCAGATTTTTAGACACGCCCACGCACTTTCGGGTTGATGGTGGAGTGGTTGGTCGCTTCGCCAACTCCGATTGAGATCAAAGGGCTCATCAGTTCCATGGATTTCTGGAAAATGTCCCATGTAGTTCGATGATTTTCCACTTGACATGCCCCTTTTACAGGGGATTTCCGATTGCCAGGTTTGGTTGCCGTGTAGAGAAACCCGGCCGCTCCATAGCGAATGACATCATGGCACACCAGTCTACAAGGTGAGACCCCCCAGTGATGTTTGTTGGTTTTTGAACCCCATTAAAAGTAGTAATGTCTGCCATAAACCAAGGAATTTATCAAGTGAGCAGTGCGTCAACTTCGCTATCATACCTAGGGGACCTCATCTTATACTTGCAGAGATAATTGCAGCGCTAAATACGGAGTCGTTTGACTTGTTTTAACGCATATGTATATGTATATGTGTATATTATATATATATATATATATATATATATATATATATATATATATATATATATATAACATCTATATATATATATATATATATATA
>Ga0126342_10003919_pt1 | contig 24993 bp, 25 predicted proteins | sample Cyp1metagenome_FD_92528 | JGI IMG/M metagenome (GOLD analysis project Ga0126342, IMG submission 92528) | Coral microbial communities from Lord Howe Island, Old Settlement Bay, Australia - Cyphastrea 1 metagenome | ecosystem: Host-associated > Invertebrates > Cnidaria > Coral ...
ACACCACACTACACTCAATTACACTACACTACACTACCCTACCCCACATTGCATTACATTACATTACATTACACTACACTCATTACACCACCACAAATGCAACTGCAACCACACTACACCAATTACACTACGCAACAACTACAACTCCACTACACTACAACTACAACTACACCACACTACATCCAGAAATTGTGGGTGAGGTGACCGACCAGGTGACCACTGCAACCATTGCAACCACTCCAAAAAGCACAACTCCAACCACCTTTTGGTCCATCAGTGGATTCGCTCTGCCATCCGTCCATCACAACAACTCACCTCTCCTATAGTGTCCTATCCTTGAAACTTCCGCCACCGCCTTGTGCGGTACTACTGGTAACAGAGATTTACATATCTACATAAAACATTTACACATACACATACATAATCTGCATAATATACATAATATACATATACATCCATCAACTGCCAGTGGCTTAAGCCTGACTGCGACAAAGCGGCAAGGCCATGATCACCTGGCTGAGTTTATCAGATGCTGATCATCGCTGAAAAATGAAAAAAATGCAGCAGAAAAGTGCAGTGATTCTGATGGACTCCTCTAATGGATTATGATAATCCCCTGGTATAACATCTTAATCCATTAGATTCATAACCCATGATTAATCCCTGTTCTTAACCCATCTTAATCCATGATTTCATCAAGCAGGGTTTTGAACATCCGACCGTGGAGATCAAAAAGATCATCACGTCCAGTTGCGCCATGGCAACGGCAGCGATTCACCGTGGTGGTGAAACTCCGAGGTCCGAAAAACTTGGGGATTGCACCATGAAAAAATGGGGATGTGACCACTAAAAATTGGGACTTCACTCATTTTAAAATGTAGGTTGATCAATGGTTGATCCCCCTTCGTATCTGGTGAATGACTTCATCACCATGTAAAAGTCAGGTTTTTGGGTGGGATAAGCCCACATTTCTGGGGACGAAAATGTTCTAGGCAACTCTTTATTCACCACTGCTCAGTGGGATGATCCCATCAGGGTTAACCGGGTTAACCGACCTGGCCATGACTTGGGCAAAAAGAGAAGGTTCGCCATTACTAAGCAGAAAAAGTATGAAACCGTGATGTTTCACCCCACTAGTCGTAGATCATTTTCCAAACCGGGTCTGGCACCCTGTCGTTGGCTTGGAGCCACCAATGTCCGGGCGAAAGTTGATCTTCAACTCCACCCTCCGGGGCGGTGTCATAACGCCAAATACAATAAATAGATTCAAATAGATAAGTAAATTAATTCACTAATTTATAAGACAAATGGAATTTTGAATTTGGATGAATTTGGGGTATACAAGTTGATGATTTAAATAGTGACGGCAATTTCCATCGAAAAGCCCAGATTCGACGCTAGATTTTCACCCCAATCAATCTTGGCCCAGTCACCCCCCTTCAGAATATCTAGTGGGTCGGTCAAAATTCAAGCTATCTCTCAGTTTTTAGTGGTTAAAATCCATGATCTAACCATTATGAATGATCTAATATCCACTATTATTGAGCATCATCCACTGGGGTTTCCAATTTTCACCCAAAACCCAAAGGATCAGAAGCGGCTCGCCGTCCTCATAAGGCTTCGGGGGCTCGGCGCGGCGACCGGAGCTTTCACTCCTCGGATCTGATTCAATGTGTCGCACAAAGTGGGGGGGGATAACCAACAGAAATGGGGACATCAAGTGGGAGAACTTGTTTTGAATGGGTAGCTGAACTAAAACCAGACAAACCCCAGATGGGAAGGTCCCAACTCTCTGCACTTGGCCGGCTCACCTCTGGGTTGCTGTCCTATCTGGTCCATAAAAGTGAAAGGAGTTGGATGATCACAAGCAAAATGACTGAAATCTGCCAGGTTGAAGGTCTAAATATGTCTAAATGTTTGATCCCTACGCCCTAGACATATCCAAAATAGCAAACCCTGCCACATGTCTGCCACCACAGTGCCATGCAGGAGGATCCCATAGACGAAGCCGTTTCGAGGTAAACCTGGCGATGGATTCATCGGCACTGATGGGATCATTGAATCTCGGGTGTGTGTTGTCGAATGGAGTTTAGGGGCAGCTTGGAGATGTGGGAAAAATGGCCAGGAGTTGCAGGGCCTAGGCCTAACCTAGACTTAGCCGCTAGCCCCAAATGATGATCGCTTCATCCGAAAATATGCTACCGGCCAGGGATGGGAAGTCGTGCGCTTTTGTGGTTTCAACCCATCCCAAAAATATGACCCGCATCAGAGTGAACCATCCCAGATCATCTCAGGTTGCAGTACAAAAGCGCTGCCAACCAATTTTGGAAGGACCATCACCATACAAGTTTGCCCAAAGTTCATGTGGGAAAAGATTATCAACCATGATATTTGGGAGTAATGTCAACCCCCCATTAGTAAATCCTGGTTGATTAATTGGGGGTAAACACCAAATAGTGAGAATCTGCTACTAAAATAGGCTATTACTATATATATATATATATCAAACGAGTCCATCTCACCCTCAAATCTAGGCATAACAATGCGACCTCATCACCCGCCAAGTCTTGTGACGCCTGCCAAGCACTAGTCGACGCTCGTTCTCGTAGCGCTCCTGCGCTGTCACGAGGAAAATGTCTGCCACTTCGAACGCTTCCCACAAAAAAAACGGGAATTCAGGTTGGTTTCGGTTTGAGTTTTGGGTTCGTTTTCATGAAAAGTGTACCCTCTGGTAATCTAACATGGCCATGATTACGTCCGATTTCTTCAATGAAAAAAAAGGTCCCCAGTTGCTGGGAGCACCTTGACCTCCGTATCATCTGCTTCGGAGGCCCCTTTGCTCTGGGCTGGGTTCAGACCTGCCAGCGTCTTGGCTGGGCCGGTAGCAAAACTTTGGATATTCTACAGATTTCTCCATTTTGCCAAACCACACGCTGTGAGTGGGGGCCCAAACAGAGAAGATGATCCGTTGTATTTCGTTGTCCTTGTCTTATCCTTTTTTCGTGCTCGGAAACTTTGCTAGCCCTGTCTCAAGATAAAGACGACAAAAGCAAACTGAACAACTCGACAAAACAGCCTGAAAAACGTCGCACTTCCCCTGCCCTGGTGGACCTGACAACATCCGAACGCTTTGGGGCTGGTCCTGCAATGAGATGCTAAGGGCAGAAAAATTGGGGAAACTGCTGGAGGGCCAATGGTTAGACCCCAATGATGAAAAGTGTCGAAAGGCACACACCACTTTTCAACACCCGACTGCACCAAGCAGACTCTGACCTTCAGCCATGCTGCAACAGCATGGAGATCCCTAGAGTCAGCTAGTGAGTTAGTTGAGGTATCTCTCAGCACAGTTTGTTGGGTGATATAATCCACGAACTAACCACTGGAAGTCCCCTTTCCACATGAGTGTCCACGGCTACATTGTCACGAGTGTGCAGTGAACAAAAAGCTATTTGGGTTAGTGACAATGGCATGGTCCATGGTCCATGGTCTCAATAGTCTGGAATCGTGAAAGAATGGCATCAAAAAAAACATCAACCTTGTCACTCCCAACTGCTGGCCCATGACCATCATTTATCATCCCGGCCATGGATGAACCCCCGAGGGATTGAACAGCTCCTGGTGGTTGGCAAGCTGCCTGCTGTGAATCCAAGTATATTCAAGTATCCTCGTAGAACGAGTTCTTACCTCCTGAGTCTTAACATGTCTTAACCATAATCTGCGGGTGATCTCGTCACTTTCGAAGGTTGATATCCGCAGTTTTGCTGCTTCAAGTGCCCATTTTCGAGGATTAAAAAACCCATGTTTCACCATGAACCAAAGATATCCAAGCATCACAAACCTGTGTAACCTTATATCAATGGATTGGTTTAAGGGAAAATCTTAACCGGAAACCATAGATTTTCCCATTAAGATCATTGCGTTTTCCTATAAATTTTCCCTTAAACCAATCCATTGATTATATTTTTGACCTCAAAATTGCCATCTTAGGAGCTGTGGTGACCCCCCCTTTCTGAACCGCATCGGGGTTACCTGAAGCTCGGAGAGCTCGGCCAAGTCGTCCACCCGAGCCGCTGGGTGGTACCTGGGCGCCATGAAGTTCTTGATATTAGTAACCGCAATTTACTAAGGTGTGTATATATATATACATACACACTATGATTTAATTGATTATTTTTAACTAACTACTTAGTTAGCTAATTAACTAATTAATTAATGAATCAATAATTTGTGTATATATATACTAGGAATTAGCACTAATATAATAGTGATAATATTACGAATACCACTAATATCAACCACTAATATGATCATAATATTAGTAAAATATTAGTAATATCATGATATCAATAACGATATTGATATCATGATAAAGATTATGAGTAATATTGATAGTTACTACTGGTAACTGTGAAACACTGCAAATAATGGGATTATGACGGGATAAACCACCTACCAACTGGTGCAGGATTTCTTCCATCCGCAGTATTGTTGTAATTGTCGATCAATAGATGATTAGTAATATTAGTAATTGACAAAAAAAAATCTCTAGTGATCACTAGTATATAAAGTGATAAGGTCCTTATCATTGTTGATAATGATGATTAGTAATATTAGTCGGAGCCATGATCATTAGATAATTATTGATGATGTTCCTAATGATTGGGGATAGGATTAATCACATGTTTCCGCTTCAAAGCGGGATGGGATATCCTATCATCTTTATGATTGTGATGATTGTATTGTATTAGTAATGATTTGTTGATTTGCAAATGATTAGCCATATTTTGAGTTATTTTGATATGCTTACTGAAATGATTGTAATGATTGTGATCATTGCCCCTCGGTAATCAAACGTGGCAATTGGGAAAACTCATCTATAAATGGTGGGATTTTCCATAAATTCCTAGGGAGTATTCGTACTCTCATGATGACACTGCAATATCTGATTAGCTTGTTGTTATGATTTCAAGGCTACACTTCTCAATTGTATCCATAGTTCTATGTTTCTATTGGCTACTTTAGATCTTCCCAATCTTTGGCACTCGGCACTACCCCCAACAAAATCTCATCCACGTCACCAGAAGATGACCCCCAAGAGGATGAGCACCGCAACAGGCAGGGTGTATTCATGGAAGAAACCGATGAGAACCTCAGTTTGGTATGGCTTTGGTATGGCCTTTGCTTGGGAATTTGTTCACCGGAAAACGCCGGAAATACCGGAGTTTCCGGCTGCTGTGGTGTTACCTCCAAAAAACTGGGGTGATTTCCAATGGTTTCGGGTCGAAAAACAGAAAAACCCAGGTCCGATTCGGTGATTTGCACATTCCCCGGTTTTTCTGCTGCGAGCTGCCTGTCCATCATCGTCATCAACGGAATGACGATACAACTGAGCGATTTTTGAAATGGCTATGGATCAAAACCAATCCCCTGCAGTGAACCTCGAACATGCTGGTTCTGGATGTTTATTCCGCCATTCAATATGGAATAATAGATGTTGACCTATTCCCCACGTGGAATAAAAGCTGCAATTGAGATCATGAGCATAAACCAACTTAGAGTGCCAAACACCAGTCTGTCCTTTCTTCCTCAGAGAAACTGTGAGTGCCAGCAAGCAGAAGACTGTGAGAAGCGGCGCATCCCACTGCACGATGCGCTTGTATTCCAGAGAGAGACCTCTTGACACGTCGCAATGGTACATGAAGCGGCTCGAGAAAACCTGCCCGCGCGCGATAGATGTGCCATGTTCACCGTGAAAAGATTCAGCTTAATTCGGGAGATCATGAGCACCAGGATGTTTCCAACATCCACCAAAATGTCTCCCCTCGGGTTTGTCTGCAAATTGGATATCTGCCGGATCCCAAATCCACTGACTCATGGTGGGCTATACCCTATTTTCGGACACACCCAAATTAGATATAGTTGCATGTAAATATGTGTATCATATATATATATATAATATATACATGTGTATATATATATATATTATTATACTATGTATATATATATACATGATAAATTTCCCCAGTAATATCCCATTCAATCCCCATTGTTTATTGTGTTTAACACCATGTTTGCTGGTCAATCCTCCATTTCAAAAAAAAAAAACAGAGCCTCGAACTGCTGCATGAAGGCTTCCAACTCCTGCAGATACAGATACAAACATACATACATTGCATTTCCATTCTGGATATGGCATATGTTATGGCTAACATTCTTGTTTTATACCTATATAATATGGATATTATCTATATTATCCATTGTACATGATCTTACATTACATTAAATCGACACCACATTGCATTGCATTTCACGTATACGTATGTCTGTCTGGCAGGCAGGCAGGTAGGCATGTATGTATGTATGTATGTATGTATGTATGTATGTATGTATGCATATATATATATATATATAATAGTTATACACACATAGATACATAAACATATATAAATATGACATGTCTAATCATATTCATAAACAATGATGTATCCTATATACTATGTTACTATATATGTCCATTATGATACAATCATATATGATAATGAGTATCCTATCTATTTCATTATGCTTGTAAGAATGATTATACTACCTGATGATGTATTATGATTCATGTCATATTGAACGACGTTTCCCAGCAACAAAATCATGATAATACATCCAATATGATGAGTGTTCTATCATCAATGATGATAATATATGATGATGCTAATGTCTAATGATAATATATCATAGTCCTATTCGGAGCTTTCCTAAGTCATGTGAGTAGCCCCAAATCATCCAGTCGTCAGACCATGACTTCGTATTGAAACAACCTGCAGGTGACGACTGGGGATCCCCCATGACTTACCCTCTGGTAATTTCACATAGATATTGAAAATGACCCATTTAGAGTTGACTTACCTATTAAAGATGGTGATGTTTCAGTATGTTTACCAGAGGGTATCAAGCCACAGCCCCATGTACCGCTCCTTGATCTGCTCTCGGATGCTTTTGTCCGTCCCCACCGTCTGCCAGGCTGCCAGGGGCGGCCTAGTGGGTCGTGGCAACAGCAGCGCGGAGATGCTTTGGTCGAAGCTTAACCAGGCCTTCCTGAGGGCGACCATCAAAAATGGTGAAAAAAGATGGTGAAAATGATGGTTTTTCATGGGATTTAAGCAAGAACAATGGGAATTTACCATGGGAATATAACGATTATAACGGAAATATTATATTATATAATGGGATTATAGTAATAATGGTGTTTGATCTATATGACACAATGGGAATGTCAGGGACATAGTGGGAATATCATTGTCAATGTATATATATATATATATATGTCAATATAACAAACATATAAAATCGGGTTTTTTTATATGGCAATTCATCCAGATACAATGAGGTTTCATATTAGGGGGATGGGATTCTATTGAAATAATCGGCCATTTGGAGATGATTCCCCGGTGATCATCCTCGGTCATGGGGAGGATTCTTTTGGATGACTCAAAAATTGCTGGAAAATCTTTAGGAAAACAGGAAACTGTTGGTTTTGCCAAGCAGGAAACTCTTGGTTTTGCCATTCAAACCTGGGCCTCTATTTTTTCCCAATTCTGGCAGAGCCTGTTTGCCTTGGAACCTGTGAACAAAATATGAGTTGGGATCATCATTCGAAAAGGAAAATATCTGCAACGGCCAACCAGAACAATTATGGGTCGTATTCTGCACCCATCTACAAGTTTATTTTGCAAGGATAAATCCATGAGATGTAGCATGTTCCAAGTTGAATGAATCTATTGGTCTAGAGATTTTGTTCAATGTGTAAAAGACTATTTTTAGGAGGATGTCCAAGGTTATCCAAGCAGTAAACTAAATCGTTGCCATGGATAATTGCCCATTTGTAGCTGATTTAATTACATATAAAAAGTCGTTGATTGTCCATAGCAAACTTGTAATTTAAACAGAAGGTATGAGTATGGGTCCAAGGGTCCAAACACATGGAATCCCCTCTTTTTCACACCAAGCAGCTGGCGCAAAGGGACCCTCAAAATCCCCAAAATGTTCATTTAAGCAATGTAAATATACCAAAATCGCAGGTTTATCCGGTTCCCCGAATCTCAGCTTGATTCGACTTTTGTCTGGACTTCCACGACTGCCGAGTTTCAGGTATCCCACGGCGCAGCTCTCGCCCTTGGGTCTGTACACATCCTTCAGCAAGAGCTGCATCTCCCGCTGCCCCTTACGCCCCACCGCATAGAGCGGCACATCCACGCGGCCACGCAGGGTGCCACGGTTCCGATAATCCGTGGTCCAAACTTGGAACTGGATCAAGGAATCTGGGTCCTTAGCATTTCGTTTTTCGGCCCCGAAACTTCTGAACCACCCAAACACTGGATATGGTTGTACACCAAAAAAAACAACCGAAGGTTTGGTGGTTTTGTATTGTATGAGCCCATGTTTGAGGGGGAAAAGAAGGTGAAGTTTGGCATGGGCCTTTTGTTTCAAGGGGTCCTCTTGCTTCGGAATTCAATAGGTGGAAATTCCCTAGGAAATGCGTCAGAACATCACAGTTTGCCCCTCCCCGCTTGCACTAAAGAGGCTTTCTCGAAAAAGAAAATAACATACCATCAATCATTTGGTTTGCTCCAAAATTATCCATCAATTTTCAAAAGGGCCATCGATCGAAACCCGATCAGTACCCTGCAGTTCATAGACATCAAAATAGCTGGTAGTTGTGGCCATTTCTTGCCCATTCACATGAACAAAGCTAGGTTGTGTCCAACTGGAAAATTATCTATATCTTTTTCGGGGCGTTGTTCAAAATCGTTGGAAAGCAATATCCGAATCCAAAACCGTTGAGCTTTGGGGTGCAAGAATTTCTAGAGAACCCCCATACCCTAAAACTCCCATAATTTCTCCTCATTTTCCCTGATGTTCTCAAGGTTCTCCAAATTCTCTCCATAAAATGTCACACTTTCTAGCCTTCCTCGCAAAACGTCCAGGTCTCATCGTTGCTGATGGCCAGTTCGAAGACGTCGCCGAAGGCCACCCGTCCCTCCCGTCCCTCAGGCGTCTCCTGGCTCTTCTGCGGCTTTCTGGCCACGGTGCGGCAGGTGAGGTCGTTGCAACTGACCACGCAGAAGCAGGCCCCCGCTTGGAGCGGCAGCGGTGACAGCGCCGCTAAACGCTTGGAGTCCTTCGGTCCGCAGGGGCGGGGGTCCCGGGGTTAGGGAAGGTTTGGGGACCGAGATGGCAAAGTTTGTGGTGTGTGATCAAGTTGGAGATCTATGGCTGTTCTGGAACGAAAGGAAATGGAAGCATTGTGTCTGGATACCTATATGTTTTAGAGAGTGTACAGACATCAGTCTGTTGATGGGTGTAATAAACTTTGGCACCCTAACGGCAGCGAAAGTCACAATGCTGACCTTCAGGTTCGCAGAATTTCAAGAGACAAGTAGAAATTGGCTACTGGTATGGCTCAAAATGGATGACCTTTCGAACTGCAAGAGTTACTTGCAGAATCGGGATACACCCCAAAATGACAAGAAACACATCCAATCGGGAAAATGAGGAGTATCAGATAGTCCTTTGGATGACCTTTGGATATCCATGGATCTCCATGGGCTATTCAGGAGTACCATCTAAATAACCATGGATTTTTTGGGTCCTGTCCTGAGTGAGTGTGCCCTCCACAAGCGTAATATGTAAGACACCTGGCAGAGGGCATGAAACAAGCTGTGATTCACGGCACTGAAAAAATGAAACGGGTCAACGGGTCTTTACGTATCTGAAGATATGTTGTTTTCTCGGCGCACAAACACATGTGAACACATAAACAAATACTGTATCTATAGGTGTACATACATGTGTGTATATATATATACGGGAATTGAAATAGATTGCACAAAAGAACGGGGATTTCACCAACAACCACAAGGGATACACCCATGGAGTGGCAATCCTTGAGTGTCGCAGCAGCTCGGTCCTAAGTTTGATCTTTCCAATAGCTTCCTGAGGTGCTTGATGTTACCAAACACCTGTGTTTGGTCTTTGCTTGATAAATTCGGAATATCTATACATATTATACATGTGTATATTATAATATTATATATATATATTATTATGTATATATATATATCATTACATACTTGTTACGGCCACCAACTCCCGTAATCGAGAGACCACCATCTTATAGTTGGTTGCCGAACAACGCTGTAGCAAGTCGGTAGACTCTGAAGCATTTGCTGTGTGTCAAAGAATGGGGATACAGCAATTTTGTTCGCCTTGGCTCAAATAGACAAACATGTTGATCTAATTGCGGAGTCCTCAAGTTTCGCACATGGCCACTTGCAACATGGTCATTTCAATCGTATGGACCAATGGATGCCCATTCGCAACCATGGGGCCAACAGCCAATGTCATATTGTCAATGGCTCAACTATTCATATAGTCCCATGGTTGTTGGTCAATGACCCCTAGTATTGTTGGTTAACACCCCCTATCATGTTGGTTCGCAATCCACAATTCCGCCAGATGTTGCCCCAACAGGATTTCCGCTATGATGTGATTAGGGAAACTCAATTCGTGGATCCTCGGCTTCCCATTTTTTCTCGGGAATATGGATACCATCATAGCTCCTTAGCTCCCGTTCACCACCAAATAGACTCCAGGGCTGCGGCTGTGCAAAGGCAACCAACTTTTCTTCAAGCTGAAGCAATGTTGCATGCAACATCTGTGCTAAGGCATTTAGCAGAGGCCCTTTGCAACCATGCCCAGTCTCAAAGCCATATTCCGCGTCGGCCAGCACCTTGACGCAAAAACGATGGCTTTGGGTTCAAGAAATCTATAGAAATCTCATAAGATATTCATGGACAAGAAAAAGGAAAACAGACTTCCATAATCTTCCATATATATCCGAGGAACGCATTTATCTACTAAAACTGCAGCATCTTTGTAGTGACTTTGCACCTCTCGCCACATCTCTTTCATCAATTGACGCTGATCTGGAATGCCACCCTGCGCGCAACCACATGCAGAGAGCCACAGAACTAGGCGATTCGGAAAAGCGACGGCATGCACCCAGTGTACATAATAATGAATCTCCTCCTCCACCGTCAAGCTGGGCAACTGCAACTCCCCTTCCCCAGTAGGCTGGCGCGTACCCCTTGGACCCCATGCAGTACCCAACTCCACGATTGCAATGTCAGCAGAACGCATCTTCGCCTCTTCCAGACGTTTCAAAAAGAGTTCGTCCGCCCTGGGTGAGTGCAGCACAGTCTTGAAACCAATGGCCAGCTGCATCTGAGCGTTCAAGCGAAAACCTGGTGGCCCACATAAGTTCAGGTCAATGCCCTCCAACCCCATCCAGCTCTGACATTTCTGTTGCCAAAGCGAATTCCCAAAGTGACACGCGCTCATGCTGCCCAAGCTTTGCGAATACTGCAGCGGCAGGCACTTCGCCCCGTCCCGGGCCGGATACTTGGCATCCATGGCGTGCCAGCCTTCTGGGGACAGGCGGCAGAGCGGGGGGTAGACGTTTCGCAGAGGCCCCGGAGGCATTGCGCAGTCCAGACGCGTCAGGATGCCATGCTGCAGCCGCTCCAATTCCAGGTACAATTCCCTCAGGAAGGAGCTGCCATACCACGCAGTGGGCACCAGCTGGGAGGCATTCCACTGGAGACTTTTCAAGGAGGCATTCCTTGGATAAAGAACAAATGATTCCGAGTTTGCTTTTTTGAAAAAAAAAACATGAATCATCAGGGGAATAGCCTAGACAAATTATATGTGCCTATTATTTAGAAAACAAATGCTCAACAAATAGAGCACTGCCAAGATTCCACTGCCTCATCTTGGCATCCTTCCAAATCCAGTCTCCAGACACCTGAACCCATCTGCCTTGTGGGTGCAATATGGGCTCCAAGAAGCTTTGCAGCCGAGCAGACAGGTGTCCCAACTCTGTGGGCATCCCAACCCCTGATCTCCCCATTGTTGAGCCAGCCACATGACCTGCAACTGTCGTCGCCCAAGTGGTAGATATGCCAGGTGCATCTTTGGTGATTCCCTCAGTTTTTGAGGTGCTGCTGGTGCTGATGGTGGTAATTTCCACCTCCAGGAACTGCCTGGTCTCGTTCCACCTGCGCCAGGCCCCGGCGGCCCCGGAGCCTGTGCTCCGACTGTCGTTCCAGCGCTGCTCCGCCGCGGCACGCCAGGCAGCGTGCCAGGCACTGGGGGATAGGCCACGGTGCACGCCATAGGCGACCAGGAAAGCCAGGCAAATCAGCAGCAGCTCAGGGCGACGGCTGAGTGCCATGGAGCCATGGGACTATAAGGGCCATAGCTTCCGAAGATCGCTAGAGTTGTTCTTGGCTGATTTGTTCAGGGGCATCTGCTGTAGAGTACCGAAATTCTTTTGCATGTCATCATGTGATATTCTAAGCTTCCTTTTTCAACAAATTGAACGGACATACCAGTAGGTCAGTTCACCCCGAGGTGCCAATGATTTCGGCCACATAGACTAGAGTCAGCCAGTCTTGGGACGTTCATGGTCAGCTCCATTTACATTTAGATAGCATTTCGATGGATTTATAGTTCAAAAATATGTTATTATCATTTTATTGCTGCCTTTTAGCTCAGAGATGGTTGGAGTATTTTTTTGGCTGCGCCAGGCTCAAAGATTCCTATTGCTGCCCCTGAGCGACCTGGTTGTTCACTATATTAGGGATATCAAACCAAATTTTGGATGCCCCAAAATTCCCTAGGGTTGTTGTCCGATTGTATGGGCAAAACCAGTGTTTTGTTGGGGGCGCACCCACTTGAGACCCACATGAGCTCGTGTCTAAACTTTGCGTAGGTGTAACGGAGTTCATGATTTCATGTATATAGTATATATCCTGCTCAAACACTTCCTGCCAATCTCTACAACCCGTTGACTCGTTGACCAAAGTCTTGAGATCACAGCTGACACAAAGTTTGACGCACTGCATGAGGATCTGACTCAAAAACGCTCGTCCCGGCGGACTTTCCAAACTTATTCTCTTTTGGACCACAACCGTAGTCCACTGGGTCAACGACCCTTCACAAACCACAATGATGACGAGATGCAGATTCGAGATGATCATGTCAAACAGAACAACATGAAAACCGAACCCCACGAATCCTCGCATCAGCAGCTTCCGTGACCACTACCATTTTTTTCGGCTGTTGGTTGGTACCCGCATCCCCCATCGCGGCTCCCCTGGAGGGACTCTTAGTTGGCCATTTTTTCCCTGCGATCACAGCAGTTTCACTGGTCTAATTCCGCTGGAGGCCATGGCGGCCGGGCTTGGTGCTGAGCTCAGCATACGCCAGAAGTATCTTGAAGTTGCCGGACCTCAAAAATCTCAAAATGCGAAGTAAAATTCATGTCAATTCCTGATTCATGGGCCCCCAATTTTGGAGGACATAGCGATGGTAAATGTTTTGGTCCTAAAATGGTGCTCAAAATCCCAAAGTCAGATCTCTCACAGCAGGACGATGATCGTCCTAAGGGAGTCCTTGCGAATACTTTTTTTTCGACATCCCTGAAGTGACTAAGTCATACTAAGTCAACAAATGGCATCCAATAAAATCTCCTATGTTTTGTGTGTAACCAAGTTGACCATTTAAGACTTTAGGGGGAGCTTCCCAGGATTCACACACTGGAGCTGCAGCCTTAAGGTCCGCCAAAAGGGGCTGGTTTGTCGTCCAAAAGTCCTGACAAACCACAAGCTCTTTGGGGCGGATCGTCCCAAGATTCACATCGTGACCGGAAAAACCAACTCCAAGTGGAAACCAACCATCCACTGCACGAGGATGTAAAATCAGTAAAAATCAGTCCTACAGATATCCATGAGAATGACGAAACTACTCAGGCCGGAAGCAACAGTTGATTGATGTTGACTGGGGATATCTTGCGCCCAATTTCGAATGGGTAGCCCATCATCGCAGCGCCTCTCATGTAGCCGGCGCTGCCATCTTTGTGATGGCTGACGACCTTTGTGCCTTCCCCAATTGATGGGTAAATGAAACCCTCTAAGTGGATTGATGACCAGTTTTTTGTGACCAGGTTTCAGATCTATCCTGAAAAAAGTTTCACAGGAGTCACAGGAGAGGCTCTAATCCGCCCGCAAGGTGCACAACTATTCTGATCCGCGCAGAGGTTCATGCCATGCTGTCTCTCCTTTACTTCACAAGAACACTGCATCTGTACACATGCTGCGCCAACGATGCGCGGACACAAATCAAAGCACCCCTTTACAAAACTTTACAAGTGGCACGGCTCGCCGGTGCTTTGTGCTCCTCCTGCATAGGACGTGATGCCGCTTGAGGGAAGAGTTTCATGTCAAAATGTTCACCAAAATCAGCAAGGAAAAACAGGTTCGATACCAAAATGTAACCCAATAAAAAACGTGCTCCGCGGCCAAAAAAGATTAAAATTTGCCCTCCTGGACTAGACGTCCACGTCCACAGAGCTGGTACACTCAGAAGGTTTGCCTACCTCATCCACCTCAACCACTGGCGCCGTCATCATGGCCATGCTCAGCCATGGCCCCAGGGTGAAGTATAGACTCTTCCAAAGGAGAGAAGGCTGCCAGAGTGACAAGTTGTGAGTGACATCCCTGAAGGTCAAGGCGTTCCAGACCCCTTCCGCGAAGCTGTTCGGCACGAAACTTTGTAGCTGCTGAGTTTGGTGATCCTTCCAGTAGGACGGAACATCCACGGCTGCCATGTAGGGCACATAGCCAATGCAGAAAAGCGTCATCACCAAACCAAAGTCTTTCCCATCGAATGCGCCCCTCTCCTCGCCACCCTTCGGCGCCTCCTTGACCCTGCGCCTGCGAAGCTTGCCATCCGCGATCAGCAAATGTATGTAGACTGGAAGGCCCATGGCAAAGCTGACGGCCCAGCAAGTCTCCTCCCATGCAAACCAGCAGAAACTCTGCGTTATGGTTCCGGTGAATGAGAAGCACTCCGCTGTCACAATGACGAGGCCCATACACGTAGAAGTGCAGAGAACTGGGATTCTTGCCCAAGGGGCAGCACAGAAGGTCTGGATGAGAATGATCTGCAGCATCCATGCCACCTCCTCTACAGCGGCAAGAGACCTGTGGATCAGAATGCTGCTCAACATGCTGTCCCAGAAGACATATCGGTGAGGATAATCCGCTGGAAAGCTGCTACGATAGGCAACCACCAGAACATACACAGTGCCGAGGAAACGCAAACTGTGCCAGTACCAGGCAGGTTGCGATTTCGAGCGCTGTCCGCTGCACAACAAGTAACATATGATTCCTTGGAGCGAACGACGTGACCTCGACAAATCCGTTTTCAAATCCTCCCAGTAGATTCCCCTCAATGGTGGATTAACCATTGCGTTGTGTTTTTGCAACTACCCTCTAGTAATTTAACATAGCGATTGAAAACAAAAACAGTTTCAACCGGTTCAACATCCAAGAGTCCCAGGTTCAACAGCGCCACTGTGCAAAGGAAGGAGTACCATTCAATCGCCCAAGCTGGCCAAGTCGCCATGGTGATTTTGATTGCAGCTAATTAGTTTTAGCCGTTTAGCCTGTTGATTGTAGCATTCTATCATATTAATCATATTCTATTGCTATATCAAGGCTACATCCTGTCATCCGACTGTCATTGTCTTTTCGTTCCGAATTCCATCCCTATCTTTTTTTGGCGACGAGATGGGATAATCCCGACTTCTCTTGGGGATGGGAATGGCCATCAAGCCATCAAATACCATCAGTAGGTCACTAGATGTGGAGATGCAAGGAAAAAAAGCTTGGATCTTCTGGAAATTTCTGGATACTCTCATGTGATGCTACTAAAAACTGCCTCCACCTGTTTTTTCAGAGCATTGCTGCCCTTCGCAAAAGGCATTTGCTGCAGCGTTTCCCCAGTCCTGTTGACGGTGTCGCAGGGCGCCGAGCAAAACCATGAGCTAAACCTTAGTGGATGCGAAGGTGTGGCTTCAGCCATGAGAAAAGGAACCGAAACTCGCATCCCAACTAAAAGCTCACCCAGATATGTAAGTAATAATGAGATATGGCTTGACCCATGAGATATACCGATATACCTATAGATAATTTCGATTGATATTTATAAGGGATAACAATGTAATAGTAATATCCCCATTTACTGGCGACAATAAATAATGGGAATGTAACTAGTTTCCAGTTCTACTGAGTGTAACCAGTGTAACCCCCAATCTCAACCCATCGTTGCTGGCCAGAAACCCCAGACTCAGAGCTCTCTGAAGTCCGTCTCACGGTGCCATGGCTCGTTTTTTGTTCGGAAACGCTGCGGACGGACATGGTACGACAGGCTGCCTGGATCATCCCAGTTCCAAACCTGGATGGTAAATCCACTTTTTTCGGTGCTTACTAAGCCCATGAATCCAACTTTTTCTGGGAGAACATCAGGACCCACTCCACCTGCTACTGGATCTTTGGGCTTGTATGCCGATGCAATGGAAATGGCCGCCATCCAGAGGTCTCTTTGGTCCCCTGAAGCACTGCAAGGGTTGCTGTAAAGCTGCGAGGTTGGCTGGCTACATCCATATGCTATCAAGAAATAAAGGCCAAATAGTTGGTCAGTTGGTCCTTTTTGCATCCTTTTGCATCCTTTTACTACATTTTTGGCTGTTTAACCCCTTCCATCCTAATATTAAAGACCCCCTATAATAAACCATGGTTTACCTGTCGATTTCCACATCATTGGGACCATGCAATGGGGGGTGCTTAATATTATATAGGGGGATCGGATCAACTGCTGAACTCAACGCCTTCGGTGGTGGCGAAATCGATGGGATCTGCCGCCAAACTCTGCGGCAACGGCAGAATGCGAAAGCCATAGTAGTCGTCCAGCGGAAAACATTCCACCGCCACGCCCTGTAAAGGAAGACTCCTGGAGTGAGGCCATGGCCATTTTTGGATCGGAACCGGGGATGGAATGATTGACATTGGCACTGGATATAATATACATACAATATAATGGGGATGTCAAGGATATAATGAGGAAACAATGAGAATATCACCAAGGTGAATCATATCTGGATGAATTATAATGAATCATGAAGCTGAAATCTTTGGCCAATTGGGGATAATTATCCCAATCTAATTCCCATGATTCCTCTGACGTCGCAGTTGACCAACAAAGCCAAGTCCTAAATGGCACCATCGGACGAGAAAGGAATCACTGACTTCCATTAGATGACTGGTTTGAACAATCCGATCTGTAAGAAATCTTTGGGAAACACAAAAGCAGCTATGACTGATCAGCTATGGTATTGTATGATGGTAGCCAAGCTCTACTTATGGTGGTTACTAATGGCAATCGATGATGGAAATCAATTATAAGTGAAATCTTTGACCATCTGTTTTCCAGTCGCCAATCCGCGGACTCGGACGATTGGTTCGCTACACTCAGTTTCTGCCAGTTTACCCACTTCTATCAACAAAATCAGGGGAAAGCAAAAAAAAAACATTTGTCCCTCTCTTTTCAACCAACAGATAGTGGGTGTGTCTGAAAATTGTTTCACCCCCCAAGTAAAATCACTTTAATGGCGAAAATGATGATAGTCAGGACTTTGTGGGGGTTCCCTAATCATCATCATCATCATCATCACCATCATCATCATTCATCATCATCATCATCATCATCATCATCTTCATCTTCATCTTCATCTTCATCATCATCATCATCATCATCATCTTCATCTTCATCTTCATCATCATCATCATCAGTATCATCATCATCACCATCATCATCATCGTCATCATCATCATCATCATCATCATCAATCATCATCATCAGTATCATCATCATCATCATCATCATCATCATCATCATCACCATCATCATCACCATCATCATCATCATCATCATCATCAACCCCAGGTTTATCTCCTCAACACCAACCAAAATTGCCAACACTTTACCATCATTCATGGTTTACCTGGTTTAAATCCTCATTTTTCATGGTTTCCCCAGGAAATTCCCACATTTTACAGTCCCAGGGCATCTCCTCCGGCTGCCATCGTCACGGCCCCACAGCAGCAGCGGCGCATCGCCCCCTTCGGGGCCCGCGCGGCGCACCTCCGCGGAGTGCTGTTCAAAGCCTCGGGACGTCGCGAAAAACCCATCCGGAAAAAGGAGAGATGGCGATGCGAAGACATATTTCTATACACTGTGTATTTGTAAATATATATATATATATATTATATGCATATATATATATACATGTGTGTGTATGTTCATTCAGGTGTGTGCTACGTTTTTGGTGATGTGCTGCGGGTCAGTAGTGGTTCAGTTGGGTTCCTTTCGATTCGGATGCCTTTGTTGTTAGGAACCAAGTCTGTGAATCGCAATATCACTTCAGTTGCATCAGGCTGTAAAGGTCGAGAATAGCTCAAAAAGAAACTAGTCCCACTGCCATCCCATGTTTTTACCTTATTAGCCATTCAATAGGGCAATATCACGATTACATTCTACAAACGATGATTATTTATCATTTCAAGATTCTTAGGAAACTTAACACAAACAAACAAAAATATGTCCATCATGGATTATCCATGGATTATCAAATTCGATAATGAATATTTTATCATCATCCCATCATCCTTCCATCATCATCCCATCATAAATCATGCTATAGATATCTATAAGTATCTATAAATATGTGGTTTTCCCATCATAAATCATGCTATAATATCCCATGTTATCCCATCATCATCATCATCATCATCATCATCATCATCATCCCATTATCTTACTGGTGCTAAACGTAGGGAATGGATGGGTTGGGAATGGGGATTGCTGGGATGATGATTACTAGTGATGAAATGGATCATTCCCGAAAATTCCCTGGCAATGAATATCAACTGGTTGGTGGTTGAGCCCTACCCCTCTGAAAAATGATGGACTGAAAGTCAGTTGGGATGATGGAATTTCCCAATTATTCCCAATAGTATCCATAATCCATACCCTCTGGTAAACTAACATAACTATGGAAAATCACCATTATTAGTGGGTAAATCCACTATTTCTATGGTCATGTTCAATAGCTTTTTGTATGTTTACCAGAGAGTACTTATGGATTATGGATGATGAAATTCCCAAGATATGGAAAAATCCATTAAAATCCATTAAAATCCATTAAACCACTATAATCCCATGATTCTCAATCATCCATTATAACCCAATAGCATCCAAGGCGCGGGCGCCCTTGCGCCACCAGCCCTTCACGCGGATCAGCTGCCCCGAGATCAAGAGCTCCGAGGCTTCGGAGTCACCCAGCTGGTCCACCTCCGTGGCAAAGGCCTGGAGCGAAAAAGGGGGGAGAAAATGGGGCGAATCCAAGGGAAAATATGGGGAAAATATGGGGAAAATATGGGGAAAATATGGGGAAAATATGGGGAAATATGGGAAAATATGGGGAAATATGGGGAAAATATGGGGAAAATATGGGGAAAATATGGGGAAAATATGGGGAAAATATGGGAAAATATGGGAAAATATGGGGAAAATATGGGGAAAATATGGGAAAATATGGGGAAAATATGGGAAAATATGGGAAAATATGGGGAAATATGGGGAAAATATGGGGAAAATATGGGGAAAATATGGGAAAATATAGGAAAATATGGGAAAATATGGGGAAAATATGGGGAAAATATGGGAAAATATGGGGAAAATATGGGAAAATATGGGGAAAATATGGGGAAAATATGGGAAAATATGGGAAAATATGGGAAAATATGGGGAAAATATGGGGAAATATGGGGAAAATATGGGGAAAATATGGGAAAATATGGGGAAAATATGGTGAAAATATGGTGAAAATATGGTGAAAATATGGGGAAAATATGGGGAAAATATGGGGAAAATATGGGGAAAATATGGTGAAAATATGGTGAAAATATGGGGAAAATATGAGAAAATATGGGAAAATATGGGACAAAATGGCAAAGCGAAGCGGCGAAACTAAAAAATCGGAAAAAATGATAGGGGCAATGAGAAGGGGGTCTCACCCGAAAATAAAATGTTGGGATTGACAAGAGTGAGAAGATCTGAAATTGAATGGATTCATCGACCAAACATCAGGGGGTTGAATCACCCAGAACTCTAAATTTGACATTTGAACAGGAAAAAATCCTTTTCCCATCGCGGTGTGCCGAAACCTGCAGAAGCTCTTCACACCGAAAAAGATGCGCCTGAGATGTGGTTGGACGCCAGAAGGGCAACAAACTCCGGCCTCGTTGTCGCAGTTCCTGTAGCCATCGATCGCTGCTCCAATGGATGAAAAAATTATGCATCCAATTTAGAAATATCAATGGGAGATTTTCATGGGATATCATTTGATATATTAATTATTAACCAACATTTACAAATATGGGAATGATTATATATCACTAATATACATATATCATATATCATTTAATAGACATCAATATATTATTATATTTACTAAGGGATTTTGATTTGTGTAATGATCTTAAATCCTCCAACAGTTGTCCAGTCCTCTGTCCAAAAATTGGGGTATCCCAACAATGGATGCAAAAAAAAACGGAAAATCCTATGATTTATGATATAAAATAGATGATTTGGGGCTACCCCCATTTTAGGAAACCTCCATATGTATATATATATATACAAGTCATCGACCGCTTGTTGCACAATTGGGAGGAGTCAGCGTCAACAGGTTTCCAAAAGTCAGCGTTCTTGAACTTAATCACTTTAAGTAACCAGGGAGAATGGTTAATAATTTCTAAATTAACCACTATTAGTTCGTTAACCGTTGTTAATGAGCATTATCAGTCATTGTTAACCATTGCTAGCCATAACAACCATGAGCACTATCAAACTCATGATCACTGACCACTACAAAACCATTGTTAACCATTAGTTTGTTAAACATCATCAACCATTATATATGATCAACATGTATCAACCATTATTATCAACTATCAACCATTATTGTATTACTTGGATTTGCGAACCCCCAAAAACGTAAAACGTATTCCTCAGAGATTCTTCAAAGTCATTTCCGGCAAAAGTCGTCAACAAATCCAGGATTTTGGGTATGGGATGGGTCACCTATGGGTCCATCATTGGGGGGATTGGCATCCTCCTGGCGGTCGGTGAACGCCTGTTCCGGCGAGCCCTTTCGCGGCGAGTCGTCGCCCCGGCTGGCTGTCTTGGGCGTTTCCTGCACCAAAATCACGACGAACTCAGAGAACCTGTTTTAGTAGTGATATTAGTTCATTGTAGTAAATTACCACATCAGCAGGTTACTAACCAAATGTTGGTGAGTTTTAGATCAGTTTTAGTAGTAAACCACTGATGTGGCCTCTATTTTTGGCAAATCCTCCAGTCAACACTCTCACGATGATTCTCTGTCAGAATTGGATCCTATTGGATCATAGGTAAGATGGCTGATGATGGCTGTGGCTCATTGCTGCACCCTCATAGGTATTGGGACTGCCTTCAACCATCCAATTGGGTGGTAACGAAAAATTCGAGCCATAGCCCGTCTTGTGCCAAAAAAACCTATGATGGCTCCATTAATTGACCTTCCAACTCTTGCAAACAATCATTGTTACTACCCTCTGGTAAATTAACATAGCTATGGAAAATCACCATTTTTAATGGGTAAATCTACTATAAATCACCATTTTCAATAGCTATGTTAGTTTACCAGAGGGTACTACAATCACTATGTACATGGATGTCCAATCCCTTCGCATTGCTTGATTGAAATATATTGAAATCATTGATGCCTTGGTACGTCTCGGTGGCGAACGGCTTTGTGAAATCACACCTTTTCGCACCTGTTGCTATGGATTTTCCTCCCCACAAAGATTGTACGAAAAGGTTTCGACCCATCCGCATTTAAATCCCCATGGTTGTTGCTTGACCTTTCCTTTGTTGCACATACGGGTTTGTGTCAAAAATAGGGCACCTACCAAAACCCATTGCTTAAAACCTCATTGCGGGTTTAGACAAACCATTATATACTGATGGTGAATATGCCCACCTTTCCCTGTGCTGGTTGATACCCCTATGGTTGCTGGTGGTCGAGATACTCTGTTGGACAAAGCCATACAGGGATGCATCATCCTTTCAACTACTTGTCACATTTGGGGGGATGAACATCCACAGCTCTTTTAGATGTTCCCTACTGTTGTTTTTTTTCTATCCATGGTCCGTTCCCATATGTGCCATGGTCAAAACATGGCATATATGGCTTACAAACATCCCACCAAATGTGCCATTCGAATTTTGAGTGCACCACCATTTCCCCTTCATATGGAGGTTTCCTAAAATGGGGGTACCCCCAGTTCTCATCCAATTTCCATTATGAACCATCCAGCTTTTCGGGTACCACCATTTATGGAAACCCCCATCTCACTATGAATCATAGCAACTTTTAAAGGACCGCCATCTTCCCCGTTGCTGGTGGTCATCATCCCCACACATTTTTGGCTGGACGCCTCGGCATCACTTCCGGAGGAGGGACTGTTTTGAAGGACCTGGCGGACATCAAACCAGGTTGCAGGTCGTCAAACCCCCAGAAAAATATGAGGCACTTGAGGATCAACCCTGAAATGGAACTGGAAAAATATGAATTGGACAAGTGGATTGGCACTTCTGTTCTGGATCAAAGATTCTCTCACTTCCGATTCCACAAAGTTCTGGGCATATCTGGGCAGGAGTCCAGTCCTCCCAGTCCACTGGAGAGTGAATTCAAAAAAGCTGGTTTTTAATGGTTATAATTCTTTGTCCTCCAAAATTATGAGTCCTCCAAAATTTGTGGTTCTCTTAATTCTTTGGCTTACAGCCACAAGGGTTTTTGATGGTTTTTGTGATGCCACAATGGAGACAGCTGCCTGGTCGTCACCAGCATTCAGGTAGCCATCCAGGAAGTCATCCGCAAGCATGGACAGGTGGCTCTGGTTGATGCTTTGAGAAACAACCCATCATACCATTGCTGGGAAGTCATTGGGGTTTTTCTCGGTTGATGCTTAGAGGCTTAAGAGGGCTTAGAGGAGTTACCGATGTTGCTGTTCATTCGAAGAATCATCCATGGTTTGGGCTTCAAGCTACTGATGCTACTGCGGCTAGTGTTCGATGTTGACAGCTGGTGACAGCTGGGTACTTACAGCGCCTGCGCCTGCACGGCTGATGGTTAGTGCGTCACCAGAGATTGAAACAGTAAGGAAGTCCAATGGGGCCTTCGAAGCATTAAAAAAAAACATGCGAATTGGGCGAGGATACAACAACACGAATGATAGAATTAAAACTAGATATATAGCAATGACAAGAAAAATATTATTATCATTGTCATAATGATTGTATGTATGATAAATATATGATAACGGTGATAGCTATGTCGCCATGCCAACTTCCAGCCAAATCACGGGATTTCCGCACAACGGTGCGATTTCGTACGCCCATTGGATCGTCCTTCTTGGAAGGCTTCACCCAAAAACAGGCACTGTGTTGAGGACGAAATGGGTAAGGGTCAACATGGGCATACGAAAAATGGATAAAAATGGATCCTCCAATAATGATTAAAAAATGATCAAAATATCTGAGTGCCTCAATCTTCAAATTCGACCCGTATCCAATTCTCATGAACTCAGATTCGAACTACCGAGACACAGCTCGTGGTTGAGCCTTCAACAGAAGCACCATATGTGCTGGCACACAATGTCACCTGCCCAAAGTCTGGACGAGGTCAAGATCAAAGACTGCTGCGGATCCAGAGAAAGAAGGGCCTCAGATGAACAAGAAACGTGATAAAAATCCCTTCCCCAAAACATGAACTAGCCTTCATATGATTTCACATCCCCAAAATGAATAGATCAAACCATATTAAACCATATTAAACCATTTTTTTTACCAAGTTTTTCAGGTTTTTGTTAATGTTAGGGGGGATTACTTTGCCCATCTAAACGTGGTTTGATTCTGGTTGGATTCTGCCATCACCGTGGCTGTATTGGTTGGTCACTTCCTGTTCATCCCCAGATGACCCACTTTCTCTGTTTCGAATGTCTTGAGTCTGACCTATATCGAGTATAGCCATGATTCCCACTATTTTTTTTTCAATGATGTTCGTATCACCCTTGATTAATCCATGATTCTTAGTCAAAATTGTCCGAGGTTGCTTGTTGGGGAAAAAAACAAATAACTACAAGTATTGCCGGATAAGGTCCCATCTTTTGTCGAGACAAAAAACCATTCCCTCTCTCTCTCGCTTTAACTAACAATCATCTAATTTGGCTAGGTAATGATTGTGGTTTTCGTCTTCGCCACCAAGAAACACCAGGGCCGCCATTCCCCAAGAGGCTTGGCTTTGGGGCGCGGAGGAAATGGACGAGAAGGTCACTGTGCTACTGGCATTGACCTGGCGAGAATAGATATGTATATCAATAGTCTACATACTATAGATGAATTATGTCCATATATATATATATATGTATGTATATATATGGTTGAAGAACGCCCGAAACCACCCTGAAGCCTATATATATACATACAGTATTACAGTATATAAAATTTACACATATACTGCACCTTTATACATCTTAAATTTGTCGCATCATCTCAAGACCAGGCTATCAAGCCGAGCGCTGAATTCAGAAACGACGTAAAGACGCCTTGCGGCCTAGATACAATGGTTGCATTTCCCTGAGAAACATGAAACTCGTTAGGCATACATACATATATATATATATATATATATGATAGAGAGAGAGAGAGAAAGATAGAGAGAGATAGAGCGATAGATAGATAGATAGATAGAAAGATAGATAGATAGATAGGTAGATCGATAGATAGATATATAGATATATAGATATATAGAGAGAGAGAGAGAGATAGAGAGAGATAGAGAGATAGAGAGATAGAGAGATAGAGAGATAGAGAGATAGAGAGATAGAGAGATAGAGAGATAGAGAGATAGAGAGATAGAGAGATAGAGAGATAGAG